>Ga0070741_10003228_pt1 | contig 41085 bp, 40 predicted proteins | sample Coa_R1_4_FD_66440 | JGI IMG/M metagenome (GOLD analysis project Ga0070741, IMG submission 66440) | Surface soil microbial communities from Centralia Pennsylvania, which are recovering from an underground coalmine fire - Coalmine... | ecosystem: Environmental > Terrestrial > Soil > Unclassified ... | reverse complement strand
CCTTGAGAACCGTGGAAGACGACCACGTTGATAGGCCGGGTGTGGAAGTGCAGTAATGCATGTAGCTTACCGGTACTAATCGTTCGATCGGCTTGATTGCTCTCATTTTCAGTGTCCATGCGACCTGAACGAGCGCGAAATGCGCTCGGCTTGCTTCGTTTCCTTTGTCCTTCGCCGGCCTGGTGGTTCTAGCGAGGAGCCTGAACCCGATCCCATCCCGAACTCGGCCGTTAAACTCCTCAGCGCCAATGGTACTATGGCTCAAGCCCTGGGAGAGTAGGTCGCCGCCAGGCCTGCCAAGGACAAAGAAATCCCTCTTTACGTTGTCACCGCTTACGGAAACGCCGCCTCGTCCGAGGCGGCGTTTTTTTGTTTTTGCGCTTCGCTTGGAAGCGGCGGAAACGCCGGTCCCCGGAAAGATCAACGGCGGCAAGCCCATAGCGGGGCCACTGGTCATCAGTCGAAATTCGCGGCAATCTGCTTGAACGACAGCCCCGGGAACAGTTCATAGGCCATTCATTTCAAAATTCGTACGCAGTTCGCACTGTAAGATTTCGCCTCCCGACAGTCCCTTAGGAGACTTCCATGCGCGCGCTCGTCCGTCCGGCTCTGACTGCCCTCAGTATCGTCTGCCTGTCCGTCTCCATCACTGCGCTCGGCGCCGATGTCGCGCTGGCGCAGAGCAAGGAGATGGCGCCGGCGCAAGGCGCGCAGGCGCCGCAGATCAAGCAGATCCCGCTGACCGAGAAGCAGGTCCAGGGCGTGCTGTCCGCGCAAAAGGACATGGACGCCATCACCGCCAAGCTGCCGGAGAACGCCAAGCCGGATCCGAAGATCATGTCGCAGCTCGACGCTGTCGCGAAGAAGAACGGCTTTGCGAGCTACGACGAATACAACAGCGTGATGGACAATATCGGCCTCGTGCTCGGCGGCTTCGATCCCACCACCAAGAAATATGTCGGCAGTGAAGCCGTTATCAAATCGCAGATCGCGCAGGTCGAGGCCGACAAGAAGATGTCCGCCGCCGACAAGAAGCAGGCACTGGCCGATCTCAACACCGCCTTGAAATCGCCCGAGCCGCCGATCGAGAACAAGGGCAACATCGAGATCGTCTCCAAGTACTACGACAAGCTCGCCGAGCTGATGGGCGACGATCAGAATTGATCGCGCGCCGGTCCGGCGAAGTCGCCGGGACGGGTCGCTGCACGTTTCGTCGCAATAGCGATCAGAGCACCGGCAGCCGGTGCTTGCGTCGGGCGATGGCGCATTCGGCATCGCCTGGCATGCAGGTGCGGCAGACATCAGGGCGGACGGCGTAGATGGTGCAGGAAACTGCCTCGCCGATTTTGCCGGCAAGCGCCGCGCAGCGGTCGTTGTCGCAGCGCATGCCGGAGCCGCGCGCATTCACGAGCTCGCTCGGAATGCGCGCGAGCGCGTCGTCGTCTTCGATGGAGAAGCGCGGCCAGTTCTCCGAATAGGCGCAGCAGGCGCCGCAGCTCTGGCACAGGCTCTCAGCATCGGCCGCCGTCATGCGTCAGACATCCTTCGGATGCTCCCAGACCAGGCTGCGCCGCCATTTCGCGCGCAACGCATCGCGCCTTTCAGGATATTTCTCGTCGAGATATTGCGCATCGACCACGCGGTCGGTGCGGAAGCTGCGGAAATCCCGCCTGAGTTCGCACCACGCGGCGAGAATCCGCACTGCCTCGTGATAGCCGATTGCGATCGGCCAGATGGTGCGCTCGCTATCACGGCCCTGTTCGTCACGATAGCGCAGTGCGATCTTCTTGCCCTCGTGAATATGGCTGCGGGTGCGTGCCATGTCGATGCGGTCAGGCTCCTTCCGCCAATTGGCCCGGGCGCGGCTCGCCGGCTCCAGCACGAAGGGCCGCAACCGCTCCGGTACGGTGTCGGCGATCTTTGCCATGAGGTCCTGCGCGGCGCGCGCCAGCACGTCGTCGGCATTGCCGACCACCCATTGCGCGCCGAGCACCGCAGCCTCGATTTCATCAGGTGTCAGCATCAGGGGTGGCAGGTCGAATCCCTTCTCCAGGATGTAGCCCATGCCGGCTTCGCCGCGGATCGGCACGCGCTGGCCCATCAGGGTGGCGATGTCGCGATAGATTGTGCGCTTTGAGGTCTCGAGCTCGATTGCGATCGCATCCGCTGTCAGCGGATTCCGCGAACGGCGCAGGACCTGGATGATCTGGAACAGGCGGTCGGCGCGTCTCATGGCACGTCTCGTCGAAATTCTCGTGTGAAAACGAGCACTTGCTGCTGCTGACAGGATGTTGGCAGCAGGGGCTTTGTATAACGGGACAACGCTTCAAATGAAGGGATTTTGTCCATGACCACTCTCTGCAACCCGAGTCCTCTGGGCTCACGGCAAGCGTTCCAGGCGTGGATCTACGAGCGCATGATCACCCTGAACCTCGCCAGCGGCGACCTCCGCTTCGCGGCGATCGCTTTTGTCGCGGGCGCGCTGGCAGCTGCCGGCAACGCCTGGTTTGAAAATATAGCCGCTCGCGCGCTGCGGGGAGCCCATTTCGCGCGTCGCGTGACGGCTGCTGACACCATGGTGGCAGCAGGGGGGCGGTAGGGCAGGCTAATTGCAGCATCGGGAGTTCGTCGCATGATCACCCTCTATGGCTTTGGCACTGGTTTCGGCCTGCCGGAAATCAGCCCGTTTGTGACCAAGTCCGAGGTCCAGCTGAAGATGGCCGGGCTTGCCTATCGCAAGGAGCGGGCAATGCCACCGGCCTCACCCAAGGGGCAGCTGCCATTCATCGAAGACGACGGCGTTCCGATTGCCGACTCCACCTTCATCCGCGCCCATATCGAGCGCAAATACGGCTTCGATTTCGACGATGGGCTGGACCGCGCCGAGCGCGCGCAGGCCTGGGCCTTCGAGCGGATGATCGAGCATCATGTCTATTGGGCGATGGTCGGCGCGCGCTGGGTGGATCCGGAGAATTTCGCCAAGGGGCCGGCGCATTTCTTCGACGGCGCGCCGGAGCACCGCCGTGAGAAGCTGCGCGAGGACGCACAGTTCCGTGTCGCCGAGAACTATCTGCTCAGTGGGCTCGGCCGTCACGCGCCCGACGATGATGTCGAACTCGCGGTGCGCTCGCTGTTCGCGTTGTCGGTGCAACTCGGCGACAAGCGCTATCTGATGGGCGACAAGCCCTGCGGCACCGACGCCACCGCCTTCGGCACGCTTGCCGGGATCTTGACGCCGTTCTTTTCCTCGCGGCTGCGCGAACGCGCGGAGGAGTTCGACAATCTCACCGCCTATGTCGACCGGATGATGCTGCAATATTATCCGGAGTTTTCCTGGAAGGAACAACGCGAAGCGGCGTAGTCTGGGGCCAGACCCGTCATCCCCGCGCAAACGGCTTTGCCGTTTGTCGCTGGAGGCCCGCGTTCCGCGAGCACCTCAGGGTGACGGTGATAGAGCGGACCAAGCGGCTATTGCGCCGCCGCCTTCTCCCCCTTCAATTTCGCCAGTTCCGCCTCCAGCTCCGTAATCCGTGCATCGCGGGCGGCCAGAGCCGCGGCGACATCGGCCGCGTCAAACTTCTGCGGAATGTGCTGCGGGCAATTGGTGTCCCAGGCGGCGATCGTGAACAGGATCACCTGCTCACCGCGGGCGCGGTAGCCCTTCGGCATCATGGAATGCACCAGCGCATCGTCGTCCTCCACCACGCGCGCGGTGCCCCAGATCTTGACGCGGCGACGGTGCGCATAATCCATCACAAAGATGTAGCCTTTGGGGTTTTCGGAGAGATTGCCCTGGGTGATGTATTGCCGGTTGCCGGCGAAATCGGCGAACGCCAGCGTGTGCTTGTCCAGCACCTTCAAAAAGCCCTTCGGCCCGCCGCGGTGCTGGATATAGGGCTGCCCATCCGCGGACGCAGTGGCCAGATAAAAGCTGTTGGTCTCGGCGAGGAAGGCGGCGAGATTGTCATCGACCTCGGTGCGCCAGCCGCGCTGCTCCTGATGCGCGTAGTGCTCGCGCGAACCCTTGCGGGCCTGGATCTGTTTCACCGCCGGCGAGAAGGCCACATCGCTGGCATAAGTGTGAGTGTCTGACATCGTCTATCTCCCGGAACAGGCTTACGGCCCGTCCTCGCCGCTCAAAATGGAGCTTTTCGACGCTAAAACAATCACCCCTGTTGACAGTTCATCGTTGCAAATAGTGAAATAAAGCCATGGACCGGATCGAAGCCATGCAGACCTTTGTGACGGTGGCGGACCTGCAAGGTTTTGCCCCCGCCGCGCGTAAACTTGGTCTGTCGCCGCCGGCCGTGACGCGGCTGATCGCAGCACTGGAGGAGCGGCTGGGTGCGCGGCTGCTGCAGCGGACCACGCGCAAGGTCGCGTTGACCGACGCCGGTGCGCGCTATCTCGAACGGGCGCGCCGCATCCTCGCCGATATCGAGGAAGCGGAGCTTGCCGCCGAGAGCGAGCGCACCCGCCCTACGGGACGGCTCGTCGTCTCGGCGCCGGTCGGCTTCGGCCGGCTGCATGTCAGCCCCGTGATGTCGGCCTATCTGAAGCGCTATGGTGATGTCGCAGGCGAGTTGCGGCTGGAGGACCGCATCGTCAACCTGGTCGAGGACGGCGTCGATCTCGCAGTGCGGATCGGGCATCTGCCCGACTCCTCGCTGGTGGCGCGTCAGGTCGGTGAGATGCGGCGCATCGTGGTCGCTTCGCCCGCTTATCTGAAGGCGCGCGGCGAGCCGAAGACGCCCGAGGCGATCACGGACCACCAGATCATCCAGTTCGGCGGCTCTGCGCTGACGGCCGATTGGCGTTTCGCCCGCGACGGCGAAGAGCTTCGCATCGCCGTCGCGCCGCGCTTCACCAGCAATGTGGCGGATGCCGCGATCCAGCATGCGATGGCAGGCGGCGGGCTGACGCGCGTGCTGGCCTACCAGGCGGCGGACGCGATCCGGCGCGGTCGGCTGAAACTGGTGCTGCGGAAGTTCGAACTGCCGCCGCTGCCGGTGCAGATCGTCTATCCGACCTCGCGACTGTTGTCGGCCAAGGTGCGCGCGTTCATCGATCTGGTGGTGGAGACCACGGATTGGAGGTTTGGGTAGCGGGCGGTCGTTCCGGGGCACGCGAAGCGTGAACCCGGAACCTCGAGATTCCGGGTTCGGTGCTGCGCACCGCCCCGGAATGACGATGCCAATAACGGCATCACCCCTGCTTCGGCACCACACGAAACGTGCCGTTCGCCCGCGCGATCACCATATCATCGGCCTTGATCAGAGCCTGGGCGAAGCAGATGGTGCTGCCGGTCTTGATCACCTCGCATTCCACCGCAAGCCACTGGCCGATATCGGCGGAGCCGACATAATCGACGGCAAGCGAAATGGTGACGAAAGACGTCGCCCAGCCCGTCGCCTGCGCGCAGCTATAACCCATGGCGTTGTCGGCAAGCGCGGCGATCAGCCCGCCATGGATCAGCCCGCGCGCGTTGGTGTGCGGTCTTGCCAGGCGCAGCCCCATGGTAACGGCCTTGGCGGTGCGTCTGGAGTAAAGCGGCTCCCAGGGATCTGTGAACGGGCTCTTGCGGAAATGCGGCTCGAAACCGGCGGGAACGGTGCCGGAGGTTATCTCTGTCATGGATAGCTCATGCGTCGGCGAAACATGCCGCCATTGAACGCGAAGCCTGTGACGTTTTCATCGCCTACAAAGTTTTAAACGGGATTTGCGCGGGTGTTTGAACGGGCGCACGTGCTCATTGCAAAGGGTGTAGGCTACGGGCGGATCTCTATCACCGTCACCCTGAGGTCCCGCCGCAACGCGGCGGCCTCGAAGGGCGACGGCCCGGCTGCAGCCGCGGGGCCGTGCATCCTTCGAGGCTCGCTGCGCTCGCGCCTCAGGATGACGGTTCGAAGCTTCACGGTGTTGCAGCTTGGCGGATCGTCAAAACGGCAACCCCACATAATTCTCCGCCAGCGATGTCATTGCAGCCCTTGAGCTGCAGACATAATCAAGCTCGGCAAGCTGGATGCGCGCGCCGATGGTGCCTGTGTCCGGAAATTTGTGCAGCATCGAGGTCATCCACCAGGAGAAGCGCACGGCCTTCCAGACCCGCGCCAGCGCCGTGGCCGAATAATTGTCGATCCCCGCTGACGAGTTCTCGTCGTAATATTCGCGCAACGCAGTGGCGAGGTAATGCGCATCGCTGGCTGCGAGGTTCAAGCCCTTGGCGCCGGTCGGCGGCACGATGTGGGCGGCATCGCCCGCCAGGAATATCCGGCCGAACCGCATCGGCTCGGCGACAAAGCTGCGCAGCGGCGCAATGCTCTTTTCGATCGACGGCCCGGTGATGAGCTCGTCCGCGGCCTTCTGGTCGATGCGCCGCTTCAGTTCGTCCCAGAAGCGATCGTCCGGCCATTGGTCGACATGATCATCGAGCGAGCATTGCACATAATAGCGGCTGCGGTGGGTCGAGCGCATGGTGCAGAGCGCAAAGCCGCGGGCGTGATTGGAGTAGATCAATTCATGCGAGACCGGCGGCGTTTCCGAGAGGATGCCGAGCCAGCCGAACGGATAGACCCGCTCGAAGGTCTCGATCGCCGAGCGCTTCACGCTGGCGCGGCTGATGCCATGAAAACCGTCGCAGCCGGCGATGAAGTCGCATTGGATCTCATGGGTCACGCCATCCTTCTTGTAGGTGAGGCGCGGATGATCGGTGTCGAAATCGAGCGGCGTGACGTCGGCGGCCTGGTAGACGGTGGTGAGGCCTGCTGCCTGCCGCGCGTTCATCAAATCGAGGGTGACCTCGGTCTGGCCGTAGATCATCACCGTCTTGCCAGTTGACGCTTTCATGTCGATCCGGTGACGGGCGCCGCCAAAGGCGAGCTCGATCCCGTCATGCACCAGGCCCTCCTGGTGCGCGCGGCTGCCGACACCGACCTCGTCGAGCAGCTTGACGGTGCCTTCCTCCAGCAGCCCGGCGCGAATGCGGCCGAGCACATAATCGGCGGTCTGCCGCTCCAGGATGATGTTGTCGACGCCGTATGTCTTGAGCAGCTGACCCAGGAGCAGTCCCGCCGGCCCCGCGCCGATGATTGCGACTTTTGTCCGCAATACTTGCTCCTCCCGATGTTATAGGCTTCAAACGGTAGCTGAGCGCGCGCGGTCGCAAAGCCGCCAGCTTGCATTGATAATTATATCATATAACAATGTGTGCAAAGGGGCCGTCCAGCCGGAAATCGAAGGACGAAGCCCTACCAAAGAGGGAGAGAATACCGATGAGGAAGACCTGGTTGGCGCTGCTGCTGGCGGCGAGCCTGACCCCTGCGTTTGCGACCGAGCAGACCATCAACCTGAAGATCTCGCACTGGGTGCCGGCCTCGCATCCGCTGCAAAAGGCGCTGGAGGATTGGGCCGCGGCGGTCGAGAAGGAGTCAGGCGGCACCATCAAGTCCACGGTGTTCCCGGCCCAGCAGCTCGGCAAGGCCTTCGACCATTACGACATGGCGCGCGACGGCATTGCCGACCTCACCTATGTCAATCCCGGCTATCAGCCCGGCCGTTTCCCGATCATTGGCGCCGGCGAGCTTCCCTTCCTCGTCGCCAATGCCAAGGGCGGCTCGGAGGGGCTGGATGCCTGGTATCGCAAATATGCGGCCAAGGAGATGAGCGATGTGAAATATTGCCTCGCCTTCGTCCATACGCCCTCGGCGTTCCACACCCGCACCAAGAAGGTCGTGGTGCCCGACGACGTGAAGGGCATGAAGATTCGCCCAGCCGATGCGACCATCGCCAACTTCGTTACCCTGCTCGGCGGCACCAACGTGCAGTCCTCGGCGCCTGAGGTGCGCGACATCATCGAGCGCGGCGTCGCCGACGGAGTCACGTTCCCGGCCGGCTCGCTGCTGCTGTTCGGTGTCGACAAGGTCACCAAGTATCACATGGACGCGCCGCTCTATGTCACGACCTTCGTGCTGGTGATGAACAAGGACAAGTATGACGGGATGTCGGATCGCCAGAAGAAGGCGGTCGACGACAATTGCAACACCGAAACCGCCGGCAAGGTCGGCGCGCCCTGGGGCGAATTCGAGGACGCCGGTGTCGACAAGATCAAGGCCGAGCCGGGGCAGGAGGTCTACAAGCTCACGCCCGAGCAGACCGCGGCGTGGAAGAAGGCCGCCGAGCCCCTGGTGAAGACCTGGGCCGACGGTGTCAAGAAGACCGGCGTCGATCCGGACAAGGCGCTCAGCGAGCTGAAGGAGTCGCTCGCGAAGTACAACGCGCTCGCGCAGTAAACGAGGCCCACGCTCCAGCGGAATGAGCCTTGTTTGAGTTGGCCCAAGCCGCACGCTCGTTTCACCTCTCCCTTTGGGAGAGGTGAAGAACGGCGAGACCGTTCAATCTTGTCTACGCAGGCTGAGAAGGCGACATGAAACGCGCTTGGATGGATCGCTTCATCGACGGGATCGAGTGGATCGCGGCCGGCTTTGTCGGCATTGTTGCGCTCGATATCTTCATCTCGGTGCTGCTGCGCAACACGCTGAACTATTCCATTCCGGATTCCTTCGACATCGGGCGCATGCTGCTCGGCATCCTGATCTTCTGGGGCATCGCCGCCACCTCCTATCGCGGCACCCACATCACCGTCGACCTGGTATGGGCCAATGTCGGGCCGCGCTACCAGCGTTTCATCGACGTGTTCGCGACGCTGGTGCTCTTGTTCGTGGTAACGGTGCAGACCTGGACCTTGTTCGACAAGGTGCGCGGGACCTACAAGGACCATGTGCTCACCTTTGACATGCACATGCCGACCTGGCCGTTCTTTGCGGTGGCCTGGATCGGCGACGTCTCGGCAGTGATCCTGATCGCGATCCGCACCTATCGGCTGATCTTCCATCCCGAAGAGATGCATGATCCCGAGATCAAGGCCACGGAGTAATCGTCTTGCTCAGCACCAACGCCGTCGCCGTCCTTGGATTCGTCTCGCTGTTTGCGCTGATGCTGCTGCGCGTGCCCGTGGGCATGGCGATGGGGCTGGTCGGCGTGTCCGGCTTCTCCTATCTCGTGGGTGGGACGCCGGCGCTGAAGCTGGTCGGCCAGACCTCGATGCGCACGGTTACCGACTACACCTTCGGCGTCATCCCGATGTTCCTGTTGATGGGCACCTTTGTCAGCAATTCCGGCATGAGCCGCGAGCTGTTCCGTGCTGCCAACGGCTTTGTCGGACATTTGCGCGGCGGCCTTGGGATTGCGACGGTTGCCGCCTGCGGCGGCTTTGCCGCGATCTCCGGCTCATCGGTTGCAACCGCTGCGACATTCTCCGCCGTCGCCTATCCCGAGATGCGGCGCTTCGGCTATCCGCAATCCTTTGCCACCGGCGTGATCGCGGCCGGCGGCACGCTGGGCGCCATGCTGCCGCCTTCCACCGTGCTTGCGGTCTACGGCATCATCACCGAGCAGGACATCGGCAAATTGTTCATCGCCGGCATCATTCCGGGCCTTTTGGCGATGAGCATGTACATGATCACCATCGGCCTGATCGGCCGCATCGCGCCCGGCTTCCTGCCGCAGGGCAAACCATTGCCCTGGCGCGAGCGCTTTGCCGGCTTGAAGGACATCTGGGCGCCGGTGCTGCTGTTCATCTTCGTGATCGGCGGGCTCTATGGATTGCCGTTCCTGCCGCGCTTCACGCCGACCGAAGCCGGCGGCGTCGGTGCCTCCGGCGCATTCCTGATCGGCCTCGTCACCGGGCGGCTGAACAAGGAGAAGATCCTCACCTCGCTGCTGCAGGCCACCCGCACCGCGGCGGCCGTCTTCACCGTGCTGATCGGCGCGCTCATTTTCGGCTATTTCCTCACGGTGACGCAGACCCCGCAGAAGGTGACGGAATTCCTGACCTCGCTCGGGCTCGGCAGCTACGGCGTGCTCGCCGTGATCATGCTGATGTATCTGGTGCTCGGCTGCCTGATGGACGCCATGGCCATGATCATCCTCACCGTGCCGATCATCTTTCCTGTGGTGATGCATCTCGGCTTTGATCCGATCTGGTTCGGCGTCATCATCGTGATGACGGTCGAACTCGGCCTGATCCATCCGCCCGTCGGCATGAACGTGTTTGTGATCAAGAGCGTGGTGAAGGACGTGTCGTTTGCGACCATCTTCAAGGGCGTGCTCCCCTTCGTCGCCACCGACCTGGTGCGCCTGGTGATCCTGATCACCTTCCCGCTGCTCGCGACCTGGCTGCCGCAGCACATGGCGCCGTAAACAAATGTCGATCCGTCACGTCACGATCTATCACCGTCACCCTGAGGTGCCGTCGCGCCAGCGGCGGCTTCGAAGGGCGACGGCCCGGCTGCAGCAGCGGGGCCGTGTATCCTTCGAGGCTCGCTCCGCTCGCACCTCAGGATGACGGGTCGAAAAGTTTCGCGTTCGGTTAGGAGGCTGGTGTCGATGAATCCTGTACTTGAAACCCGATACGTCTTCACCATCACCGCGCACATCGATCCTGTCGTCAGTGCCGGCGATATCGGACATGGCGTGCGCCGCATCGTGCCGATCATCGGCGGTGAGGTGCGTGGGGAGATCAACGGCAAGGTCTGCCCGTTCGGTGCGGACTTCCAGATCATCCGGCCCAATGAGTTGATCGAGTTGGAGGCGAAATATGCGCTTGAGACCGACGATGGCGCGATCATCTATGTCGAGAACAAGGGCATCCGCTTCGGGCCTGCGGAGCTGCTGCAAAGGCTCAAGCGCAACGAGCCGGTCGACCCGAAACTCATCTATTGCCGCACCTCGCCGAAATTCGAGACGGGAGCTGCGCAATACGCCTGGCTGATGCAGCACCTCTTCGTCGCCTCCGTCGCCCGCCACGCCGAGCGCGTGGTGATCGACGTGCATAAGGTATTGTGAGCTGCACCCTCTTTCCGCCCGTCGTCCCGGCCTTCGCCGGGACGACAGCGAGGGAGCATATTGACTCCCGCCAAAATCGTTATAAAACATAACTATTCTAACCAGGACACAATAAGCCGATGGGAAACGCCACTGCCGCCGACGCGGAACGGGCCGCGCTGCTCAGGATCGAGAGGAGCGGGGCCGTTTTGACGGTCGCCCTGAACCGGCCTGCCAAGCGCAACGCGCTCAACGACGGCATTATCCTTGAGATCGGCCAATGCTTTGCCAACCTCCCCGAGGATATCGGCGCCGTGGTCATTCACGGCCTTGGCGACCATTTCTCCAGCGGCCTCGACCTGTCCGAACTGACCGAGCACGACGCCACGGAAGGCCTGCGCCACTCGCAAATGTGGCACCGGGTGTTCGACCGCATTCAATATAGCCGTGTTCCCGTGATCGCCGCGCTGAAGGGCGCGGTGATCGGCGGCGGCCTGGAACTGGCCTGCGCCGCACATATTCGCGTCGCCGAGCCGTCGGCCTATTTCGCGCTGCCGGAGGGGCAACGTGGTATCTTTGTCGGCGGCGGTGGCTCGGTGCGGCTGCCGCGGCTGATCGGCGTCGCACGCATGACTGACATGATGCTCACGGGCCGCGTCTACTCGGCCACCGAAGGCTCCGCTTACGGCTTTGCGCAATATCTCGTCGAAGAGGGCGGGGCGCTCAAGAAGGCGCTGGAACTTGCCGAACGCATCGCCTCCAATGCGCCGCTGACCAATTTCGCCGTGCTGCAGGCGCTGCCGATGATCGCGGAATCCAACCCGCAGACCGGGTTGTTGATGGAGTCGCTGATGGCGACGGTGGCGCAGAGCGACAAAGAGGCAAAAAGGCGCATTCGCGCCTTCCTCGAGCACAAGACCGCCAAGGTGAAACCGGGGTCGAAATGAGCGCACAGCAAACAATCGCGCGCGAGGCCGAGAGCGCTGCCCGCGCCGGCACCAGCCATTCCTTGCGCGCAATCTCGTTCGGCGATCCCGCCGTCTCGATCGACCGCAAGCCTGACGGCACCACCTATCTGCGCCCGCTTCGCGCGCTGCCGGATTATCCCGTCCGCATCACCGATCGGCTGCATCATTGGGCCAGTATCGCGCCAGACCGTGTCTTCATGGCCGAGCGCGAAGGCGGGCGTGGCTGGCGCGAACTCAGTTATGCGGAGCTGCTTGCCGCGAGCCGGCATATTGCATCCGGCTTGCTGGCGCGCGGGCTGTCGGCAGAAAAGCCGGTCGTCATCCTCTCCGGCAATTCCATCGATCATGCGCTGGTCGCCTTCGGTGCGCTCTACGCAGGCATTCCGTTTTGCCCGGTCTCGGCGGCCTATTCGCTGGTCTCAAAGGATTACGGCAAGCTCGCCCATGTGATGAAGCTGCTGACGCCGGGACTGGTGTTCGTCGACGACGCCGACAAGTTTGCCGACGCGCTCTCGGCCAACGTCTCGCTCGGCACCGAGATCGCGGCGGCCTTCGGCCACGTGCCCGGCCGCGACGTCACGCTGCTCGCCGACCTGATGGCCACGCCATTGCACCCGAACCTCGATGCGGTACATGACAGGATCGGCCCCGACACCATCGCAAAATTCCTGCTGACGTCGGGCTCGACCGGCAATCCCAAGGCCGTCATCAACACCCAGCGCATGATTTGCGCCAACCAGGTGATGATCCGCGAAACCTTGTCGTTCCTGAAGGACGAGCCGCCCGTCATCATCGACTGGCTGCCGTGGAATCACACCTTTGGTGGCAACCACAATATCGGGCTGACACTCTATAATGGCGGCTCGATGTATCTCGATGCGGGCAAGCCGGTGCCCGGCGGCATCGAGGAGACCGTGCGGAATCTGCGTGAGATCTCGCCGACGGTCTATTTCAACGTTCCCAAAGGCTACGAATCGCTGCTGCCGTATCTGCGCGAGGATGCGAGCCTGCGCGACAAGTTCTTCGGCAGGCTGCATGCGATGTTCTTCTCCGGTGCCGCGCTGGCGCCGCACATCTGGAGCGGCCTTGATGAGCTCTCGGTCGAGGCTACCGGCGCACGGGTGCCGATGCTGACCGGGCTTGGCGCCACCGAAACCGCGCCGTTCTTCATGTCGGTCAATCCGCGCACCAGCCGCTCCGGCCATGTCGGGCTGCCCGTGCCAGGCAATGAAGCCAAGCTGGTGCCGAACAACGGCAAGCTCGAGGTGCGCGCCAAGGGACCCAACGTTACGCCGGGTTATTGGCGCCAGCCGGACACGACCAAGGCCGCCTTTGACGAGGAAGGCTTTTACAAGCTCGGTGACGCCCTTAAGCCAGCGGATGCGAACGATCTCCATGCCGGCTTCGATTTCGACGGCCGCATTGCCGAGGATTTCAAGCTCGCCTCCGGCACCTGGGTCAGCGTCGGTCCCTTGCGCGCGCGCTTCATCGCCGCCTGCGCACCGCTGGTGCGCGACGTCGTGATCGCCGGCATCAACCGCGACGAAATCGCAGCGCTGGTGGTGCTGGATCTCGACGGCTGCCGCCTGATCAACCCGACGCTGCCGCCGGACGATCTGAAGATCACCGCGGCCGATCCGCTGGTGCGCGACGCCTTCCGCGAGCGCTTCGAGCGTTTTCTCTCGACCGCCACGGGATCGTCGACCCGGGTCACGCGTGCCGTGCTGTTCGACACGCCGCTGTTGATCGACCGCGGCGAGATCACCGACAAGGGCTCGATCAACCAGCGCGCGGTGCTGGAGCATCGCAAAGATCTGATCGAGGAGCTCTATGCGGCGCCGCCGCCGGATCATGTCATCACTCTGAGCTAGACAAAATTCAAAGGAGATCGTTATGCAGTTGAAGGATCAGGCCGCCATCGTCACCGGCGGCGCATCGGGTCTCGGCGCCGCCACTGCGCGCAAGCTCGCCGCACAAGGCGCAAAGGTTGCCGTATTCGATCTGAACGCAAAGCTCGCCGAAACGGTCGCCGCCGAGATCGGCGGCGTCGCGGTGACCTGCGACGTTTCGGATGCGGCATCCGCGGAAGGTGCCGTGGCGCAGGCCGAAAAGGCCCATGGCGTCGCCCGCGTGCTGGTGAACTGCGCCGGCATTGGCGTGGCAAAACGCGTGATCGGCCGTGAAGGGCCGATGGCGCTGCCGGACTTCGAGAAGGTGATCAAGGTCAATCTCATCGGCTCCTTCAACATGCTGCGGCTTGCGACCGCCCCCATGTCCAAGCTCGAGCCGCTCGCCACCGGCGAGCGCGGTGTCGTGATCAACACGGCCTCCGTTGCCGCCTATGACGGCCAGATCGGGCAGGCCGCGTATTCGGCTTCCAAGGGCGGCATTGTCGGCATGACGCTGCCGATCGCGCGCGAGCTCGCGCAATTCGGCATCCGCGTGCTGACCATCGCGCCCGGGCTGTTCCTGACCCCGCTGCTCGCCAACCTGCCGCAGGAGGCGCAGGATTCGCTCGCGGCCGCAATTCCCTTCCCGCGCCGCCTCGGACAAGCCGACGAGTTCGCCTCGCTCGCGCTGCACATGATCGACAACCCCTATCTCAACGGCGAAGTGGTCCGTCTCGACGGCTCGCTGCGCATGGCGCCGAAGTGATGGCGTGATGCTGGGTGCTCGCCATGAACTCGCTTTCACCTCTCCCCGACGGGGAGAGGTCGATTTGCTCCCGGCGATGCACAGCATCGTCGGGCGCAAATCGAGTGAGGGGCCGCAGCTCACTCGAGGGACCTTAACCCCTCACCCGGATCGCATCTTGCGATGCGATCCGACCTCTCCCTTTGGGAGAGGTGAAAAAGGGAGCTAGTCGCGCATGTTCGTGCACCGGCGGGATGTCCAGATCCAGTGGGGCGATTGCGACCCCGCCAATATCGTGTACTACCCGCGCTACTTCGCCATGTTCGACGATTCCACCTCGATCATGTTCGAGGCGGCCGGCTTCTCCAAGCAGGACATTGTGAAGCGGTATGGCCTCGTCGGCATCCCCATGGTGGACACCCGTGCCAAGTTCTACATCCCGTCGACCCATGGCGACTGGATCACGATCGAGAGCCGCATCGAAAGCTTCAAGCGATCCAGCTTCGAGGTGACCCACAAGGTCTTCAAGGGCGAGGCCTTGGCGATCGAGGCGTTCGAGACCCGCGTCCTGGTCGGCCGCGATCCCGAAAATCCCGATAAGCTGAAATCGGCGCCCATGCCGCCGGAGATCGTCAAGAAGTTCATGGAGGGGTGAGTTTAGCTACTGTCGTAACCACCGTCTAAAGAGTGGGTTGAAATGCGGAGCAAGTTTTGCTCTGGAACAAGAATAATGATCGCAGGGAGGAACATATGAAGACGCATTTTCTCGCCGCCGCAGCGCTTGCGACGGTTTTGGCGCTGTCGGGCAGCCCCGCCAGCGCCCAGACCAGTGAAATCACCATCGGCATCACCATCACGACCACGGGCCCGGCGGCGGCGCTCGGCATCCCAGAGCGCAATGCGCTGGATTTTGTGCCGAAGGAGATCGGCGGCGTGCCGCTGAAGGTGATCGTGCTCGACGACGGCGGTGATCCGACGGCAGCGACCACCAACGCGCGGCGCTTTGTCACGGAGTCCAAGGCCGACATCATCATGGGCTCATCGACCACGCCGCCATCCGGTGCGGTGTCGGATGTCGCCAATGAGGCCGGCGTCCCGCATTTCGGTCTGGCGCCGTTCCCGATCACGCCCAAGCGCGCCAAATGGTCGGTCGACATGCCGCAGCCGGTGCCGATCATGGGCAAGGTGCTCTATGAGCACATGAAGAAGCACAATGTGAAGACCGTCGGCTATATCGGCTATTCCGATTCCTACGGCGATCTCTGGTTCAACGATTTGAACAAGCAGGGCGTGCCGATGGGCCTCACCGTTGTCGACGAGGAGCGCTTCGCACGTCCCGACACGTCGGTCACGGGGCAGGTGCTCAAGCTGGTTGCCGCCAATCCCGATGCCATCCTGGTCGGCGCCTCCGGCACGGCGGCCGCGCTGCCGCAGACCGAATTGCGTGACCGCGGCTACAAGGGCCTGATCTACCAGACCCACGGCGCAGCCAGCATGGACTTCATCCGCATCGCGGGTAAGGCGGCCGAAGGTGTCATCATGGCCTCGGGGCCGGTGATGTCGCCGGAGACGCAGCCGGACAGCGCGCTCACGAAAAAGCCCGGGCTTGCGCTCGACACCGCCTATGAAGCGAAGTATGGCCCGAACAGCCGCAGCCAGTTCGCCGGGCATTCCTACGATGCGTTCGAGGTCTTGAAGCGTATCATCCCGGTTGCGTTGAAGACCGCAAAGCCCGGCACGCCGGAATTCCGCGAGGCGATCCGCCAGGCCCTCCTCACCGAGCGCGAGATACCCGCAAGCCAGGGCGTCTACAATTTCACCGAGACCGACCGCTACGGCCTCGACGATCGTTCGCGCATCATCCTGACCGTCAAGGACGGCAAGTACGTCCCGGCCCAGTGAGGCGCGCGCGGTTTCCGTCTCCATCGCAACCGGGGTTTGCCCCGGTTGCGTATCCTTGAATGCGCAGGTCGGAAAGCCCCGACTTGCGGCGGGAGAGGGGGCGATCGCGTCGACGAGTCTAAGCTTCGGCCTTGTGCCGCGCGGATCGCTCAAGCGATGGCCCCGCAAATGCACCGCCGTCGGCAATGCTGGGGCTCCGCCGGCTCCCGGCGAGCGTCTTGAGCATGCCAAGCAGGCCAGCGGGCTCGTCCGGCGGGGCGGATTCGAACGGGTCGGCGAAGAAGGTCGCGCCGGCGTCTTCTACCCGACCTGCCAAGGCGCTCACCATGCGGGGCGATCCGCAGGCATAGACGATGTCGGACGGCGCGAGGCGCGGCAGATGGTCCTCGATGCGCCCGATGCGCAGGCTGGGATAGGGGCTCGGCCCCTCGTCGATGACGGGGATGACGGTGACGTTGGGCAATCGCGCCACCAGCCCCAGCGCGCGCCGCATATAGAGTCCTGAGAGCCGGCGCGCCCCTGCGATAACCACGATAGGGCGGTCGCGGTTTTCGCGCAGCGCCATGCAGGTGATCGCCCAGATCGGCGCGAAGCCGGTGCCGCTTCCGGCCAGGATCAACCGGCCTTTGCCGCCTGGACGGAGAAACGCCTGGCCGAACGGACCCTCCATCCGCAACCGGTGTCCGGACCTGATGGTGGTGCCGAGTGCCGAGGTCACGCGTCCGCCGCGCACACGCTTGATGTTGAGATGAACCAAGCGGCCGCCGATCTGGCCGTCCAGCGAGGCCGTTGCGCTATAGGCGCGTGCCGGAAAGCCGGCGAACGTGAACCGGAAATACTGTCCAGGGAGATAGCAGACGCTCCGTTCCGGTGCGATCTTCAGCTCGAAGATGTCGGGTGCAAGCTCGCGAAGGCCGACGAGCCTTGCCGGCGTGATGTCGATGTCGGGCACATCCTCCACCTCGACCACAAGATCGGAGACCACGCGCGCCTGGCAGGCATGAACCATTCCCTGCGAATGAGTTTCGCCGCAGATGGTCTTGCCCTTGGCAACGCGCACCATGCAGGAGCCGCAGCTCCCGGCGCGGCAGTCGTGCGGGATATCGACGCCGTTGGCGAGCGCGCTGTCCAGCAGCACATCCCCGGCGCGCGCCCGGAACGTGCGGCCATTCACCGTGACATCCCGGTATTTGCTCATCGTTCACTCCTTGATTGGGTAAGCAACTGACGTCTGGTTTGGATGGCTGGTTTGGTTGGCGCGCTGGATCAGGCCTTGACCGGCGAAACGCGGATCAGGTTCTTCTTTTCGGTCGTGTCGAAGCGGGCGAACCAGTATTTCGAAGCCATGACCGGCCTCGTCAGCCAGCTGGCCTTCGGGGCGCGGAGCACCAGGAACCAGAAGAAGAACGGCGTGGTGATGAGGTGCGAGACCGTCGGAAACCAGTCCGGCAGCAGGAAGGCCGGTCCGGGCAGGCGGTACCAGTAGTAGGTGCTGATCGCGGCGGCCGCGAAGATCCGATGCATCATGGTGCGCGCCTCCTGCCTGTCGTGCAAGAGGTGCTCGCCGATCCTGAACAGCAGGTAAGTGACGAGCGCGGCACCAAATGACCAAGCATAGGCCGCGAATATCTCGGGCATGCCGACATCCTGCGGGGCATGATCCGGGACCTGGTACCATCCCCACACGAACCCCGGAAAGCTTCCCACCACGAAATTGCCGAGCCATTGCTGAATCCTGGTCGGACCGGTCTGGGTCGGCGTCATCTCGGGCGTGGAGTCGGGACACGGATTGCTGCAGGCCTCGCACAGATTGCAGCGCGCATTCTTGAACGACACGGCGGGATTGGTTCCGTAGAGACGTTCGACCGGATGAATCGGGCAAAGCGAGGTGCACCATCCGGAGCGCATCTCGAACAACGAGCCCATGGTGAATGCGACGCAGGCCGCTGACAACAGCATGATCGCGGTCATCGTGCCGTCCGCGTTCAGGCCGATGCGCCGCATCGGCACCACGATGAACAGCAGGACCACGCTGGTCGTGCCTAGTGCCGCGGCGCCCCATTCAGGCATCTTCATGTTCTGCGCGATGCCGAGCTTTTGCGGCAGCATATGCGTGGTCGCCATGGGACAGATGTTGCGCCACAGGCCGGGCGCGATCGTCACCAGGGCCGGGGCGACGGGTATCAGCAGATTCCACATCAAGGCAAGGCCAACGGTCGGCCAGAACAACAACAGACCGACGAGCACAACGCCGATGACAAACAGCGCCGCTTGCAGGCCAACCCAGACGCGCCGGGCTTCCGGGGTGACCGTGCGGCTGCTGGCAGCCGAACCGGAACTATATCTCGTCGCCGCTACGCGTACCTCCATGGTCGCTCGTCGCGATGACGCCTGATCTCGCCGGGAGGAAGCATGTTGGTAGTTTTGTCGAGTTGCACTGTTTTGCATTGCTTTCCGTGACAAGCTTTATTGTTTGAACAGGGCGCGAAGCTCCAGCCGCCCGCAAGCATTGCGAGCGCTGGAACGTGCGCGTTCGGTTAGGTGACGCAATCGTTACCGGCGGGTTGTGGCGGTTTTATTCGGCCACTATGGACATCCGAAGGCCATGCTGCGTCGCGCATGCGGCCACCGGCGGCGCCGGTCCTGCGCGGAGAGCGCCGTTGTCATGACGGCTGTCGCCTCAGGGAGTTGCGCGCTCCCTGGGGGGATGTGAAACTATAGTGCCGCCGCGCTTGTGCAGAGAGCGTCTCTCTACTCCAGCCCATAGTGCCGGTGACATGAGGCGCAGATGCCGTCGAGCCGGTCGCTGATCTCGCTGACTGATTTCAGGTCATGGGCTTCGGCGGCCTGGTAGGCCCTGTCGGCGGCTTCGGCCAATTTTTGGACATAAAAATTCCACTGCGCGTCCTGGGCCCGCCCGGGAATCATCAGCGCGTTGGTGGCCTCGGCCAGCGTCGCCGCGCCGCTAATGATCCGCTCCCAATCGCCGTCGGTTTTGGGCGACAGGTCGTGCTCGCCGTTGGCGTCGATCACCGCGCCGTTGACGCTCCAGACGATCTGTGCCGCCGGCGTCAACACATGCTCCATGAAGGTCTTCATGTCGACATGGGCCTTGAACGGCGGCATCGCCGCGGTGCTGTCGGACATCGAGGGTGACACAGAAAGGCCGGAGAGGGCCACGGCCGCGAACACGCTTGCGGAAAATCGAGCCTTGCGCATCGCTACAACACGTTCATGGTGAAGCCGATCCAGCGTCCGCAGGCGACCACTGCGATCCAGAGCAGGATCGACAGCCCGCCCGCAATGCGCGCCGGCAGCGGCGGCCGCGCCTCGCGCTCCCATTGCGGCATGTCCTTGGCCATCTTCTTGGCGCTGATGGCGTGGAACACGATCATGTTCAGCCCCGCCGCGCAGATCAGGATGATCTTGGCGTCGAAATAGCCGTTGGCGAGATATTTGGTCGCGTTGGAGATGAACAGCAGGAAGCCGGACGTCGCCGCAATCGCGAACGCGCCCCAGGTCACCGGCAGGATCGCCGTCGCCAGCCGGCTCACCGGACGCCCGGCCGAGGCGAGACCCAAGAGCCGCAGATCGAGCGCGACGATGGTGCCGACCACAAGACAGATCGCGACCACATGCACGGATTCGATGAAGGGAAACAGCGTGTCGTTTTCGCGGATCGCCGTCGCAATGCCGCTGTCCTCGAACAAGCCAACAAGATCCGACAGCTGCGACATCATCCGGCCTGCGTGTAGGCGATCCAGCGCCCGGCGAACAGGATGCCGCACCAGACCAGCACCGAGACTGTTGCAAGCATCTGCCCGGTGAGGTGGCGGCTGCGATCCTCAAAAGTGCCGGGCGAGGCCCGCACGGTGCGCTGCAGGGTCGCCGTCAACAGGATGGCAACGATCAAGAGCGCCATCTTCAGATAGAAGGTGGTGTTCACCAGCGAGCGGCGCGGCTCGCCGATGATGAGCAGGCTTCCCGTGATCAGCAGGACGACGAGCAGCGGCCAGATCGGCGGCAGGAACCGCCGCATCACCTCGGACAAGGGCTCGTCGCGCTCGAACAAGCGGAAGATCCGCAAGTCCACCAGCACCGCCGAGGAGAAGGCGACCGCCACGCAGAGAATGTGGATGGTCTGCAGGGTCGGGATGATCCAGGTGACGGTCTGGATGGTGTGGCTGAGCGAGGTTGCCGCCAGCCATTTCGAAAACCCGGTCAGCAGGGCTTCCATGTGAGCTTACTGCTCTTGCGGCATCAGCGTGTAGGTCAGCTCCCTGCCGTCAGGCAGCGTCACCTTGCGCAGGAAGCCGCCCTGCTTGCCGTCGCGCAGCGGCAGATAGTCGAATTTCGCGTGATCGCCCGGATTGAGCGAGCGCTTGGTCCAGCCCGAGCGGGTCAGCACGCCGGGGCTCGACACCTCGAACACCCAGGTGCCGGCTTGCGGCCCGTCCTTGGCGTCAGTCTCGACCACGAAGCTGATATGCGGGTTGGTCCAGTTGACCTGCTTGACCGTGCCTTGCACGCTCTGCGGATGGTCGCTGTCATAGGCGGCGTTGGAGTGGTGCGCCAGCGCGAGGCCGGTCGTCCCCAGCACCAGGCAGGCAGCAAGCAGCGTAGCCTTCGGCGACATTGCGATCATCCCTTGTTATTGCGCGATCTATTTCGCGGTGTGAACCGTCCCGTACGCGCCTTGCGCGTTGGAGACAAAAATGTCGTTGCCGTGCTCGTCCTTGCCCGGCAGCAGATCTTCCTGTTCGCACTCGCCCTCGGTGATTTCATAGTGACGGTCGGGATAGCGGCGGAAGATTCGCGTCGTCTTCCAGGTCTGCGTGAGAACGTTCGGCGCGCTAACCTCGAGATCGTCATGCATGACATTCGGCTCGGTGAGATGAATGTGCTCCAGAATATGCATGTCGCCGTTGTTGGGAATGCCGACCGCTTCGCTGATGGCGATATAGGCCTGCGGCATGATTGCGCTGGTTTCGATGTCGAGCGTGTCGCCGTTCCAGTGGCCGATGGAATAGCCATGCAGGGACGGATCGGGATCGTCAGGCAGCTTGCGGCCGTCGAGATAGATGCGCCGCAGCCGGTTGCCGTCGACCTCGCCCAGCATGGTGATGCGACCGGGCGTGACCAGGATTTCAAACGGGTTATGCGTGATCAGCATCCAGCTCGGCATGCCATGCGGCAGGCAATGACTTAGGACCAAGAACGGCCGCCCGGCTTTTTCCTCGGCGATGAGATGCTGAACCTGCTTGAGAATTTCCGGCTTCCAGGGCGGCAAGTTCGCCGTTTCCTGGCGTTTCTGGTCCCTGATGTCAGGCAGCCAGACGCCGGAGAGATCGGGCTCGGCATGCGCGCGCGAAGCCGCTGCTCCGAGAATAGCCGAAACAGCACCCGCGATCGCGAGCGTCTTCAGCAACGTCTTGATAGGCATGCGACCTTCCACCCGATGTCGCGGCCAGCATAGGTTGTGCAAATGCGAAAGAAAAGTGGTCGGTCGTACAAGAGCTTCAAAATTGCGCGAACCGCAATGGTGCTCGCACCTCGCGCCGGCTTGACGGACCGAACTGGGAACTCTTTCGCCGGCATGATGACGCAAGTCCAGTGCGCGCGGCGCACATTGGTGAATTTGGGAAGATCTGCTCGCAAGCGGCAGCGCCCGGCATGGTCCCACCAGGGTGGGCAGCGGCGCCTGGCGTTTCCCCGGATGTTCAATTTGATGTGAATATGATGATTGACATCTTTTGCTAAGACCAACCGTTCCGCGCGACCGTTACGTCGCGTGGACCAGACAGCAGGAGGGAGAGGGCACATGGCCTTTACCGTCAATATCAATGGAAGTCCGCGCAGTGTCGATGTCGACGGTGACACGCCGCTGCTCTGGGTGCTGCGCGACGTGCTCGGCATGACCGGCACCAAGTTCGGCTGCGGCATGGCGCTGTGCGGCGCCTGTACCGTGCATGTCGACGGCACCGCCGTCCGCTCCTGCATCACGAGCATCGACAGCATCGGCGACTCCAAGGTCACGACCATCGAGGCGATCGGTGCGACGCCGGCCGGTGCGAAGATCCAGCAGGCCTGGCTGGAGCACGAGGTGCCGCAATGCGGCTACTGCCAGTCCGGGCAGATCATGTCGGCCGCGGCGCTGCTCGCCGACAACCCGCACCCGACCGACGCAGCCATCGACGACGCCATGAGCGGCAATATCTGCCGCTGCGGGACCTATGTGCGGATCCGCGACGCGATCAAGCACGCCGCGCAGAGCAACGGAAAGGCGGGTTGATCATGATCATCGATCGTTCCGTATCGGATGCATCCGACAGCAATCTGTCCCGACGCAGTTTTCTTGCCGCCAGCGCCGCCGCCGGCGGAGGTCTCGTGCTGGGTCTCAGCCTGCCGATTGGCGCTGCCGCCGCCGCGACAGCTGACGAGTTCGCGCCGAACGCCTTCATCCGCATCGGCAGCGACGGGCAGATCGTCCTCACCATGCCCTATGTCGAGATGGGTCAGGGAACCTATACCTCGATTCCGATGCTGATCGCCGAGGAGCTCGGCGTCAGCCTGAGCCAGGTCAGGCTGGAGCCCGCGCCGCCGAACGAGAAGCTCTACGCCAATCCGCTGCTCGGCGTGCAGGCGACCGGCAATTCGAACGCGATGCGCGGCGCGTGGAAGCCGATGCGCCAGGCTGGCGCGACCGCGCGGCAGATGCTGGTCGAGGCAGCTGCGAAACGCTGGGGCGTCGATGCCAAGAGCTGCCGCGCGCAGGACGGCGAGGTGATCCATGCGCCGACCGGCCGGAAGCTGGGATATGGCGAACTCGCCGCCGCGGCCGCGAAGCTGCCGGTCCCCGCAAATGTCGCGCTCAAATCACCCGATGAGTTCAAGCTGATCGGCACGCCGGCCAAGCGGTTCGATACGGCCTCGAAGATCAACGGCAGCGCGCAGTATGGCATCGATGCGCGCCCGCCCGGCGTCAAGTTCGCAACACTTGCGCAATCGCCCGTTTTGGGCGGCCGCGTGAAGAGCATTGATGATGCGGCAGCCAAGGCGGTCAAGGGCGTGCGCCAGATCGTGCGGCTCGATGACGCCGTCGCCGTCGTCGCCGATCATATGGGCGCTGCCAAGAAAGGCCTCGATGCACTGAAGATCGAATGGGACGACGGCCAGAACGGCGCGCTCGCGACCGCTGATATCGCCAAGGAGCTCGAGCAGGCCACGCTCGGCTCGGGCGCGGTGGCGCAGACCATCGGCGATACGGAAAAGGCCATGGCAGGCGCGGCGACCAAAGTGGAGGCGATCTATCAGCTGCCGTTTCTCGCGCATGCCACCATGGAGCCGATGAACTGCACCGTGCATGTCCGCAAGGACGAATGCGAGATCTGGCTCGGCACCCAGGCGATCGCGCGCGTGCAGGCGCTGGCGGCGAAGGCCGCGGGCCTGCCGGCAGACAAGGTCATCGTCCACAATCATCTGCTCGGCGGCGGCTTCGGCCGGCGCCTCGAGGAGGACGCGGCCGTCCGCGCGGTCGAGATCGCCAAGCAGGTCGACGGTCCCGTGAAGGTCGTCTGGACCCGGGAGGAGGACATCCAGCACGATGTCTACCGTCCCTACTGGTTCGACCGTATCTCCGCCGGTCTCGACGAGCAGGGCAAGCCGGTCGCCTGGAAAAACCACTTCGCCGGCTCCTCGGTGATCGCGCGCTGGCTGCCGCCGGGTTTCAAGGACGGGCTCGATCCCGATTCGACTGAAGGCGCGATCAACCTGGTCTACGACTTCCCGAACTTCCACGTCGAATATTCGCGGGTCGAACCCAAGGGCGTCACGACGGGCTTCTGGCGCAGCGTCGGTCCGTCGCACAACGTCTTCGTGGTCGAAAGCTTCATCGATGAGCTGGCGGCCGCGGCGAAGCAGGATCCGGTCGCCTATCGCCGCGCGCTGCTCGGCAAATCGCCGCGCGCCATGGCCGTGCTCGATCTCGCTGCGGAAAAGGCTGGCTGGGGGCAGACGCTGCCCAAGGGCGTCGGCCGCGGCGTCTCGCTGCAATTCGTGTTCGGCAGTTACCTCGCGCAGGTCGCCGAGGTCGAGGTGGCGAAGGACGGCAATGTCCGCGTCCGCCGCGTGGTCTGCGCGATGGATTGCGGGACCGTCGTCAACCCCAACACGGTCGAGGCCCAGCTCATGAGCGGGGTAACCTTTGGCGCCACCGCTGCGCTCTATGGCGAGATCACGCTGAAGAACGGCCGTGTCGAGCAGACCAATTTCGACACCTACCAGATGATCCGCATGAACGAGGCGCCGGCGGTCGAGGTTCACGTCGTCAAGAGCTCCGAGCCGCCGGGCGGCATGGGCGAGACCGGGACCTCCGGCGTCGTTCCCGCCATCGCCAACGCGATCTTTGCCGCAACCGGAAAGCGCCTGCGCAGGATGCCGGTCGATGGCAACGTATTGAAGCAGCCGGCTTGAGAGACGAGGCAATCCCGACCGACGCGCGCTGACCGCCGCTATGTCGGCGGTCAGCTGTCGCCCGCGTGCTGGAAGCCGAGATAGCTCGCCGCCACGCCCTCGTGCCGCTCGATCTCGCTGGCTGAGCCTTGCAGCACGAACTCGCCGAGCTCCATGACATAGGCGCGGTCGGCGATTTTCAGCGCGGCCTGCGCGTTCTGCTCGACCAGCAGCACCGAGACGCCCGCGCTGCGGAGCTCTGCGACGGTGCGGAAGATGTCGGCGACGATGATCGGTGCGAGCCCCAGGCTCGGCTCGTCCAGCATCAGGAGTTTCGGCGCGCCCATCAGTGCGCGGCCCATGGCGAGCATCTGCTGCTCGCCGCCGGACAAGGTGCCGGCCAGCTGCTTGCGCCGCTCCTTCAGCCGCGGAAACAGCGCGTAGACCCGCTCGAACGAGGCGCTCGTCGCCGATTTCGGGCTTCGGAACGCGCCGAGCAGCAGATTGTCCTCCACGCTCATGCTCCAGAACAGCTCGCGATGCTCAGCGACCAGACTGAGACCAAGGCCCACGCGGTCCTCGATCTCGAGCAGCGCCAGATCCTGCCCCGCCAGCGACACGGCTCCCTTCAGCGGCAGCACGCCCATGATGGCGTTGAGCAGCGTGGTCTTGCCGGCGCCATTGGCGCCGATGATGGTGACGATCTCGTCCGTGCCGACCTCGAGGGACACCGAACGCACCGCTTCAACCTTGCCATAGGCGACATGAGCATCGGCAACTGTCAGCAGCGCGCTCATGCGGCGGCTCCGAGATAGGCCTTGATCACTTCCGGATTGCTCTTGATCGCGGCCGGCGGCCCTTCCGCGATCTTGGTGCCGAAATCGAGCACGACAATGCGGTCGGCGAGGTCCATGACAAAGCCCATGTCGTGCTCGACCAAGAGCACCGACATGCCGCCGTCGCGCAGCTGGCGCAACAGCGCGGCGAGCCGCTGCTTCTCCATGTGCCGCAGGCCGGCGGCCGGCTCATCCAGCAGCAGCAGCATGGGGTCGGCACAGAGCGCGCGGGCGATCTCGACAATGCGCTGCTGTCCGAGCGAGAGCGAGCCGGCCGGCTGGTCGATCTGCTCGGAAAGGCCAACGCGCGCGATCTGGCGCGCGGCCTCGCTCAGCAGCTTTGCCTCATCGGTGCGGTCAAGGCGGAACATGCTCGACAGTGGTCCCGAAGCGCCGCGCAGATGCGCGCCGATCGCGACATTCTCCAGCACGGTCATGTCAGGCACCAGCTTCACATGCTGGAAGGTACGGGCAATGCCGAGCTTGACCACCTCCTGCGGCGGCGGATTGCGCAGCCGCTTGCCATTGACCGAGATCGCGCCTGAGGTCGCGGAGAGCACGCCGGTGATCAGGTTGAAGGTGGTGCTCTTGCCGGCGCCGTTCGGCCCTATCAGCGCCACGATCTCGCGCGCCTGCACGTCAAAGGAGACGTCGTTGACCGCGATCACGCCGCCGAACTGCTTGCGCGCCTTGTCGACCTGGAGCAGCACGCCGGATTCAACGGCTGCCTGCGCCCGCGACGGCAACTGCGGCGAGGCATCGGCAAGCTTGGCATCGGGCTGCTGGATCCTGGACTTGAACGGCAGCAAGGATACAAGCAGCGGCCAGACGCCTGACGGTGCAAGCTGCAGCAGCGCCACCAACAGGATGCCGAACACGATGATCTCGAGCTGACCCTCGCCATGCAGCAGCAGCGGCAGATAGCTCTGCAGCACCTCCTTCAACACCACCACGATCGCCGCGCCGAGCACCCCGCCCCAGACATAGCCGGCGCCGCCGACCACCGCGACAAAGAGATATTCAATGCCGGCCTGCGCGCCGAACGGCGTCGGATTCACCGCGCGCTGGAAGTGCGCATAGAGCCAGCCCGACAAGCCCGCCAGCACCGCGGCGTGGATGAACACCAGGATTTTTGCCCTCGGCGTCTCGATGCCGAAGGCTTCGGCCGCGACATGCCCGCGCCGCAGTGCGCGGATGGCACGGCCCGTGCGGGAGTCCAGGAGGTTCATGGTGAGCAGCGCCGCGATCAGGACCGCGGCCCAGATCGCGTAGTAGATCGTGCCTGGATCGAGCATCTTGAGGTGTCCAACCGCAAGCGGCGGAATCTCGGAGATGCCGTCATTGCGGCCGAGGAATTCGAGCTTTGAAAACAGGTAAAACAGGCCCAGCCCCCAGGCCAGCGTGCCGAGCGGCAGATAGTGACCCGACAGCCGTACCGTGACGAGCCCGAGCAGCACCGCCGCGATGCCGCTGACAAGCAGTGAAGCGGGCAGGGTCAGCCAGGGCGACAGGCCGTAGGCCGTGGTCAGCACCGCCGTCGTATAGGCGCCGAAGCCGACGAATGCAGCCTGGCCGAACGAGGTGAGGCCGCCGACTCCGGTGAGCAGCACCAGCCCCATGGCGACCAGTGCGGACAGGCCGATATTGTCCAGCAGCACGATCCAGAACGGCGGAATCCCCGGCACGAACGGAATCGTCGCCATGACAATCGCGAAGATGAGGATGGGAAGGCGCTCGCGCATGGCTAGTCCTTCTCTTCCTCGACCGCGGGCGCCGCGAGCGAGCGCGCCAGCAGCACCGGGATCAGCAGTGTAAAGACGATGACTTCCTTGAAGTTCGAGGCATAGAACGAGGAGAAGGCCTCGACGATGCCGACCACCAGCGCGGCGATGGCGGTCAGGGGATAGCTGACGAGGCCGCCGATGATCGCGGCAATGAAGCCCTTCAGGCCGATCAGGAATCCGGTGTCGTAATAGAGCGTGGTGATCGGCACGATCAGGATGCCCGACAACGCGCCGATCACGGAGGCGAGCAGGAACGCAATCTGTCCCGACAGCGAGGTCCGGATGCCGACCAGCCGCGCGCCGAGCCGGTTGACCGCGGTTGCGCGCAGCGCCTTGCCGTAGACGGAAAGGCCGAAGAACAGCCAGAGCGCCACGATGAAAGCGATAGTGAGCGAGTACACTGCGAGGCTCTGCCCGGTGAAGCGCAGCGGGCCGAGCGTCGCCGCGGTATCCGCAAGCGTGGGGCCGCGCTGGCCTTCGGCGCCAAAGAACAGCAGGCCCAGGCCCTGCATCGCGAGATGGCAGCCGACGGAGGCGATCAGCAGCACCAGCACCGAGGTGTGTGCCAGCGGTTGGAAGGCGATGCGGTACAGGAAGACGCCGATCAGGGCCACGATCACCAGCGCCAGTGCGACATTGACCAGCACGGGCGGATGGCGGCCGACCAGCGCGAAGGTTGCAGCCAGCACGATCCCAGGCAGGATGAGGTTGGCCGCAACAGCGCGCAAGACGAGGCGCAGGCGCAGCGCGCGCCGCGCCGCAAACAGGTCGAGGGCGAACGCCGCGATCCCCATGACAAAGGCGAGCTTGGCCGTGCCCGGCATCTGGCCGGCGCAGAGCGAGGCATAGGTCAGCGCGCCATAGGTGACGAACTCGCCCTGCGGGATCAGGATCACCCGCGTCACGGCGAACACCAACACCAGCGCCAGCCCCAGCAGGGCGTAGATCGCGCCGTTGGTGATGCCGTCCTGAACCAGGAACAGCATTATCGTGGTGTTCAAGTGTTGACGCTCCCCCTTCGCGGCCGCCCGCGCGAGCGGGGTGGCCGGTGTGTCACGGCAGTTGAAAAGGCCTTATGACATTTGATATGGTGCATAACAATTATCAGATATAATCTCAAGGCCGCCGCTGACTATGCTGTCCCGGCGACCGCGCCAAGACCTGAGCCAACACCCGAGCGGGACTGCGAGCACAAGGCGATGACCGTTTCCAAAGCCGCCATTGCCAGCACCGCCCGCGTAAGGACTGCCCCTGCAAACACTACCCCTGCAAACACTACCCCTGCAAAGCCCATCACTGCCAAGATGCCCGTTAACAGGAACGCCACCAAGCCCGCCATTAGCAAGACTGCCAATAACAAAGACGCGATGGCCGACCCGGCAAAAGTAGGCAAGGAACCCGGGGAGGCGAGCGAGGCCGCGGCCCTGCAGCTCGGCGAGCTCTCCGAGCTGCTCGGTTATGCGATGAAGCGGGCGCAGCTGAAAGTGTTCGAGGATTTCCTGCGCTGCGTCGCGCCGCTGCAGCTGACGCCGGCGCAGTTCTCGGTGCTGCTGTTGCTGGACAGGAATCCCGGCCGCAACCAGACCGAGATCGCGAGCACGCTTGGCATTCTCCGGCCCAACTTCGTCTCCATGCTCGACGGCCTGGAAAGCCGCGGCCTGTGCGAGCGCGTGCGCTCCGCGAGCGATCGCCGCTCGCATATCCTGCTGCTCACCGACAAGGGCCGCGCCGTGCTGGCGCGGGCGAAGAAGCTCGTGGCCACCAAGCACGAGGCGCGGCTCAACGAGCTGCTCGGCCCGGCCAACCGCGTGGCGCTGCTCGAGATGCTGGCCAAGATCGCGGGCGAGCTTTGAGCGGCACTACGGAGGCGTAGGGTGGGCTAGCGAAGCGTAGCCCACCATCGTTGCGGCCAGGAAGGCCGTGGGTTACGCGTCGCTAACCCACCCTCGGACCGCGCAAGCCCGCACATTTTGATCCCCCTCAACATTCGACCGCGAGTCGCGGCGCAATTTGGCTTTCCGTCATTCCGGGGCAGGCGGAACGCGTGAACTACGGTGCGCAATTGCGCACCTGAGAATCTGGCGTCGCAACCTCGAGATTCCGGGTTCGCCTCTCCGAGGCGCCCCGGAATGACGGCGTTTGTCGCAATGGATGATGTATAAAACCATCTAACTGATGCTTTACACATCATTATAGATGTGAAATGATTGCATTCTCTCAAAATCCCGGGGGCCGTTTCCCGTGATCACCGCTGCGCAGCTGCGAGCCGCACGCGCGCTTCTTGGCATCGATCAGCGCGAGCTCGCGCAGCGCTGCTCGCTGTCGCTGCCGACCATCCAGCGCATGGAAGCCTCCGAAGGCGTGATCCGCGGCAATGTCGATTCGCTGATGAAGCTGGTCGAGGCGCTCTCGGCTGCCGGCATCGAGCTGATCGGCGAGGGCGCGCCCTCGAGCGGCAGCGGGCGCGGCGTCCGGTTGAAGTCGGCTGCGAGCAATGACGGACGGACGGCTTAAGATGAGCGCGCGGGCCACGATGATGATGAGGGCGTGGCGATGATCGTGCTGGCGCTTGCCTGTGTGGCCGTGCTGCTTGCGCTTTCGCCGTTGGCCATTGCGCTTGCGGCGCAACCGCGTGGCTCTGGTCTCATCTATGGCGCGAGCTTCATCATCAGCCTCGCGCTCTGCACCATCGCGCTGATCGACCTGCTCGCTCCCGCGCGGCCGGTATTCAGCCTCGTGCTGCCCATCGGCCTGCCCTGGCTGGGGGCGCATTTCCGCATCGATGCGCTGTCGGCGTTCTTCCTCGCTGTGGTCAATTTCGGCGGCGCTGCTGCGAGCCTGTTTGCGCTCGGCTATGGCCGGCACGAGGAAGAGCCGGCGCGTGTGCTGCCGTTCTATCCCGCCTATCTCGCCGCCATGAACATCGTGGTCATGGCGCACGATGCCTTCACATTTCTGGTTGCCTGGGAATTCATGTCGCTCGCCTCCTGGGCGCTGGTGGTGTCGCATCATCGCGATGTCGAGAACATCCGGGCCGGCTATGTCTATCTCTTGATGGCAAGTTTCGGCACGCTGGCTTTGCTGCTGGCCTTCGGCGTGCTCGCAGGGGCCGGAGGTCATTATGATTTCGACTCGATCCGCGCCACGCCGCTGACGCCGTTGCTTTCGGGCGCGGTCCTGCTGGCGGCGCTGCTCGGCGCCGGATCCAAAGCCGGCCTGGTGCCGCTGCATGCCTGGCTGCCGCTGGCCCATCCGGCTGCGCCGAGCCATGTCTCGGGCCTGATGAGCGGGGTGATGACCAAGGTCGCCGTCTACGGCTTCGTCCGCATCGTCTTCGACCTGCTCGGACCGCCCGAATGGTGGTGGAGCATTGTCTTGCTCGCGATCGGCGGACCCTCGGCGACGCTGGGCGTGCTCTATGCGCTGATGCAGCGCGACATCAAGCGCGTGCTGGCTTACTCGACGATCGAAAACATCGGCATCATTTTTGTCGGCCTTGGGCTCGCGCTCGCGTTCAAGGCCGAAGGCATGGCCTGGGTCGCCGCGCTCGCCTTCACGGCGGCGCTGCTGCATGTGCTCAATCATGCGGCGTTCAAGAGCCTGTTGTTCTTCGGCGCAGGCAGCCTGCTCAATGCGACTGGCGAGCGCGACATGGAAAAGCTCGGCGGTCTGATCCACCGCATGCCGCAGACCGCGGCCGCGATGCTGATCGGCTGTGTCGCCATCTCCGCGCTGCCGCCCTTCAACGGCTTTGTCTCTGAATGGCTGACCTTCCAGGCCATTCTGCTGTCGCCGCAACTGCCGTCCTGGGGACTGAAGCTGATCATTCCAGCCGTCGGCGGCCTGCTCGCACTCGCCGCGGCGCTGGCGGCTGCCTGCTTCGTCAAGCTCTATGGCATCAGCTTCTTGGGGAGGGCGCGGAGCGCGGCAGCGAGCGAGGCAAAGGAGGTCGACGCCTTCTCGCAGGTCACGCTGTTTGCGCTCGCGGCATTCTGCCTGGTCGCCGGGACCCTGCCGGGGCTTTTCATCGACGCGCTGGCGCCCGTGGCAAAAACCATGGTCGGCAATTCCATGCCGCAGCAGGCCGGACTGCAGTGGCTTACCATCGTGCCGATTGCGGAAAGCCGCAGCTCCTATAACGGGCTCTTGCTGTTCGCCTTCGTGCTGCTGTCGGGCTCGATCGCAGCCCTTGCGATTCATCGTCTCGCCTCGGATCGCTTCCGCCGCGCGCCCGCCTGGGACTGCGGCTTTCCCGATCCAGATCCTGTCATCCAGTACACCGCCTCCAGCTTTTCGCAGCCGATCCGCCGCGTATTCGGCAGCACCATCTTTGCCGCGCGCGAGATCGGCGAGATGCCGCCACCCGGATCGAACGTGCCGGCGCGCTTCGTCGTCGACATGCATGATCCGATCTGGGAAGCGCTTTATGCGCCGATCGGCAAGGCGATCGGCTTCGCCACCGAGCGCATCAACGTCCTGCAATTCCTGACCATCCGCCGCTATCTGACCCTCGTCTTCGTGGCGCTGATCGTGCTGCTCGTGGTGCTTGCGCTATGAGGATGATCCACGATCTCGTCTCGCAAGGCGCCGAGATGCTGCTGGTGCTGCTGCTGGCGCCGCTACTCACCGGTTTTGTCCGCAAGGTGAAGGCGCGACTCCTGCGCCGGCAGGGTCCACCGCTGCTGCAGCCCTATCGCGATCTGGTCCGCTTGCTGCGCAAGGACGTGGTGCTCGCCGTCAACGCCTCCTGGCTGTTCCGCGCCATTCCCTACATCATCTTCGCCGGCACCTGGGTTGCGGCCTCGCTGGTGCCGACCTTCGGCAGCGGGCTCATGTTCTCCTGGTCGGCCGACCTGATCGCCATCATCGCGCTGCTCGGCAGTGCGCGGTTTTTCCTTGCACTGGCCGGCATGGATGTCGGCACCGCCTTTGGCGGCATCGGTTCCAGCCGCGAGGTGATGATCGCCTCGCTTGCGGAGCCGGCGATCCTGATCACGGTCTTTGCGGTTGCGATGATTGCCGGCTCGACGCAACTCTCCACGATCGCCGAGTTCATGGGCTCGAGCGCAGTGGGCCTGCGCGTCTCGCTGGGCATGGCGCTGGTCGCGCTGATTATCGTGGCGATCGCGGAAAACGGCCGCATCCCCGTCGACAATCCGGCGACGCATCTGGAACTCACCATGGTGCACGAGGCCATGGTGCTCGAATATTCGGGGCGGCATCTCGCGCTGATCGATCTGTCCTCGCAGCTGAAGCTGCTGCTTTATCTCTCGATGATCGCCTGCATCTTCATACCCTGGGGCGCCGCGGCGCCGCAGGCCACCATCCTGTCGCTGGCGGTCGGCGCGCTCACCTACATGGTGAAGCTCACGGCCTGCGCGCTCGCGCTTGCGGTGTTCGAGACGTCGATTGCCAAAATGCGGGTGTTCCGGATCCCGGAGTTTCTTGGCGCGGCCTTGATGCTGGCGCTGCTGGCAACCCTGTTGCGCTTCGTTTCGGGGAGTCTATAGGCATGCAGCACAGCCTCGAATTCGATGTCGCTCATCTGCTCGCGGGATCGCTGGTGCTGGCGAGCTTCATGATGCTCTACCAGGACCGGCTCTATTCGCTGCTCAACGTCTACGCGCTGCATGCGATGGTGCTGGCCCTGTCGGTGGCCTGGCAGGCCCTTGTGCAGAACGCGCCGCATCTCTATGTCACGGCGTTCATTGCGCTGACCTTCAAGGCCATCATCATTCCGGTGGCGCTGCACCGGATCATCGTGCGGCTCGGCATTCACCGCGAGATCGAGACCGCCGTCGGCGTCGGGCTGACCATGATGGCCGGCATCGGCCTTGTTGCGCTCTCGATGGTGGTGATGCTGCGCGTCACGCCGGGTGCCGATGCGCTGGCGCGCGAGGACCTCGCCTTTGCACTCTCCGTCGTGCTGCTCGGCCTGTTGATAATGGTCACCCGTCGCAATGCGGTGAGCCAGGTCGTCGGCTTCATGTCGCTGGAGAACGGCCTGGTGCTGGCTGCGACGGGTGCCAAGGGCATGCCGCTGGTGGTCGAGATCAGCGTCGCCTTTTCGGTGCTGATTGCCTTCATCGTGATCGGCATCTTCCTGTTCCGCATTCGCGAACGCTTCGACAGTGTCGACATCCAGGCACTGGATCGCTTCCGGGGAGAGCGCCGATGACCGTAGACGCGCTCGCCGCCATCCTCTTGATCCCCGCGGTATCGGCCGCGATCCTCGCGCTGATGCCCGATTACCGGCTGACCGCAACGCTGAATGTCGTTGCCGCGCTATTCACCTTCCTGACCGCGCTCTCCTTGTTCGTGGTCGAACCGGTGTCCGGCCAGTATCTCCTGGTCGACGATCTCAACAAGGTGTTCATCGTGCTGACCACCTTCGTCGGCTTCACCACCAGCGTGTTCAGCGCGAGCTATATCGGCCATGAGATCGAGACCGGGCGGCTGACGCCGGCGTTCCTGCGCTTCTATCACGCCATGTACCAGACGCTGATGTTCGCCATGAACCTCGCGCTGGTCGCCAACAATATCGGCCTGATGTGGGTCGCGGTCGAGGTGGCGACGCTCACCACCGTGCTGATGGTCGGCATCTACCGCACCCATGAGGCGCTGGAGGCCGCCTGGAAATATTTCATTCTCGGCAGCGTCGGCATTGCGCTCGCGCTGTTCGGCACCATCCTGGTCTATATGGCGGCGCGCCCGGTGATCGGCGAAGGGCTCGATGCCATGACCTGGACCGTGCTGGTCACGCGCGCCGCGGCGTTCGATCCCGCGCTGCTCAACGTCGCCTTCGTGTTTCTGCTGCTCGGCTACGGCACCAAGGTCGGGCTCGCGCCGCTGCATGCCTGGCTACCGGATGCCCATGCCGAGGGCCCGACGCCGATCTCGGCGGTGCTCTCGGGGCTCCTGCTCAACGTCGCGCTCTATGCGCTGCTGCGCTTCAAGATGATGCTGGCGGTGTCGGTCGGCACCATCGCGCCGGGGCCGCTGATGGTGGTGATGGGCCTGATTTCGGTGATCTTCGCAAGCCTCATGCTCTACCGCCGCCGCGACATCAAGCGGATGTTCGCCTATTCGTCGATCGAGCACATGGGCATCATCGTGTTCGCCTTCGGCATGGGCGGGCCGCTGGCGAATTTCGCCGGCCTCCTGCACATGACCATGCATTCCCTGACCAAGTCGGCGATCTTCTTCGCGGTCGGTCATGTCGCGCAGGTGAAAGGCACTCAGAAGATCGCCGATATCGGTGGACTCACGGTGACAAATCCCGTGCTCGGCTGGGGCCTGATGCTCGGCGTCATCGCCATCGTGGGGCTGCCGCCGCTCGGCATTTTCATGAGCGAGTTCCTGGTGGTGTCCTCGACCTTTGCGCGCGCGCCGTGGCTTGCGGCGATCCTGGTGCTGGGCATCCTGATCGCGCTCGGCGGCCTCTTGATGCGCATCAATCTCGTGATGTTCGGCGCGCCGAAGGGCGTGACCAAGCCGGCCGAAGCCTCCTATGTGCCGATGTTCACGCATCTGGCGCTGGTGTTCATGGCCGGCGTCTACCTGCCCTCGGCGCTTGTCTCGGGCTTCCAGAACGTCGCACGTCTGTTGGGGTGATGGGCATGGCGCTGCTCGACCGCATCCCACATCTCACGGTCTCTCCGGCGCACCGGCCGTGGCCGCGCGCCGAGGTCGGCGAGGAGGGCTGGCGCAAGGCGATCGACCTGCTCGCGGGCGGCGAGCTCACGCTGCTCGGGCTGTGGGGCGAGGCGGCCGCGGTGCATATGGCGCTGCTCAACGAGCCAAACGAGATCGCTGTGGTCAGCCTGGATTGCGCGAACGGACAATTCCCAAGCGTCGGCGCGCGCCATCCGCCGGCACAGCGGCTGGAGCGCACGATCCGCGATCTCTTTGGCGTCGAGGCGGTCGGCGCAATCGACGTCCGCCCGTGGCTCGATCACGGCGTCTGGGGTGTGCAAGCGCCGCTTGGGGCTGACAGGGGCGCGCGCGAAGCAGCAGCGTACAAGTTCCTGCCGGCCAAAGGCGAGGCGCTGCACCAGATCGCCGTCGGCCCCGTGCATGCCGGCATCATCGAGCCCGGGCATTTCCGCTTCACCGCCAGCGGGGAATATGTCGTGCGGCTGGAGCAGCGGCTTGGCTATGTTCACAAGGGGACCGAGCAGCTGATGCAGGGCGCATCGCTGGAAGCTGCTGCCAAGCTCGCGGGCCGCGTCTCCGGCGACTCGACAGTCGCCTACGCCTTCGCATTCGCGCGCGCGGCAGAGGCGGCGCTCGACATCGAGGCGCCGCCACGGGCGCAGTATCTGCGGGCGCTGATGGCGGAGCTGGAGCGGCTGGCCAATCATTTCGGCGACATCGGCGCGATCTGCAACGACGCGTCGTTTGCGCTGATGCATGCGCAGACCGGGATTTTGCGCGAGCGCGTGTTGCGTGCCGCGGACGCGGCGTTCGGCCGCCGCCTGATGATGGACCTGATCGTGCCGGGCGGCGTCGCGCGTGAAATCGCACCGGGCGGCGCGCGCGAGATCCGGGCGCTGCTCGCTGAAATCCGAAAGGTCTTTCCGCGCCTGGTCGAGCTCTACGACAACACCGCCTCGCTACAGGACCGCACGGTGACGACGGGCATCGTCAAGACCGAGTATGCGCGTCAGTTCGGCGCCGGCGGCTATGTCGGCCGCGCCGCAGGCCGGCATTTCGATGCGCGGAAAGCTCTCGGCTATGCGCCCTACGATCAACTGACGTTCGATGTGCCGGTGCTGGAGGCCGGGGATGTCAATGCCCGGGTCTGGATCCGCATCCGCGAGGTCGAGCAGGGCCTTGCGCTGATCGAGCAGATCCTCGATCGGCTGCCGGGCGGCGTCATCGGCGCTGAGGTGAAGGTCGCGGCGGCAGGCGAGGGGCTTGCGGTGGTCGAAGCGTTTCGCGGCGACGTGCTGGTGTGGCTGCAGCTGGATGCGACAGGTCGCGTCTTGCGCTGTCATCTGCGGGATGCCTCCTGGTTTCAATGGCCGCTGCTGGAGGCTGCGATCGAAGGCAATATCGTCGCCGACTTCCCGCTCTGCAACAAGTCGTTCAACTGCTCCTATTCGGGCGTGGATATCTAGGGGGCGGCACCATGCGAAAGACCCTGCTCCAAAGCCTCACCCATGGTCCCTTGACCGAAGCGCCGCAGGCGCCCGATGAGGCCGCGCTGGCGGAGCTCGCCAGGAATGTGGAGAAGGCGGCGCAGGCGCGGCTCGGGCGCTCGTTGTCGATCCGCGAGATCGACGCGGGCTCCTGCAATGCTTGCGAGCTCGAGATTCACGCGCTCAGCAATGCTTTCTATGATCTCGAGCGTTTCGGTTTGCGTTTCGTCGCCTCGCCGCGTCACGCCGACGTGCTGATGGTGACGGGCCCGGTGACAAAGAACATGCGCGAGGCGCTGTTGCGCACCTATGACGCCACGCCCGATCCGAAATGGGTGGTCGCGGTCGGCGGCTGCGCGGCCGATGGTGGCATGTTCCGCGGCAGCTATGCTTGTGTCGGCGGTGTATCGGACGCGGTGCCGGTCGACCTGCACATTCCCGGCTGCCCGCCGTCGCCGACGGCGCTGCTGCAGGGGCTCTTGGCGTTGCTGCAGCATGTGGGTGGGTAGGCTCGCGATAGGCGATCGGGTGTGTGTCGGTCATTCCGGGGCGGTCCGTAAGGACCGAACCCGGAATCTCGAGATTCTCAGGTGCGCAATTGCGCACCATAGTTCGGTACTGCGCACCGCCCCGGAATGACGCCTTCGGCGTCACTCCACCAAGATCACCCTGATGTCATTCACGTTGGTCAGCGTCGGACCGGTCTGCAGCAGATCGCCGGTCTGTGCGAAGAACCCCGTGGCGTCATTGTTCTCGAGAAAGGCGCGCGGGTCCAGGCCCAGCGACTCCATTTTCGCAAATGTCGTTGCGTCGATCAGCGCGCCGGCGGGATCGCTTGCGCTGCCGCCGCCACCATCGGCGCCGTCGGTGTCGCCGGCAAGCGCGGCGATGCCGGTCGTGTTCTTCAACAGCTCAGCCAGCGCCAGTGCGTATTCCTGGTTGGGGCCACCACGACCCTGGCCGCGCACGGTGACCGTGAGCTCGCCGCCGGAGAGGATTGCGATGTGCTGGCCCCTGGCGCGCGCCTCGAGCGCGATCCGTGCGTGAGCGGCCGCGACCTCGCGCGCCTCGCCTTCGAGATCGGCGCCGAGATCGATGATGTCGTAGCCGGCTGCCTTGGCGCGGGCAATCGCCGCATCGAGCGAAGCCTTCGGTCGCGCGATCAGTTCGAACCGGGCATGGGCAAAGGCGGGATCGCCGGGCTTGCAGCTTTCGTTGGCGGGATTCTCCAGCGCGCGCCGGATCGCATCGTCCACCTGCAAGCCATATTTGGCGATGATGCCGCGGGCATCAGCGAGCGTGGTTGGATCGGGCACCGTGGGACCGGAGGCGATCGCGGAAGCGTCATCATGCGGCACGTCGGAGATCGCGAGCGTGACGATGGCGGCCGCGCGCTGGCCGGCGCGCGCCAGCCGCCCGCCCTTGATTCGCGACAGATGCTTGCGCACCGTGTTGATCTCGCCGATCGGCGCACCGGAGCGCAACAGCGCGCGCGTCAGCGCCTGCTTCTGCGCGAATGTGATGCCTTCGACCGGCGCGATCCAGTTGGCCGAGCCGCCGCCGGAGAGCAGCACCAGCAGCAAATCGTCGGCCTGCGCGGTCTCTGCCAGCTGCAGCGTTTCCGCCGCACCCTTCAGGCCCGCTTCGTCCGGCATGGGATGGCCCGCCTCTATCACCTTGACGCGACGCGTCGGCACGCCATGGCCGTGCCGCGTGGTCGCGATTCCCGAGAGTTGCGCGGGATCGAGCTTGAGCGCGTCGAGATAGTGGTGCTCGGCGGCGGCGGCCATCGCAGCGGCGCCCTTGCCGGCGGCGAGGCAGATCACGCGGCCCAGCATGCGCCCTTTGGGCACGGCCGGCAGATGCGGGGCAAGCACGACGTCAGGATGTGCGGCCGCAATCGCGGCATCAAAGATCGCGCGCAGGAGAGGGCGTCGGTCGGTCATGGTGTCCAGCGAGATGGAGAAGACATAGCGTGCTTATCCCTCCTCTCCCCGCAAAAGAAAACCCCCGCAGCCTGACTGCGGGGGGAACCAAAGCGCGAGCAGCTGGAAAGCTAGCCGCCGACATCGCCGGAGATGACGTCGCCAAACATCTCCCACCTCTCGCCCTTGAACCGCATCAGCTGGAGCTGGCTGATCGGGGCGAAATCGGTCGGCGAGGTGTTGATCGTGATGCCGGGCAGCAGCACCTCGGTGCGGAAGTCCTTGAGATTGGCCGCCTGCTTCATGACGTTTGCGCGCGTGAGATCGTCACCGCATTGCTTGAGCACCTGGACCAGCGTCTGGGCCACGCCATAGCCGACAATGGTGCCGCCATCGAGCTTGTTTCCTTCCGGAAAGTCCTTCGCCATGAAGTCGAGGAATTCCTTCATTCCGGGGTCGTTGGCCCATTGCGGGTCGGAGACGTCCTTCACATAATTCGCGGAAATGATGCCTTGCGAGTTGTCAAATCCCGCCGGCTTCATCACGGCGCCGACCGAGGCGCCGACATTGTTGAGAATGTGCAGTGCCTGCCACCCGATCTCATGGACCTTCTTGATCGCCTGCGCCGAGAATTTCGGGGTCGTGATGTTCACGAACACATCGGCGCCGGTGGATTTCAGCTTGACGATGTGATCGTCGATCGAGGGCTCGGTGGTCTCGTAGCTTTCCTCTGCGATGATCATCGAGGCGGCCTTGGCGCCCAGCCCGTCCTTCAGGCCCTTGAGATAATCCTTGCCATAGTCGTCGTTCTGGTAGAGCACCGCGATCTTCGCGTCCGGCTTCTCCTTCAGGATATATTTGGCGTAGATGTGCGACTCGCTCTGGTAATTGGGCTGCCAGCCCATGGTCCAGGGGAAGTCTTTCGGGTCGTTCCACTTGGTGGCGCCGGTGGCGACGAACAGCTGCGGCACCTTCTTGGAGTTCATGTATTTGTGGATCGCCGAGTTCGGCGGCGTGCCCAGCGAATTGAAGATCAGGAGCACCTCGTCGCTTTCGACCAGCTTGCGCGCCTGCTCGACCGTCTTGGGCGGGCTGTAGCCGTCGTCATAGGAGATGAAGTTGATCTTGCGGCCATTGATGCCGCCGGCGTCGTTGATCTTCTTGAAGTAGGCCGCCTCGGTCCGGCCGATGACGCCATAGGCCGATGCGGGCCCGCTATAGGGCATGATGTTGCCGATCTTGATCTCGGTGTCGGTGGCGCCGGTGTCGTACTTCTTGTCGGCGGCCAGCGCACCGCCGCCTGCTGCGGCAAACAACGCAAGCGCGGTCGAGGCTATGGCCAGCCTCCTGGTAATAACGGGCATTGGGGTCCTCCCTAAAAGAAATGCGTATCTTTCGGCTTTCTTCACGGAAAGCTCTTCTGGTTGGGCGACAGTCCATACCATTTTGCAAAAACCGTCAAACGGAAAGCCCCTGCGGGTGGCCGCAGGGGCTGCTGCTTTAGTAGCCAGATGAAGTTAATGCCGCGGCGTCAATCGCTGACGTCCGAGGAGATGATGTCGCCGAACCGCTCCCAGGTCTCGCCCTTGAACTTCTCAAGTTGCAACTGCGAAATCGGCGCAAAGTCGGTCGGGCTGGTGTTGATCTTCACGCCCGGCAGCAGGCCGCGCACCGTGTAGTTCTGGAAGCTCGCGGCCTGCTTCATGATGTTGGCGCGGGTCAAATCGTTGCCGCACCGCTTGAGCACCTCGACCATGGCCTGCGAAACGATGTAGCCAAACATGACGTTGGCATCGGCCCGATTGGCTTCGGGATAGTACTTGTCCAGAAATGCGTTCCAGGCATGGACGTCCGCGTCGTCCTTCCATTGCACATCCGTCGGATCCTTCAGCCACGCTGAGGAAATGATGCCTTGCGCGTTGTCAAATCCAGCCGGCTTGATCGCAGAGCTGATCGAGGCGCTGACGTTGTTAAGGAAATGCACCGGCTTCCATTCGATCTCCGCGGCCTTGCGGATCGCCTGGGCGGCAAACTTCGGAATCGCCACATCGAAGAACACGTCGGCGCCGGACGCCTTCAGCGTCAGGATGTGGGAGTCGATCGTGGGCTCGGTGGTCTCGTAGCTCTCCTCGGCGACGATCATCGAGGCGGCCTTGGCCCCGAGGCCGTCCTTCAGGCCTTTGACATAATCCTTGCCGTAGTCGTCGTTCTGGTAGAGCACCGCGATCTTGGCGGTGGGCATGTTCTTGAGAATGTATTTTGCGTAGATCTGGGCTTCGCTCTGGTAGTTGGGCTGAAAGCCCATGGTCCAGGGGAAATTCCTCGGATCGTTCCACTTGGTGGCGCCGGTCGCGACGAACAGCTGCGGCACCTTCTTCTCGTTCATGTATTTATGGATCGCCGAGTTCGGCGGCGTGCCCAGCGAATTGAAGATCAGGAGAACCTCGTCGCTCTCCACCAGCTTGCGCGCCTGCTCCACCGTTTTCGGCGGGCTGTAGCCGTCGTCATAGGAGATGAAATTGATCTTGCGGCCGTTGATGCCGCCTTCCGCGTTGATCTTG
>Ga0070741_10003227_pt1 | contig 41091 bp, 33 predicted proteins | sample Coa_R1_4_FD_66440 | JGI IMG/M metagenome (GOLD analysis project Ga0070741, IMG submission 66440) | Surface soil microbial communities from Centralia Pennsylvania, which are recovering from an underground coalmine fire - Coalmine... | ecosystem: Environmental > Terrestrial > Soil > Unclassified ... | reverse complement strand
AGGTACGTATCGACCGCCGCCAGCTTGCCGAGCGCGTCGCCGTCGCCGCCGCCCGCCTTGGCCAGGGTGGCCGTTTCGGTGGTCTCGTTCTGGGCCTGTGCCACCGCCACGTCGGAATGGATGATGGCGTTGAACTCGAAGTGGTCGTTCTCCCGGATCAGCCTGTCGATGTCCTCGAGCAGCTCCTCGGTCTTCTGCACCCACTGCTTCTGGTGAAGGCGGAAGGCCTTGCGGTTCTGCAGGCGCACCCGGGTGACGACGCCGAGCGCCCCGAGCGAGACGCGCGCGGCGTTGAACAGCTCCGGCTGGTGCTGCGCGTCCAGATCCAGCACTTCGCCGCCCGCCGTGACCAGGCGCAGGCCGGCGACCTGGGTGGAGTAGGAGCCGAATTTCGGCCCGGTGCCGTGGGTCGAGGTGGCGATGGCGCCGGCGATGGTCTGGTAGTCGATGTCGGCCATGTTCGGCATGGCCAGGCCGGCCTGGCGCAGCGGCTCGCCCATGTCGGCGACGCGGGTGCCGGCCCAGAACTCGGACTGCAGGCGCGAAGCGTCGCTGCCGATCATGCCGCTCATGTTGGACAGGGACAGCAGCGTGCCGTCGGTCGGGACCAGGGCGCTGAAGGAGTGGCCCGAGCCGACGGCGCGCACCGGGCCCTTGGCGGCCTTGAGCATGCCGGCCAGTTCGCCCTCGTCGTTCGGCGCCAGGCGCGCGGCGGGAATGCAGACCTGCGCTCCCGACCAGTTGTGCCAGGGGATCAGGCGCTCGCCGGCGCGGGCGAGGCGGCCGATGCCGCCGCCCAGCAGGCCCAGCGCGCCGGCCTGCTTCATCAGCTCTCTGCGGGTCAGGCTCATATCGCGCCCTACTTGAGCTTGCCGCCGGACATCCACTCGGTGACGGCGACGAAGTCGTCCTCCGAGCACTGCATGCACAGGCCCATCGGCGGCATGCCCTTGTAGCCGTTGATGACGTGGCCCAGCACCACGTCCTTGCCCTGGGCGATGCGCGGCGCCCAGGCCTTCGCATCGCCGGCCTGGGGCGCGCCCGAGGCCGGCACGCCGTGGCAGCTGTGGCAGGTGCTGCCGTAGATCTTCTGCACCGCCGGACTGGCCGGCGGCGGGCTGGCGGCCGCCTGCGGCGCGGCGGCGCTGCCGCCACCGCCGTTGCCGTTGCCGCAGCCGGCCAGCAGCAGGCCCAGGCCGAGCAGAAGGCCGCGGTTGAGACGCATGGTTCGGTTCATGGCTTCGGACTTTCCTTGGTCTTGCGGGTACGGGTCGGCGCGGCCGGCGCCTCGGCCTCGAGGCCATGCTCGGCCATGCGCACCAGCGCGCGCACCAGCTGCGCGCGCTGGCGCGGCGTGAACGGCGAAAGCTGCAGCAGCTCCTGGGTCCACAGGCCCTCGGTGGCCAGATAAACCAGGGCGGCGCGCTCGAACGGCACGTCGGCCGCCAGCTTGGCGAAACGGGCGTGGAAATACTCGGCCACCGGCGCCAGCAGCGCCGGATCGCTGTTCAGCGCGGCCAGCAGGGCGCCGCTGACCTTGTCGTCGACGTCCAGGGCCTGGGCCGAATTCATCACGTAGGCCTTGAGGCTGCGGCCCGGCCGGTCCGGCAGCCCGGCGGTGAGCCGGGCGTGGGCGTGGCGGTTGTGCTCGACCAGGCGCTCGACCATGGCCTTGAGCAGGGCCTCCTTGGTCGGGAAGTTGTACATCACCCCGCCCTTGCTGACCCCGGCACGCTTGGCCACCGCGTCCAGGGTGAGCCTGCCGGCGCCGCCCTCCAGCACCACCTCCTGGGCCGCGTCGAGCATCGCCTCGCGCGAGCTGGGGCGCCCCCGGGTCTTGAGGGATGGCTTCACCGTCTTCGACATCGTGTCCCTGCGCCCCCGGCTGGAATACTGTACTGGCTGGTCGGCGGAAGCCGCGGCCGCGTCGCGCAGCGCCCGCATCTGGCGACTGTCGTCCTTCATCCGGCTGCCGTGGCTTTGATCATGAGCCATCTAAGCATTGCGGCGGCCGGCCGCGCTTGACAGGGGACGACATCCCCGCCCCTGCCGCGGCCCCGCCGATAGGAAAAATATACCGCCCCGGTGACAGCCCCGGCACGGTGAATTACTTTACCGTCCAGTCGGCACAGTAAATGCGAAGAGAGTCCCGCCACAGGACCAGCGCCCACGAGGAGGAATCATGCAGCAAGCCCACCACCCGGCACCGCGCGAGGCCACCATGCGCTGCGCCTCGCTGCGCGGCCTGGAGCCGCTGCTGGCGCGCCGCGGCATCGGCCTGGCCCGGGTCTGCGCCGCCGCCGGCGTCGAGCCGCGGTGCATCGCCGATCCCGAGGGACGCCTGCCGGTGCGCCGCTTCGTCGCCCTGCTGGAGGAGGCGGCGCGCCTGTCGGGAGACGACAACATCGGCCTGCGCCTGGGCTGCGGCCACGGCCTCGACAGCTTCGGCCCGCTGGCCGAGGCCATCGTCAACGCGCCGGACGTAGCCGGCGCCGTCACCAATGTCTCGCGCTATTTCGCGCTGCACCAGGAAGGCGCCCAGCTCGAGCTCGGCATCGAGGGCCGCAACGCCGTGGTCGCCTACTCGATCCGCGACGCCGGCGTGCTCGACTACCGCCAGGACGCCGAGCTGTCCATCGCCAAGATGCTGAATTTCACCCGCGCCCTGGTCGGCAACCGCGCCTGGACGCCGGCCGCCGTGTATTTCGAGCACCCCGAGCCGCGCGACAGCAGCGAGCACCGCCGCGTGTTCGGCGCGCCGGTATACTTCTCGCAGCCGCGCAACGCCATCGTCGCGCCGCGCGAGCTGCTGGCCATGCGCATCAACGGCGCCGACTTCGGCCGCCTGGCCCAGGCCCTGGACCTGGCCGAGGCGCAGTGCCCGGCCGCCACGCCAGGCGACGACCTGCTGGCGCGCGTGCGCCAGCAGATCCTGCGCCGCCTGCGCGCCGGCTCGGTCTCGATCGAGGCGGTGGCCGCCGCCCTCGACCTGAGCGAGCGCACGCTGCAGCGCCGCCTCGGCGACTGCGGCGCCACCTTCAACGAGCTGGTCGAGGGCATGCGCTTCGAACTGTCGCAGCGCTATCTGCGCCAGGACCACCTGTCGCTGACCGAGATCGGCTACCTGCTCGGCTACTCGGAGCTGAGCGCCTTCAGCCGCGCCTTCCGCCGCTGGGCCGGGGTCAGCCCGATCGAATTCCGCAAAGTCGCCTGCTCATGACGCACGCCCCTTCCGGTCCGCGCGACATGCACGACGACGGCGCCTTCCACTCCCGCCCGGGCGCAGCGGCCGGCGGCGCGGCATCCACCGCCCCGGTGGTGCTGATCACCGGCGCCTCCTCCGGCATCGGCCGCTGCTGCGCCGAGTACCTGCATGGCCGCGGCTTCCGCGTCTACGGCACCAGCCGCCGCGCGCCGGAATCCGGCGACGGCAGCGCCGGATTCCGCATGATCGGCATGGACGTGACCTCGGACGAGTCGGTGCGCCGCGCCGTCGAACTGGTCCTGGCGCAGGAGGGCCGCATCGACGTGGTCCTGAACAACGCCGGCGACGGCATCGCCGGCGCGGTGGAGGACACCAGCATCGAGGAGGCGAAGCAGCAGTTCGAGACCAATTTCTTCGGCGCGCTGCGCGTCTGCCGCGCCGTGCTGCCGTCGATGCGCGCGCGCGGCGCCGGGCTGATCGCCAACGTCAGTTCGCTCGGCGGCCTCGTCGGCCTGCCGTTCCAGGGCCTGTACAGCGCCAGCAAGTTCGCGCTGGAGGGCGCCACCGAGGCGCTGCGCATGGAGCTGCGCCCGCACGGCGTGCGGGCGGTGCTGATCGAGCCGGGCGATTTCCGCACCGGCTTCACCGCGCAGCGGCGCAAGGTGGCGGCGGCGCAGGACGGCAGCCCCTACGCCGGGCGCTTCGCGCGGGCCCTGGCGACGATGGAGAAGGACGAAAGCCACGGCGCCGATCCGCTGCAGGTGGCACGCCTGCTGGAGCGACTGATCGGCACCCGCTCGCCGCGGCCGCGCTACAAGGTCGGCGGCTTCGCCCAGACCTTCACCATCGGCCTGCGCAAGGTGCTGCCGCAGAAACTGGTCGAATACCTGGTGATGGCGAGCTACGACATTTCCTGACGGCCGCTTCATGCTTCCCCGGGCGCGGCCGCTGGCGCCAGATGTCAAGATGGGCGAGAAGTGATCGGGGATAGTTTTCCCATGGCCTGAGAAGGCGGCGCGTCCGCGCCCATACCGGAGTCGAAGATGCTGAAGTCCACACAGTGGTGCCTGGCGGCCGCGGCCGCCCTGTTCAGCGGCGCGGCGCTGGCCGCGGCGAGCGAGGCGCAGATCGCGCACCTGGGCCAGGAGCTGACGCCGGTCGGCGCCGAGAAGGCCGGCAACAAGGACGGCAGCATCCCGGCGTGGAAGGGCGGCGAAATGACGGCTCCGGCCGGCTGGGCGCCGGGCAAGGTGCGCCCCGACCCCTATGCCGCCGAGAAGCCGCTGCTCTCGATCACCGCCGCCAACGCCGACCAGTACAAGAACCGGCTCAGCGCCGGCCAGCTGGAACTGCTCAAGAGCATCAAGGGCTACCGCATGGACGTCTACCCGACGCACCGCTCCTGCGGCTACCCCGACCTGGTCTACCAGCGCACCAAGGAGAACGCCAAGATCGCGGCCATCGCCGGCGACGGCTTCGAGCTGGCCAGCGCCACCGGCTCCGGCTTCCCCTTCCCGATTCCGCAAAGCGGGGTCGAGGCGATGTGGAACCACAAGCTGCGCTACGAAGGCCAGGGCCGCATCGAGCCGAACTACACGCTGCTGTCGCCGTCCAAGGGCGGCTCGGACTTCACCAAGATCGAGTACATCGCCAAGTACCTGGTGCCGTTCCAGGCGCCGACCACCAAGAGCATCGCCGACGCCAACGGCGTGGAGTTCTATTTCTTCCAGGAGACCACCGCCCCCGCGGCCCTGGCCGGCACCTTGCAGGCCGGCGTCTATTACCTGCAGAAGCTCAACGAGGGCTGGCAGTACTTTCCCGGCCAGCGCCGGGTGCGCCGCCTGTCCACCTACGCCTACGACGCGCCGCTGATCGGCCTGGAAAACACCTACTACGTCGACCAGGCCTGGATGTATAACGGCATGCTCGACCGCTACACCTACAAGCTGGTCGGCAAGCAGGAGATGTACATCCCCTACAACAGCTTCGCGCTGCGCGACGGCACCCGCTTCAACGACAAGACCCTGTTCCTGCCCGACCACCTCAACCCCGACGCGCGCCGCTACGAGCTGCACCGCGTGTGGAAGGTGGAAGCCGACGTGCGCCCCGGCCAGCGCCATTCCAGCCCGCACCGGGTCTTCTACTTCGACGAGGACACCTGGAGCATCATCGTCGTCGACATGTACGACGCGCAGAACAAGATCCAGCGCGTGCAGGAAGGCAGCGTCACCCCGATCTGGGAAATCGGCGCCTGCGACGCCTCCGAGGACTACGTCAGCTACGACCTGCCCAGCGGCCGCTACTGGGGCGACATCTTCACCATCGGCCAGAAGGAGACCGACTGGCTGGCCGGCAAGGAAGGGCGCCTCAAGCCCGACATGTTCACCGAGGACTACCTGCGCCGCCAGGGCGCGCGCTGAGGCGCGCAAAAAGACGATCGGCTCAAGGGAAAACCAACGCCCGCGGGACGGGCGCCGATCCGCATGAACAGCAGTACAAAGGGGGTTGTGATGCAGAACGACAAGAAGCAGGACCGCGCCCTGTGCCGGCGGCTGGCCTGCGGCGCCGCGGCGGGCCTGCTGGCCGGCACCGCGCTGCCGGCGTCGGCGTTCAAGTTCGATCTCGGCGGCGGCTTCAGCGGCGCCTTCGACTCGACCCTGTCCTACGGCGTGCAGATGCGCACGCAGAGCCGCAACTGCACGCTGATCTCCCAGGACAACGGCGGCTGCGCCGCGACCACCGCCGAGCTGCCCGAGGCCTCGCAGGACGCCTACTTCCTCAACGCCGACGACGGCGACCTCAATTACAACAAGTGGGACCTGTTCTCGATGGTGGTCAAGGGCACCCACGAGTTGCAGCTGAAGATGCCCTGGGACCTGAGCTTCTTCGGCCGCGTCTCCGAGCTCTACGACTGGCGCATCGGCCAGACCGAGCGCACCCCGCTCGACCCCGAGGCGCGCCGCTTCTCGGTCTACAACTTCCAGCCGCTCGACGCCTACCTCAACAAGAACTTCGAGTGGCTCGACCGCAGCGCGCGCCTGCGCGTCGGTTACCAGGTGCTGAGCTGGGGCGAGGACATCTTCGTGCTCGGCGGCATCAACTCGATCAACGCCATCGACGTGCGCCGCTACCACGTCGCCGGCGCCCAGGTGAAGGAGATCCTGCGCCCGGCGCCGATGGTCTCGCTCAACACCGACCTGATCGGCAACTGGAGCGCCGAGGCCTACTACCAGTGGAAGTGGAACGGCTTCCAGCTCGACCCCACCGGCACCTATTTCTCCAGCGCCGACCCGGCCGGCAAGGGCAACGACCAGAACATCTTCATCCCGACCTCGGTGATCAACGCCGGCCTCGCCGCCAACCAGCTGGCGCAGCCGCTGCTGGCGATCGGCGCGATCCGGCCGGCGCCGGCCGGCACGGCGGGCGATCCCGGCGGCACGCGCCTCAGCGGCCAGCAGATGCGCACCGCCGCGGCAATGCAGCCGCGCCTGATCGCCGGCTTCACCAATCCCGGCTTCGTCGGCGGCGAGGCGGCCTCCAACCTCATCGCCACCGCGCTGGTCAACGCCGCCTTCAACAGCGGCACCGCCATTCCGCAGGCGGGCGACACCGGCGGCAGCAACCACGGCCAGTACGGCGCGTCGCTCCGCTACCGCCCGGAGTGGGTCGACGCCTCGTTCGGCTTCTACTACGAGCGGCTCAACTCCAAGATTCCGTTCATCACTTACACCGTGCAGCCGCAGTACGCCGCGGACAACCCGGTGGCCGCCGCCTACAAGATCGAGTATCCGAGCGGCATCAACCTCTATGGCGTGTCGTACAACACCAACGTCGGCGACTGGGCCCTGGGCGGCGAAGTGTCCTGGCGGCCGCGCGACCCGGTGGCGATCGACCCTTCAGTGCCCAGCGGCGCCGACCCCAAGAGCGCGCCCTACGCCTGCGTCAACGGCGGCGGCGAAGCGGCCGGCAAGTACTGCCGCGGCTGGGTCGACCAGTCCAAGATCCAGCTGCAGCAGTCGTTCCTGCAGGTGTTGTCGCCGACCACCGGCCTGGGCAGCTACCTGCTCGGCAACCTCGGCGCCAGCGAGGGTTACTTCCTCGGCGAAATCGGCGCCACCTACTATCCGGGCCTGGCGCCGCTGGGCGGCATTCCCTGGTCGCTGCCGGCCTATGCCCTGCCGGACAAGTTCTCGGCCGGCTACACCTTCGAGACCCAGATCACCTATCCCAACGTGATGAACCTGGGCTTCGACTGGCTGCCGCAGGTCGACTGGTCGCAGGGGGTGACGGGCAACACGCCGAACGCCCTGCCCTGGCAGAGCGGCGCCAAGGCGGCGACCTTCACCCTGAACTTCAACAAGCACAACATCGTCACCTCGGCGATCGCCTACACCTGGTTCTGGGGCGGCGGCACGCAGAACCAGACCAGCGACCGCGACTTCCTCAGCTTCACCGTTTCGTACAACTTCTGAAGACGCGCCCATGCTGACTGCGCTGGTCCGCCGGCTCGAAGACTTCCTGTTCCGCCGGCGCGGCGCGGTGCTGGCGGTGTTCGCCGCGCTGACGCTGGTGATGGGCTGGGAGGCCTCGAAGCTGCGCATCTCCGCCGGCTTCGACAAGCTGCTGCCGTCCGGCCACGAGTACATCCAGACCTTCGACGACTACCGCGGCCAGCTGCACGACGCCAACGGCATCGCCGTGGTGGTGCACCCGCGCCGCGGCGACATCTGGAACCCGGCGTCGCTCAAGGCCCTGTACGACGTGACCCAGGCCGTGACCTTCCTGCCCGGCATCAACCGCGGCAGCGTCACCTCGCTGTGGACGCCCAACATCTTCGTCACCCAGATCACCGAGGACGGCTTCAAGTCCGACCTGCTGATCAGCGGCACCCTCACCCCGGACGCGCTGACCCCCGAGGTGATCGGCCAGATCCGCGACCGCGTCATCGAGGGCGGCTACATCGGCAAGCTGGTGGCCAAGGACGGCTCCGGCGCCCTGATCGCTGCCGAGGTGATGGACCCCGACCCGCACACCGGCGAGCCGCTGGACTACATCGCCTTCGGCCACTCGCTGGAGACGCAGATCCGGCAGAAATTCGAGAACCAGGACGTCGAGATCCAGATCATCGGCTTCGCCAAGGAAGTGTCGGACATCGCCGATGGCGCCCAGGGCGTGCTGGTGTTCTGCGGCATCGCCCTGTTGCTCACCATCCTGGCGGTGTACTGGTACTGCCGCTCCTGGACCCTCACCTTCCAGAAGATCGTCTGCTCGCTGACCACGCTGATCTGGCAGTTCGGCACCGTGCACCTGCTCGGCCTGGGCCTGGACCCGCTGGCGATTCTGGTGCCGTTCCTGATCTTCGCCATCGGCGTTTCCCACGGCGTGCAGCAGATCAACTTCATGGTGCGCGAGGTCGCCGAGGGCGCGGACATGTATACCGCGGCCCGCCGCAGCTTCAGCGGGCTGCTCATCCCCGGCGTGCTGAGCCTGGCGACCACCTTCGTCAGCTTCGTCACCATGGTGCTGGTGCCGATCCCGATGATCCGCGAACTGGCCATCGTCGCCGCCATCGGCATCGCCTACAAGGTGGTGAGCAACCTGGTCATGCTGCCGCTGGCCGCCTCGTATTCGAGGATCACGCCGGAGTGGAGCCGCCTGTCGCAGCAGCGGCGCGAGAGCCGCGGCAACCTGATGGCGCGCATCGCGCGCATCGCCGAGCCGCGCAACGCCTGGATCATGAGCGGCATCACCCTGGCGGTGTTCGTCGCGGCGCTGTTCCTGTGCCAGGGCCGGGTCATCGGCAGCCTGCAGCCGGGCTCGCCGGAGCTGCGCCCGGATGCGCGCTACAACCTCGATTCGCGCGCCATCGCCGACCGGTTCGACATCGGCCTGGACTGGCTCACCGCGGTGGTCGAGGCGCCGGAGGAATCCTGCGGCAACGTCGAGCTGCTCAAGCTGGTGGACGAGTTCTCCTGGGAAATGCAGAACGTGCCCGGCGTGATCTCGGCCGAGTCGGTGGCCTCGCTGACCCGCCTGTACAACAGCGGCCTCAACGAGGGCCAGCCGAAGATGGCCACCATCCCGCGCGACAGCCATACCCTGGGCTACAACATCGCCCAGGCCCACGAGGCGGCGGCGATCACCGGCAAGGGCTGCAAGTGGATGGCGGTGAACCTGTACCTGACCGACCACAAGGCCACCACCATCCAGAACGTGGTCGCGGCGGTGAAGGCGTTCCGGGCCGCGCACGCCATGCCCGGCGTGAGGTTCCGGCTGGCCAGCGGCAACGCCGGCGTCGAGGCGGCCACCAACGAGGTGCTGGCCGGCGAGGAGGTGCCGATGCTGCTCTACGTCTTCGCCGCCATCGTGCTGCTGGTTTACCTGGCCTACCGCGACTGGCGCGCCATGCTGGCCTGCTGCCTGCCGCTGGCGGTGGCCACCTACATCGGCTATGCCTTCATGAAGCTGCTGGACATCGGCCTCACCGTCGCCACGCTGCCGGTGATGGTGCTGTCGGTCGGCGTCGGCGTCGACTACGCGTTCTACATCTACAACCGCCTGCAGCTGCACCTGGCGCGCGGCGAGACCATCGCCGACGCCTTCGAGCACGCGCTCAAGGAGACCGGCATCGCCACCGTGTTCACCGCCCTGACCCTGTCGGTCGGCGTGGCGACCTGGAGTTTCTCGGCGCTCAAGTTCCAGGCCGACATGGGCAAGCTGCTGGCCTTCATGTTCATGGTCAACATGGTGATGGCGATCACCGCCCTGCCGGCCTTCGCGGTGGTGCTGGAGCGCCTGGTGCCGCGCCGCGGGCCGGTGCACGTCCCGGGGCTGGCCCATGACTAGGCCCCGCACCCCGTTCGCCGGCGCCGTCCTGGTCGGCGCGCTGATCGGTTGCAGCATCTGGTGGCTGCAACAGCGGCGCACGCCCGCGCCGCCGGCCGCACCGGTGGCCGCGGCCACGGTCCCGGCGGTCCCGGGCTCGGCCCAGGTCCCCGCGGCACTGGTGCCCGATGCTCTGCATGCGCCGATCCTCGCCGCCGCCTGGGCCGGCAAGCGCGTGGTGGCGGCCGGCGACCACGGCGTGATCCTGCTGTCCGACGACGCCGGCAAGACCTTCCGCCAGGCGCGCTCGGTGCCGAGCCAGGCCCTGCTGACCAGCCTGAGTTTCGTCGACGAGCGCCAGGGCTGGGCCGCCGGCCACGATGGCCTGGTGCTGCACACCGAGGACGGCGGCGAGACCTGGACCATCCAGCGCGAGGACCTGGACGGCGACAAGCCGCTGTTCGCGATCCGCTTCAAGGACGCCCGGCACGGCCTGGCCGTCGGCCTGTTCGGCACCGCGGTGCAGACCGCCGACGGCGGCAGGACCTGGACCCCGGTGGAGGTGGAAACCGGCGAGGAAAAGGACCATCACCTCTACGCCATTTTCGGCGCGCCGGAAAGCGCCCTGTGCATCGCCGGCGAGAGCGGCCTGATCTACCGCTCCGCCGACGGCGGCGCCACCTGGACCACGATCCGCACCAGCAACCCCGGCTCCTTCTGGACCGGTGCGCAGCTGCGCGATGGCAGCCTGCTCGCCGCCGGCCAGCGCGGCCACGTCTTTCTCAGCCACGACCAGGGCGCGAGCTGGAGCGAGGCCCCTTCCGGCACCGAGCAGTCCCTGACCGGGGTGGCGCAGAACGCCGACGGCTCGCTGCTTCTCAGCGGCCTGGCCGGGACCGTCCTGCGCAGCAGCGACGGCGGCGCGAGCTTCAGCGCGAGCACCCGCGACGACCGCGTGCCGCTCCTCGCCGTGCTGGCCCTGCCGGACGGCAAGCCCCTGCTGTTCGGCGAGCGCGGCCCCGTCGCCGCGGATTAAAAGGCCGCTGTTTCCACGCAAAAAAAAGCCGCGGCCTCTTCGCGGAGCGCGAAAGACCGCGGCCGTGGCCCTGCAGCACCGCGTCTCAGCTGCCCGATGCCGGGCTGCCCCGCGCCCCGCTGCGGATGGACGTGGTGGTACGCCCGCCGTAGCCCCAGTTGTCGGTGTCGACTTCCTGGATCACGATGTGAGTCAGCTCGGGCGGCTTGTGCAGCACGCGCTCCAGGGTTTCGGTGACCTCCCGGATGACCTGGGCCTTCTGCTCCGGGGTGTTGCCCTCCCGGGTGATGCTGATGTTGACGAAAGGCATGACGTTCTCCTGTTGGACCCTGCTCACTTGCCGGCGCTGAAGCCGCCGTCGACCGGCAGCACCGTGCCGGTGACATAGGCCGACCGCGCCAGGTACAGCACCGCGTCGGCAACTTCGGCGATCGTGCCGATGCGGCCCAGCGGGTGCAGGCTGCCGAGCGCGGCGTGGCTCTCCGCGGTGTGCATCGGCGTGTCGATGACGCCGGGCGCCACCGCATTGACGGTCACGCCATATGGCGCCAGCTCCAGGGCCAGGGCGCGGGTCGCCTGGTTGACGCCGCCCTTGAGCGCCACCGCCAGCAACGCCGGCACCCCGCTGTGCGGCAGCACGCCGAGCGAGGCGGTGATGTTGATGATCCTGCCGCTCCTGCGCGCGCTCATGTGCCGCGCCGCCTCCTGCGAGGGATACAGCACGCCCTTCAGGTTGGTGGAGATGTTCTCCTCGATTTCGGCAGGCGTGAATTCCGTGAACGGCTTGGCGGTGAAGATGCCGGCGTTGTTGACCAGCACGTCGACCTTGCCGTACTTGGCGATGGCCTGCTCGAACACGGCCCTGGCGGACTCGGGCTTGCCGACGTCGCCGGTGACGCCGAGGAAGCGCTCGCCCGCGTTCAGCCTGGCGGCCGCGGCCTGCAGCCGCCCGGTGGAGCGGCCGGTGCCGACCACGTTGTAGCCCTCCTTCAGGAAGGACTCGGCCAGGCCCAGGCCGATGCCGCTGGTGGCGCCGGTGATGACGACGGTGGGATCTGATTGGCTCATGGGGTTCTACCTCCGCAAGTGCATGGACGGGTCCGGTCGGACGGCTTGGCCCGGCCGGTTTCGGGAGCCAATGTATTCCGCGCTCCGCACGCAATAAATCAGCTTTGCTACACTTGTCTTGATACATGGTGTAATTAATGCAACGACACTTCGACAACGTCCTGCTGGGCTCCATCGAGCTGTTCTGCCTCGCCGCCGAGGCCGGCGGCTTCACCGCGGCCGCGCATGCGGCCGGCGTCACGCCCGCCGCAGTGAGCCGTTCCATCGGCCGGCTCGAAAAGCGCCTCGGCGTGCGCCTGTTCGTGCGCTCGACCCGCAGCATCCGCCTCACCGAGGGCGGCAAGGCCTATTTCGAGCAGTGCCGCGCGGCGCTGGACCAGCTGGTGGAAGCCGAGCGCAGGATCGCCGGCGAGCAGGCGCAGCCTTCCGGCACCATCCGCATCAGCACGCCGACCACCTACGGCCACCACCGCCTGCTGCCGCTGCTGCCGCGATTCCGCGAGCGCTATCCGCTGATCAAGCTGGACGTGCACATCAGCAACCGCAACATCGACTTCCACGACGAGAACTTCGACGTCGCGATCCGCGTGCGGGCCCAGCCGGATTCGACCATGGTCGCGCGCCTGCTGGAGGACGCGCCGCTGGTGGTGGTGGCGAGCCCGGCCTACCTCGGGCGCGCCGGCATCCCGCGGCGCCTGGGCGAGCTGGAACAGCACGAGTGCATCCAGTTCGACCTGCCCAGCAGCGGACGGCAGATTGCCTGGCTGTTCCAGGAAGACGGCCGCGACCGGGAAATCCTCTTGCCCGGCAACTACTCCTGCTCCGAGGACGTGCTCGGCGGTGTGACCCTCGCCAAGGCCGGCGCCGGCCTGTTCCAGACCTACCGTTTCATCGTCGAGAAGGAACTCGGCGCAGGAACCCTGGTGGAAGTGCTGCAGGCTTACGGCGGGCGCTCACGGCCCTACAGCCTGCTCTATCCACACGGCCGCCTGTTGCCTTCGCGGGTGCGCGTGTTCATCGATTTCCTGATGGAACAGACTACCCGCCTGCAGGCCGAGGCGGCGGCAGCCCGCAGCGGCCGGCGCACGCCGCGATAAAAAAAGGGCGGCCCTGCGGCCGCCCTTTCATTTCCGCCGCGCTTCAGCGCTTGCGGCGGCGGCGCAGCGCCGCGCCGAGCAGCAAGGGCAGCAGCACGGCCCCGCCGACTGCGCCACCGCCTCCGCCCCCACCCCCGCCGGAGGCGGCGCCGCCCGAGCCGGTGCCTCCGCCGCCGGAACTGGACGAGGAGGAATGGCCGCCGGAGCTGCTGGAGGATGAGGCACCGCCGGACGAGGAGTGGCCGCCCGAGCTGCTCGACGAGCTGCCCGATGAGGAGGAATGGCCACCCGAGCTGCCGGAGCCGCTGGAACCACTCGAGCTGCTCGAGCTGCTCGAGCCGCCGGAACCGCTCGAACCGCCACTGCTCGATGAAGACGAGGACTGGCCGCCGGAGCTGCCGGAACTGGAGCCCGACGAGCTGCCGCTGGCGCCGCCGGAGCTGGACGACCCGCCGCTGCTGGAGCTGCTGCCGCCGCCGGAGGACGAGGAGCTGCCGGAGCTGGAGCCGCCGCTGGAGCTGCCGCCCGAAGTGGCGCAGGCGGCGCCGATCAGCGGGTAGCCGAAGCGGGTGCCCGTCGCATCCACCGTCTCGCCGACGCTGAGCATGGTGCTGGCGCCGGTGATGGTCGGCGGCAGCTGGATCAGGACGGCGGTGGTGGCGAGCAGGGACTGCAGGGTGTCGCCGGTCTTCAGGCCCAGCTTGGACTTGTCCAGCACCAGGGCGATGGTGCCGTCGGCGCTGAAGCTGCTGGCCTGGTCGAGCGGGCCGAGATCGTCGTACAGGGTCAGCAGGCCGAGCACGCTGATCTTGACGCCGCCCAGGCTGCCGCGCTTGCCGTAGACGAACGTCGGCGTCACCGAGTCGGTGGCCATCGCCACGTAGTAGGTGCTGAGCGGATCGCCGGGGACGGTGAAGAACACCGCCCAGCGGGTCAGCGGCGTGGGCGCCGGCGACAGCGTATCGACCTTGAGCGTGAACACCAGCTTGCCCGGCAGCGTCGCCGGCTCGGCCACGCTCACCGCCAGCAGGTCCTGGCCCGGCAGCGGATCCGGCACCGGCGGCAACAGCCCGCCCACGATCGGCACCGGCAGCGGAATGCTGCTGCTGCCCGCCGGCGAAGTCATGATGAGCTTGCCCGGGACGGCGCAGGCGGCCGGGGTGCCGCTGACGGTCACGGTCTGCTGCACCGGCGCGCTGACCGCGCCGTGGGAGTTGCGCACCGTCAGGCTGACCTGGTACACGCCCGGCGCGGTGTAGCTGTGCGCGGCGAAAGCCGGGCTGGTCTGCTGCACCGGCAGCGTGTCGTCGCCGTAGTCGATGGTGTAGTACTCGAGCGTATCGCCCTGGGGATCGTGCGAGCCGCTGAGGTCGAAGCCGACGCTCAACGGCGCCGGACCGGTGGCGTTGCTCAGCTTCAGGCCGGCCACGGGCGGCGTCGGCGCGCCCGCGCAGCCGGCGGCGGCCGGCAACGCGGCGTTGACGGCCGCCAGGTCCGGGCTGCCGAAGCCGGTGGTGTAGTCCCAGCCGGTGGTGGCGAAGTAGTCGCCGTTGGTGCCCAGGGTGATGTCGTGGAAGCCGGTGGCGGTGGAGCCGAGGCCCCCGGTCCGGTCGAGGGCGTAGTAGGCCGGCGCGGCGAAGCCGAGGGTGTTGCAGTGCGCGCTCTGGAAGCGCGCCCAGGTGCCCACCGCCAGCGGCGAGGACAGGCTGGTGCCGACCACCGCGTAGTGCGTGCCGCCGACGATAGTGTCCGCCGCCGAGGCGATCGCCGCCTCCGGCAGGTAGATGCCGGCGTCGAGCGAAATGTCCGGCACGCCGCGGCCGATGCCGGTGCCGGAAGCCAGCAGGATGCTCGGCAGGTCCAAACCCGGGATCGACTGCAGCAGCGCGGAGGGCACGATGCCCTGCTGCCAGGCCGGAGCGCCTTCAAGCAGGCTGATGCCGCCGCCGCCGGACAGCCAGGCGGTCTCGAGGCCGTAATGGAACGCATTGTCGGTGAGCAGTGAAGTGCCGCCCACCGCGACGACGTAGGGCGAGGAATCGGGGTAGTTGGCGATCAGCGGCACGCCGGCGAGCGGCAGGCCCAGGGCATTGATCGGCGAGCAGACGCCGCCGTCGTCGCCGGTGGAGGCATGCCAGCTCAGGCCCTCGGCCACGGCGCGCTCGAACTGCGCGTCGGACGAGGCGATGTCGGGCAGCAGCAGGCCGGTGAAGCCGATCAGCTCGCAGCTGCCGTAGGACATGTTGCCGGCGACGGCGTCGGCGCGGGTGGCGAACTCGTCGTACTGCTGCACCAGGTCGGTGGTGTCCTCGCTGGCATAGATGATCAGCTTCTTGACGTTGTGCGCCATGGCGGTGGAGGACTGGGTGTCCAGGTCCCACTCGTCGTCGGCGCTGCCGGACGGGGTCGGCGTGCTGAATGCCGCCGTTTCGCGCACTTCCACCGGCACATAGGGCAGGCCGAACTGGCGCTCCATCTGGCGCAGGTCGTCGACGACGCTGACGTCCTCGCTGGCGTAGGTGGAGATGGCGATGGCGGACTGCGAGCCGTCCGGCGTGGCGCCGGCGTCATAGGCCACGTTCCACGCCGTGGGCGGGAACGCGGCGATGATGGTCGGCGTGACGGCCGCGGCGGCGCGGCTGCCCCGGGCCAGGGCCAGCGCCCGCGAAGCCTTCGCCGTCAGCGGCGGAAACACGCGGTTCGAACGCTGCCGCTCCAGCGCCGTCTGGTAGCTCGGGCTGTTGTTGGGGCCGATCACCGCCATGACGACGCCGCCGAGCGAGTCCGGGACCTGCATGTCGGTGACATTGGCGCGCACCGTGCGGCCGTCCTTCTGGTACTGCACCAGCCTGGTGTTGAAGGCCTTTTCGACCTGGGCAGCGGTGCCGGTGGCGTTGACCAGCAGGCGGCTCGCCGACAGCGAGACCCGGCTGAAGCCCATGCTGCGGAGGTAGTCCACCACATTCTGCGCCTGCGCCGCCCCGGGCGCGAACTGCGCCGTGAACTGCGCCGGACTGAGATAGCGGCCGTATTGGGGATTGCCCGGCGTGTACTGGTTGCGCACCAGGGTGTCGAGCGCGGCCTTGTTCTGCAGATTCAGGGTGACGTGGATGTTCATCACCTGGCCTGGCGCCAGCGGCACGGCATCGGCCGGCACCGGCGCCGCGCGCGACAGGGTCTGCTCCCAGGCGGCATGAGCCGTTAACGGCGCTACCGCCAGCGCGGCCCCCATGGCGCAAGCGGCCAGCAGGCCGCGGCGGCGCCGCCCAAGCCATTCGTGCAATCCGGTTTTCAAAGACATCGGTCGGTTCTCGATTGTTGGAATGTGATGTTCTTCAACCCCCAAGCGTCGCAGCCGCCTCTGAGCAGCCTGTTCCTTGCGGTGTTGCTTCCCTCGCCCGGAGCGGTTGACCGGGCCTGTGCCTGCCGCACTCGCAAGCGGCATGCCGGGCGGCCGCCAGGCATCGGCATCAAAAATGTCCCCTGTGCGTGTCCGGCTGCAAGCGCGGGCCATCTCACGCGTCCGCGCGGAGCCACGTGATCGATTGGCCTTTGCCGGATTTTTTACGCCGGTAAAGCGGGGAGCGTCAATGAGCCATTTTTTACGGGTGGAGCAGGCTTGCCGAAGACGTACCCGCCAGGGCGGTGTCGAGAAAATTGCGCAGCGCCGGCGAGGCCTGGCCACGCTTCCAGGCCAGCAGGATGTCGGCGGTGGCGCCGCTCTCCACCAGGGGGCGGAACGCCACGCCGGGCACCTGGATGCGCTGCATCGAGCCCGCGACCAGGGCCACGCCGACGCCGGCCGCGACCAGGCCGACGATGGTCGGCATCTCGTGCACTTCCTGCACCAGGCGCGGCCGGAACCCCGCCTCCAGGCACAGCGCGAGGATCTGGTCGTGCAATCCAGTGCTGACACTGCGCGAATAGAGGATGAAGGGCTCGCCTTGCAGCGCCGCCAGCGGCAGGCGCTTGCGCCGCGCCAGCGGATTGGCGGCATGCAGGGCCACCACCAGCGGATCGCGCAGCACCACCCGCGTCTCCAGCTGCTCCAGCTGGGCATGCTGCGTCGGGCGGAAGAAGCCGACGTCGAGGCCGCCCTCCGCGAGGCGTGCGATCTGTTCGTGGGTGCTCAACTCGCGCAGCTGCAGCTGCACCCCCGGAAACGCCAGGCGGAAGTCATGCAGCACCCGCGGCATCACCGGGGTCAGCGGCAGCGAGCCGGTGAAGCCCAGCTGCAGCACCCCGCTCTCGCCGCGACCCAGCCGCTGCACCGCCGTGCGCGCCGCCTCGGCCTGCTCCAGCAAAGCACGGGCGCGCTGCAGCAGTTCCCGGCCGGCGTCGGTGAGGCTGGTGCGGTGGCCCGCGCGTTCGAACAGGGCCACGCCCAACTCCTGCTCCAGCGCCTGGATCTGCTGCGACAGCGGCGGCTGCGAGATGTGCAGGCGCTGCGCCGCCCGGCCGAAGTGCAGCTCCTCGGCCACGGCCACGAAGTAACGCAGGCGGCGCAATTCCATGATATGAAAATCATATCAAATTGACATGAATTTTATATTTGCCGTATCAATCCGCCCGGCCTAAGCTGCGCCATCTTTTTGCAAGTTCACAGGAGCCGGAGACCAGGTGCGGATCGGACGCGGGCACTTCGCCGTGGTGGCGGCCGGCATGTGCGCCTTCTTCAATATGTACATCACCCAGGCGCTGCTGCCGGAGCTGCGGCGGGCTTTCGGCGCCGGTGTGGCCCAGGTCAGCCTCACCGTCACCGCCACCACCCTGGGCGTTGCGCTGGCCGCTCCTTTCGCCGGCAGCCTGGCCGACCGCTATGGCCGCAGGCGCGTGCTGCTGGCCGCACTGGGCCTGCTGACCGCAGCCACGTTCGGCGCCGCCAGCGCCGACAGCCTGGGCAGCCTGCTGGTCTGGCGCGCGCTGCAGGGCTTCGTCATTCCCGGCATTTTCACCAGCGCCGTGGCCTACATCGCCGAGGAGTGGGCGCCGGCCGAGGCGGCGACGATGGCCAGTCTCTACGTCGCCGGCACCGTGCTCGGCAGCTTCTGCGGCCGCTTCATCTCCGGCTTGGTCACGGCCGAATATGGCTGGCGCAGCGCCTTCCTCACCATGGGTTGCATCAACCTCGCCTTCGTCCCGCTGATCGCGCTGCTGCTGCCGCGCTCGCGCCGCTTCACGCCGAGTGGCTCACTGCTGGCGTCGCTGTCGGGCGTGGGCACGCACCTGCGCAACGCGCCATTGCTGGCGACGTACGGCATCGGCTTCACCCTGCTGTTCGCCCAGGTCGGCACCTTTACCTACGTCAACTTCTATCTCAGCGCCGCGCCGTTCCTCCTGACCACGCACGCCCTGTCCTTCATCTTCTTCGTGTTCCTGATCGGCATGGCGGTGACTCCGTTCAGCGGCCGCTGGGCCATGCACTGGGGCAGCCGCGCGGTGGGCCTGGCCGCGCTGGCGACCAGCGCGCTGGGCCTGCTGCTGACGCTGGACCACTGGCTGCCCGCGATCCTGCTCGGCCTGGTGCTCAGCTCGGCCGGCGTGTTCATCGTGCAGTCGCTGGCCACCGCGATGGTGCCGCGCCTGGCGTTCGGCGCACGCTCCGCCGCGGTCGGCCTGTATCTCACCTGCTACTACTTCGGCGGCAGCGTCGGCGCCACCCTGCCCGCTTCGATCTGGTCTGCCGCCGGCTGGTGCGGCTGTGTCGCGCTGGTGCTGGCGGTGCAGGCCTGCGCCGCGCTGCTGGTGCAGTCGACCTGGAGCGGACGCGCCGCACGTCCGGCGCCCGCGGCGCCGCGCGCTTCCACGCTCGGCGTATGAAATAGACGCGAGCGATTATCGTTCCGTGAAATCGACGGAATGTTTGGTAGCGTGCCGGTAGCGGGCGCCGCAAACGTTCTGAGCAAAGACCGGTTGGTGCGCTCCTGAGCTCCCCCCATCTGGCACAGAACCGGAGAAACGCACCATGTCGCACCCAGTTTCCGCAGACCGCCGCCGCTTCCTCAGCCGCATCGCCCTGGGCGCCGCGGCCCTGCCCTTCCTGAACCTCGCGCCGGCGCAGGCCGCGGATCTGCCGCACCTGAGCCCGGACGACGCAGCCGCCAAGGCCCTGGGCTACACCAACGACGCCAGCACCGCCAAGTCGGACCCGGTCTACAAGGCCGGCAGCTCCTGCTCCAAGTGCGCGTTGTTCACCGCTCCGGCCAGCGGCGACTGGGGCGCCTGCGGCGCGTTCGCCGGCAAGGCCGTGAACAAGAACGGCTGGTGCAAGGCGTTCGCCCCCAAAGCCTGACGGTCGCGGCAGTCATGAAAAAGCCCCGGCCGAAACCGGGGCTTTTTCTTTCATCGCCTCTGCCCGCGCATCAGCCTTTGAGCGCTTCCTCCGCCGGCTGCCAGGCATAGCCCAGGGTCTCGGCGACGGCCTTGTAGTTGACCTTGCCGTTGCAGACGTTGAGCCCCTCGCGCAGGTTGGCGTCGTCCTGCAGGGCCTTGCGCCAGCCCTTGTCGGCCAGCGCCAGCGCGAACGGCATGGTGGCGTTGGTCAGGGCAAAGGTGGAGGTGCGCGCGACGCCGCCGGGCATGTTGGCGACGCAGTAGTGCACCACGCCTTCCTCGACGTATGTGGGATTCTGGTGGGTGGTGGCGCGCGAAGTCTCGAAGCAGCCACCCTGGTCGATCGCCACGTCGACGATCACCGCGCCCGGCTTCATCTTCTTGAGCATGGCGCGGGTCACCAGCTTCGGTGCCGCGGCGCCCGGCACCAGCACCGCGCCGATCACGAGGTCGGCCCGGCTCACCTCGCTTTCCAGCGAGTCGGCGGTGGAATACAGCGTGGTCAAGCGGCGCTCGAAGATGGTGTCGAGCCAATTCAGGCGCGGCAAGGAGCGGTCGAGGATGGTGACGTCGGCGCCCATGCCCACGGCGACACGCGCCGCGTTGTAGCCGACCACGCCGCCGCCGATGACCACCACCTTGGCCGGCGGCACGCCCGGCACGCCGCCGAGCAGCACGCCGTTGCCGCCCTGCGCCTTCTCCATCGCGTGGGCGCCGGCCTGGATCGACATGCGTCCTGCGACCTCGCTCATCGGCGCCAGCAGCGGCAGCCCGCCGCGGCCGTCGGTGACGGTTTCATAGGCGATGGCGACCGCGCCCGACTCCACCAGGCCCTTGGTCTGCTCCGGATCCGGCGCCAGGTGCAGGTAGGTGAAAAGCACCTGGCCGCGCCGCAGCATCCTGCACTCCGCCGGCTGCGGCTCCTTGACCTTGATGACCATCTCGGCGCGGGCGAACACCTCCGCCGCGTCCTTGACGATCTTCGCCCCGGCCGCCTCGTACTGCGCATCGGTGATACCGATGCCGGCACCGGCCTGCGTCTGGATGATGATCTGGTGGCCATGCCCGGCCAGCTCGCGCACGCCGGCCGGGGTCAGGCCGACGCGGTATTCGTGGACTTTGATTTCCTTGGGAACGCCAATCAGCATTGAATGGCTCCTGTGATTGCTGAGATGGGCGCAGTTTAGCGCAGGATCATCGCAGCAGACTTTCTAGCCGATTGATATAAAAAACGGCGAAGCCCGCGATCGGGGCTCCGCCGCCGTTACCCTGCACCTGGCTCGTGGGAAGTCGCCCGCCCGCAAGCCGGTCTCGTCATCCTCAGGTTGTTTTGATGGTGAACAGATAATCAGTGATCAAGCCTGAAGGCACCGTGACCTTGAGATCAAACACGCCGCTCTGACCCGCGGTCCCAGAGGCAGTGACGACAAAACTGTAGGTGACGCCGCCCTTGGCGCTGGTGCAGGGGTAGGTAAAGCTTGCCGTACCGGATATCGTCGCTGCAGCGCCCGTGGTGGAGGCACTGACAGTCGTCTGACCGGGCATGGGATTGCCGTTCTTGTCGGCGATGGTGAATGTGAGAATCGCAGTCTGGCCTGCCGGCAGGGTGAAACTCTTGCTAGCCGAGTTGTAGTAGGGGCCCGGCGCAGTTGTAGGATTGAAGAAAGCGGGATCGGCCGATGAACCCGACATTACGATGACCAGATTCCTGAAATTGCTCAGTTGCGGCGTCGCCGAGCAGGCGGCGCTGCCGCCGTTGCAGAGGGGTCCGGTGAATTTTCCGTCTGCCGCGTCAAAAATGCTGTTGAGGTTGAAGTCGACGAACTCCTCGGCGCTATCGTGCGCATTGTTTTCATCGTCGTCCCTCCAGGCTTCGGAAAGATCCTTGAACGGCTCGCCGCCCGGGCAACTGCCGAAGGTATAGCCTTGCGCCACGAGGGCTGCCTTGTCCGAAGCCGACAGGTTGATGCCCGTGCAGTCGTAGAAGCCGTTGCCGTTGAGGTCCTTGTACGACTCTTCGCCGTTATCTGAGGCGAGAATCACCGCGCGCCCATTCGCCGGTCGCGGATCCTGACTGGTCCAGGTGATGGAGCAGGCGCCGTTTACCGTGCTGCACGACGGCGAATGACTGGTCGCGCCATTTGACAAAGAACCACCATCGGTAGTGAAGGAAACCGAAGTTCCGTCGAGCACGGCCGCGCCAAAGTGGTCCGCGTCGAGGATATTGAGAGTGGTTGTATTGCCGTCAACGGTAAGGCCTTCGATATTCGGGCACTTCACCGAGAACGAAAACGCGTCGTTGGTCGAAACGCCGGTACCGATGGCCACACTGGCCCGGCCTTTGATGGTCCCGTCCGGCGTGGATGCCACCACCGTGGTGGTGGTCGCGACCGTGCCTGCCGTCACCACCGTCTGGACCGTTCCGTCCGGACCGGTCGTGCCACTCGTAGGATTGATGGCAATACCGCCAGTAACATTGTCGAGAGTGAAGTTCACCGCCTGGCCGGGCACGGGGCCGCCGACGGTATTGACGACCTTGAACACCACGGTAGCAGTCTGGTTCAGGCCGGACCCCTTGAACCCGATGGTGTTCGGAGTCACCGAAACCTTGGTGATGGAGCTTGCGGGTGCCGGCTGTACCGTGATGGTACCGGTCGCGCTGAGCGTCACGCCTTCCACCGCAACGGTGGCGGTAATGACGTCGTTGCCCGAGCAGCCCTGGGCAATATAGTTGGTGGTGGCGCTCCCGGTCGTGGTCGTGACCGGTGAGGTGATCACGCTGGTGCCGGCCGAGATGCAGGGAGAGCTGAAGACCACCTGCACCGCATTCGCGGTATACAGTGTGTTGTTGTGATTGATATCCACGATCTCCACGTGCAGACCGGAGCTACCGCCGGCCGCCAGAGGGGACGTCTGGATGAAGATCGCCCCGGGCGTGAAGGTACCGCCGTTGATGTTGCCCAGGCGATAGTCCGGGGCGGAAACGGCGCCGCCGCTGGAACTGCCGCCGCCGGAACTGGAGCTAGACCCGCTACCGCCGCCGGAACCGCCCCCGCTGCCCGAACCGATCGACACCCCGCCCCCACCGCAGGCGGCAAGGATGGAAGAGCAAAGGACCACGGCAAACCCGCGGGCAATCATCTGACTGCGCATGAAAATCCCCCAATCCACCGCTTTTTGCGGCACTTCCCTAGGTAACTGATCCTAGCCTCAATTTCGAGCGAAAACAAGAAAATCCAGCCGGAATGTAAAGCACTTTGGGAACGGCCCTGCATCGGCCCCTTACCTGCCGAGCCGATCATGCCCGGTCCGGCCTTAAGCCTTTGTGACAGCCACTGTCGCTGGCGCTTCCCGCCCCAGCGTGCTGCGGCCGCGGCTGTAGCCGAAGTAGATCACCAGGCCGATGAGCAGCCAGGCGAAGAAGCAGATCCAGTTGGTGATGGACAGGCCCATCATCAGCAGCACGCAGGTGAAGACGGTGGCCAGCGGGGCCAGCACCCCGCCGGGGGCGCGGAAATGACGCACGCGGCCGGGCTGGCGGTAACGCAGGATCAGCACGCCCAGGGCCACCAGCGTGAAGGCGAACAGGGTGCCGATGTTGGACAGGTCGGCCAGGGTGCCGATATCGAGCAGGCCGGCGGGAATGCCGACGAGGAAGCCGGCGGTCCAGGTGGAAAAGTCCGGGGTGCGGAAGCGCGGGTGGACGCGGCTGAACAGCTTCGGCAGCAGGCCGTCGCGCGACATGGCGAACCACACGCGGGCCTGGCCCAGCTGGAACACCAGCAGCGAGGACACCATGCCGATCAGGGCGCCGAGCAGCACCACCAGGCGCACATTGTCCATGCCCAGCTTCTTGAGGGTGTTGACCACCGGGGCGGCGTCGTCGAGCAGGCTCTGCCAGGGCACCAGGCCGGTCAGCACCACCGCCACGGCGACATACAGCACCGAGCAGACCAGCAGGGTGGCGAGAATGCCGCGCGGCAGGTCGCGCTGCGGATTCCTGCACTCCTCGGCCGCGGTGGAAACCGAGTCGAAGCCGATGTAGGTGAAGAAGATGACCGAGCCGCCGGTCAGCACGCCCTGCCAGCCGTTGGGCATGAAGGGCTGCCAGTTGGCCGGATGCACCAGGTGCGCGGCGAAGCCGACGAACACCAGGATCGCGGCGATCTTCAGCAGCACCATGATGTTGTTGGTGCGGGCCGACTCGCGGATGCCGCGCACCAGCACGAAGGTCAGCAGCATCACCACGACGAAGGCCGGGATGTTGAAGCCGAAATGCCAGCCCGGATCGTAGAGCGTGTTGCCCTGCAGGTCGGACAGGCCGCCCGGCAGGTAGGCCGGCGTGATCCAGCGCAGGTCCGGCCGCACGCCGAACCAGTCGAGCAGCCCGACCAGGTGGGCGGAGAAGCCCACGCTCACCGCCATGTTGCTGACCGCGTATTCCAGGATCAGGTCCCAGCCGATGATCCAGGCGATCAGCTCGCCCATGGTGACGTAGGTGTAGGTGTAGGCGCTGCCGGCGATGGGAATCATCGAGGCCAGCTCGGCGTAGCACAGCGCGGCAAAGCCGCAGGCGATGGCCACCAGCACGAACGACAGGGCGATGGCCGGGCCGGCGCCGGGACGACCGAAGGAGTCGCTGTGATGGATCAGGTAGTCCAGCAGCGGCGCATTGAGGATCGAGGAGAACTGCAGCTTGACGCCGGCGATGGCGGTGCCGATCACGGTGAAGATGCCCGAGCCGATCACGGCGCCGATGCCCAGCGCGGTGAGGCTGCCCCAGCCCAGGGTCTTCTTCAGGCTGCGCTCCTCGCAGTCCGAGTCCGCCACCAGCTTGTCGATGTCCTTGACGCGGAACAGCCCTGACGCCATTACCCCCTCCCTTGTGCGGCGCGCCGGGCGCCGCCGACGGCCGGCTTGCGGCCCCATCGTCTAGTGCGGTGTGCGGCGCCGCCGCGCGGGGCCGCAGTGGATTCACGTCTGATCGGCCGGGCCTTGCGGGGTGCTGTCGCGCCCTCGCCTGCATCAATGCGGACTGCGCACCCGGAGCCGCCGCCTGCAGGTTCTATGCCGCCGACGGGCCTCGAAGCCCGCCCGGATCATGTGCGGGCTAGCTTAGCGATTCCCGCCGCTTCGTGCAGCGCCGCGGTAAAAACCGGAAGCCAAGCTTGGTAGAATCGCCACCGCGCGCGCCCCCGTAGCTCAATTGGATAGAGCGCACCCCTCCTAAGGGTGAGGTTGCCCGTTCAATTCGGGCCGGGGGCACCAGCTTGCGCCGCTTCACCCCCATGGGCGTGGAAGTGGCCGCAGTAAAGCCCCTCGATCTCCATTTCGGCCAGGTCCGGCTCCGCCGCCGCGGCCTGTCGCAGCAACAGCGCGTTGCCGCGCCGCAGGCAGGGGCGCACCACCAGCGCCATGCCTTCCGCGCGGAGCAGCTTCGCCACCACCACCTGGTTCTCCGGCGCCTTGCGCATGAGTTGCACGCCGATCAGGTCGCCGTCGCGGATGCCCAGCTCGACCATGGAAGCACCGCGCGCGCGGCGCAGGTAGTCAGCCGGCGGCTGGAACAGGGCCGGCGCCATTGCCACCCAGTCGTCCACCTGGTCCGGCCGCAGCGACGGCGCACCGGCCTCCAGCCGCAACAACAGCGGCAGCACCGCCGGACCGCCAGTCTTCTCCGCCACGCGCCCGGGAAAACGGATGCCGCGCGGGATGTCCCGGCGCAACTCGATCACCCCCTTGGCCGCGATCAGTTTCAGGTGATCGCCGGCCGCTTTCTGGGTAAAGCCGAAGCGGCTGGCGATCTCCGCCTGGGTCGGCGGCATGCCTTCCCGCGCGGCGTAATCGCGCAGGAAATCGACCACCTGTTGCTGGCGGGGGGTGAGCAGCATTTGACCAATACTACTTATATAAGTAGTATCGATGCAACACCCACCCGGGAGGAGCGGCAATGGAGCAGTCCCTCGAAATGCGGCCGCAAGCCGGCCAGGTCCGCCGTCCACGCCGCGTGGCGCCGCGGCGTCCCGCCGCGGAGCGGCAAGCCCAGTTCGTGCGTTCCGACGTGCGCCGCGGCACCGACATGGCCAGCCGCGTGGCGGCGACGCGGATGCCGCGCCATGTCATGGAAAGCGGCGAAGAGCGGCTGATGACCTTCGGCCTGCGCGCCTCGATCATGGCCGCCATGGTCGGCATGTCGCTGTTCTTCCACGCCCAGCTGGGCGCGGCGCTCGCATCCTTGCTGGGCGGGCAATAAAAAAGGGGCCGCACCTCGCGGTGCGGCCCCGGAGTCCCGGAACTCGTTGAGCGGCTAGCTAGCTCAGGGCTGGCCGACCGCGGTTGCGCCGGCCTGCTGCGCCTTGATCCAGCCGTCGACGCGGGCGTCCATGACGTTCAGCGGCAGCGCGCCGCCATCGAGAATCTCGTCGTGGAAGGCGCGGATGTCGAACTTCGGCCCCAGTTCCTTCTTCGCCCGCTCGCGCAGCTCGAGGATCTTCAGCTGGCCCAGCTTGTAGGCCAGCGCCTGGCCCGGCCAGGCGATGTAGCGGTCGGTTTCGGCCTGGATGTCCGGCTCGTCTTCCGAGGAGTGCTCGCGGAAGAACTTCACCATCTGCTCGCGCGTCCAGTGCTTGTGATGCACGCCGGTGTCCAGCACCAGGCGGTCGGCGCGCAGCAGCTCGCCGGAGAGGCGGCCATAGTCGCTGAGCGGGTCCTGGTAGAAGCCCACTTCCTTGCCCAGCCGCTCGGCGTACAGCGCCCAGCCTTCGACGTAGGCGTTGTAGCCGGCCTGCTGGCGGAACGGCGGCAAGCCCGGCAGGGTCTGGGCGATGGAGATCTGCATGTGGTGACCGGGCACTCCCTCGTGGTAGGCGGTGTCCTCGATCGGCAGCAGCGAGCGGTGCTCGTAGTCGCCGGTGTTGACATAGACCTGGCCCGGACGCGAGCCGTCCGGCGTACCCTGGTTGTATTCGGCCGCGGCGGCTTCCTTCTCGCGGTACTCCTGCACCGGCACCACCTTCACCTGGGTCTTGGGCAGCAGGCCGAACAGCTCCGGCAGCTTGGGCTGCATCTGCGCGATGTACTTGGTGTACAGGTCGACGATCTGCTGGCGCGAGGTGGCGTGGACCTTGGGATCGGTCTTCAGCTTCGCCCGCATGTCCTTGAGGTCCTTGTACTTCAGCTTGTGGGCGATGGCGGTCATCTCGCCCTCGATGCGCTTGACCTCGGCCAGGCCGAGCTGGTGGATGTCCTCGGGGTCGCGGTCGGTGGTGGTATTGCTGTGGATGGCGAAGCGGTACAGCGCGTCACCGTCGGGCAGGGCCCACAGGCCCGGCTGGGTGCGGCCCTTGGGGGCGTAGTCCTTCTCCACGAAGTCGGCCAGCTTCTGGTACGCCGGGCGCACCTCGGTGTCCACCGCCTGGATGATGGCGTCATGCAGGCGCTTGCGGTCGGCTTCCGGCACCGCGTCGGGGAAGCGGGTCACCGGCTGGCCGAAGACGCTGGCCTCGCCGGCCGGCCCACCGATCGAGCGGGCCTGGGTGACGACCTTCTCGAGCAGGAACTTCGGCGGCATCAGGCCGTCCTTCTCGCCCTGCTTGAGCACCTCGATCGCCTGGTCGAACACGCGCGGCACCTGGTGCAGGCGCGCCAGGTAGTCTTCATAGTGCTTGGTGCTGTCCAGCGGCACCAGCGACACGAACTGCGCCAGCTGCAGGTGGAAGCCGTTGAACTGGTCCAGCGGCATCTCGTAAGTTTTCAGCTCGATGCCGCGCAGCGTGTCCTTGAGCTGCTGCACCATCAGCTCCTGGCTCAGCCGCTCCTGCTCGGGAAAGCCGCCGGTGTCGACCGCCTGGAAGCGGGCCAGGAACTCCTCGGCATCCTTCTTCTGCTGCAGCGTGTGGGCCAGCGAGGCGTCGCTGAAGCGGTCATTGTAACGGTAGTCGCCAATGATGGTGGCGAACTCCGGCTGGTCCTTCAGCGTGTATTCCCACTGCTCGGCCAGCAAGGCGTCGAAGGCCTTGACGCGGGCGGCGACGTCTCCGCCCGCGGCGGTGTCCGCCTGGACCGGGGAAAGGGCGCCGAGCGCGGCGACGGCAAGCGCGGTCAGCGACAGCTTGCGAAATGTATGAGTCATGTTGCTCCCGTGTGTCGTTGTGGACGGCAGGTCTGGGTCCTGCGAACCGTGTTTGACGCGGCAACCCGATGCGGCGTTTGGATGCGGATTCGATCCGCCCGGATTCACGCGGGTTCCCCGTCGAGGGCAGGACGATAGCGCAGCCGTGGGCAATCTGCTGCTGCGCCGCAGCAGCCATCCCCACCTGCCCGGGCCCGGAGTAGACTATCCGCCATGTCTCCCCCGTCCACCCAGGGCGCACCTTCGGGCGCGCCGCAACTGCTTTGGATCGACGGACAGGTCGCGGCGATGCGCGAGGAGTTGCTGCACCTGTCCAATCTCAACTCCGGCAGCTTCAACGCCGCCGGCGTTGATGCCTGCGCGGCGCGCCTGCGCCAGCTGTTCGCGCCGTTGGGCGCCACGGCCGAAAGCATCGCGATCGCGCCCTACCGTTATACCGACGACCGCGGCGAGTGGCGCGAGCGCCCGCTGGGCCATGCGCTGCGCCTGCGCAAGCGCCAGGAGGCGCCGCTGCGGGTGTTCCTGTGCGGGCATCTCGACACGGTGTACGGCCTTGACCATCCGTTCCAGACCGCGCAGGCCGCCGGCGAGGACCGCCTGCACGGCCCCGGCGTGGCCGACCTGAAAGGCGGCCTGCTCGCCATGTACCTGGCGCTATCGGCGCTGGAGCGGAGCCCGCAGCGCGAGCGCATCGGCTGGGAAGTGCTGTTCAATCCCGACGAGGAGATCGGCTCGCGCGGCTCGGCGCCGCTGCTGGCCGAGGCCGCGCAGCGCAACCACTTCGGCCTGGTCTACGAGCCGGCCTATCCGGACGGCGGCCTGGCTTCGGAACGCAAGGGCAGCGGCAATTTCGACGTGGTGGTGCGCGGCCGCGCAGCCCATGCCGGACGCAACCCGGAGGATGGCCGCAACGCCATTGCCGCCGCCGCGGCGCTGGCGACGCAGCTGCAGGGGGTCAACGGCCGGCGTGAAGGCCTGACCCTCAACGTCGGCTACGTCCACGGCGGCGGCGCGCTGAACATCGTGCCGGACCGCTGCGTGCTGAAGTTCAACGTGCGCATCAGCCGGCACGAGGACGAGGCCTGGCTGCTCGACGCGGTGAACCGCCTGCTCGAAACGGCCAACGCCCGCGAAGGCTACGTGCTGGAGCTGCGCGGCGGCTTCACCCGCCCGCCCAAGCCGGTCAGCGCCGGCACCGCGCGGCTGCAGCAGCTGCTCGGCGACTGCGGCCGGCACATCGGCCTGGACCTGCAGTTCCGCCCCACCGGCGGCTGCTGCGACGGCAACAACCTCGCCGCGCATGGCCTGGCCAACGTCGACAACCTCGGCGTGGTCGGCGGCGAGATCCATTCCGAGCGCGAGTGGATGCGCATCTCCAGCCTCGGCGAGCGCGGCAAGCTCAGCGCCCTGCTGCTGCTGCGGCTGGCCGCGGGCGAACTGAGCTGGCAATGAGCGAAGCCCGCCACAGCGCCGCGCCGGCGCCGCAGATTCCGGTGGAGACCTTCTTCGCCTGCGACCTGCGCGTTGCCACCGCGCTCGCCTGCGAGCCGAACGCGAAAGCGCGCAAGCCAGCCTACAAGCTGACCCTGGACTTCGGTCCGCTCGGCCGCAAGACCAGCAGCGCGCAGATCACCCAGCGTTACCGGCCGCAGGAGCTGGTCGGCAAGCAGGTCATCGCGGTGGTCAACTTCGCGCCGCGCCAGGTCGCCGGCGTGACGAGCGAGTGCCTGGTGCTCGCCGTGGACAGTCCTGGCGGACTGGTCACCCTGGGCGTGGACCAGCCGGTGGCCAACGGCGTGCGCGTGTACTGAGCGGAGCCATGAAAACGCCTTCCACCTACGCTTCTCTGGCGCCGTTCCGCGACTACTTCGACGGCGGCCTGCCGATCCTGATGTACCACAAGCTCGGGCCGCGTCCCCGCGGCGTGCGCCTCAAGGGCCTGTACGTCGGCGAACGGCTGTTCGACCGTCAGCTGCGCGAACTGCGCGAGGCCGGCTACCGCTCCTGCGACTTCGAGGCCCTCGGCGAAGGCGTGGCGGCGGGGCCCGGGCAGATCGGCATCACCTTCGACGACGGCTACGTCAACGTGCTGCGCCACGGCCTCGGCCCGCTGCACGACCACGGCTTCCAGGCGCTGCAGTACATCGTGGCGGACAAGATCGGCGGCGGCAACGACTGGGACCTGCCGGCCGGCGAAGCCTACGAACCGCTGATGGACGCGGCGCAGCTGCGCGAATGGCTCGCCGCCGGCCACCTGATCGGCTCGCACACCTGCAGCCACGCCCACCTGCCGGAAATCCGCCTGGAACAGGCGCGCGAGGAGATCGTGGCGAGCAAGAAGAAGCTGGAGGACCTGTTCGGCGTTCCCGTCACCCACTTCTGCTATCCCTACGGCCAGTGGAACGAGCGGATCCGCGACCTGGTGATCGAGGCGGGCTACCGCACCGCCACCACCACGCGGTTCGGCCTCAACCAGGCCGCCACCTCGCCGTTCGAGCTGCTGCGCATCCAGGCGCGCTACCAGTCCTGGGGGCTGCGCAGCCTGCGCCAGCGCCTGTTCGGCTGAACCGACGAAAACCATCATGAAAGTCATCCGTCCGATACGCTCCTCCGACATCGACGCCCTGCTGCACATGGCCAAGTCGGCCGGCGCCGGCTTCACCTCGCTGCCGCCGGTGCGCGAGTACCTGCAGAAGAAAATCGAGCTGTCGGAGGCTTCCTTCGACGCCGAGGTCAGCGAACCCGGCCATCAGCGCTACATGTTCGTGCTGGAGGACGCGGACAGCGGCCGGGTCGGCGGCTGCTGCGCGGTGGAGGCGGCCTGCGGCCTGGACGAGCCGTTCTACAACTACCACGTCGGCCTCACCGTCCACGCCAGCCACGAACTGAAGGTCTACAGCCGCACGCCGACCCTGTATCTGTCCAACGATTACACCGGCGCCAGCGTGATGGTCTCGCTGTACCTGCAGCCCGACTTCCGCGGCGGCGGCGCCGGACGCCTGCTGTCGAAGTGCCGCTTCTCCTTCATGGCGCAGTTCAGCCGGCGCTTCTCCACCAAGGTCATCGCCGAAATGCGCGGCGTCTCCGACGAGCACGGCCGCTCGCCGTTCTGGGAAGGGCTCGGGCGGCATTTCTTCTCGATCGACTACGACCGCGCCGAGCACATCGTCGGCATGGGCAACAAGGCCTTCATCGCCGAGCTGATGCCCAAGCACCCGATCTACACCCTGCTGCTGTCGCCCGAGGCGCAGAACGTGATGGGCCGGGTGCACCCGCAGACGGCGCCGGCCCTGCACCTGCTGGAGCAGGAGGGCTTCCGCTATCAGGGCTATATCGACATCTTCGACGGCGGCCCCACCGTCGAGGCGCCGCTGGCCGACATCCGCAGCGTGCGCCGCTCGCGCGAGCTGACGGCGCGCATCGGCACGCCGCAGGGCGGCAGCACCCATTTGGTGTCGAACACCGAGCTGAAGGGCTTCCGCTGCGCGCTGGCCGAGCTGAGCCCGGCGACCGACAGCGTGGTGCTCGAGGCCGGGCTGGCCGCGGCGTTGAATCTCGAATCCGGCGACCCGGTGCGCGTCGCGGCGCTATGAGCGCTGGGTTCGTCCTGTCCAAGGTGCTGTGGGGCCTGCTTTCGCCCGCCTCGCTGATCTTCCTGGCCTTGTCCGGGGCCTGGTGGTGGCATCGCCGGCGGCCGCGGCTGAGCCGCGCGCTGGTCGCCGCGCCGCTGCTGGCCTTCGGCGCGCTCGGCGCGCTGCCGCTGCTGCACTGGGCCGCCGCGCCGCTGGAGCGGCGCTTCCCCGCGCCCGCGCCGGACAAGGTCGACGGCATCATCGTGCTGGGCGGCGCCCTCGACCTGCCCAATACCGTGGACCTGCGACAGCCGGCCCTGGACGGCGCCGCGGAGCGGATGACGCAGGCGGTGGCGCTGAGCCGGCGCTACCCGCAGGCAAAGCTGCTGTTCAGCGGCGGCTCCGGCCTGGTGCGGAGCCATTCCTTCAACGAGTCCCAGGTGGCGCGGGCGCTGTTCGAGTCGCTTGGCGTGGACCCGGCGCACACCCTGTACGAGGACCGCTCGCGCAACACCTGGGAGAACGCGCTGTACTCGAAAAAGCTGGCCGATCCGCAGCCCGGCCAGACCTGGCTGCTGGTCACCTCGGCCTGGCACATGCCGCGCGCCGTCGGCTGCTTCCGCAGGGTCGGCTGGACGGTGCTGCCCTATCCCGTCGATTACCTGGGCAACAACGCCGAATGGCTGCAATTCGACGCCTCGACCCAGCTCGACCTGCTCACGGTGGTGCTGCACGAATGGCTCGGCCTGCTCGCCTACCGCGCCCTGGGCCACACCGATGCCTTGTTCCCCGCCCCCCTGCCCGCACATTAAGGAAGACCCATGAACCCGCAAGGCCAACTCTTCATCGGCGGGCAGTGGCGCACCGGCGCCGGCCCGGAGCTCAGCAGCATCGCCCCGTCCAGCGGGGACGTGATGTGGCGCGGCCACGCGGCCGCGGCCACGGACGTGGACCAGGCGGTGCGTGCGGCGCGGGCGGCCTTCCCGGCCTGGGCCGAGCTGCCCTTCGCCGAGCGCGAGAAGCTGGCGCGCGGCTTCGCCGCGCTGCTGGAGAAGAACAAGGAAGCGCTGGCGCGGATCATCGGCCGCGAAACCGGCAAGCCGCTGTGGGAGACGCGCACCGAAGTCGCCGCCATGGTCGGCAAGATCGACATTTCGGTGCGCGCCTACCATGCCCGCACCGGCGCCGGTGAAACGAAGAACGGCGCCATGGTCCAGGCGCTGCGCCACCGCCCGCACGGCGTGGTGGCGGTGTTCGGCCCGTACAACTTCCCCGGCCATCTGCCCAACGGCCATATCGTGCCGGCGCTGCTGGCCGGCAACACGGTGCTGTTCAAGCCCAGCGAGCTGACGCCGGCGGTGGCCGAGGAGACGGTGAAGCTCTGGCAGGAAGCCGGCCTGCCGGCCGGCGTGCTGTCGCTGCTGCAGGGCGAGCGCGCCACCGGCGAGGCCCTGGCGGGCCACGACGGCATCGACGGCCTGTACTTCACCGGCAGCGCCCGCACCGGCCACATCCTCGCCCGCCAGTTCGCCGAGACGCCGCAGCGCATCCTGGCGCTGGAGATGGGGGGCAACAACCCGCTGATCGTGGCCGAGGTGGGCAACCGCAAGGCGGCGCTGCATGATGTGGTGCAGTCGGCCTATCTGTCCTCCGGCCAGCGCTGCACCTGCGCGCGCCGGCTGTACCTGCCGCGCGGCGCCTGGGGCGACGCCTTTCTCGAGGACCTGGCGCGGATCACGCGCGGCCTCAGCGTCGGCGCCTGGGACGCCGAGCCGCAACCCTTCATGGGCGCGCTGATCTCGGATCGCGCCGCCACCGGCATGCTCAAGGCCCAGGCCGACCTGGTCGCACTCGGCGCCAGGCCGGTGGTGGAGATGAAACCGCTGCCGCTCGGGCCGGCCTATGTTTCGCCGGGCCTGCTCGACGTCAGCGCGATCCGCGAGCTGCCGGACGAGGAGCACTTCGGTCCGCTGCTGCAGGTGGACCGCTACGACAGCCTGGACGAGGCCATCGCCAAGGGCAACCGCACCCGCTACGGCCTGTCGGCCGCGCTGCTGTCCGACCAGCGCGAGGACTACGAGCGCTTCTACCGCGGCATCCGCGCCGGCATCGTCAACTGGAACCGCCAGACCACCGGCGCCTCCAGTGCCGCGCCGTTCGGAGGTGTCGGCGCCTCCGGCAACCACCGCCCCTCGGCCTTTTACGCGGCCGACTACTGCGCCTACCCGGTCGCCTCGATCGAGTCGGCCTCCTGCGAGCTGCCGGCGCAGCTGGTGCCGGGGATCACGCTGTGAGCGGCGCGGGCACGGTCGAGGCGAACTTCGACGGCCTGGTCGGCCCGACCCACAACTACGCCGGGCTGGCGCTGGGCAACGTCGCCTCGGCCAGGAACGCGGAGCAGCCCTCCGACCCGCGCAGCGCGGTGCTGCAGGGCCTGGCCAAGATGAAGGCCCTGGCCGACCTCGGCATGGCCCAGGGCGTGCTGCCGCCGCAGGAGCGGCCGCACATCCCCTCGCTGAAGCGGCTGGGTTTTTCCGGCAAGGACGCCGAGGTGCTGGCCAAGGCGCATCGCGAGGCGCCCGGCCTGCTGGCCGCGATGTCGTCGGCTTCGTCGATGTGGACCGCGAACGCCGCGACGGTGTCGCCATCGGCCGACTGCGCCGACCACCGCGTCCATTTCACCCCCGCCAACCTCGCCACCCACCTGCACCGGGCGATCGAACCGGAGACGACGGCGCGGGCGCTGCGCGCGATCTTCGCCGACGGCCGGCACTTCGCCCACCACGAGGCGCTGCCGGCGACGCCGCAGATGGGCGACGAGGGCGCCGCCAACCACACCCGCTTGTGCGGCGACTACGGCAGCCCTGGCCTGGAACTGTTCGTCTACGGCGCAGCCGGGGAGGACCGGCCGCGGCCGAAGAAGTATCCGGCGCGCCAGACCCTGGCGGCCTCCGAGGCGGTGGCGCGCCTGCACCAGCTCGACCCGGCGCGGGTCCACTATGCGCAGCAAAAGCCGGAGGTGATCGACCAGGGCGTGTTCCACAACGACGTCATCGCCGTCGGCAACCGCGAGGTGCTGCTCTACCACGAGCAGGCCTTCGGCGATCCCGCCGCGCTGCGCGACTGGATCGGCGGCGGCCTGCAGGGACCGCGGCAACCGGTATTCCTGGAAATCGGGGACGCCGAGGTGCCGGTCGAAGACGCGGTCCGCTCCTACCTGTTCAACAGCCAGTTGATCTGTCCGCCGGACGGCTCGATGTGGATCGTCGCCGCGCACGAGTGCGAGGAGAACCCGCGGGTGTGGGCGGCGATCCAGCGCCTGATCGGGGACGGCTCCAACCCCATCGCCGGGGTCAAGGTCTTCGACCTGCGGCAGTCGATGCGCAACGGCGGCGGTCCGGCCTGCCTGCGCCTGCGGGTGGTGCTGGACCCGGCGCAGCGCGCCGCGGTCAATGCGAAGGCCTGGATCGACGAAGCCCTCTATACCCGCCTGGCGGCGTGGGCCCGCAAGCACTACCGCGACCGCCTGGTGCTGGCCGACCTGGCGGACCCGGCCCTGCTGCAGGAATCCCGTTCGGCGCTGGACGAGCTGACGCAGATCCTGGGTCTGGGCAGCCTCTACGACTTCCAGCGCTGAAGCCGGCGCGGGACCGTCCCGGCTTGTAAATCCCCGGTGAATCCCGGGCCTTGGGCTATACTCGGCCTCAACCAGACGTCCTTCCCAGCCGCCCTTTCACCCGCCTTGTACGCCGCGCACTTCAATCTCCGCGAGCCGCCGTTCTCCATCGCGCCGGACCCGGCCTTCCTCTATATGAGCTCGCGCCACCAGGAGGCGCTGGGTCACCTGCTTTACGGCACCGGGCAATACGGCGGCTTCGTCCAGCTCACCGGCGAGGTCGGCACCGGCAAAACCACCATCGTCCGCACCCTGCTGGCGCAGAAGCTGGACAACGTGGACGTGGCGATGATCCACAACCCGCGCCAGAGCGAGATCGAGTTCGTCGCCTCGATCTGCGACGAGCTGGGCGTGGCTTACGACAAGCCGCCGGTGTCGATCAAGGCGCTGGTCGACGCGCTCAACGAGCATCTGCTCAAGGCCCACGCCGCCGGGCGCCGCACCGTGCTGATCATCGACGAGGCGCAGAACCTCGATCCCAAGGTGCTGGAGCAGGTGCGCCTGCTAACCAACCTGGAGACCGACAAGGAAAAGCTGCTGCGCATCATGCTGATCGGCCAGCCCGAGCTGATCGAACTGCTGGCGCGGCCGGACCTGCGCCAGCTGGCCTCGCGCATCACGGCGCGCTTCCACCTGACGCCGTTGTCGCTGCAGGAGACGGTGCAGTACATCGTGCACCGCCTGCAGGTGGCCGGCGGCGCCAGCGACCTGTTCGCCGACGCCGCGATCAAGCGGGTGCACCATCACGCCCGCGGCATCCCGCGCCAGATCAACATCATCTGCGACCGCGCCCTGCTCGGCGCCTATGCCAAGGGCTACCGCACGGTGACGACCGAGGTGGTGGACCACGCCGCCGCCGAAGCCCTCGGCCAGGTCGCCGGCCTGCCCCAGCCCGGCCTGCGCCGGCGCCTGCTGCCCGATGGCCTGCCACTGCGCTGGATCGAGGGTGCGCTGGCGGTGGCGGCGCTGATCGTCGCCGGGGTGCTGCTGAGCGAGCGGCTGGGCCGCCGCCAGCCGGATCCGCCGCCGCAACAGGCCGCGGCAGCCCCGGTCGCCCAGCCGGCGGAACCGGCGCCGCAGCCGGTGGCCGTCGCTGCCGCCCCGCTCGACGCCGGCATCGGTGCCCTGCGCGCCACCGCCCAGCCGCTGCCGGTGGTGATGGCGCGGCTGATCGGCCTGTGGAATCCGAAGATCACCATCCCCAAGGGCGAAAACGTCTGCCGCAGCCTGTCGCAGCAGGGGCTGGAGTGCTACAAGGGCCAGGGCCAGTGGTCGGACCTGGCGCAGCTGAACCGGCCGGCGATCCTCAGCCTGAACATGGCGCCGGGCACCACCCAGTATGCCCTGCTGCGCTCGCTCAGCGCCGACAGCGCGGTACTGGACAGCGACAGCGGCCCGCTGCGGCTGCCGCTGTCGCAACTGCAGCCGCTGTGGAGCGGGGAATTCCTGCTGCTGTGGCAGCGCGAGACCGACGAGACCACCATCAGCCAGGGCATGAAGGGGCCGAGCGTGGTCTGGCTGCGGCAGCGCCTGGCGCAGGCGGAAGGCCGCAAGCTCACGCCGCCGGTGCCGGTGAGCTTCGGCCCGGAGCTGCGCGGCGAACTGGTCAAATTTCAGACCGAACACGGGCTGGACGCCGATGGCGTGGCGGGTATCCGCACGCTGATCATGCTGTCGGAAGTCGGCCGCGGCGCCGACACCCCGGTCCTGGCGGAAAACGGCACCTGAGGCTTTCCATGTCCCCCTTCAACCTGAACCAGCCATGAGTTACATCCTCGACGCCCTCAAGCGCGCCGAGCGCGAGCGCAAGCAGGGCCAGGTTTCGGTGCTGGACGAGATTCCGGCCGCGCCGGTGGCGGAATCGCGGCGGCGCCTGCCGCCGCTGCTGATCGCCGGGACCTGCGGCGTCATCGTCGCCGCCGCGCTGGTGTTCGCGCTGCTGGCGTGGCGCCATCACGGCGCCGCCGCGCCGGCGCCGGCGCTGACGGCCGCGCCGCCGCCGGTGCCCGCTCCACCCGTTGCCGCGGCGCCGCCCACTCCCCCGCCGGCTGCTCCCGCCGCGACCATCGAGGACGGCGGCAAGCTGGCGACCCTGGACGACGTTTACCAGGCCCCTCCGGCCCCGCCGCCGGGGGCGCAGCCCGCCGCCCGCGGTGCGCCACCGCCGGGACCGCCGCCGGACGCCCTGGGCGCGGCGCGCGCCGCGCCGCCCGAAGCCCAGGCGCCCCCGACGACAGCCTCGGATACCGCAGCGGACGCCGCCCCGCCCGCGGACGCGGCGGCCCCGCCGGCCGACGCATCCCCCCAGGATCTGCCGGCACCGGCCGAGGCGCAGGCACAGGCGCCGTCGCAGCGTGAGCTGAAGGAAATGCCGGAGAGCTACCGCGCCAACTTCCCGGCCTTCACCGTGGACGTGCACGCCTACAACAGCGATCCGCGGCGGCGCTTCGTGATCGTCAACGGCAAGCGCTACCACGAGGGCGACACGCTGGCCGAAGGACCGCGCATCCTCGGCATCGTGGCGCAGGGCATTGTCTTCGACTGGCAGGGCCAGCAGGTCCTCTACGCCATTTCACGCTAAGTGCGCGGCCACAAAAAAACCCGGACGAGTCCGGGTTTTTTTGTTTCCAGCGCCGCGCTCAGCCGCCGGCGGCCTTCTTCACCCCGGCGCCGACCAGTTCGGCGCAGGCGGCATCGAGACGCTTGAGGCCCTCGGCCAGGTCGGCCTCGGCGATGATCAGGGGGGGCGCCAGGCGCAGCACGTCCGGCCCCGCCACCAGGGTCCAGAGGCCATGGCGCAGGCCGGCGTTGACCACTTCCTTGGCCTTGCCCTTCCAGTCGGCGGCCATCGGCACGCCGATCAGCAGGCCCATGCCGCGCGGGGCCTCGAAGAGGCCGTAACGCCTGCCGATCGCCTCCAGGCCCTCGCGCAGGCGCGCGGCACGGGTCTCCACGCCGGCCAGCAGGGCCGGGTCGTTGACGATGTCCAGCACCGCCTCGCTGACGGCGCAGGCCAGCGGGTTGCCGCCGTAGGTGGAGCCATGGGTGCCGAACTGCAGCACCTCTGCCGCAGCCTTGGTGCACAGCATGGCGCCGATGGGGAAACCGCCGCCCAGGCCCTTGGCGCTGGTCAGCACATCGGGCGTGACGCCGTAGTGCTGGTAGGCGTAAAGCTTGCCGCTGCGGCCCATGCCGGTCTGGACCTCGTCGAAGATCAGCAGGGCCTTATGCTTGTCGCACAGGCGGCGCGCGCCCTCGATGAACTCCTGCGTCGCCGGCAGGATGCCGCCCTCGCCCTGCACCGGCTCCAGCACCACGGCGCAGGTCTCGTCGGAAATCTCCTCCTCCAGGGTGGCCAGGTCGTTGTAGGGCAGGTGCTTGATGTTGCCGGGCAGCGGCTCGAAGCCCTGGGTGTACTTGGCCTGGCCGCCGACGCTCACCGTGAACAGGGTGCGGCCGTGGAAGGCGTTGTAGAAGGAGATGATCTGGTTCTTTTTGCCGCCCGACATGGTGTTGCCGTAGCGGCGCGCCAGCTTGAACGCGGCCTCGTTGGCCTCGCCGCCGCTGTTGCAGAAGAACACGCGCTCGGCAAAGGTGGCGGCGGTCAGCTTGCGCGCCAGGCGCAGGGCCGGCTCGTTGGTCATGACGTTGGACAGGTGCCAGAGCTTGCCGGCCTGCTCGGTCAGCGCCGCCACCAGCTTGGGATGGCAGTGGCCCAGCAGGGTCACCGCGATGCCGCAGGCGAAGTCCAGGTATTCCTTGCCCTGCTGGTCCCAGATGCGGGAGCCGGCGCCGCGCACCGGGATGATATCGGACGGCGCGTAGTTCGGCACCATCACTTCGTTGAATGTCGCCCGCGTCACATCCTGCATGGTTCGGCCTCCAGCGAAAAAGGCCCGGCTGGCGGGCCTTGCGTATTGGAATATGCGGAATTATACGCCCCCGCCGGGGCAGGACACCCCCGCGGCGGGACGCGCAACACGCCTTTCCGGACGGCCGCGGGGCGGCTTCCCAGGCCGCTGCGGGCTTAACCCAGTTTGGTGAAATCGGGCGCGCGCTTCTCAAAGAATGCAGTGGCGGCCTCGCGGAATTCGGCGCTGCGCAACCGGCGGGCAAAATGCTGAACCTCGGTGTCGATGCGCTGCGCCAGGCTGTCGCCGCCCGACTTGAGCAGTTCCTTGGTCAGGAGCAGCGCTTCAGGGGCCTTGGCGGCGAGCTTGGCCGCCAGTGCGCGGGCCGCCTGGTGCAACTCGGCAGCGGGCACGACCTGGTTGACCAGGCCCAGGCGCTGCGCAGTCGCGCCATCGAAAGGCTCGCCCAGCAGCGTCAGCTCCGCGGCCTTGAGATATCCGACCCGCTGGGGCAGCAACTGGGTGCTGCCAAACTCCGGCACCAAGCCGAGGTTGATGAACGGCAGGGACAGCCGCGCCGTATCAGCTGCGAGCACCAGGTCGCAATGCAGCAGCATGGTGGCGCCGACGCCGACCGCCGGGCCCTGCACCGCCGCCACCACCACCTTGCGCACGCTGGACAGGGTGCGCATGAACTGCATCACCGGACCGGGCTCGGGGCCGGCGCCGAGGTCGGGTGGGTTGTTCATGAAATCCTGCAGGTCGTTGCCGGCGCTGAAAGCCGCCCCTTCGCCGCTGAATAGGATGACGCGGATCGAGGAATCCGCCTCCGCCTGCCGCAGCGCCGCGACGATCCCCTCATACATCGGGATGGTGAAGGCGTTCTTCTTGTCGGGGCGGTTGAAGCGGATTTCGAACACGCCGGAGCCGGCGCTGAGCTGGAGGTGGTTCGACATACGGGCAAAAGATGGAGAAAAGCGACAGGGACTAGCTTAGCCTTGGCAGCGAAATAATGGGCCTTACCCGGCACGAGCCCTGCTCGCGGAAACCACGGGGCAACGCCACAAGTCTTTACCCAGGCACCGCGAACCAGGTCGCGGTTTGATCAGTCCATTGAGCGTAGCATGGCTCCGGCCAAGGACGACGAGAATGGTGGATCCACTATTTCTGACACGCATGCTGGGCGCCTCGCTGATGGCGCTGATACTGGTCCTGTGCGCGGTCAATGGCACGGGCGACCGTGCGGTGCCAGCGGACAGGGCTCCGATGAGGGTTGTGGTAGGCCGCTAGGCTGGCAGAGACGCTGCCGGTCGAAACGACGTCCGCGACAGGCGGAGACAGCCTTGCCGTCGAGAATTTCTGCAAGCTAATCGGGGTATTATTCCGCCGATGACATTACCGGCCCGGAGTAGCCGGCTCTCGAAGGGGATCGGGCAAGTGTTAACAGCTCTCCAAACGGCCCCGAGATTGCACGGTATCGGGCAACACGGCCTGGCACAACGCGCTAATATCGCCCCTGGAATAGCTTTTTTTGCACTTAAAACAATGGCTTCCCTGCCCTGTTTCAAAGCTTATGACATCCGCGGCCGCGTTCCGGATGAGCTCAATGCCGATCTGGCTTACCGCCTCGGCCTGGCTTACGCCGACCGCTTTGCGCCCCACCGCATAGCCTTGGGCCGCGATGTCCGCCTGTCGAGCGAAGGACTGCTCCAGGCGCTCGCGCATGGCCTGGTCGCACGTGGAGTCGAGGTGGTGAATATCGGTCTGTGCGGGACCGAGGAAGTCTATTTCGCGGCGTTCCAGCCGGGCATCGACGGTGGCATCATGGTCACCGCCAGCCATAACCCGATGGATTACAACGGCATGAAGCTGGTCCGCGGCGGCGCTGTTCCCATTTCCGGCGATTCCGGTTTGCGCGAACTGGAAGCCGATACCGCGGCATCAACCGCGACGCCGCCGCATGGCCTGCCGCGAATGAGCCCTCTGGATCTGCGGCCGGCCTACGTCAAGCATCTGCTTGGCTATGTCGACGCCGCGGCCCTGGAGCCGCTGAAAATCGTGGTCAACGCGGGCAACGGCAGCGCCGGCCTGGTCATCGATGCGTTGGAGCCTCACCTGCCGTTCCGTTTCATCAAACTCCAGCATCAGCCGGACGGCCGCTTCCCCAACGGCATCCCCAATCCCCTGCTGCCCGAGAACCGGCAGGCGACCGCTGAAGCTGTGGTCGCCCACAAGGCTGATTTCGGCATCGCCTGGGACGGCGACTTCGATCGCTGCTTCCTGTTCGACGAAAAAGG
>Ga0070741_10003226_pt1 | contig 41097 bp, 33 predicted proteins | sample Coa_R1_4_FD_66440 | JGI IMG/M metagenome (GOLD analysis project Ga0070741, IMG submission 66440) | Surface soil microbial communities from Centralia Pennsylvania, which are recovering from an underground coalmine fire - Coalmine... | ecosystem: Environmental > Terrestrial > Soil > Unclassified ... | reverse complement strand
GCGTGCCGGAGACGCCTGCCGGGAAGTTCCAGACCGCTCCGGCAGGCCAGTCGGCTTCCGGCTTGCGGATCGCCAGCGCCTTGCGGCCCGCCTCATCCGGGTGGGCGACCAGGCCGACGCCCCTGACGCCGAAGGCCGACCAGTCTTCCATCCCTTGCGAGAAGTCGGTCTGCTGCTCCGTCTCCAGCAGCCAGTCCGGGTCGAGACGCAGGTTGTAGTGGGGACTCGGCAGGCCGGTCGTGGTGATCACCAGGCCGTCGTTGACCTCGATGGGAATAGGATAGGTCGCGCCGTGATCGCCGCGCGGCGGGGGCGGCTCATCGCGCTTCGGGTTGTGGGCGATCTCGCGGAAGCCGCGCCAGGTCTTCCCATCGTCCGAGGAGATGGCTCCGTGCAGCACGTGCCGCCCGCCGTAGGCATAGGGAAACCGCAGGGTGTTGTTCCAGAGCAGGACGATCCTGCCGTCCTTGAGCCGCACCAGGCCCGCAGGCGAATCCGAGGAGAGAATGCGAGTCGGGCGCGGCGCAGACCAGTTGGCTCCATCCTTCGAGAAGGACTCGTAGAACCGCCCGTTCTGCGTTCGCAGCAGCATCCAGACGCGGCCATCGCTCAGTTGCGTCAGGACAGGCTCGATAGCGCCCTCATCGGTAGAGAGGTCGGGCGTGGAGACCCGCAGGCGCGCGGGCGAGAGCTTCCAGGTGGCGCCGTCGTCGTCCGAGTAGAGCAGCGTGCAGACGCCGCGCCCGCGATAGGTGAACGCCTCGGTTCCCTCGCCGCGATGCCCCCAGGTGACGTTGGAGTAGAAGGAGAAGGGGAAAAGAATCCGCCCGTTCTTCATCTGGAATTCGCAGTTCATGGAGCCGCAGTAGCCGCGCCAGAGGCGCACCGGCGGACGGATATGCTTCCAGCCTCCGGTGGTGCGCGTATGCCAGATGTCAATGCCGAGCGGCATCCCGGAGCCGTCGTCATCGGTCTTCTTCTCGCGCGCTTTCAGAAAGAAGAGCTGGAGTTCGCCGTTCCTATCCACGAGCGGGTCCGGGCCGCCGAAATCGCCCTCCATCGGGAGCAGCAGTCGGGTCGCGCTCCAGGTCAGGCCGTTGTCGTCGGAGAGGCGCGCAATGACGCCCTGCTTTCCGCCGACCGTACCGGTCGAGATGGCGGCTAACTGCCCATTCGGTTTTTTGACGATGCGCCAGCTTTCCGGCAGGTTCGGGACCCAGTGCGGTTTCTCGATGGCTTTTTTCGCCCTGGCGGATTTCGGCACGGTCGCGCCTGCCGCCAGGTTTGCGCCGCCGAGGAGCAGCAGAGGTAGACACCATAGCCATCGCTTGGCCCCCCTCCCTAACCCTCCCCCCAAGAACAGGGGGAGGGAACCGTCAATGCACGAGCCTGCACCCTCATCCCCAACCCTTCTCCCTGGAAGGGAGAAGGGAGCCAGACATCCACGAGTGCGTAGGCTTGTCCTTCTGAGCGCAGCGAAGAATCTCTTGAGACCCTTCGCTGCGCTCAGGGTGACAGTTTTGAGCAAGGTGACAGAGGAACGTACCCGCCTGCGCAATGGCTCCCCTCCCCCTGTTCTTGGGGGGAGGGGCTGGGGGTGGGGGGACAGAATCATCGTATTCATTTCTGCCTCCCGGAGACATCCACCGTGACCGCACGCACCAGGAACCCCGCCGGGTCGGTCTGGTCGGCGGTCGAGCGCAGGCGCAGGTAACAGATATTCGGGCTGCGGCGATTGACCGGCAGCGTCGTGGCCTGCTGTCCGTCCAGCAAGACCCTGCACGCCTGATCGCGCATACTCCAGACGAGTTCGAGATCGTGCCAGCGCCCTGACTCCAGCGTTTTGCCGCTCTCCAATCGCCCGTCCGGCCCTATCCAGAGGTTGTACACGTTGTTGTAGCGGTCTTCCATATCGAAGGGCGTCGAGAAGTGGTCGGTGAGTCCGATCAAGGCCCCGGCGAAACCGGGCTGGAGTTGCAGACGCAGTTTCAGCGTGCCGGAGACGCCTGCCGGGAAGTTCCAGACCGCTCCGGCAGGCCAGTCGGCTTCCGGCTTGCGGATCGCCAGCGCCTTTGACTCCGGTTCATCAGGAAGGGAGACGATCTCCACGCCTCTGGTTCCGAAGGTCGTCCACTCTTCCGCGCGCGCTCCGAAGTCTGCCGTCTGGTGCGTCTCATAGAGCCAGCGCGGATCGAGCAGCTTGCGGAACTCGCGCCCGGCCCCCTGCCCGGAGAGGAAGACCACCTTGTTGTCGCGGGCGAGCGTGGGGAAGGGATAGGCCGTGCCGTAGTCGTGATTCGAGGGCGGCGCTTCGTTGCGCATCGGATCGCGGCCCACCTCGCGGAAGCCGCGCCAGGTCTTGCCGCTGTCTTCCGAGATGGCTGCGTGCAAGACCTGCCTGCCGCCGTAGGCGTAGGGATAGCGCAGGCAGTCGTTCCAGAGCAGCACGATCCTGCCGTCCTCGAGACGCACCAGGCCCGCAGGCGAGTCGGAGGAGAGAATATCGGTCGGCTGCGGCGGCGTCCAGTTGGCTCCATCTTTGGAGAAGGACTCCCAGAAGCGGCCCTGCTGCGTGCGAATCAGCATCCAGACGCGCCCATCCTTCAACTGCACGACGACCGGCTCGACCGCGCCGTAGGCCGAGACGATGTCGGGAACGGGCGTCATCAGGTCGCTGCCGAGATGCCAGGTCGCGCCGCTATCGTCGGAATAGATGAGGGTGCTGTTGTACTGGCCCATGAAGGTGTAGCTTGCCAGCCCGCTCCCGCGATTGCCCCAGTTGCGTTTGGTGAGGTAGGAGAAGGGCAGGAGAATACGCCCGCTGTCCATCTGAATGACCGAGTTGAGCGCGCCGGTATAGCCGATCCAGAGGACGCGCGGCGCGGTCCAGGTCTTGCGGCCATTGTGAGAGCGCACATAGCCGATGTCAATGCGCGCGTCGGTGAGCGTGCCGATCAGAGGGCGCTGGCCCTCGCCGCCGTCGGGCGGCGGCGTTCCGGCAGCGCCGACGATCGCGAAGAAGAGATGCGTCTCGTCGTCGCGGTCTACCAGCACTTCGCCCACGCTCCATTTGCCGGGGCCGTCCGGCACTTTGAACAGAGTCTCCGGTTCCGTCCAGGTCATGCCGTTGTCTTTGGAGTACCGCGCGATGACCACCTGCTCTTTGCTGCCCTGACCGGCAGGCTGCTGCCCGATGCCGAGGAGCGTACCGTCTTTCAGGCGGCTGAACATCAGGCCCGCCATCGTGTCCGGCAGGGGACGGGGACTCAAATCTTCTTTGGCGTGGCTTCTCTGCACTGCCAGCGCCAGGAGCAGCCCGGCAGCGCAACTCCACCAGAAATGCCTCATCATCATCACTGTCCTTCTTGCATGAGATTGGCCGCCTGCGTGCTGGAAGCCCTGCGCGGTCTGCGCGCGGTCTCTTCGGGGCGGCTCTGCGCCTCGACGGAGGCGACCAGGAACCCGGCGCTGTCGGTGGCTTCGGCGGTGGAGCGCAGGCGGAGATAGTTCACATACGGGCCGAGGCGCGTCTGGCGCAGCCGCGCGACCGCCCGTCCATCCACCGTCACGCGGCACTGCCCTGCCTTCGTATCCCAGGCCAGTTCCAGATCGTGCCACACTCCCGGCTTGAGCGCGTTTTCCTGCCCGATGCGCCCCTCGGAACCTATCTTCAGGTTGAACAGGTTGTAGATTTCGTCCTGGTCGTCGAAGGGAGCGCTGAAATGGTCGGTGAGTCCGATCAAGGCCCCGGCAAATCCGGGCTGGAGTTGCAGACGCAGCTTCAGCGTGCCGGAGACGCCTGCCGGGAAGTTCCAGACCGCTCCGGCAGGCCAGTCGGCTTCCGGCTTGCGGATCGCCAGCGCCTTGCGGCCCGGTTTGTCCGGGTGGGCGACCAGGCCGACGCCCCTGACGCCGAAGGCCGACCAGTCTTCCATCCCTTGCGAGAAATCGGTCTGCTGCTCCGTCTCCAGAACCCAGTTCGGATCGAAGGCGGTCAGCGCGCGTGTCTTGCCGGTCGCGACCCAGAGGGAGAAGAGGACGCGGCCATCCGATAGCAGGGTAGGATAGGGGTAGGAGACGCCGTGATCGCCGTTCGGAGGCGGCGGCTCGTTCCGGTAGGGATCGCGCAGTATCTCGCGAAAGCCGCGCCAGGTGCGGCCCTCATCGCTGGAGAGGGCGAGGTGAAGAACCTGCCGTCCTCCGTTCGCGTAGGGGAAGCGGCGGCAGTCGTTCACGAAGAGCAGGATGCGCCCGTCTTTCAGGCGCACCAGGCCCGCAGGCGAGTCGGAGGAGGGGATGTTCGTGGGTTGGGGAGGCGTCCAGGTGATGCCGTCCGGCGAAAACGTCTCGTAGAAGCGGCCTATCTGCGTGCGGATGAGCATCCAGACGCGCCCATCCTTCAGTTCAATCGCGACCGGCTCGATAGCGCCGAGTTCGCCGATGGCGGTGGTCGGCGTTTCGAGTGCGGCGGGCGACTGCTTCCAGGTCGCGCCGCCGTCATCCGAATAGAGCGCGCTGACGCGAAAACTGCCCATCCAGGTGAAGGCGTCGAAGTTCGTGCCGCGATTCGACCAGTCGCGCGGGACATAGTAGGAGAGCGGCAGCAGGATGCGCCCACTTTTCAGCTGGATGACCGACTGCATGTCTCCGGCGCGGCCCTCCCAGATGCGGCGGGGCGGCAGCCAACTGCGGCGCTGGCCGGTCGTGCGGGCCTCCCAGATGTCGAGCTTGCCCAGCGGGCCGAGTCCCTTCGGAGCCTGGCCGCGCGCCGGGCGCACCTGGCCGCTGTTGGCATCGCACAGCAGGAAGAGATGCAGTTCGCCCGCGCGGTCTATGAAGGGCAGCGTGTACCCGAACCCGCCCGCCTCGTCCGGCAGCGTGAACAGGGTCTTGAGGTCGCTCCACGTCTTGCCGTTGTCCTGGGACGTGCGGGCGGTCGCCTCGCGCATCTCGCCGGTGATGGGATGAAAGAAGGCCATCAGCGTGCCGTCCGGCAGGGTGACGGTCTTGGGCATCTGATCGAACGTGGCGACCGTCTGCGGCGGCGAGGCGTTCTCGGCACGGACACGCGCCGCCATGAGGAGACAGAGCAGAGAGACTATCAGAATGCGTGCCAGCATGGGCAACCTCTTTCTGGTTCTTTGACGAAAAGGTGCGCGGCCTTAAAAGGCCGGTCTGAAGCTGCCAAGCCTGCCTGCGCAGGCTCGACCTTGAGTCCACGAAGGTGGACTTCGCAACTCCAGACAGGGGTTTCAACCCCGTGTCTTTTCGTCCAAGAACCGGATTTGCTTTCAGGAACGCGAAGGCTCCGGCGCGTGTTCCGCATCGCGGCCCCACACCGTCAGCGCCGTGACCCGTTCCGCCGAGAGCGCCGGGCGCAGGAAGCTGAGCGCGTAGCCCGCTGCGAGCGTCGCCAGGCAGCCCACCGGCCCGTACCAGAGCCAGGAGATCTTTGTCTCCTTCCACACATAGGCGGTCAGGAGCGTGCCGAGAACGGCCCCCGACAGCACGCCGACGTTGTTGGCGCGGCGCGTCAGGATGCCTAACAGATACATCCCCAACAGCGGCCCGCTCAGGAAACCGAGCAGCTTCAGCGTTCCCTCGACAATCGGCCCCAGGCGGTGGACGTACAGCGCGGCCACCGTGATGAGGAGACCCCAGCCGAGCGTGAACCAGCGCGCCGTGCCGACTCCTTCCGTCGGGGCGTCGGCGGGAACTTTCCGAAATCGGCGGTAGAAGTCCATCATCGTCACGGTGCAGAGCGAGTTCAGGCCGGAAGAGAGCGTGGACATCGTCGCCGCCAGGATACCGGCGATCACCAGCCCGCGCAGGCCCATCGGCAGCGTGTGCGTGACGAAGTGGGGCAGAATCTGATCCAGGTTGGCGAGGCTGGCGCGCAGTTCCGGGTGAGTCTTATAGTAGGCGACAAAACCGAGGCCGATAATATCCAGCAGGAGGATGAGCGGCACGGTCAGGAAGCCGTTGAGCATCACGGCCCGCGCCATCTCCCGCTTCGATCCTGCCGTGAAATAGCGCTGCACGATGACCTGATCGCTGCCGTAGGCGCTGACGTTCAGCACCAGGTTCCCGAAGAAGAGCGCCCAGATAGTGACTTCGGTGGTCAGGTTCAGGTCGAAGGAGAACATGCGGGTGTGTCCGCCCTCCGAGGCGAGATGCCATACCGCGCCGAAATCGCCGCCGAACGGGATCAGAATGGCGGCCAGAATGACCAGGATGCCGCCGACCAGGACGAAGAACTGCATCACGTCCGTCCACAGCACCGCCTCCATGCCGCCGAATACGGTATAGAGCGTCGTAGCGGCCCCGGCGATCCAGACGCAGGCGACCGGCGGCAGGTGCAGCACCGCGCCCAGCGCCAGCGACTGCGCGTAGATCGCGACGGCCAGATGCCCGCCCCGCACCAGGACGAACAGCAGCGAGGCGAACAGGCGCGCGGACAGGCCGAACCGGTACTCCAGATACTCATAGATGGTATAGAGCCGCAGCCGCGCCATGAACGGCACGAACAGGTAGACGACCAGCAGCATCTGGAGCGGGAAGAAGATCACGCCCATGTCCAACTGCAAATCGTGGCCCATGATCCAGGCCGGAACGCCCATGTAGGAGATGGCCGAGAAGTTGGCGGCGATGACGGAGATGCCCGCCGCCCACCAGGGAGCCGAGCGATCCGCCACGAAGTAGTCTTCCAGGGAACGCTGACCCCGCGCAAACCAGAGGCCGAGTCCCACGCTGGCGCACAGATAGATGGCGACAACGAGATAGTCGAGTGTCGAAAAGCTGCCCACAGTGATCTGCCTTTGCCTGTCCTGACCTCCCCGATTGGCCCTCACCCCCTGCCCCTCTCCCACGCTGCGGGAGAGGGGAGAATTCAATACTCCCTCCCCTTGCGAAGGGGAGGGCTGAGGTGGGGTCTGTATGGGATTCGGAATCAGCCGCCCCAGATCGGACTGAAACGCCCGTCCATGACATTGTTTCCCAGGCGGTGGAAATAGTAGTACCGGGAGCGGGGAAGCCCCGCCTTGAGACGCGCGCGCATCTCGGCCTCGTGTCCCATCCGGGAGAGCGGCAGCCAGTCGTCTATGTCTCTGCCGACCGCGTCCCAGATGGCAATGCCGTCGGCTCCGTCGGCGTAGTGTCCCGCCGCGTATTCAAGCAGCTTTTTGGTGTCGAACGCGCCCGCCGGACGGAACGGGATGCCCTTCGGCTTGCAGACTTCGCGGAAGAACGCCAGGTCGAATCCGCCCTTGCGCGCCCCGAAGTCGAAGGGGTAGATCATGATATGGTCCAGGAGACCCTCTCGGACGAGGCGGCGTATATCTACGCCGTACCAGGCATTATCGTCCTCATTACCGAGGACGACGGCGCTGAGGAGGAGCCGCTTGCCGTCGCCGCGCCGCTTCTGCTCTTCATCCAGCATAGTGCGGACTTCCCGCATGAAGGTCGTCACGATGTCAGCGCGCAGGCGGGCGATGTGCGGGTCGGTGTCGTCCAGCGTGCGGGCATCCACGCCGTACCGCGCGCGGAACTGCTGGCAGAACGGCTCTTCGTAGAGAACGACCGGCAGCCCCCGATTGAAAACGATGTTCGCGCCGTCCGCGCCGAAGCCGACCATCTCGCGCAGCAGGTCTATCAGATGGCGGCGCACTTCCGGGACAGTCCAGCTCAGGCGCGTGGTCGGCGTGCCGTCCCGATCCACGCAGCGCCACTCCGGGTGACTCCGGTAGAAAGGCGTCTCCCAGAACTCGGCATACGGTTCCGCCCAACTCGACCCGGCGGGCCGAATTCCGACATGCACCTGGATGCCCAGCGCGTGCGCGCCGTCAATGATGACCTTCACGGGATTGATCTTTTTGCGCGCCAACTCGCGCACCGATTCCACAAAATAGCGATGGCCCGGCTCCACAAAGTCGTCCATCTCCAGGCCGGGAATGGAGCCGACCTCCGAAGGATAGGAGACCTTATCGCCGCCGAACTGCTGTAGGATCAGCGTATCCACGTCGCTGTCGCGAAGCTCCTCCACCTCCGCCAGGAGGCTTTCGGCAGTCGTGGGGCGGCGCGCATACATAAAGCTGAACCCATCGCACGTCACGGTCATCTTGTGCGTGGAGTGGTCGGCCCGATCCGCCTTGATCCCGGCGATCTCCTGCTCGGTGAGCGGGATCAGCCGGACGTATCCCACGCCGCAGGCGGAGGCATAGCCGGAAGACTGCGGCGCGATCTCCAGGCTCTCGTCGCCCCGGAGTTCCGCGACCTTGAACAGCGTGTCCCGCAGGTTACCGTAGTAGTCCGAGTTGGAGTTCGCGCGGGAGAGGGGAGCGGCGTCCGTACTCAGCTTCAGCCAGGCTTGTGTCGGCGTCGCTCCGCTGAAGAGGCCGACGAAGATGGCGTGCCAGCCCTTCACCCCCAGTTTTATCCGCAGGGGCGGCGCTTGGGCCGTCGCCGAAGTCCAGACCATCGTGCCTTTGACACCGGTGGTCAGTTCGTAGGGGATGGCCTTCCAGTGGCCGCGCCGCATACGAGGGGAAAGCGCCGAGGCGGGGGTGCAGCGCGTCATGTCGGTCAGCACGACGGCTTTCGCTGCGTTCGCCCAGCCGCTCGCCAGGGGCGCGCTCCAGGGGGGAAGCGTCTGGGCGTGGGTGGAAGCGGCCAGCAGACCGAGAGGCAGCAGGGCCAGGACGAGCCAGCGTTGCACAGAGGATACTCCTTCTCTTATAGAAAGCTACGCCGCAGGCGTATTTCCGTTTTTCCGTCCGCAGGACGGTCGGCGCGAAGCGCCTCACAGACGGGTATTTCAATGCCCGGCAACACGGTGCCTGTACAGTCTCATACGTCGGCTCGCAACCGAATCCATCGGATGTTGGAGACGCAGTCCTCGACGCCCCAGAACGCCACAAAGAGGTCTCCGTCGGGCGTGGTGTTGATGCAGGGCGCTCCAAAGCGAAGCACCTGAAAGTTCTTTGCCATGTTCGCGCTGTGGCTGGTCAAGCCGCCGACATCAGAACCCCAGAGAGGCGTTTCGGACTCGTTGACCCAGCGCGTGCCGTCGAGCCGCACGATGTTGGCCCACAGTCCGGGGCGGTCAATGCGCCGGTAGACGAACAGAATACGGTCGTCCGCGAGGACGAAGGGCGTGCCGGTCTGACCGAGCAGGCCGGTGGACTGCGGCGCGGTCCACGTCGCTCCGCCGTCCGTGCTGATCGTATACTGGTTCGGCAGGTCTCTGCCTGCCGCCTCGTCGTAGCCCCAGGCGGCGGCGAGCAGGCGTCCGTCGGAGAGCGCGACGATCTTCGACTCCCAGTGGATGATGGGCCGATCCGGTGTTCCAAACACATTGGTGTATTCGGGCCAGCTCTGTCCCCGGTCGTGGGAGACGAACGCGAGGGTCTTCATCCCGTTCGGGCAGTCGCCGTCCCAGCCGCGCCAGGTAGAGGTCGGCAGCAGCCAGCGTCCGTCCGCCAGAGGCGTTACCGGGGCGCACAGTTCGAAGGAGGGGCCGACCAGCGGCGGCGTGATGGGCCGGGGTTCCGTCCAGGTCTGCCCGAAGTCCGTCGAGCGGGTAAGGAGCAGTTCCGTCGGCACGAAGCCGAGAGTCTCAGTGCTGGTCAGCCCTTCGTCGGGATGGTCGGTGCGGTCGTGGCGGACGATGAAGGCGACGATCTCGCCGTCCGGGAGGGCGGTGAGGCGGCTGCTGTCGGAGGTGAGTCGGCCCGGCGTGTCGGGCGTGAGTCGGCCTTCCAGGTTCCAGGTGGCGCCGTTATCCCGCGACCGGGCGAGATAGGTGTGCAGATTGACAGCCTCGAACGCTTCTCCTAAAACCAGCGAGGCCAGCATCTCGCCGTTCGCCAGCGTGACGACTGAGGGAAAATAGGCGTGGATGCTCTTGACATGCGGTTTCGGGTTACGATAGATCAGGCCCGTCCCCAGCACATGCAGGTTCGCGGCGCGTGTTCGCTCTTGCAGCATTCTGTCGTCCTCGTTCGTTTGTGGTGTTCTCCTGGCCGTGAACGGCCTGTCTATTGCGGCGTGGGCGGGGTCATGCCTCCGGCGGGCGCAGGCGGCGCTCCGGGCGCGGACGGACTTCCGCCTGGCTGCCCGGCAGCCGCAGGCGGCTTCTCTTCCGGGTGGTACTTGTAGTAGAGCGCGCCCCAGTTGGGCAGCGTCCGTATGTCCACGCCGTTGGCCTTCGCTTTGGCCTCCGCCGCCCGAAAGATAGCCTCCTCGTTCAGTCCCCGATTCTCCGGCGTCTCCATTGCGTTCCAGCCGAACCAGGCGATCACGATCACGACGACCGCCAGGATCGCAAAGAACACCGGCTTGCTGATCTGCTTTTTCATGGGACTCTCCTTTTGCCTGGCCCCCCGTCCCTCGCAGTGGGACGGGGGGCAGGTCTCTACCAGTCCGCGAAGTCGGGAAGGACCGCGCGGGCGGTACTCATCACGTATTCCCGCGCGGCATCGGCGCTGGCCGCCGTGAAGCCGCCGCTGCCGCAGTTCGTCCAGAGCCAGGTGTCGCACCCGCTGCCGACGCCGCCATAGGTCTGCGTCCACTTCATGTTCTTAACGTGGCCGTCCTCGAAGCTGAAGTTGGCGCGGTTGTTGTGCGGCTTGGCGTAGCTGATGGTGGCCGAGACCAGCCACCAGTAGCGGACGAGGCTCCAGTTGGTCTCCAGTTGGCCCTTCTCCACCATGCCGATCAACTGCGCGGGCCGGTCTACCGAGGCTTCCGCGCCGCTGATGCCCGACTGGACGATCTGGAGCAGGCCGTCCGGCGTGCCTGCCGAGGCCGGCCCGAAGTAGTAGCCCATGAAGCCCGCGTCCAGGTTGAGCGCGTAGCTGGTCGAGGTATGATGCACGCCATCGTCCGGCGCGCAGTAGGCCGGGTCGGGATTGCGGTTGCGGCGGTTGCTGGGGCAGATGAAGATGCCCCGGTTCTTGACGTAGGGCTGCGTGAGGCCGCTAAACGACCAGCAGGTGGCGTTGCCGTTGGCATCCGTCGCGGGCGACTGCCATACCTGACAGAGCGGGCGCGTCTCGTCATAGTCCTGCGAATACATCTTGAAGCTGAGCGCGATCTGCTTGAAGTTCGACAAGCAGGAGGCTCCGCGCGCCTTCTCCCGCGCCTGGGCAAAGACAGGGAACAGAATAGCCGCCAGAATAGCGATAATGGCGATAACGACGAGCAACTCAATGAGGGTAAACGCTGCGCGTTTCATGGCTCGAATCTCCTTTCAGGCTCCTCCGGCCTGTCCGATACGTGATAAGGGTAAGAAAGCATGAAGAACCCTGCGATCCTGCTGACAAGAACTGCCGTCACTAGGGCTGCAGCACCCAGGCCCGATTGAAACGCGCCCAGCGGATGTCGAACCCTCCCTGCGCGAGACGCTGATGCCATACCGCGACAAAGGCGCCGTCGGGGGCCTGGGTAATACCGGGATAGGCGACTCCCAGGGGGGAAGCCGCGACGTTCTTCGGTCGGGACCAACTCCTCCCGCCGTCTGTCGTGATCGCCACGCTCAACGGGGTGCGCTCGCGCGGCGAGTTGTTCCAGATGACGATCACCTCCTTCGGATTGCGGTCGAGCCGCCACAGCGCCATCGGCGCATTGTGTCCGGTCAGTTTGCTCGGCCTGGGCTTGCTCCAGGTCAGGCCGCCGTCACGGCTGCGCGCTTCGTAGATCCGGCTGGTGCCGGTCCGCATCAGCATATAGAGTTCGCCGTTCGCAAGTTCGACCAGAGCGGGTTCGCAGAGGCCGCCGGTCGCGCCGGGCAGCGTTTTGGGTTCAAAAATATGCAGGTCGCCGTGCGGCGTCCAGGTCAGGCCGTGATCTCTGGAGAGCAGCACGCCCGATTTCAGGTCCATCTCGCCCTCGGCGCGCGCCGGAGTCCCCGCCTGCGCCCAGAGGTCCCAGGAGAACCCCATTGCCAGCGTGCCATTCCGCAGCTTGATGCCGATGTGCCGCTTGCCGACGAAGTAGCGAAACGGTAGGGGTATCTCGACAGGTTTTGTCCAGGTCTTGCCGTCGTCTTCCGTATAGGTCATCCAGACCCAGCTTCGGTCTATGCCTTTGCTCTGGTCTCCGGTCGTCGTCGAGTAGACGAGGAGGCGCTTGCCGTCCACGACGATGTTGGCGTCGTAGTCGTCTTTGCCCGGCGTATCTATCAGAGTCGTCGGCTCGCCCCAGGCTCGCCCGCCGTCTGTCGAGAAGCTGCCCACGATGACCGGTTTCTGTTTCCCATCCAGGGAGTGCGTCCAGACGGCGAAGAGGCGGCCCGACTCCGTGCGGGCGATGACCGGCAGCTGGTTGGACTCTCCCGGCGCGGACGCCTTCACGACGCCGGTCTCGAAGAAGGGCGCGGCTTCGCTCGGCTGCGCCGTACCCAGAGAGACGCTCAGGGCGAGAAGGGTCAGCATACGACTCGGCCCTCGGCTACGACGGCAAACGACGGGGCCTCCGCGCCGCGCAGGAACCGCAGCACCTTCTGCGTCTCGGCGTCCTGCAGGAACGCCTCCGTCTCCGCCGCGTCCCACTGCCGGTGCGGGCGCGGTTTCATCCGACCAGGAACGCCCAGCGCATTCATCAGGGCCGTGAACGGCTGCCATACGCCGTAGGCGCGCAGCAGGCGCACGACTCCGTTCATCTCCCGCTGGAGGCTGCTGACCGTCTCCCACGCTTGCTGCTGCGCCGCGCAGCCGAGCGCGACGAGCGGGCGGGGATAGAGGCAGAAGACGCCGTCCAGATGCTCGGCGATGCCCTGCCGCAGGAAGACGTCCAGCATCAGAGGCGCGGCCATGATGACGCGCAGCCGGTCGCCGACCAGGTCTATCAACTGCCGGGCGTAGGTCGGCTCGTCTGAACACTTGATCCCCCGGATGTTCGGGTGTTCGGCCAGCTCGCAGACCGTCTCCAGGCTCAGCTTGACCTTCGTTATCTGCGGCAGATCGTACAGGTAGAGCGGCGCTTTCGACTCCTCGGCGAGCGCGAGATAGTAGTCGCGCAGCTCTTCCGGGCTGAAGGAGAGAAAATAGGGCGGCAGCACGACCACGCCATCCACCGGCAGGGTGTTCAGGAAGGCGATGCGCGCCTGCGTCCTGGCAAAGCTGACATCGCCTGCGCCGACCAGCAGTTCGCCGCGTCCGCGCGCAAACTCCAGAGAGCGTTCGACAAGCCCGCGATAGGTCTCTGCGGTGAGAAGCTGCATAGCGCCCATCGTGCCGCCGATCAGCAGGCCGTCTATGCCCGCCTGGAACTGGTCGTCAATGAGCCTTTCCAGCCCCGCTGCGTGCAGGGTATCGTCCTCCTGCAGCGGCGTCGCGATGGCCGTGATAAAGTAGGGTTTTCCTTGCATCGTCTGATTCTGCCTGGCGGTGGGGCGGTCAGCCCCGGTCTCTCTCGGAGGCGGGATAGTGCGCATAGGTGCCGAGATGCTGCTCCATGGCACGCTGCGCTTCGGCGGCGTCTCTGTTTTTGAGGGCCGCATAGATATGCTCGTGTTCCGCGATGGACTGCCGCTGCTCCTTCTCATGGAAATGGACGCGGCCCTGAAGCCCGGCGAAAAACTCCTGAAGCATCCCGCCGAAGCCCTGCAGGATGCGATTCTTGGTCGCGCAGATCAACGCCTGATGGAACATCATGTCCGCCTCTGCGAACGTCTCTCCGCGAGCAGTCAGCGCCTTCATGCGCTCGATAGCCGCTTCCATCCGGTGGAAATCGCTCTCGTCGGCATGTTCGATGACCAGGGGGATCGCGCCGCACTCCAGGATGCGCCGCACGGCGACGGTCTCCTTGATGGTAACGGCGTCGAGTTCGAACAGAAAGCGCAGATGGTTGCTCAGATGCCGGGTGTCCAGCGCCTTGAGGCGGCTGCCATGATGCGGTCGGGTCTCGACGATGCCGGCGTTCTCCAGGACTTTGATGGCCTCGCGAACGGACTGACGGCCCACGCCGAACTGTTTTGCCAACTCGATCTCGGTGGGGAGGCGGTCTCCCGGCTGGAGTTTCTGGGTGACGATATGTTGCTGCAACCGTTCCACCAACTGTTCGCAGAGATTGCGGCGAATTTCCGATGTGATCAAGAGCATCCTCGCAGGTGATTTGTCCGATGTGCCTATTTGTCTGATGAATACATCTTACAGACAAACCCGCGCGCTGTCAAGGGGTTTGGCGCGATTTGTTGAAAAATTCGGACTCCGCGCGGGTTGAGGTATGAAAAAGGCCACACCAAGAGTGTGGCCTATGTCCTGGCAGCGCCGGAACTTTTCCTTTATACTGGCTGCATCACCGATTCTCTAGCAGACGATCCGCGACGTGTAAGAAAGGGAGGACGCTCATGGAGATGAGTACCCTGTGGCAAGGTTTCCTGGACAATGTCGGCCTGGTCATCCTGGCCTTCCCTCTGCTGTTCTGCACCGTTTGCAGCCTGATCGCCGGGATCACCGGCGGCTCTGCCGCCACGCAGCGGCAGCGCCAACTTCGCGGTCAGGAGGAAGCGCGTCGCTGGCAGTCCGATACGGTCATCCCCCTGCCTCCGCCTCTGGTATAAGCAGGGCCGAGGTATAGAGCTACCTGATTGACTCAAGCATCTTAACTCGCCGCAATTGCGTCAACTGTGTCTGTATGCGTGTCAGTGTAGCGTCTGTTCTGGCTATGGAAGCTTCTATCTCCGCCTGGTCGCGCTGCATTCGTTCCCGCAGTTGTTCGATTTCGGCAAGATGCTGTTGGATAGCTTCTTGTATCTGCGCGGCTTCCTCGGCGGTTGGTTCGATCATGAGAAAGTTGTCCATTGTTCTCGCCTCCTCTTCGATTCTATCATAAAGTGGTACGTTTGCCAAGAGCGGGCAATAGCATCGCTATCCGCTTAATGGTTCCTTCCAAAAGGGAGAAAGGAAGAAGATGCAGGATGTTGCTGCGCAGAGAAGGGACAATCTCCCCTATTTCGTGGCCTCGAAGCGGTCGAGGATGCGGGTATCGGTGGCGACGGCCTCGAACGTCACTTTCCTGCCGTCCACGCGAAAACGCCCGAAATGATGCCGCCGGATGACTTTGTCCATGACCGGATAGGCCGACATCGCCTCGTCTTCCAGCCCGCCGCCCATGCCTCCGACGATGAACAGATGCGTCTGCTGCTTGCCGTAGGTCTTCGTCAGGCGCTCGTAGTCGTGCGTATGCCCGGCGACGATGAAATCTATGCCGTACTTCTCGATGAGCGGCTCGAACATCTCCCGGATAGGCAGGTCGCCGTGATAGTCGGGCCAGCCCTGCGAATAGGGCGGCTGATGCAGGAAGACGAAATGCCAGGTCGCGCGTTTCCACTCCGGCGATTCGAGTTCACGCCGGAACCAGCGATATGTCTCGGAATCCTCCGGTATCCCGGTCGGGAAATAGAGATTCGGATCGAGCGCGACGAACCGGGCGTTTCCGGCAGTCCAGGCGAAATACTGCGGTCGGGGCCGGGTACGAAGATACCGCTCCACGTAGACCGAATGGAGGTCTTCAAAGCAGCCGTCGTAGTCGTGGTTGCCGGGAATGAGCATGGCGGGAACTTCGGAGGCGAGAGGAGTCAGGATGTCGAAGAAGCTGCGCCAGGGTTCCTGATGGTGTCCGGCCTCCACCAGATCGCCCGTCCCGACCGTAAACGCTATTGGCAGCCGCCGCATCGCGGCCACGTTCTGCCGGAACACGTCGTTGTTGCCCTGCGGCTTGTCGTTGGCATGGGAATCCGACCAGACCGTGAACTCGAAGGGGCCGTCCGCCGGAAGCGCGCGAAACGTGTATTGGGGCGAGACGACCGGGCCGGAGTGAATCCGATAGCTGTAGGTCGCGCCGGGCTTCAGCGGCTTGAGTTCGGCGATGTGCAGAGTCCCCTCGCTCTGCGCCGTGACGGTCTGTGTCAGCGTATAGCCCTCTCCCCACTCGACCGCCGCCGCGCACGGCGTATCGGTCTCCCAGACGATGCGGACCTGCGTGGGGGAGGCGTCCTGAAGCGTGGGGCCGATGAGAGTCAGGGGCAGGGCGGCAAGCTGCGTCTCCGCCGCCCGTATCGCCTCCTCACTCTCCTCCCGAACGGCCTGCTGCGCGGCAGCGATCTGTTCCGGCGTCGGCGAGAGGAGCAGGCGCGTCTTGCGGACGACGGCGGCGAGCCGCGCGCGTAACTCCGAGGCGGCGCGATACCGGTCGAAATCGTCTCTGGCTGCCACGCGCACCGCCTCCAGACCGCCGTACACCGCCTTGTTCAGCACCCGGACGACGAGGCGCGTTGTGCTTGAAGAGGCCGGGACGTAGAAAACGTCGCCGCTGACAGGAACCCGCTTGCCGTTCACATAGAGCTGCGCGCCGTCGTCCGCCTGAATATCCAGCACGGAGGGCGCGGGAATGTCCACGTCGGCGACATACCAGTAGGGTGTATCGGGGTGGAGCGTGCGCTGCGGCAGCGTGACCGGCTCCCGCGGTTCCGGCAGATGCTCCAGGGAGGTGTTCAGCCCCTCCTTCGGATCGCCGAGCGCGAAACTCCACCGGGCGTCCAGCGGCTTCCAGGCGGGCGGCGTGACGGGCGGCAACTGACGGTAAGCGCGCGCCAATTCGGCGGTAGCAGGCGGCTCGCCGGAGCGATCTCGGTAGACCAGCGAGGCGGAGTCGGCAAAAACCAGGCCGCCGGTCACCGCTCCCAGCAGCGCCGCACACAGCATCCACATGATGAATGATCTCCTTTGGCCCCCCTCTCTAGCCCTCCCCCTGTTCTTTGGGGGGCTAGAGAGGGGGCATTTATGCTCCGGTCGCGCCTTCGACCTGCCCGCGATAGTTGGGGGCGGAGAGCGCGGCGGCTTCGACCGCCTCCGGGAAACTCGGATAGGCGTGCATCGTATCGGCGATGGCCGTCACGGGCAGATGGTTCTTCATGCAGACGGCCAGTTCCGCCAGAATGCTGGAAGCGTCCGGGCCGACCAGATGCGCGCCGAGTATCTGGCCGTCCAGTTCGTCCACGACCAGCTTGACCAGGCCGCGCGGCTCGCCGTGCAGAATGGCCCGGTCGAGGTCGGCGAAGGAGAAGGACTGCACGACGACGCGCGCCCCTTTCTCGCGCGCCTCCTGCTCGGTCAGGCCGATGCTGGCGACTTCCGGGTCTACGTAGGTGCAGCGCGGCACGACCCGGTGATCGAACGGCTCCGGCTTGTCCGTGAAGGCGTTCATCGCGGCTAGCTTGCCCTCATAGCTGGCGACATGGGTGAACAGGTAGCCGCCGCTCACATCGCCCGCCGCCCAGATATGCGGCGCGCTGGTGCGCAGATAGTGATCTACCTGCAGGTAGCGGTTGTCGAACGTGACGCCCGCGCTGCCGATGTTCAGCCCCTCCACGGCCGCGGTGCGCCCGGTCGCCACCAGAATCTCGTCGCAGGCGATGTCGCGGGTCGTCTCGCCCTGCCGGACGCGCACCTGCTTCGCCTCTCCGGTTTTGCGGACTTCCGTCGCCGTCGCGTTCGTCAGGAGGGTGATGCCCTCTTCCCGCAGGAAGCCAGCCGTCAGTTCTGCGATCTCCGTATCCTCGCGCGGGAGAACGTGCGCCGACTTCTCGACGACCGTGACCTCGGCCCCGAACCGCCGGAACACCTGCGCGAACTCCAGGCCGATAGGCCCTGCGCCCAGGATGACCAGGCGTTTTGGCAGCGTCTCCAGGTCTACGGCCTCGCGATTGGTGATGAATCCGGCCTCGGCCAGGCCCGGAATGGGCGGAATGAACGGCACGGTTCCCGTCGCGATGATGATCTGCTTGCCCCGGATAACCTCTTTACCGACGCGCACCTCATGCGGCCCCTCGAAGCTGGCCCGCATCGGGTAGTAGGATGCGCCGAGTTTGGAGAGTCCGCCGTCCGCCGGGCCGTCTCCGGCCACCTGCCTCAGAACGCCGGACTTGTAGGCCATCGCGTCCGGGAACTCGGCCCTGCGCACGTCTACCTGGATGCCGAACTCGTGCGCACGGCGCACCAGATGCCAGACCTGCGCGGCCCGCACCATCGCTTTGGTCGGCACGCAGCCCGCCCAGAAGCACTCGCCGCCCAGTTCGCGCTCCTCCGCCAGCGCGGCCGCGCGTCCCAGGCGCGCGGCCGTGCGCGTCGCTTTCAGGCCCGCCGAGCCGCCGCCGATGACCACCAGATCGAATTCCTGCACGCTCTCTCCTTTCTGTCTGGCCCTCTCCCTTCTTTTGCCGTCTGAACCGTGATTTATGGGATGACAGGATGGACTATGATGGGGCCAGGTTTAATCATAGTCCATCCAACAATCCGACGAATCATAGTTCAGACAGCCCCTGCAGCGGGTGAGGGGTGAGGGCTTACCCCTAGCTGCTGCGCGATCTCCGACAGCGCGGCGCGAAACGCGCGATTCCAGTAGGGCCAGGTGTGGTAGCCGGGCATCTCGCGATAGGTATGCAGATAGCCGATGAAGGTCAGATGGCCGTGAAACCGCCGGTTCCCCGCGATCAGTTCGTCGCTCTCGCCGCAGTCCAGATAGAGGCGGGGGCGCTCGGTGGGCCAGCGCGACATCGCCTGCTCCGCCAGCCGGAACGGGCTTTCCCGGAGGCGAAAGGCGGCGTCTCTGACCGGATCGCCGAAAACAGGATGCGGTTCCGGCACGCGCCACTTTTCCAAAGCCCCGCTGTGGCTGACGGCCAGCGAGAAGAGTTCGGGATGCTTGAGGGCCAGCTTGATCGCGCCGTAGCCGCCCATCGAGAGGCCGCCGATGCCCCAATGCTTCCCCGGCGGCAGCACGGGCAGCGTCGCTTGCAGGTGGGGCAGGAAGTCCTGAATCAGGTCGTCTTCGTAGCGGGCGGAACCGTCCGCCGCGTTCGTATACCAGCCGTTGCCGCCATCGGGAAAGGCGATGCAGAGCGAATAGGCCGCCGCGTAGCGAGCGATCCGCGTGTTCGCGGCCCAGTCCTGATAGCCGCCATCCCGACCGTGCAGCAGCACCAGGAGGGGGTAGCGGCGTTCCGAAGAGGGGTCGGTTTCCGTCTCGGCGGGCAAGAGATAGGCGTAGGGCTGTTCGCGGCCCAGCGCCTGCGAGAAATAGCGGCCTGTATGGAGTGGCAGCGTGACCTGTCCCGGTGTCGTCTCGTCGGTCGCATCGCTTTCCATGGGATTCTCCCTCCCTGACGACTTATTTTACCCTACTCCTCTGTCAACTTCCCGTAGAGCGATAGTGGCGCACGCCGAGTTTCCAGGCTTGCAGAGAGACGAGGAGAAAGAGGAGGCCGAGCGCAGGGGCCGCCCACTGGACGAAAGGCAGCAGCCCGGCCAGATCGGGGCGACCGAGCAGCGCGCCCGCCGGAAGGTAGTTCATGCAGGCGAGCGGGACGACGAAGGTGAAGAACCTGCGGAACCAGGGGCGATAGATGGTCAGGGGGAACTGCGCGGTCTCTGTGCCGCCATAGGTGAGGATGTTGACGATCTCCAGGGATTCGATGGTCCAGAAGGAGAGAGTCGCCTGAAGCACCAGCAGGCCGTAGAAGAGGCACGCGCCGCCGCCGATGGTGGCGAGAATCAGCGCGAGTTTCGCGGGCGAACCGGCGAGGCCCAGCGTATAGACGGCCCAGCCCAGCGCCGCGCCGCCTTGCAGCAGCCGCCCGACGCGCATCAACTGCAACTCCTGTGCGGCGACCTGGAACGCCGTGTCGCGCGGGCGCAGCAGCAGCCGGTCGAAATCCCCCGACTTGACCAGGTTCGCGAAGGTGTCGAACCCACGCCCGAAGCCCTCCGCCAGCGCAAACGCGACGTTCGCTATGCCGTAGAACAGCGCCACCTCCGGCAGCGTCCAACCGCGCAGGCTCCCGAAGCGATGGAACAGCGCCCAGATGCCCAGGAACTCCACGCCCGTCGTGATGAGATGTCCCAGCGTCAGCATGACGAACGAGGCGCGGTACTGCATCTGGCTGCGCAGGGAGAGGCCGAGCATTTTTCCATAGAGCCGAAAGTTCGACATAGCTACCCTCCCTGCACCACCAGCCGCCGCGTCGCGCGGGTCAGCAGTCCACGCCCCAGCAGGATCAACGCCAGCGTCCAGACCAACTGGTGCGCGAGTACCAGGCCGAGGCGCGCGAGCGGGATATGGCCCATGTAGACGCGGAACGGCGCGTCGTAGATGCCGCCGAACGGCAGGATCGCCAGCAGTGGTTGCATCCAGTCCGGGAAGAGCGGGAGCGGCAGGAGCATCCCGCTGAAGATGAAGACCAGCGACGGCACGAGCCGCGAGACGCCTTCGCCGGAGATCGTCCAGAGGAGCGAGAGCGTGATCAGGGTGGAGAAGGCGGCGGACAGCAGCAGCGCGCAGACGGTCGTTAATGCCCAGGCCAGCCCGTGCGCCGGCGAGGGCGGCGCTTGCAGACCGAAGAACAGCCCGGCAAGCGCGAACATGGGAACGGCGCGCAGCAGCGTCGGTACAGTACGCGCGGCGAGGGCGCGCGTGTACCAGAGCGTGTAGAGATCGAGCGGGCGCAGCATCTCGTAGGCGACCGTGCCGTTGCGGATCATGTCGCGCACGTCGGCGTCCACACTCCAGGGCAGCATCGCGAAGAGCGCCTGCGTCAGCCAGAGGTAGTTGACCGTCTCCTGATAGCTCATGGGCTGCGGCGCGGTCGAGGAGCGATAAAACGCCCCGAAGATCATCACGCGCAGCAGGCCCCAGAACAGTTGCGTGCTGAACCCGGCAGCCGCCGCCGCGCGGTACTGCAACAGCGTGCGGAACCGGGCGCGCAGGATGGCGGCATAGGCGCTCATGCGGGATGGTCTCCATAGAGGCGGGCGATGATCTCCTCGATGGGCGGGTTCTGCACGAAGAGGTCGCGGACGGCGTGGCGGGCGGTGATGCGGCTGATGAGCGCCGCCGGAGAGACGCAGGCCGGATCGAAGCGGAGGCAGACGCGCTGGCCTTCTCGACTGATCACGACGGCGTCCGGGTCGCTGACGGCCTCCTGCTCGTCCTCCAGGTCTATGATGAGCCAGCGTTCGCGGCTGACGTGGTTGCGCAGGTCGTCCAGCGTGCCGTCGGAGAGGATCCGGCCCTGCCCGATGAGGAGAATGCGCGTGCAGAGGGCTTCGATGTCATCCATGTCGTGCGTGGTCAGGATGATGGTGACGCCGCGCTCCCGGTTCAGCTTCTTGATGAAGTCGCGCACGGCCAGCTTGGAGACGGCGTCGAGGCCGATGGTCGGCTCGTCGAGGAAGAGGATGGGCGGGGCGTGCAGCAGCGAGGCGGCCAGGTCGCAGCGCATCCGCTGCCCCAGGCTGAGCTGGCGCACAGGGACATCCAGCAGGGAGGCGAGATTAAGCTGCGCGATCAGTTCGTCGCGCGTGCAGGCATACTGTGTCGGCGGCACGCTGTAGATGTCGCGCAGCAGGTCGAACGACTCGATGACGGGCAGGTCCCACCAGAGTTGGGTGCGCTGCCCGAAGACGACTCCGATCTGCCGGACATGCGCGATGCGCTCCTTCCAGGGAACGCGCCCCAGCACCTCGCACCGGCCCGAATCGGGAACGAGGATGCCCGCCAGCGTCTTGACGGTCGTGGACTTGCCCGCGCCGTTGGGGCCGATGTAGCCGACCAGTTCGCCCGGTTCCAGCGTGAACGAGATGCCGTTCAGGGCGGGAATAGTGCGGTAGCGGCGCTGGATCAGCCCGCGCAGCGCGCCCAATGTTCCGCGCTGCCGCTCGGCGATGGTAAAGGTCTTGACCAGGTTTTCGACGCTGACCTGCGGCATCTGTCCCTCGTGCGCGGGCGATAGCGTTCCGGCCCTTGTACGTTGACAGGGACGCGGCTCGAAAAGTTGCAGACAATCTGATGCTGTTTGTCGGCGGTTGAAACCGCACCTGCAAAAGCACGAAGTCGGCCTGCGCCGACTCAACCAACCCGCGCAGGTGGACAGGTTCCCTCCCCCTGTTCTTGGGGGGAGGGGCAGGGTGGGGGGCCAGCCGCGAATTCAGTCGCCGGACAAAAAGAGATTCTCGAACTTTTTCGCCAAACCCTCTTGACAATCTACCGGTAGGGTGATATTCTTTTGTCGTCCCCATATTTAGGCGACATCGGCGGTCGCCGGGATACCGGTCGTGTCGAGATTGGCACATCTAGCAGCGCCCCTCGTCCGGTCAGGGCCGCTCCCCGCAACGCTGGCAGCAAGGAGACAATCGGGGTGAGAGCCGCGCCATGAAGTGTCCGTTCTGCGGAGGGCTGAACAGAGACCGCGTCCTCGAAACGCGCACGCTCAACGATGGCGCTTCCATCAAACGCCGCCGCGAGTGCGAAGCCTGCGGGCGGCGCTTCACGACGATGGAGGAGATCGAGGAGCTACAACTTTTCGTCGTGAAATCTAGCAATCGTCGCGAACCGTTCGACCGCAAGAAGATCATTCATGGGATGCAGTTGGCGTGCAAGGGCCGCCCGGTCGGGCTGGAGCGCCTGGACGAGATCGCGCAGGAGATCGAGCGGCAGCTTTACAACCGGCTGGAAAAAGAGGTGTCGTCGCGCGAGATCGGCGAGATGGTCATGGAGCGGCTGCGCACGCTCGACCACGTGGCCTATGTCCGCTTCGCCTCGGTCTACCGCCAGTTCGAGGACGCCACGCAGTTCAAAGAGATCGTCAACCTGTTGCGCCGCCGCAACCGCAAACCCTAGACTTCCCGAATGCTCCGCTATTGCAGCACACCAGACCGTTTTCCGGCCTGTCGCTCAGAAAGCTAGAGGCCGCTCAGAGGAGAGCTGAGATGATGAGGTCTGCACGACGCTTCGCCCTGCAACTGCGGCTCGATGCCGCCTTTATTTCGGAGGCTCTGCGCGATGGCTGCCTGGCCGCTTCGCCGGACGCCGAACCCAGTTTGGACCCATTCTGGCCGCGTCTGGAAGATGAGACGCCCGCTACCGCTTTTACCTTTTCGGACATTCCCGATGCGAACTTTCGGGAACCCGCTGCCATTATTGAAATCTCTAAACGCGTAGGAGGGAGCAAGAGTTGACGCAGGACCCCAATCCGCACCAGACGGATATCGATTCGGTCATCCATCAGGACGACACGGAGACGCCCACGACGAACGTCTCGCTGGCGACCAATGGCAACACGAGCGGCAATGGCCGCGCGGTCGTCAAGGTCAGCCCGGCGGCCAACGGCAAGCGCAAGAGCCTGCGTCCCAACAACGCGCCCGGCCTGACCGTCGAACGCCGCTTCACCAAGCCCGGCGAAGATGTCTACAGCACGGTCGAGTGGGAACTGCGCGACGCGGTGATCTCGAACGAGCGCGGCGAAAAGGTCTTCGAGCAGAAGGATGTGGAAATCCCGAAGACCTGGACGCAGCTCGCTACCAATGTCGTCGTCTCCAAGTATTTCCGGGGTCATCTGGGAACGCCGCAGCGCGAACGCAGCGTGCGTCAACTCATTCATCGCGTCGCGGACACGATGGCAAACTGGGGCCGCGCGATGGACTACTTCGCCACCGAAGCCGACGCGCAGGCGTTCCAGGACGAACTGACGCATATTCTTCTGCATCAGAAAGCGGCGTTCAACTCGCCTGTCTGGTTCAACGTCGGCCTTCCTGATCAGCCTCGCCCTCAGTGCTCGGCTTGCTTTATCAACAGCGTAGAAGACACAATGGAGTCGATTCTGACGCTTGCGAAGACCGAGGGAATGCTGTTCAAATACGGCAGCGGCACGGGAACCAACCTCTCCCCGATTCGCGGCTCGCGGGAGCCGCTGCAGGGCGGCGGCACAGCCTCTGGCCCCATCTCCTTCATGCGTGGTTTCGATCAATTCGCGGGCGCGATCAAGTGCCTGACTCCCGATGCCTACGTCTACACTGACCGGGGATTGCAGACACTCGGCGAAGTCCTGGATACGACGCTGCCGCCTGGATTCCATTCCGATGAGTCGGTGGTTCTGGCGACGAAAGACGGCCCGACGCGCATTTCGCACATCTATGTCAGCCCGGAGGCAGAGACGTTCCGCCTCCGTCTGCGACACACTGGCCTGGCACTGCGCGGTACGGCAGAGCATCCTGTCCTGACGCTGACGCCCGAATTCGAACTCGTCTGGAAGCGCCTGACCGATCTGGCCGTCGGCGACCGGGTGGCTGTCTCCCGCCGTACGGAGATGTGGCCGACCTCTGCGCCGTCTTTCGGAGACTTCGAGCCGCGCGCACCGTGGGCGAAAAAGTCGCTCTCGTACCCGACCGAGATGACACCGGAACTGGCCCGTCTGCTCGGCTATATGGTCTCGGAAGGCAGCCTGGATGACGAACGCTTCCGATTCAGCAATGCGGACGAGGACGTATTCCAGGACTTTCTGGCCTGTGTCCGCGCGGTATTCGGCGTAGACCCGACGCTGAACGTTCGGCGTCGGGTCCATCCCAAAACCGGCGTGACGACCTGGCTGTTCGAGGCGTGCTGGACGAACGCGGTGCGCTTCCTGACGCATGTTGGCCTGACGACCGCACGCTCGGATGCCAAGACGGTTCCCTGGAGTGTGCGCTGCGCGCCCCGCGCCCATGTGATCGAGTTCCTGCGCGCCTATTTCGAGGGCGACGGGCATATCTCCACGCACGTCTATGCTGCCAGCGCCTCGAAAGCTCTGTTGTCTGAGGTACAGTTGCTCCTGCTGAACCTGGGCATGGTGGCCGCGCTGCGCCCACATCCGGTCAACGGCAAAACCTACTGGAGTCTCCATCTGCGCGGCGAGCAGGCATGGCTGTTCGTGCAGGAAGTCGGTTTTGTTTCGGCGCGAAAGCGCCAGGCCGCGCAGTTCGCGGGAGACAAGAACACGAATGTGGACACCGTGCCGTTCCTCGCGGAGGTTCTCCGCGTTGCCACACAGGTTTTTGAGCAGAGTCTGGACGTGGACTTCGATGTGATGTTCTCGCAGTTGGCTCCGATTGATCTGCTGTTACAGCGCAGCGGACGGCTCTGGCGACATCCGCGCGATCTCTCGTATAATCTGCTGCGCAGCGCGCCCGGACTGGTCGAGAAGGTACGCGCGGTCAATCCCGACTGGGCCGCGACGCTAGAGACCATTCTGGAGCGAGAGTTCTTCTGGGACAGTGTCGCCGAGGTCGAAGCGGCGGAACCGGCGGTCACATACGACTTCACCGTTCCCGGCACGCACTCGTTCATCGCCAATGGTATCGTCAACCACAATAGCGGCGGAAAAACTAGGCGTGCGGCAAAAATGACGATACTTAACATAGACCATCCCGACATCGCTGATTTTATTACTTGCAAGGAGAAGGAGGAGCGTAAAGCCTGGGCGCTGATTGACGCGGGCTACAGTGGTATGTTCAACGTGCCGGGAGGAGCCTACGACAGCGTCCATTTCCAGAACGCCAACCACTCCGTGCGTGTCACCGACGAATTCATGCGCGCCTACGAGCAGGACGCCGACTGGCAGACACGCTATGTTCTTTCCAAGCAGCCCGCGGAAACCTACAAGGCCCGCGAACTGATGCGTATGATCGGGCAGAGCGCGTGGGTCTGCGGCGATCCCGGTATCCAGTACGACACGACCATCAATAAGTGGCATACTTGTAAAAACACAGATAAAATTTATGCAAGTAATCCGTGCAGCGAATATATGTTCCTGAACGACAGCGCGTGCAATCTGGCGTCTATCAACTTGATGCGGTTCCGGCGCGAGGATGGCGAGTTCGATGTCGAGGCGTTCAAGCATACCTGCCGCATTCTCATCACGGCGCAGGAGATCATCGTTGACAATGCCTCCTATCCGACGCCGCGCATCGCCGAGAACAGCCACGACTACCGCCCGCTCGGACTCGGCTATGCCAACCTGGGCGCGCTGCTGATGGCGCGCGGCGTTCCCTACGACAGCGACGCGGGCCGGGCCTATGCAGGCGCAATCACCGCCCTCATGACCGGGGAAGCCTACCATCAGTCCAGCATCATCGCCCGCGATCATGGCTGGCCGTTCCCCGGCTACAACAAGAACCGCGAGCCGTTCCTGGAAGTCATGCGGATGCACCGCGCCGCCGTCGAGGATATCGAGGCGAAATACGTGCCGGACGACCTGCTCAACGCTGCCCGTCGGTCATGGGATGATGCCATCGCTTCCGGGGAACAATATGGCTACCGGAACGCGCAGGCCACCGTCCTTGCCCCAACCGGCACTATAGGATTTTTGATGGACTGTGACACGACGGGCATCGAGCCGGACATCGCCATCGTCAAGTACAAGAATCTGGTCGGCGGCGGCGTGATGAAGATAGTCAACAATACCGTGCCGGAAGCTTTGCAGCGGCTCGGCTACAGCCCGGCGCAGATCGAAACCATTCTCGCCTACATAGACCAGCACGACACCATCGAGGGCGCGCCGGGCCTGAAAGAGGAGCATCTGCCCATCTTCGACTGCGCCTTCAAGCCGGGCAACGGCACGCGCTCCATCCACTACATGGGCCATGTCCGCATGATGGCGGCGGCGCAGCCCTTCATCTCGGGGGCTATCTCGAAGACGGTCAACATGCCGAACGAGGCGACGCCGGAGGAGATCGTCGGGACGTATGTGGAGGGCTGGAAGCTGGGGCTGAAAGCCATCGCCATCTACCGCGACGGCTCCAAGCGCACGCAGCCGCTCATGACCAAGAAGGCGGAGGCGGAAGAAACGCAAGCGGTCGCAGCCGTCCCTGCGCCGACACCGAAGGTCGTGGAGGTCGCCCGCCCGATGCGCCGCAAACTGCCCGACGAGCGGCGCAGCATCACCCACAAGTTCAGCATCGCCGGACACGAGGGCTATATCACCGTCGGCATGTACGAGGACGGCACGCCCGGCGAGATCTTCCTGACCATGAGCAAGGAAGGCTCGACCATCTCCGGCCTGATGGACTCGTTCGCGACGGCTATCTCCCTGGCGCTGCAATATGGCGTGCCGCTGCAAACGCTCGTGGACAAGTTCGGCCACACGCGCTTCGAGCCGTCCGGCATCACCAACAACCCGGAGATACGGTTCGCCAAGTCCATCATGGACTACATCTTCCGGTGGCTCGGCACGAAGTTCCTCAACCGCCAGCCGGAGGCCGCCGAACCGACCCTCTCCAACGGACACGGCGAGGAGAACGGCGCGCTGCTCGAACCGACGACGACGCCAGAGGCGTATCCGCCTCTGACGCTGACCGCCGCCGCTGCGTCGGGCGCGCAGGCGCTCTCGTTGACCGAGAAAGAGAAGGAAACGTTCCAGAATCAGGCGGATGCACCCATCTGCACGGAGTGCGGCAGCCTGATGGTGCGCAACGGGGCCTGCTTCAAGTGCCTCAACTGCGGCTCGGTCTTCGGCTGCTCATAATCCAATAGGGGCGCATGTTTCGGCCTGACTGTCTTGCCGGAGCGTGCGCCCGTTCCGCTTCCACTCCTTCTTTTCCGCTCTGCCAGGCTGCGCGATGGGCCTGGCAGCCTTGACATATTCTGGATTCGGGAGAGACGGCGATGCTTAAGATCGTGGAGATTCATACTTCGGCGAGCGCGCAGGGGGAGTATGTGGTGCTGCAAAACCAGGGGCTGGTGACCCTCAGCCTGCGGGGATGGGCGCTCTGTACGGATGCCTATCTCGAAGGCGATCCAGGCCAGATCGCCGACCAGATGTATATCTTCCGGGACGATATTGCCGTCAAGCCGTATACCCGCGTCGTGCTGTTCACCGGCGGCGGCGTAGACGGCTGGCAGCCGACGACCGACGGCAGGCAGGCATACTGCGCCTACTGGGGCCGCCGGGAGCGCATCTGGACCCATGCGGCGCATCTGCACGTCCTGCATCTGCTTACCAGCCGGAAGGTGGTCGCGCCTGTTCCGGCGGCGGTCGCGCTTTCCGCCTGACCTATGCAGGTGTCAGAATGGCAAAAAACAGAGCGTCGTGCCGAAGGGGGAACATCGGCACGGCGCTCTGTTGCGAGGCGCGCAGACTTGCGCCCGCGCGCCTCGTTCCGCCTCCCCAGGCGGATTCGTCACACTGTTTGCTGCCGCGCCCTATCCGCGCGGCATCCCGGCAGTGCGAAAGCGAAACGTTTCAATCCGTATTCGACCTGCGCGCCGGGCGCAAACGCGGCATTCGAAGGGCCGTCTGTCGCGCGCTGCCAGACGGGGCAGGTGGAATTGCCTGATTTCTAGCGTCTATTATAAGACAAAGCCTGTCTGAAAGCAAGTGGTATGGGCAAAAAAAACGCGAAAAGTTCAAAATGAGCGCCGCGCCGCTTCGCCGTGACCGCGAGAGAGGCGCAGTGTGCGTTCCCGAATCGCGCCGCTCCCGGTCGGCCACAGCTTTATAGAGGGCGGCTAACGCTGCTGCGCGAAGTCCGGCGTGGCCTCCTCCTGATCCATAATCGCCGAAACCTCGCCGAACCGCTGCGTGTCCCCTGCGACCTCGCCGATCTCCCCACCGCCGTAGAGAGTCTCCGGGTCGCTCTGCTCTTGATCTTGCTGCGCCGTCTCCGTCCGTTTGGCGGCTGCGGCTGTCTTCCGCGCGCGCGATTTCGGCCTGCGCGGTTCGGTCTGCGCCCCGAAGTCCGGCGCGCTCTCTGCCGTCGGAGCCGGTGTCATCGGCGGCATTTTGGCAGTGGCGCTCTCTTCGGTCCTTGCCGCCTCCTGCTCCTGCGGGCGCGCTCCCTTGCGCCGCCAGGCCGCCGCGCCGACAAGGGCTGCGCCCAGCGCGCTCAATGCCAGCCAGCTATATATCGCGGAGCGTTTTGCCGCCTCTTTCTCTCGATGGCGTCCCAATCCCCAGTGTGTCATACGGCTCTCCTCCCCGGATGGTCATGCGATTCGCCTGCCTCTCGCTTTTTTGCGTGACGTGACCGCCTGTGAACGGACACAGGACGAGCATAAGACGGCACGCCGCCGCGCGAGGTTCCGCAAGAAGCGCGGGCAAGCCTTCTCCCTGTTGTTCCATAAAGCGGGCCGAAGCGTGTCAACGAGGTCGGCGAAGCAGAGAGACGGGGCCGTCTATCGGCCGCGACAGCGCAGAGCGCGGCGGGCGAGGAAAGAGAGGGATAGCCCGGAGCCGACCAGCAGCGCCAGGGCGCCGGGTTCGGGAACCGGCTCGACCAACACGGCGGAGAATGAGATCGCCAGGCGCTGGTTCGGAAGGTCCACCATCCCCCAGAACGAACCCTTCCCCGTATGGCCTGTGAACACTCCCTCACCCTGCGTGATGTGAAAAAAGCCTTCCACGATGGGCAATCGGTCGGTGGGCCGCTGATACCCGGTCCCGCTATAGGTGGCGAATAGCCTGCCCGTGACGCTCTCGAAGATCGCTGTGCCTCCTTCTACCAGATAGCCAGAAGAGGAGGGTGACATGACGTGCTGAATGCGCGCGGTCGTCAGGTCAAAGGTCGCGGTTGGATCGGTCAGCGTGCCGGTCATCTGGATGCCGCCGGAGGCGAGAGGCGTTGCGGCAATAGGGCCGGAATAGTAGCCGCTGAACCAGGGGTCGTCATGGGCCAGCGCGGCAGGCGCGAGGACGGCCAGCCCTCCACAGAGCAGAGAGGCTGTGAGAAGCCGGAGCCAGAACGAGCGGGACATAGGATGCTGCCCTTTCAGACGCGGAAGGAGGATGATAATCTTGCCAGGTCGTCAGACTGCATGAACCATGCCAATGTAGGGGGCATCCAGCCGCGCCGGGCAAAAAGAGAGCGCAAGCGGAATCGCATGGAAAAGGGTTTGCACGGCAGAGGCGCGAAATTAAGGGAGGACGTTCGCGACAACGGAAGGCCGCGCGAACGAACTCTTTTGCGCCTGCCAGGGCGCGTAGAAGGCAGACGGCGCGGAACAGCGACGCAGAAATGGATACAGGCTCCGAGGAAAAAACGAATGGCATCGGCGCGCGGGTGTGGCTGGTGGCGCTCGCGGCGCAGGTAGCCATCATTCTCTGGGTCGTGCGCACCGAGATTCAGGGGCAGGTGTTCGTCAGTTCCTGGACGCTCTCCATGCCCGCCGTCCTCTTTCTGCTGGCGCTGCTGGCCTGGAACGCCCTGCCGCGCCGCCGTCCCTTCACGCGCGCGGAACTGCTGGCGGCCTATGTCGCCATCAGCAGCACCGTCACGATGGTGGGCTACAACTTCTTCCAGGCGCTGATTCCCACGCTGGGAACCGGGCTGTATCTGCAGACGCCGGAGAACCACTGGGCGCGCGTGCTGGCCTATCTTCCGGCCTGGCTGCTGCCGCAGGACAAAGCGGCGCTGCGCGGCCTGTTCTATGGCGAGAGCGCGGTTCCCTGGCGCGTCTGGATCGGGCCGCTGATCGCGTGGGGATCACTGGTGCTGGCAGTGCTGCTGGCGAGCCTGGCGCTGAACGCGCTGCTGGCCGACCTGTGGATTCGCAGGGAGCGGCTGGCGTTTCCCATCGCCGCGCTGCCGCTGGAGATGACGCAGGCCGAATCGGGCTTCTTTCGCAACCGCCGAATGTGGCTGGGGTTCGCGCTGCCGGTGATCCTGAACAGCCTGCTCGCGCTCCGGTACTACTACCCCAGCATCCCGGCGATAGAACTGAAACATGCCGATGTGCTGGTCGGCATCGAGACGCCGCCGCTGGCCGTGCTGCGCCCGCTGGACATCGGCTACACGCCGTTCATCATCGGCCTGGCGTATCTGGCCCCGCTGGATGTCTCGTTCAGCATCTGGTTCTTTCTCTGGCTCGGCAAGGGCGCGCGCCTGCTGGCCTTTGCGCTGGGACAGGCGGACGCGGGCGACCTCGGCGGCACGGGTGCGCCCTATCTGAACGAGCAGACATCGGGCGGCTTTCTGGCGATGGGCCTGTTCCTGGTGTGGCGGGCCTGGCCCCGCCGCCGCGACCCGGGTGACACGCCGGATCGCCCGCTGAAACGCGTCCTGCAACTCGTCCTGGTCGGCGCGCTGGCCTATATTCTGCTCTTCATGCGCGCGGCAGGCTTCTCGCTCTGGCTGGCGGTCACGCTGATCGGCCTCTATTTCCTGACCGTCGCCGTTATCTCGCGCGTGCGTTCGGAGGCGGGTTTCGCCTGGGCCTATGGGCCGCACCGGTTTACGTCGAGTCTCAGCCATATCGTCGTGAACGCGCACGGCACGATGGGTCTCTCGCCGCAGAACATCGCGCTGATGAGCTTCTTTCACTGGCTCTGGTGGGACCTGCGCTTCGCCCTGATGCCCGCGCAGATGGAGGCCCTCAAGATCGGCGACGCCGCGCGCGTCCGCCGCCGCTCCCTGCTGGCGCTGCTGACGGTGGCGACAGTCCTCGCCGTCGTGGTCGGTCTGGCCTGGGCGCTGCACGACTCCTATCGGTTCGGGTGGGGGACGGCCAAGACGTATGAGGGGCCGGCGCGCGGCGCGAAACAAGCGTATAACATGGCCGTCAACTGGATGCAGAACCCCTTGCCCACGCGCTGGGACAGGCTGCTGTGGATGGCGATAGGCGGCAGCCTCACGGTCGCGCTCGGCCTGCTGCACCAGCGGTTCGCCTGGTGGCCGTTTCATCCGGTCGGCTATATCATGTGCGGCACGCTGACGGCGGAGTCGTTCTGGGGCCACTATCTGTTGGCCTGGCTGGTGAAACTGCTCTTGCTGCGCTATGGCGGCTTGCGCTTCTATCGGCAGACGCTGCCCTTCGTCTTCGGCGTCATTCTCGGCGACATCACCAGCCAGACGCTCTGGTCACTCGGAGCCTCTCTTCTGAATGTGCCGGTCTACCAGTTCATCAGCCTGATAGATTTCCCCGTTATAGGTTCCCTCCTCCGTCTGTAACGGCGCGCGCTGCTGCGACACGCTCAGAGCAGAGATATAGCTCTTCCATGAAAACTGTGAGCAACAAGTATATATATATCAATTGATTTATTGTTGCGCAAAAATATTGCATGGAAGTTTGTGAGTTTTTGTGCAGTTCTATGGAAAACTTAAACGTGTCCTTGAGACAAGGGTGGGCCTTCTGTAACATTACGGAGTATCAGCGCGCCGCGCAGGGCGTGGAAATTGGCTGCAAAGGCGCCTGGGGAGATAGAGAACATGAATCCTAAATTCCAAGAAGACGTGAATGTTTTAGCTGCGGCTACCGAAATAGATTATCAGATCAAAAACGCCATCCTGGAAATCATTCCTTCCGTCTTAATCGCTCTGGATACGAACGCGCGAGTTACGATATGGAACCCTGCGGCGGAACGCGCCTTCGGTATTCCTGCACGCGATGTCCTGGGCAAGCCAATCGCGCAATGCTCGATCCGATGGGATAGCTCCCGCGTTCTCCCGTGCCTGGAAGAGCAGAAACGAAGCCTCCAACTCCAAATGCTGGAAAATGTGAAATATACTCGTGGAGACGGTGCAGACCGTCTCTTAGGGATTACACTCATTCCCATATTGGGTGCAGAAGGAACCTGGATGGGAGTATTGCTCTTGGCTGCGGATGTTACAGAGCGCAAGCTCTTGGAAAGCCAGTTGGCTCATGCGCAGAAAATGGAAAGTATCGGCCAATTGGCTGCGGGCATCGCCCATGAGATCAATACGCCCACCCAATATATCGGCGATAATGTCTGCTTCCTCCAGGAGGCATTTGCCCTGTTCTCGCGTCTGCTAAAGGGGCATATGCAACTGATACAGGCTTGCAAAGCGGGCGCAGTCTCTCCCGCATTGCTGGCCGCTCTGGAAGCGGATGTGGAACATGCGGATGTGGAATACCTGCTGGCGGATGTGCCTAAAGCCATCCAGCAATCTCTTGAGGGCATCGCGCGGGTCAGCAAAATCGTGCAAGCCATGAAGGAGTTCTCCCATCCTGGCACTGAAGAAAAAGTCGGGGTGGACATCAACCGGGCCATCGAAAGTACCCTGATGGTAGCGCGCAATGAATGGAAGTATGTGGCCGAGGCTGTCACGGATTTCGATCCCTCGCTACCGATGGTACCCTGCTTGCCGGGAGAATTGAACCAGGTGTTTCTCAACATCATCATCAATGCGGCCCATGCGATTGCCGATGTCGTCGGAGACGGCTCGCTCCAGAAAGGCCAGATCAAGATCAGCACCCGCCACAAAGGGAATTGGGTGGAGATTCGTATCAGCGATACCGGCGGCGGCATTCCAGAGGCCGTTCGCTCGCGGGTTTTCGACCCCTTCTTTACCACCAAAGAGGTGGGCAAAGGAACAGGTCAGGGATTAGCGATAGCCCATTCTACAATAGTGGACAAGCATAAAGGAGCGATATCGTTCGAGACGGAAGTGGGAAAAGGCACCACCTTTATCATCCGGCTGCCTTTGACGGAGAGACATGAGAGGAAGGCGCATGCCGCATGAAAGCGCAGGTTCCTTACAGGACGCGCTGGCAATCTTCACGTCGGGCGGCGATTCGCCCTGTCTGTCTATGGCGGTTTCGAGCCAGCTATAGCAACACGCCGCGAGGTTGAGTTTGAACTTCAAGGGCGAAAGGTCTCCTGATTCAAAGAGGTAGCTTGCGATGAAACGGATACTTTTTGTGGATGATGAGCCGAATATCTTACAGGGATTGCAGCGAATGCTGCGTCCCATGCGCCACGAATGGGATATCGCGTTCGCGCAGAGCGGCCCGGAAGCTCTGAAACTTCTGGAGCAAGCCCCTTTCGATATCGTGGTTTCGGATATGCGTATGCCGAGGATGAACGGGGCGCAGTTCTTAGCGGAAGTACGGGATCGCCATCCGCAGATCGTCCGAATCATTCTCACCGGGCAATCCGACCAGGAAGCTATCCTGCGAGCTATCGGCTCGACGCACCAGTATCTTTCCAAACCTTGCAACGCGGACACCCTCAAATCCACCGTGGCCCGGGCCTGCGCCTTACGCGATCTTCTGGCGAGCGATGCGCTCAAGAAGCTGGTATCCAAGATGACGACGCTGCCCAGTCCGTCGTCTCTCTATTGCCAGATGATTGCGGCGCTGGAAGCCCCGAATACCTCGCTCCATCAGGTAGCCGAGATTGTCGCCAAGGACGTAGGAATGACCGCTAAAATCCTGCAACTGGTGAATTCCTCGTTCTTTGGGTTGCCGCACCAGATATCGGATGCCGCCCAGGCGATTAGCCTGATTGGTCTGGATACCGTCAAGACGCTGGTACTCTCCGTCCACGTCTTTGAACAGTATACCGGTTCCATGATACAGACCAGTTATGTGGATTCGCTCTGGCGCCATAGCTTGCAAGTCGGAACGTATGCCAGGCACATTGCCCAGGCAGAGGGGCAACCCCGCTATGAACTGGAGGCAGCTTTTACGGCAGGTCTGCTCCACGATGTTGGCAAGTTAGCTCTCATAACCTACTTGCCCTTACAATATAAACAGACCCTGGCGCGGGCGCAGAAGGACGATCTACCCCTTGTGGAAGTCGAGAAAAAACTGCTTGGCGCAACCCACGCCGAAGTGGGCGCATATCTGATGGGGTTGTGGGGACTGCCGGACCCAGTCGTCGAAGCCCTGGCCTGGCATCACTATCCAGGTCAGCGTCCTGGGAAGGGATTCAGTCCACTGACTGCGGTGCATGTCGCGAACGCATTAGCGTATGAAACGACCACTCAGGCGGCGATGATCCCGCCTCCTAGGGTGGATGAGATGTATCTGGCTAAGCACGGTCTCGCTGAGCATCTGCCCGAGTGGCGAGAGATATGCCGGAGGACAGAGCAAGGATGAAACCGCCTGTAGAGCAAAAAATTCTGTTCGTGGATGATGATGCGAACGTGTTGGAAGGTTACAAGCGGCAGCTGCGGAAGCAGTTTCACGTGGAAACCGCGACGGGAGGCATCGAGGCGCTCCGGCTCCTTCGCAAGAGCGGCCCCTACGCCATTATTGTTGCCGATATGAAAATGCCATCTATGAATGGTATAGAGTTGTTAAAACATGTTGAGAAGCTTGCGCCGGACACGGTGCGGATGATGCTGACCGGCAATGCCGATCAGCAGACCGCAGTGGATGCTATCAATGAGGGACATATCTTTCGGTTTCTGACCAAGCCCTGTTCTTCCGAGCAGATGACGAAGGTATTGGAGGCAGGATTAGCCCAGTACCGGCTGGTGACTGCTGAGAAAGAGGTGCTGGAAAAAACCTTAATAGGAAGCGTCAGTATTCTCATCGAAGTGCTTTCCATGACCCATCCGATGGAGTTCGGACGGGTGAAAAAGCTGCTTGACTATGTGCGTGAAGTGGCTCGCGCGGTGAATTACCACAACGCCTGGGAGTTAGAGATAGCTGCGCTGCTTTCGCCTATCGGACACCTGACCATCCCGCCGGATATTATGCTGAAAGTGCAGGGGAACTGTGTTCTAACCGATCTGGAGAAGGAGATAATCGCGCGCGTCCCCGAAACCAGTTACGAGCTGCTCATCAAGATCCCACGACTGGGAAACGTCGCGCAAATCATCCGTTACTCGACCAAGCTCTTTAATGGCGCAGGAATTCCCAAAGATGCCGTCAGCGGCGAGAAAATTCCTCTAGGTTCCCGCATTCTAAAAATCCTCTGCGACTTGATGGATGTGGAAGCGCAAAACATTCCGCGTTCTGTGGCTTTACGCATGCTAAGTAACCGTTCGGGATGGTACGATGATCAGATTCTGAATGCCATTATAACCCACTATATGCCGCCGTTGTCTGTTGTGACGCCAGGGGCCAGGGTCGCTCCCGAACGAACACTGCGAATGTTAAAGCCGGAAACCTTGCAGGCGCTCGCAGAAGCCTCTACAGGCGAACCCTATTCGGTGGCTATCAGCTTTGAAGAACTGCTGATAGGGGACGTCTTGGTGTCCGATATCCGGACATCCGAGGGGCAACTCTTGCTTTCCGAAGGCAATGAAATTACAGAGGCGGCCCTGGAGCGGTTGAAATACTATGCGCAGCTCAAAGGTATTCAAGAACCCATCCATGTCGCTGTAAGCAGTGAGCCATCAGAATCGAATGAGTGAGATGGGCGAGAAACCCCATGGCGAACCGGGGCGGCGGTCTGTACCGGCGAGGCTGGGCATCCTGCGCGGCGCGGCAAATCGGGCGATAGCCAGGCAGCGTCTCGGGCTCCTCTCAAAGGCCGGCAGGCTTCTTGCTCTGTGTAGGAGAAATAGAAGGGAGACGGGGAGGAGAGTTAGACAAAGGAGGAAAGAACGCCATGCCTGAGCAAACCGGGGGCGCAGCGCGCCCGCTACTCTGGGGCAACCTGCTGCATCTCAGCTACAACATGTGGAACGATCATGTGCGCACGAGCGCGGATGATCCCCACCTCCTGTACGATCCGGCGCTGCGCTTCGACGAGAGCCTCTGGAACGATCTGCTGCAACAGATGGCGCAGGCAGGGATGAACCTGGTCGTTCTCGACCTGGGCGACGGCGTGCGGTACGAGAGCCATCCCGAAATCGCTGTAAAGAACGCCTGGACGCCGGAGAAACTGAAAAGCGAACTGGCGAAGATGCGCCAGATGGGGCTGGAACCGATCCCCAAACTCAACTTCTCGACCGCCCACGACGCCTGGCTCGCCGAATATTCGCGGATGGTCTCGACGCCGAAATACTATGAAGTGTGCCGCGATCTTATCGCCGAAGTCCTCGCCCTCTTCGGTACGCCCCGCTTCTTCCACCTCGGCATGGACGAGGAGACGGCGGGACACCAGCGCCATTACGAGTATATGCAGGTGCGGCAGCACGACCTCTGGTGGCGCGATCTGTTCTTCTATATCCAGGAGGTCGAGAAAGGCGGCTCCCGCGCCTGGGTCTGGTCGGACTACGCCTGGCATCATCCCGACCTGTTCTATGCGAAGATGCCGAAATCGGTGGTACAGAGCAACTGGTACTATGACCGCAATTTCGAGATAGACCCGGCCCATGACACCGGCAAGCCGCGCGAACTCGGCCATGAGCAGTACCATCATGCCTATCTTGACCTGGACGCGCGCGGCTACGAGCAGATACCGACCGGAAGCAACTGGTCCTACCCGGACAATTTCGAGGCGACGGTACGATTCTGTCAGCAGCATCTTGCGCCGGAGAATCTGCTGGGCTTCTTGCAGGCTCCCTGGAAGCCGACGCTGGAAGCGAGCCGCCAGCATCACACCGAGGCGATCGAGCAAGTGGCGCGGGCGAAGCAGGCGTTCGAGGCCGCTGCGACCGCAGGCCGGTGAACAGGCGCGCGCGGAAGGAGAGCGCCCGCTGCGTCGCAACAGGCTGCTCCATCACGCCATAGCGCGCAGGGAGGCGGAAGGCTTTCCGAATCTCGATTCTGGGGAGACCAGCAACGCTACGGGGCATTCGAATGGGAGAGGGCGGGCAGAAGCCTGAACCTGATGCTGACACGCCGGAGCCTGACGCGCGCCTGCATGGAACAGCGCGACCTTAACTCGCTCTCGTTTGCTTTCCCCACGCGCGAGACGATTCCTCTGCCGATCCTGGAGGCCGCTTCCTACTGGACGGTGACGCCGCAGAGCATGATTCGGATCGTTGATCTGGAGAAGACGCTGGCGGCTTTCCGGCAGCAGGAGGGCGCAGGGCCATGCCCGGACAACGCCACGCTGCGCGGCCTCTCCGCGCTGGAGCAGGTGGAGCGGCTGTTCGGCACGCTCTCCGACAGCCCGTTCCGCGTCTCTGTCTGGCCTCTGGACTGGATATAGACCTGCGCTCTCATCCCTCCTCGCCCAGACTTGGAGGAGCCAGGGATGAGGGCCGGTCGGGAATGCCTTCGCCGGACAGAAACGCGGCCTACGGTTCGCTGCGGTGCGACTTGCGCGCCTGGGGCAGCGTGCCGGGCGGCGTGGCAGGATGGTTGGTGCCGAGGGCGTCGGAAGTCGAGTAGGCTCCCTTCTCTTCCGTGTCCCGCGTCGCGTCGTCATTCACCGTGTTCGCATCGTCTCTCCCGGCGTGGGCGTGATCCGGCGTCGGCTTGCCCGCATAGTCCGTCGAAGGCCCCTCAATGGTCTCGCCGCCTGTGTCCACGCGGTCAGGAGTGGGCTTCCCTGTCGGATCGCCTTGCGGCGTTCGAGCCGGTTCTTGTTTCTCCAACGATTCCTGGGGCATGGGCCGCCTTCCTTGTCCTCGCTATGGCATCGCGGGCCTGCCGAGTCTTCGGCAGGCCCGTAAGGAGTGTTTGCCGAATGTCTGGCCCGCAGGCGCGTACCGGAGCGTCACGCGGAACGGTCACGACACGGCTGCTAGAGGGACGTAAGCGGACGGTCGCGTGTTCCTGAAAATCCGGCGGGGCAGGCAAGAGGAGAAAGACGCCCGGAAGTCCAATACCGTCTCAAGACCAGACCGAAACCATAAGACATCGAGGAGGAGGATGCGAATGGAAACCTCACCCCCGCTAACGCGCACGGCGGGACGCACGCTGCTCGACATGAACGGCTATCAGTGGACGGTGCTGTTTGCCGCCTGGCTCGGCTGGGGCTTCGATGTCTTCGACGGCCTGCTGTTCAACTACGTCGCGCCCAACTGCGTGCCGACGCTGCTGCATCTGCCCATCGGGTCGCCGGAGGCGAAAGCCGAAACATTGCGATGGGGCGGTATCCTGACCTCGCTGCTGCTCATCGGCTGGGCCACCGGAGGCATCCTCTTCGGCAGAGTGGCCGATCATATCGGACGCACGCGCACGCTCCTGCTCACGATGCTGCTGTTCGCGGTCGGCACGGCGGCCTGCGCGCTGGCCCCGAATATCTGGGTCTTGATGCTCTTCCGGGTCGTCGCCAGTCTGGGCATCGGGGGCGAGTGGGCGGCGGGCGCGGCGATGGTGGCCGAAGTCGTGCCGGAGAAACGGCGTGTCGAGGCGGGCGCGCTGCTCTACACCTCCGCGCCGATGGGCCTGTTTCTGGCGACCTTCGTGGACAACCAGATCGCGGGCGTGCATCTCAAAGGCAGCCCGGAGATCTCCTGGCGCTATGTGTTCCTCTCCGGCCTGATCCCGGCTGCCGTCGCGTTCCTGGTGCGCCTGTTTATCCGGGAACCCGAACGCTGGAAAGACGCGGCGGCCCGCAGCCATCCGCCGCGACTCCGGGAACTCTTTACGCCCCAGCATCGCGCGCTGACCCTCAGCGGGTTCGCGATGGCCGTCACTGCGCTCATCATGTGGTGGAGCTGCAACGCCTTCATTCCGACCGTCGCGACGGGACTGGCTCAGGTGGAAGCGAAATCGCAGGGGCTGGACAAAGCGGCGACGGGGCAGATCGTGGCATCGTGGAAAGCCATCGCGACCAACAGCTTCAATCTTGGCGGGCTGATAGGGACGCTGCTGACGATCCCGGCCTCCAAATATCTCGGTCGGAAGAAGATGTTCGGTCTCTATTTCCTGCTCTCCGCCGTGTCTATCATGACGACCTTCGGGCCGAACCTGGCCCCGATGAGTCGCCTGTATATGTATTTCGCCATCGGCCTGACGGTCTTCGGCGTGTTCGGCAGCTTCACCTACTATCTGCCGGAACTGTTTCCGACCCGGCTGCGCGGAACCGGCGCAGGCTTCTGTTACAATGTAGGGCGCATCGTCGCGGCCATAGGCCCGTTTCTGGTGGGATGGGTGGCCTCGCAGGGCGCGGACTCGCTGAAGCTGGCGCTTTCGACCCTCTTCTATGTCGGATTTGTGCCGCTCCTGGGAATGCTCGCCCTGCCCTGGGTCATCGAGACGAAGGGCCGCGCATTGGCGGATTGACCCACCCCCCGTCCCCACTGCAAGGGCCGTCTGATTCCGACACGAGTCGGGACGGCCCTTGCGACCCTGGCCGCTCGTACCTCGCTAAGGAGGGGGAGCAAAGGCGGAAGCGTGACTGTTTGCTCCCTTCTCCCTCCCAGGGAGAAGGGCCGGGGATGAGGGTGCAGGCTTGGAGAAGTACCGATGAAAGCGATGGTGTTGTCACAGCCGGGGCCGGTCGAAACGTCGCCGTTGCAGTTGCGCGATCTGCCCGTGCCGGAACCGGGACAGGGTGAAGTCCTGATCCGCGTGGAGGTCTGCGGCGTCTGCCGCACCGATCTGCACGTCGTCGAGGGGGAACTGATTCCGCATCAGCCGGAGATCGTTCCGGGCCATGAGGTCGTCGGGCATGTGGAGCGGCTGGGGCCGGAGGCGTCTCGTTTTCAGATCGGCGACCGGGTCGGAGTCGCCTGGCTGCACGCCTCCTGTGGCGTCTGCCCCTACTGCCGCCGGGGCGACGAAAACCTGTGCGATAACCCGCGTTTCACCGGCTACGACGTGAACGGCGGCTATGCGGAGTACACGGTCGCGCCGGAGGACTTTATCTATCCCATTCCCGAAGGCGTCACATCTCGCGAGGCCGCGCCGTTCCTCTGCGCGGGCATCATCGGCTACCGCGCGCTCCGCCGCAGCGACATCCAGCCCGGCCAGCCGCTCGGCCTCTACGGTTTCGGGGCCTCCGCGCACATCGTCATTCAGGTGGCGCGGCGCTGGGGCTGCCCGGTCTACGTCTGCACGCGCGGCGAGAAGCATCAGGCATTGGCGCGGGAGATGGGGGCGGTCTGGGTCGGGCCTGCGGATGCAAAACCGCCAGAGAAACTGCGGAGCAGCATCCTCTTCGCGCCCGCCGGGGAACTGGTTCCGGTCGCGCTCTCCGCGCTGGACAAGGGCGGCACGCTGGCGCTGGCAGGCATCTATATGACGCCGATCCCGGAGATGGACTATCAACGCTATCTGTTCCTGGAGCGTAATCTGCGCAGCGTGACCGCCAATACCCGCGAGGACGGCGAGGCGCTGATGCGGCTGGCGGCGGAGGTTCCCCTGCACACGCACACGCAGGAGTATCCATTGGAAGACGCCAATCTCGCGCTTCAGGCATTGAAAACAGATCGCATCAACGGCGCGGCCGTGCTGCGCGTGCAGACAGAGGGGGCTGAACTGACGGCGCTTGCCAGCGAAGAAGCGCTTGGTAAGATATGGAACGATGCGGCGGAGGATGAAGCTTGGCGCGAATTTTTAACACATACGACCAATGTTCAAAATGTCTATCATCCTTCCGTTTAGGCCGTTTCCCGCTACATGATGTATGAACGCCAAGATGGATTCTTACCCAAATTTCGCCCAAACAAGGCGATAGGAGGTTGTCCGTATCTTCGGATGGGAAGCAACCGTAACCTGTAAAAAGAGCCTAATCTTTGCACAGGAGGTCGCTTCCCA
>Ga0070741_10003225_pt1 | contig 41104 bp, 29 predicted proteins | sample Coa_R1_4_FD_66440 | JGI IMG/M metagenome (GOLD analysis project Ga0070741, IMG submission 66440) | Surface soil microbial communities from Centralia Pennsylvania, which are recovering from an underground coalmine fire - Coalmine... | ecosystem: Environmental > Terrestrial > Soil > Unclassified ... | reverse complement strand
GTATGACGAGTGGCGTGAAGCGCTGGACTTCGATGATCCCGACTTGGCGAGAATTCATCGCGCCTGGATTGAGCTAGTCCTTAAGCAGGTTCTGGAACTCGACGAAAACGGAACCGGCCAAATTCTGAAAGCTTCCGACAAGTTGCCGGACAACTTGCGGTCCGAGCCGACAGAACGGGACATAACACTCCGGCCTGACTACGCGGTGATGGACAATCAGTCCGACGCTCGACCGCTCATGCTCATTTCCATCTATCCCGCCGACATATCTCTCACGGATGCGCTTAAAGGCGACGGCTGGAGCGCCAGCCCTGCTGAACGCATGGTAGAGCTTTGCCGTGCAACCGGGACACGCCTGGGCCTCGTCTCGAACGGCGAGCAATGGATGTTTGTCGATGCCCCGGTGGGCGCAGTAACTACGTTCGCCAGTTGGTACGCGCGGCTCTGGAGCCAGGAACCCGTCACGCTTCAGGCATTTGTCAATTTACTCGGCGTCAGGCGATTCTTCGTCGATCGCAGCGAACAACTGCCAGCGCTGCTCGACAATTCCTTGAAGTTTCAGGACGAGGTGACGGACGCACTGGGAGAACAAGTTCGCCGGGCGGTCGAAGTATTGATACAAGCGCTCGACCGCGCCGATGTCGATCGCGATCGCGAACTGCTCGACGGTATAGAACCGACCGAACTCTACGAAGCCGGACTGACGATTATGATGAGGATCGTCTTTCTGCTATCGGCTGAAGAACGCGGCCTGCTGTTGCTCGGGGACGACCGGTACGGGGCGAATTACGCTGTTTCCACTTTACGCGGGCAACTCCGTGCCGAATCTGAAGAAATCCTCGAACGACGTTGGGATGCATGGTCACGTCTCCTGGCAATCTTCCGCGCTGTCTACGGTGGCGTCGATCACGATGTCATGCCGCTTCCTGCGTTGGGTGGATCGCTGTTCGACCCGGATCGCTTTCCGTTTCTTGAAGGGCGCAAGAAAGGTTCGCGTTGGAAACTCGACTCGGCGACGCCACTGCCAATCGACAATCGCACGGTCCTGTACCTGCTTGATGCGGTGCAACTCTTCCAAGGCCGGACCCTTTCATATCGGGCACTTGACGTGGAACAAATCGGCTACGTCTACGAAGGCCTACTAGAACGCACCGTCGTCCGTGCGAAGGAGGCGACGCTCGACCTTGACGCGACAAAAAATGCTGCAAATCCGTGGGTGTCTTTGCCGGAGCTTGATGACGCGGCTGCGAATGGTCGCCCCGCCGTCGAGGAGTTGCTCAGAGATCGAACTGCTAGTTCAGCAAGCCGCGTTCGGAATGACCTCGACAAAACGGTTGATGATGCTTCGGCTGACAAGCTGCTGAGTGCTTGTCATGGGGATCGATTGCTCCGCGACCGAATAAGGCCGTACTTTCATCTTCTGCGAACTGATCGGTGGGGATATCCGATCGTCTACCCCAAGAGCGCGTTTATGGTCACGACTGGCGCGGACCGTCGCGAGACCGGCACCCACTACACGCCGAAATCGTTCACTGAGGCAATCGTCAAAGAGACACTGGAACCGCTGGTTTATGTCGGACCAAGCAAAGGCAAACCGAAAGCCGACTGGCGGCTTAAATCACCGGCTGAATTGCTTGATCTCAAAATCTGCGATCCGGCAATGGGCTCGGGCGCGTTCCTGGTCCAGGTTTGCCGTTGGCTATCGGAGCGGCTGGTCGAAGCTTGGGCGCAAGCAGAGAATGAAGGCAACGGCATCACTTCAGAAGGCGAGGTCGTAGGCGCGATTGGTTCGCGAGAGCCGTTACGCAAGGATGCCGAAGAACGACGGCTCATCGCCAAGCGTCTGATCGCCGAGAGGTGCCTCTATGGCGTCGACATGAATCCGCTGGCGGTCGAATTGGCCAAGCTGTCGATCTGGCTCGTCACTTTGGCTAAAGGGCGCCCTTTTGGTTTTCTGGACCATAATCTCCGTTGTGGCGACAGCCTTTTCGGCGTCGCCAGCCTCGAACAGCTCCATTACCTAGAGATGACGCCGGGCTCGGGAAGCACAAAGAAGCTGTTCGCGCAGAACATTGATCAGACAGTCTCGCAAGCCATCGAACTGCGATCGAGACTGAGAGAACGCCCCATCCGTGACATACGAGACGTGGAGGTGATGGCGCAACTTGACGGCGAAGCCCGCCGCAAACTCGACCTGCCCGAGATGGTTGCCGATGTTTTTATGGGAGCGGTGCTCGAAGCTGACGGCCACGAAATGGACACCGCCGCACTGGGCATTGCTGTTGGTAGCGCGTTGGCTGGCGAGAGAGACAAAGTAACCGAGCTGTCGCAGCTACGGGTGCGGGCGCTGAGTGAGGGGCTTCCCAGCGACAATAAACCCAGACAACCTTTTCATTGGCCGCTGGAATTCCCGGAGGTATTTTGCCGGGAAAACGGAGGCTTCGACGCGTTTGTCGGCAATCCTCCTTTCGTTGGAGGCCAGATGATTTCCGGGGTCTTCGGTTCTTCCTATCATCACTACCTTGTCAATTGGTTGACCTACGATGACCAGTCATCCGTGGATGTGGTTGTGTACTTTTTCCTGCGCGTTTTCGGTTTGTTGCGCAAGGAGGGGTGCATGGGACTCTTGGCCAGACGCTCGATCTCGGAGGGCAAGAATCGCGAAGCAGGCTTGACGAAGCTTCTGGGACGAGGTGGCACCATCTACTCCGCGAACACAAACATGAAATGGCCGGGGAAGGCGTCGGTCGTTGTCCATCAGATTCACATTGCCAAGGGTGAATGGTCGGGAGTGCAAAAGCTCAATAACGCTACCGTGCTGAGAATTTCTGCTGATCTGGGCGATGTGGAATTCTGGGAAGCGCAGAAATTAGATGAGAATTTAGGTCGTATATACCAAGGAACCATCATGCTCGGTGATGGTTTCAAGGTTACGTCAGGCCAAGCCCAAGGATGGCTTTCTGAAGATCCGACATACAACACTGTTGTATTTCCTTTTGTTGGCGGCAATGAGGTCAACAAGACTGCTGAGTGTACGCCTTCGACCTGGGTAATAAACTTTTGGGATTGGCCCGAGGAGAAAGCTGCCAGATATATGAAGGCGTTTGCCGTAGTGAAGGAGCGTGTACGGCCCGGAAGGCTGGCTCAAAAGGACGGTGGAGCAAAGACGCACTGGTGGAACTACCTCCGACCACGCCCTGAGTTGTATCACTTGATTGGTCGAGGAAGCGTATTCGACAGTCATCCTACCGGTTGGAATAACGCCGCGAAGTTGTTGAAACACGTAATGGTGATATCCACCGGTATAACCAAATATCCGGCGTTTACGTTCATACCCTCTACGTATATTTATTCACACAAGCTGTGTGTTCTCGCCGACGAGCGCTTTTCCATGTTCGCCATACTGACGTCCGACATTCACGGAGTGTGGGCGTGGAAGCAGAAGACTTCCCTGCAAGATAACCTTGAGAGCCTTGTCTATGCCCACGGCAACATATTCGAGACCTTCCCATTTCCGGTCGGTATTCTCGAAAAGGGCAATGAAGAGTTGGAGGCCATTGGACAAATATTCTTTCAAGCCAGGCAGTCCTATATGAACACCCATAACATGGGTTTGACGAAATTCTATAATGCCTTTCACGACCCCTCTAAGGATGATGACGCGCTTAAAAGGTTGCGCGTGCTTCAGGATGACCTGAACAAAGCGGTTTGGAAGCTCTACGAATGCAACACTCTTGAGCTCTCCTGTGGATTTCATGAAGTGGGATACCTGCCGGACGGAAAAAACACCCGCTTTACGATTAGTGAAGGCGCGCGCCTTGACGTGCTTCGTTGCCTCTCGAAGTTGAACAGAGACCGCTTCGAGGAGAAATCCCGGTCGGGTTCCATCACAAGGTTGTCAATCGAAAACGAAGATGCGAGCGGGGACGCCGCGCTGGAAGATGATCTATTCGCTATGGGGAATGGTTGACGATGAGCGCTCAAGCACAGCAAAACAGCCCCGCGAACGCATGGATGGTTGTAGATCCCCGTGCGCAAGAGGGCGGATTTCCTCGTCTCCAATTTATATTGGAGCTTGAAGGCGAACGGAAGTTCTATGGGGCTATCGCCGAAGGCGATTGGCTTCTGGTGGCTGGCTCATCGGGAGACGTGACTGGTGCCGGCCGCATCTTACGCGTTCGATCGGACATCGAGAAGACGATTTTGTACTTCGATCGGATGCGGACCGTAGGTGCAGGCTCTAATCTTGCAGAGGCAGGTCTGGCGCTTCCGGCCAAGGGTTCGATGACGCGCCTGCAATGGAGCGATTTCATCGCCGCGCTACCGAAGCTGACCGGTGGCGGGCTCGACGATATTCCGCTGATCGGAGATCAGGCCTATCTTCGCGAGCTTCTTCAGCTCGCGGTCATGGACGATCTTCTGGGGCCTGCCAATGGTCCGCGCGAGCAGATTGTCGATATGGGCGTTCGTGACCGATATCTGGTCGGCAAGCTCGCGCCCCGCGAAGTTCCTGAAGGCGGGGTCGTTCCTGAAGACGGGATCGAGGGACTGGCAGGAGCGCTGGCGACCGAAGCCGGGGAGGAACCCGAGAGCCTCGACGTGCATCATGGGCGTCACGAGCCGGGAGCCGAATTCGACAGCACCACGGGCCGTGTCGATGCCGAAGCGGATTCTTCAGACGAAATCGATGCCTCAAGCAACCAGTCTCTCGTTCCTTCCAGCCTTGGGATGACGTTCTGCGTCGACGGCGATGTCAAGCAGATCGAAGTGGATGCGAGGTGGGGTCAGTACATTCGCGTTTACGATCACGAACACACGAAGCCGGTCAACAAGAAGATCAAGGACGCCGAGGGGAACGTCATCAGTAGCGAGAAGGCGGAGGTCAAGGTCAAAGTCTGGCAGCGCGTTCCCTGTGGCGGCAAGCTGACGATCGATCTTGTCGAAGGAGTCCTTTCCCATCGTGCGCCGGACAGCGAGCACCCGGAAGTGCGCATACAAGGTACCATCCGGGGCAAGAACGCGAATGGTGATCGGCTGATCACCTTGTTCCTCGTCAATGCACAAGAGGAGCCCGGCGAAAACAAGGATTCGGCCTGGGTCTTTCAGCCCGAGTTGATCGTTCGCGCCACCGGCGACACCGACAAATCTATTTTCAGGCGGCGCATCGCGCTCTCCGGCAAGGAAGACGACGAAGAGCGCAAGGCGCTGGAAATGATCTACCGTGAGGAGGTCGAATTCGCGGTCGGTCACGGCGTAGCCGTTCACGCGGAGACCGAGGACGGTGACACCGAGCGCGCCCATGAGGTGCGCACGGTAGTGATGCCTCAATACGAGGTACCGGTAACCGAAACGCCCGGCCTCCGGGCCGAAGATCGCCCTGCCATGCGCGCGATGGTCGAAAAGGGCCACCTCGACATGGAAGAGCTTGCGGGAATGGACAGAGGCGCGCTCGTCGCGGTCCTCTCCGAACTTGCGAGTGATTACGGGAAGTGGATCGAAGAACAGACGAGCCGCATCGGTGCAGATGTCGTCGGACATGACGCGCAGGCCGTCGCGGCTTTGGATCGCTGCAAGGAAATCCAGCGGCGTCTTGAAGAAGGCATCGCGGTCCTGGCCGATACCGGCAACGAAAAGGCTCTGGCGGCCTTTCGGTTCGCCAACCGGGCGATGGCGCGGCAGCGCATTCACAGCCTTTTCGCCCTCTCAAGGCGTCGCGGCGAAACCAAGACGCTGGCCGACTTCGAGCAGCGGCGTAATCGCTCATGGAGGCCCTTCCAGCTTGCCTTCATCCTTCTCTCTATTCCGTCCTTGGCCGACCCGACCCACAAAAACCGCACCAAGCCGCTCGAAGCCTTCGCCGATTTGCTCTGGTTCCCCACGGGCGGCGGCAAGACCGAAGCCTATCTCGGCGTTGCAGCCTTCGCGATGGCGGTTCGCCGGTTTCAGGGAAAACAGGGAGGCTATGACGGCACTCGCGGCCTGACTGTCATCATGCGGTACACCCTGCGCCTCCTGACGCTGCAACAGTTCCAGCGGGCGTCGGCCTTGATGTGCGCCATGGAGCTTATGCGGCAGGAAGCGGCAGCGAAGGGCGACAACTCTTTGGGAAGTGTGCCGTTCACGATCGGCCTGTGGGTCGGGAACAAGGTCACGCCCGGAACTACCGACGACAGCCACAGGGCGATTCAGGACATTCGCAACCCGGAGAAGTTCGACGCAGGCGGCACGTCCCCCGCGCAGCTCACGAGTTGCCCGTGGTGCGGTTGCGATATATCGGCGAAACACGACGTGGAAGTCGATACGGCATCGAGACGAACGACGATCTACTGCGGCGACAAGCTGGGCGGCTGCGAATTCTCGAAAGGCAAGTCGAGCAAGAAGCCGCACCCCGGTATTCCCGTGCTGGTCGTCGATGAGGAAATTTATCATCGCCCGCCCTCGATGATGATCGCGACAGTGGACAAGTTCGCTCTGATGGCTTGGCGCGGCGAAGTCCGCACGCTCTTCGGACGAGCCAATACCGAATGCCCGCGCCACGGCCTTCTTTGGCCTGACGGCGATTGCACCGGCACGCACCGTGCGTATAAGGGTCTGCCAAGCACGACCGTCAAGAACATCACCGCGATAAGGCCCCCCGACCTGATCATCCAGGACGAATTCCACCTCATCAGCGGTCCTTTGGGGACGATGGTCGGACTTTATGAGACCGCGATCGACGAACTTTGTAGCTGGAAACTGGATGGCAAAACGGTCCAGCCCAAAATCGTCGCCTCGACCGCGACGGTGCGCAAGGCGGCAGAGCAGGTCAACAACGTCTTCATGCGGCGCGTCGCCGTTTTCCCGCCGCACGGCCTCGACATCGCCGATAACTTTTTCTCGATACAGCGTTCGATCGAATTGATGCCGGGCCGCCGCTATCTCGGTGTCTGTTCACCGGGAAGTTCTCGCCCGGCAATGCTGATCCGCGTCTACACCGCTTTCCTTACGGCCTCACAGGCGTTGTTCGACCGCTTTGGCGCAGCGGCAGATCCGTACCAGACGACAGTCGGATATTTCAATTCACTGCGGGAACTCGGCGGCATGCGACGACTGGCCGAAGACGACGTGCAGACACGTTCGTATCGCGTCCAGATGAGCCTCGTCGATCGCCCCGGTTTGGCGCAACGCAGCGTCAGCAACATTCGCGAGCTGACATCCCGTGTCTCCAGCCGCGACATTCCTAAATACCTCGACCAGTTGGAGATCAAGTTCAAGGCCCAATTCGATCCCGCCCTTGGCCGTTATGTCACGCGCTGGGACGAAGGCGAAGCGCGCGCGATCGATATCGTGCTCGCGACGAACATGCTGTCGGTCGGTGTCGACGTGAACCGTCTGGGCCTGATGGTCGTCAACGGGCAGCCGAAGGGTACAGCCGAATACATTCAGGCGACCAGCCGCGTCGGGCGTTTCTTTCCCGGCCTCGTTTGCACGGTGCTCACCTGGGCGCGCCCCCGCGACTTGTCGCATTACGAGACCTTCGAGCATTATCACGCGACTTTCTACAAGCATGTCGAAGCGCAATCGGTGACGCCGTTCTCGCCGCGCGCGATGGATCGCGGTCTGACGGGCACCTTGCTGAGCGTGATGCGCCTGGAAAACCCGGCTTTCAATCCCAATCCGGGCGCCGGAGCGTTGGACAAACCCGATCGTCCGGAAGCCGTGGAGGCGAGAGAATTGCTTGTAGGGCGGGCATGGGAGATTTCCCACGAGGCCGCGCTTAGAGACCTCGCATCAAGCGAGATCAAAGAACGTCTCGACGAATGGACGCACGAAGCGGGCAAAGGCGGCAGGACGCTTGCCTACGAAAAGAAGGGGCCGAACCGCGCGACCATGGTCGCGCTCCTCAAGAGGCCCGGTATTCAGGCGTGGGATAACTTCACCGTGCCGATGTCCATGCGTGAAGTCGAACCCGGCGTCAGCCTGATTATGAGCACCCTCAAATTCGGCGGCAGCGAACCGGACTGGACGCCGCCAATTGTCACGCCAGACGACGGCGGAGGTGACGCATGATCGGCGACAAAACTCCCGTTGGCGAAGTGCGGCCCAGTCAACTCCTCTGGACTTACGGTCCGGGCGCGCTGGTCGACTTGCCCAACCTGTCGGTCGTGACACTCGCCATCGACCGATGGGAGGTGCATCGCTGCCAGCCGATCGAAGAGGCGCGATTGCTTGCGGCGGTGCGAAGAGAGCTGGGGCCGCAGGTCGAAAGCCTGCGCATGCCGCCTTTCCAGAAGGACGACGGCGCTGATCCGTTCTCGGCGGAAGCTTTCATCGGAGTTCCCGTCAGGCCCTTCCCCCGTTGGCTGCGCTGCGTCAAATGCGGGCTCTTGTCCGCTTACGACCTCGGCCTGTTCGAATGCAAGGAGAACCGGTTCCGTCCTGAACGCACCAGATTTGTGCATAAGGACTGCAAGGGCTCGAAAGGCGACCAGCCCGCCAGGGATGCCGACGCTGTTCCCGCCCGCTTCCTGCTGGCCTGTCGGAACGGCCACCTGGACGATTTTCCGTGGCACTATTTTGTCCACAACGGCCCGTCCGGTTGCAAAGGGACGCTTCGCTTCTTCGAGAGCGGCGCGTCGCTTCAAACCGAAAACCTGTGGGTCAAGTGCGACCAGTGCGGCGCATCGCGCAATATGGCCCACGCGTTCGGCAAGGCGGGACGAGACAACCTGCCGGGTTGTCGTGGCCGCCACCCGCACATGGATCAATACGACAACGGCTGTCAGGAGCAAGCAAGAGCGGTCCTTCTGGGCGCGACGAATAGCTGGTTCCCCATCACGCTTTCGGCGCTGGCCATTCCGCTCTCTCGCGATCCCATTTCGCAACTGGTGCAGGACGGATGGGACTATTTCGCCGACCTGGGCTCGGAAGCCGAAGTCGCGATCACGATAAAGACACTCAAAAAGACCGGCGCGCTGCCCGGAATCGACAAACACTCCTCACAGGCGGTCTGGGACGTCATCCAAGCGATCAAAGCTGGCGCCGCAGGAACGGGAGTGACCACCGCCGACATCAAGGAGCCGGAATGGGAGGTGTTGACCGACCCCAACCCGCCGACCGACTGGCCCCATTTTCTGAGCAAGAGGGTGGAGACACCCGAGGCGTTCAAGAAACAGATCGCAGGCGTCCTTCTTTTGGAGCGCCTGCGCGAGGTAAACGCGCTGCTCGGCTTCACCCGCGTCGAAGCGCCCGAGGAGACGGCAAACCCGGCGGACCGCCCGCCCAGAGCGGCATTGTGTAAAGCCGCTCCCACATGGGTGCCCGCGACGCAGGTCCACGGCGAAGGCATCTTCATCACCTTCGACGAAGCCGAGATTCAGCAGTGGGAGGCGCGCGCGTCGGTAAAGGCGAGGAACGATAATCTGCTCGCCGGTCATCGGGGGTGGCGCAATTCCAGAAAGCTCGACCCCGACGAGGCTTATCCCGGCATCCGCTATGCCATGCTCCACACGTTGTCCCACCTGCTCATCCGCGAGTTGGCGCTCGAATGCGGCTACAACGCCGCCAGTATCCGGGAGCGCATCTACGCGAACACGGAAGGCGACCAAAAGCAGGCTGGCATCCTTATATACACCGCCGCCGCCGATTCCGATGGAACCCTCGGCGGGCTCGTCGAACTGGGGCGGCCGGACAATTTGGGGCGGCTTCTCAAGCAGGCCCTGACCCGCGCCGAGATTTGTTCATCCGATCCGCTGTGCTCCGAGCACAAGCCCGCGGACGATCGTTCTCTCCACGCTGCTGCCTGCCACGCCTGTTCCTTTGTCTCGGAAACATCCTGTGAATTGGGCAATCGTTATATCGACCGGGCTCTGCTGGTGCCGACGCTGGAGACCGACGACACTGCGTTTTTCGACTGAGGGGCGACGTGGAGAAGCTGATCGAAGCAATCATCGAACTCGTCTCGAACAGCCCCCCGGATAAAACCGGGCAGTTGGCCGACGCGATCCGGCGCGTTTCCGGCGCACAAAACGCTCAATCCCTCGCAAGCTGGGCAGCGAATCCGCGCGCAAAAGACGCGTTGACCAAGCTGGTCACGGCATGGCGCGGCGTCGGCACACCGTCCGCCGAGCTTGCCGCGATGCTGACGGGTGCAAGTGCGGGTTACCACCGGGCCAAAGGTGAACAGGAAATCGAGCTCGTGTGGACCGGCCCTTCGAGCCAGTTGGTCGCGACGCGGAAAACAGAACAGGCGCTCCTCCATGTCATCGACGCAGCGGTGTCACGCCTATTCATCACCAGTTTTGTCGCCTACGACGTGGCATCGATCATGAACGCTCTCCGCAAAGCCGTGGACCGGGGCGTCGAGGTATCGATGTTGCTCGAATCCAGTGACAAACATGGTGGGGGTGTCTCTATCGACGCCATCGGCCACATGAGGGCCGCCCTTCCTGCCGCGAAGATCTATTCTTGGGGGGATAAAGGCGATTCCTTCGCAGGCGGCAAGGTTCACGCCAAAGTCGCCGTTTGCGACGAATCGACTTGCTTCATTTCGAGCGCCAACCTCACCGGGCACGCGATGGAAAAGAACATGGAGGCCGGCGTATTGATACGGGGCGGTTCTTTGCCGGGTAAACTACAGAATCATCTCGAAGCGCTGGTCACGATCAAGATATTGAACAGTTGAGCGGGTAAGAGAGCCTTCATGAAAGCAAAGCGTCCTTTGACGATGCGGATCAGCCTCAATGCCTTGGAGCATTTGGGGATGAACCTTTACAGCAACGTGCCTGCGGTACTCTCAGAGATCGTCGCGAATTCATGGGACGCCGATGCAGAGAGCGTCAAAGTCACGATCGACAAGCAGAACGAGACCATCACCATCGAAGACGATGGCATCGGCATGGACCGCGATGATGTCATCGACCACTTTTTGACTGTGGGGTTCAAGAGGCGCGCGGAGATTGGCGAACTCACGCCGATCAAGAAGCGAAAGCCGATGGGGCGCAAGGGCATCGGAAAACTGTCGTCATTCTCGATCGCGCAGGTCGTGGACGTTTACACGATCAAGGACGGGGAGAAGACCGCTTTTCGCATGGACCGCGATGTCATCAAGGCGAGAATCTCGTCGAATGACAGCGTTCCCTACGCGCCGCCCGAGCTGTCGGACTGGCCCAAGACGTTTAAGGTAGGCACGCGCATCGTTCTTTCCGGGCTTTCGAAGAAGCTTTCCGAAATGACCGTCTCCGGTCTCAAGCGCCGCGTCGCGCGACGTTTCGCCATTATCGGCCAGAAATTCGACTTCCGGGTTTTGGTCGAGGGTGAAGAAATCAGTCCTGCCGATCGGGGCTATCAGAGCGCTTTGGAATACCTGTGGGTCTACGGCGACCAAGCCGAAACGATTGCGCTCTGCACCAATCTGGCGCGCACGGCGGAACATCGAACCTCGGCGCTCAAAGCGGCGGCGAAAAAAGCTGGCATCAATCTGTCCGGATGGATCGGCACGGTAGGACAGCCGCGCCAGCTTCACGACGAAGACGGGGACAACCTCAATCGCATCGCCATTTTTATGCGCGGAAAAATGGCGCAAGAGGACATTCTGGATGCGTTTGGCCAGAAGGAAATTTACGCTGACTACGTCATCGGCGAACTGCATTGTGAAGACCTGGACGACGATTCGCGTGATGACATCGCGACAAGCAGCCGCCAGTCTATCAAGGAAGACGACCCGCGATATCAGGCGGTGCGCGACCTGATCCTGGCGGAATTGCGCTATATCGCCAGCCGGTGGAGCGACTGGCGGCGGGAGGACGGCGCGAAGCAGGCCGCGAATGTCCCCGCCGTGTCGAGCTGGCTGGACGCGCTGGAAGGCTCCACGAAGAAGAAGGCTGAGCGTTGGGTAGGTCGACTTAACGTCATTCGCTCCGAAAACGATACCGACAAGAAAGAGCTTCTGAAGGCCTCCATCCTCGCCTTCGAAAGCTATCGTCGAAAAGAGCAACTCGAAAAACTGGAAGAGCTGGGCGACGAAAGCCTCTCGGATATCCTGTCGATCTTTCGTGAGATCGATGACCTGGAGTTGAGCTACTACGGCCAAATAGTGAAGCTCCGCGTCGGCGTCATCAGGACGCTTCAGGAGAAGCTGAAAAATGACGAAAAGGAACTCGTTCTTCGTGACTACATCTTCGACCACCTGTGGCTGCTGGACACGTCATGGGAGCGAGCGCGTGGAACCGAGCACGCCGAAACGCTCGTCAACAAGTTCTTGAAGGACGACACGGCCAAACTCTCCAAGTCGGAGAAGAAAGACCGCATCGATATCGGCTATCGCACGTCTTCGGGGAAGCATGTGATCGTCGAATTGAAACGCGCGTCCGTGTCCGTTCCTCTGGACACGCTCACCAAGCAAATACGAAAATATCGTGACGGCGCGCGGAAGATCCTGGACAAGACGATTTACAAGAATTGGCCAATCGAAATCGTGTGCGTCCTGGGCAAACAACCGCCTGAGTACAATACCGCAACGGGGCCGCAGGGAGTTCAAAAGTCGCTCGCGGCTGTAGACGCCCGCATTGTCTTCTACGACGAGCTGCTGACAAACGCGCAGCAGGCTTATGCCGATTATCTGGAAGAGCACATCAAGATCGACAAATTATGGGGCGTGTTTCAGGCGATCGACGATTTCGCCCCACCCACCGACTGACGATGGATACCGTCGACCAGGCCACGCGCTCACGCATCATGGCAAGCGTCGGCCAGAAGAACACTGGCGCGGAGATTCTCCTGCGTTCCACCCTACACAAAGAGGGCTTCAGGTATCGCCTCCATGTCAGAACGCTTCCGGGAAGCCCCGACCTGGTGTTTCCACGTTTCGGTGCGGTGATCTTCGTTCATGGGTGCTACTGGCACTCCCACGGTTGCTATAAATCGACCGTCCCCAAGTCGAGGCGCAAATTCTGGACGGAAAAGTTCAAGGCAAACCGCCAGAGGGATGAGAGGAATATCAATCATCTTTTAGAGCGCGGCTGGCGCGTGATGGTCGTGTGGGAATGCGCCCTGCTAGGGAAGAATACCCTGCCGCCCGGCGAAGTCGCCGCACGCGTTCGTGCATGGCTTTGTTCCGGTGGCTCGAAGGAAGAAATCTCCGGATGAAGACACTGGATGTATTCCCCTAGACCGGTGATTCCTTCTCCCGTCACGCGGCGTCCCGAGTCGATCGAGCATCGACAATAGACGATCTACGTTGAGGTGGTCCAGCTCCGCGTTGTGGATGCCATGAGACAGCGGGTCGTCAAGAAAAGCCCGTTCGCCTGGTGCGCGTTACCCCTTCGTCTTTGCCTTCGGGGGCACGGCTGTGTCTTGTGCGGACAGCTTGTGGTGGCTCCGCTTGCGCTTGCTGGCAGAGGCGTTATGCCCGAGCTTCGCCAGCTTCTCGTCGAAGGCTTTGATCGCATCGGCGCGTTGCTGCAGCAGGTCGTCGATAAGAGCCTGTTTTCGGTCTTCCACGGCCTTCTGTTCCAGAAGAAACTTTTCGACGGCGTCGGTTGGCTTTTCGTCAGGCATAGCGATTTTCCATTTTACGGCAATTACCTCATTCAAGGCCAACCCTTGGGCGAATCCGCTGACGCGGACCGGGCTCTACTCGCGGCCTCCCGGCTGAAGCCTTCGGCGCGCTCACCGAGCCACCCAAAGCGGTGTCTCGGCCCATCCAGGTAACGATCCCATTTCGCAGGAAGAGTTTATTGATTCGGAAATCTTGTTGCTCAGGGGCGCCGCCCCTCGCGCGCGCAAGGGCTCGGACCGGGTTTCCCCAACCTTCCGCGCCCGGCTGAATTTTCCGAGGAAGAAGTTTTTGAAGCCGGGCTTGTGCAGGCCGGGTGATACCCCTCCCGGATCGCTTCACCCTTGCACTTGCTACCCCCGTTCTCGCCGAAGGGCAGGGTTGCATGCGCGCGCTGCAACCCATTTCCAAAGGAGAACGAAAACCAATGACCCCGAAAGACGAAACCACCGAAAGCCGTTTCAGCCGTAAGGACGTTTACACCCGCGTGACTGACCGCATTATCGCGGACCTTGAAAAAGGCACCCGCACATGGATGAAGCCATGGGGCGGCGACCATGCAGCCGGGAAGATTTCACGCCCGTTGCGCCATTGCGGAACGCCGTATCGCGGCATGAATGTCCTGTTGTTGTGGGGTGAAGCCGTGGAGAAGGGCTACGCCGCGCCCATCTGGATGACGTTCAAGCAAGCCCTTGAATTTGATGCCCATGTACGCAAGGGGGAGCATGGCTCGCTTGTGGTCTATGCGAACAAGATCACGAAGACCGAGACGAACGAAAAAGGCGAGGACACCGAGCGCGAAATCCCGTTCCTGAAAGGCTACACCGTATTCAACGTGGAACAGATCGAGGGCTTGCCCGAGCGCTTCTACGCAAAGTCAGAAGACCCTTTGCCCTTGTCCGAGCGCATCGAGAGCGCCGACCAGTTTTTGACAGCGACTGGAGCCGACATCCAGCACGGCGGGAACCGGGCCTTTTACGCACCGGGGCGCGACCTCGTGCAAATGCCGCCGTTCGAGGCCTTCCGCGACAAGGAAAGCTATTACGCAACCGCCCTGCATGAGTTGACGCATTGGACCAGCGCCAAGAGCCGCCTAGACCGCAGCTTTGACGCGAAACGCTTTGGCGACCACGGTTACGCCCGAGAGGAACTGGTTGCCGAACTTGGAGCCGCTTTCCTTTGCGCGGACCTCGGCATCACGCCGGAAATCCGCGAGGACCACGCGGCCTATCTGGGCCACTGGCTCAGCGTCCTCAAAGAGGACAAACGCGCCATTTTCTCGGCAGCCGCACACGCGCAACGCGCAGCGGATTTCCTGCAGGGCTTGCAGCCGCATTCGGTGACGGATGCGGCTGAGACCGAACCCGTAGCCGCGTGAGGGGAACAGCCATGAACCACATGAGCCACACCCGCCGCTATGAGCCGCGCTTTCCTCTTGGCTTGGTTGTCAGCACCCCCGGCGCGTTGGAAACCTGTTCCAACGCGCTGATGCAGAAATGCCTCGCTCGTCACCTGACGGGCGATTGGGGTTGCGTGAGCGCAGAGGACAAAGCGGCTAATGACGCAGCCCTGACAGACGGCGACCGCCTTCTGTCTGCGTATCCCATCGACCCCAACCAGCCGAGCGAAGGCTTCGGCAAAAACACGCTCTGGATCATCACCGAGGCTGACCGCAGCGTGACCACGTTGTTATTGCCCGACGAATACTAACGACCCGCAGGGGAGCATTCCGCTTTCCTGTTCTATCAACCACCAAACCAAAAGGAAGAACGACCATGACCAACACCATCGAAATCCCGCTCAACAAACTCGTGCCGTTTATTGGCAACGTCCGCAAGACCAACAACAAGCGTTTCATTGCAGAACTTGCCGCCAGCATCCGGGCGCATGGCTTGCAGCAGAACCTTGTTGTGAAGAAGGACGGCGCGAAATATGCCGTTGTCGCCGGAGGCCAGCGCCTGAAAGCCCTGATGCAGCTTGCGAAGGAAGGAGATATCAAGCCCAACTACCGCGTCCTTTGCAAAGTCGCGACAGACGAAATCGACGCCGCCGAACTCAGCCTTGTCGAAAACGTCATGCGCGAGGACATGCACCCCGCCGACCAGTTTGAAGCCTTCCGCGACCTTGTGGACAAGGGCATCCCCGCCGTCGATATCGCGGCGCGTTTCGGGAAGAGCCTAGACCACGTAAACCGCCTGTTGAAACTGGCGCGTGTGAGCCGCGCCGTGCTGAAAGCGTACCGCGCCGATGCGCTCACACTGCAGCAGGTCATGGCCTTCACGGTGTCCGACGACCACGAAGCGCAGGACCATGTTTTGGAGAATGTCAGACCGCACACCCAACCGCAAAGCATCCGCGAGGCGCTGACCGAAAATGAAATCCCGGCCAGCGACAAGCGCGTTAAATTCGTGACGCTGAAAGCCTACGAAAAGGCGGGAGGCACCACGCGCCGCGACCTCTTCACCGAAGGCGACGACAGCATTTTCCTTCTCGATACTGCCTTGCTGGCACGGCTGGTGACAGAGAAGCTTTCCAAAGTCGCGCAATCCGTTTCAAAGAAGGAAGGCTGGAAATGGACCGAGGCCCATGCCGATTTCGGCTATCAGGAGAAGGCGCAATTCAAGACGGTCCGGCCCGACCTCGCGCCCTTACCCGCAAAGCTGGCAAAGGAAGTCGAGCGGCTGATATCGGAGGCTGAAAAACTCGATACGCAGTGGGAGGAAGCGGCTGGAGACGCGCCATATCCGAAGCGTGTCGCGCAAATTCGCGAACGGCTGGACGAGATCAACGACAGCCGGACCGACGAATGGACCCCCGAGAAGCTGGCTATCGCGGGAACCGTTGTCACCATCGGCGACAACGGCAAGGCCGAAATCATGCGCGGTTTTGTGCGGCCCGAAGACATGCCCAAGGAAGCGAAAAAGGGCAAGGCCAGTGCCGCGAAAACGGACGGCAATACGGACAGCGAGGACAGACCATCCGCTACCATCCCTGCCGCGCTGACCGAAGACCTCACGGCTCAGAAGTCGGCGGCGCTTGCCGCCGAACTTGCCGGGCGGCCCGATATCGCGCTTGCCGCCGTGGTCCACGCGCTGGCTTGCCGTGTCCTCTTTGACGTTCACACGGAACAAGCTTTGCAGATCGGCGCGACTTCGCAATCCTTGCACCGCGTCGAAGGCTCGAAGGCCTTCGCCCACATGGAAGCGACCCGCGAGAAATGGCGCGGCCAGCTTCCCGGCAGTGCAGATGCCCTCTGGCCGTGGTGTCTTGAACAGAAGCAGAAAGTCTTGCTGGACCTTCTGGCCTTCTGTGCCGCCGCGACCATCAACGCCGTGCAGGGCAAGGCCGACAAGCAGGATTGCTGCCGCTTGCGCAACGCTCAGGCTTTGGCGTCCGCGCTCAAACTGGATATGAAGGCATGGTTCACCACGGACGCGGCGAACTATCTTAGCCGCGTGGCGAAGCCGCAAATCTTCGCGGCCATGCAGGAAGTGAGGACGCAGCCGCCAGCACCAGCATGGGAGAAACTCAAGAAGGCCGAACTGGCGCAACTGGCCGAGCGGGAACTTGCCGGGAAAGGATGGTTGCCGGAAGTCTTGCGCCCCGCCGCGTAAAGCCGGATATAACGACGAAAGCCGCCCGCTGATGCGGGCGGCTTTCGCTTTTTTCGATTGCGGCATCCTGCCGCTGAGAGTGGAGGAATCGTTTTTGCTTCATCCCCTCGTTGTCCGAAGGAATACTAACGCTGGCCGCCACTCCTAGCCGATTTCGATGTCGATGTCGGGATAGTGTCGAAGCACTTCTTTCTCCAACGCGTCGCGCACATAGCCCGATAGCTCCTGGATAAGCTCGTTCTTTTTGTTGTCACAAATCGCCGCCGTGTAAAGGACGTTACCTTCGCGGTCTTGTGAGTCCGTAATGTATGCGGTCAATGAGTTCTCTTTCCGCGTGGAACCCGGTTTCTCTGTCAACATCCTTGGGACCCTCTGTCCTTACTCTGGTTCTCCATTCGGAGCCTTGAAGCCCCGCTGAATTAAGGCACTTTGAATCTTCTGACAACAAATGGCAATCTCTTTTTCGCTCGACGGTGTAACGCGTGGGCACACGCGCATAAGCCTTTATGTAAAAGCACTCAGGCACATTCACAAAGTCCAGAACCTTGACCTGTCCGCTCTGTATGATTGCAGCAGCCCGCACCTGAAGAGAAAAGGCCGGCATCTGTCTTCCGTCCCCCTCGGTTGCCTTGGAGCGCGATTACCCCGCCGCCACTGCCGGATATAGCGGCCCGCTTTCTTCCGGGGCTTCGGCTTGCGCCAGACGACCCGCCGCCGACAGTCCACAATACCCGTCTGGCGAACCTGCGGTGAAGCCTCTTCATTCGCCCTTTGCACGGCTTGCAGGCCAGTTCCAAGCCTTTGGCAGGGCCAGAGCCTTTCCGTTCCACTTCGCGACGTTCAATCGAGAGCCGGATTCCGGCATCGACCCAGTCTCGGCAAGTGGGTTTTCCGGTTTTGAGGCGTTGTCAGGTTTTTCTCCCGGATTGTTTGCATGAACCCTTCGTGCAATTTCGATGCTCCTGCCACAGGCGGCCCCGCCGTCAATGACGAATTTTCCCCTGCCTGCGGCATTCCTCGCGAAAGCAAAATTCTATGACAGCGCGGCCTTGCTCCTGTGGCTGGTCGGAGGCATCGCCCGAAAGGGTATGCAAACAAGGAGAAAGAACCATGACAACCAAAACCGAAAAACCCGCCGAAACCAGCTCGATCGCCTACATCGGCTCAACCGTCGAGAAACGGAACGGAAAGACTTACTGGACCCGCGTCGGCGTGGCCTACAAGCCGCACAAGGACGGCGAGGGCTTCACCACCAGCTTCGCGGCCGGGATCGCGGTCAGCGGCGAAGTCGTCTGGCGCAAGCCGAAGCCCCAGGAAGAGGCGCAACCCGCGACCGTCAGCGACGACGACATCCCGCTCTAAGGCAACCGAGAAGGAAGGCGCGAAAGCGCCTTCCTTCTCTCTTTTCAGCAGAAGGAGTACACGACATGCAAAACCCAGTACGCGACAGGCTCGAAAGCGCGGCACTTCGGCTCGATGATTTTCTCAACTCGTCGGTTGCGAGCAACCTCGGCCCTCATGAGAGAACGGTTCTTTCGGCGGTGAACGATATTGCCCAGGCAATCGAGATGCTCGCCGTCTTTCATGCTGTTCAGCGGGGCAGGAATTCGCTAAAGTCACCGAAGATTCGCAGCACTTTTGGGTGCCCATTCTGCCCAAGTCCTGCCCAGGCGAAACTAGCGCAAAATTCATAAGTAATTTCAATGCCGTTCTATGGATGACCTATCTCGCCGGGATGGGTCATCTCTTCTAACTTATTGACTTCTAAGCATTTCCATCGTAGAAACATCCTACCCAGACCCTGCCCAGCCTACGGCAGATCAAGGACTTACGCGCCAAATCTACCCAGTTCCTGCCCAGAAGGAAAGCCCTCGATGTCCAAGCCGCCCAAGCTATTCATGGTCGATGTCCACAAGCTCGGACCCGCGCTCATCATCTACCGACGTTCAGATGTGCAACACAAAAAGTGGTATTGCCGTATCAAGCTGCCCAAGGAAGACAGGTACAAGAGGATTTCATTGAAGACGACCGATATCGAGGAGGCCAAGATCGCAGCCCTCAAGCATCAAATCGTCATCGAAACCAAAATGGAGAGCCAGCTTCCTGTCTTCGATAAGCCGTTCAGCGAGGTTGCGCTGGAATACTCCGAACACCAGAGGCGGCTTTCCGAAATCGGTCAGATTACGGCGAAACGCTGGAAGACCATCGACGGGCACATCCGCCTGCACCTCATTCCGTATATGGGAAAGGTCCAGATCACGCTTATCGGCGAGGACAAATGGACGGAGTATCCCTTCTGGCGCAAGAAGAACAATGCGCCGAAAACTCCACGGAAGCATCCTCTTCACAAGTCTCCGAAAGCCTTACCGGAAAAAGACCCTGACGAGGAACACCGGGCCGCCAAGGAAGGCACGCTCCGTCAAGAGATGACCACCTTTCGCGCCATCATGAAGTTTGCGGCGAAGAAGAAGTACATTCCGCTGACGCAAGTGCCGGACGGCGACATGCCGGAGGACAACAACCGACGCGAGGCCTTCACCGCGACGGAATACAAACATCTCCACACCTATGCTCGAACCAAATGGATCAAGGAAGGGAAAAAGTCACTTAACGTCTGGTACAGGGACATGGTCTATCAGTTCATGCTCGTCATGGCCAATACGGGCATGAGGAACTCAGAGGCCCGTTCCCTGAAATGGCGGGATATCGACCCCCGGAAGGCGAAGGATGGAAGACCCTTCGTCGTGCTGAACGTCAGGGGCAAGAAAAAATTCCGGGAACTGATCGCGGCCGGAAATGTCGCGGAGTATCTTGAGCTCATCCGCGCTCTATTTATAGAGGCGCAGAAACGCCGCTTGAAGAACTGGCAGGAAGCGGACCTTGGACCGAAGCCGGACGATTTTGTGTTTACGACCGTAGAGGGGAACTCAGCGAAGTCACTCTACGATACTCTCGTCGCCGATCTGCTCGAAAAGTCCGGATTGCTTTACAGTTCATCAGGCAGCCGCCGCAGCACCTATTCATTCCGTCACACCTATGCCACCTTCCGCCTCGCCGCAGGAACGGATTCATATTTTCTTGCAAAGCAAATGGGCACTTCCGTGAAGATGATCGAGGACCACTACGGCCACGTCGCGCCGACGAAACATGCCGAGCTTCTTTTACAGGGAGTACCGGAATGGGAGATTGTCGCCGAAGCTACCGGCGGAAAGGCGTCGGGCGTGAACGCCGACGCGGCCGGAGTGAAAGCGAAACCCCGAACGAAGCCAAAGCGGAGTGCGGGCAAGTCTTCGCCGCCAGCCGGTAAAGCGTCGAGATCGACGCGGCGGCGCTGAAGGCGGCAAAGCCCCAAACGCGCGGGCCGCAGATGCGGCACTTCGAGCGCGTTTGGAAAAGAATTCGCCATGCGCCCGAGGGCGCACACTGGCGAATTCGCATAAGAGTCGCGAAGCCGAGGCTTCGCTACCCACGACTGTGGTCCTTGATGAGGCTCAGCACGACATCCGTAGGTTGGAGCCGAGGAAGAAATCACCGATTTACACCAGCGTTTCGAGATGGTACAGAAGCTGACTTGGTAGGGGTGTCGCCGAGGCGAAAAGCTTGACCCCGTATCTAGCGCGGAAGAACCACATCACAGGTAAGCCATGCACGACACTACGGGACTCGCGCTGTTTCTGGCCATCGTGTTTTTATATTTCTTTCCCTTCCTCAACGCCCTGGTCAGCCGCCATAAGAACAAGACTGCCATTTTCTGCGCAAACCTTTTCTTCGGATGGACTCTCATCGGATGGGCGGGATGCCTCGTCTGGTCGATGACAAAATAACGGCTCTAGGATGATCCAGAAGAACGAACCCGCAGCGGCTCACGCCGTGACAAAATCCGTTGTTGTGAAACAAGCAGAAGACCCGGCGGGCCGCTTGGGCGGCCCGCCGGGCTTTCTGAGTTTACGGCTTTGGCCCGCGCAAGCGCCGCGCCATCAGCTCAAAGCGGATATTCGAAAGCGAGGCTTCGGCCATGGGCAACTGTCCGCACTTTTGCCGCAGGCGCTCGACGTCCGCCGATACCTGGAAGAATTTGGATTGCAGTTCGACGGTCGGGATGTCCTTCAGTTCCGTTGAGGGGATGAACGTGCTCGTCATGGGCTTTCTCCTTCATTTCGCAAGACCGCGACCATCGCGGCCTTCGTGTCTGGAGGCCTGCAACTCGTTCGGCGGCTAAGTACCCTCTTGGGCGTCACGCCCGTGGAAAGAACTTCCCGCCGCTGAAACTCTCGGCGGCGGGAAGTTTACTTCGACAACGAACAGGGGCAGGTTGAAGGATAGAAGGACGCCTTTGGGCGCAGGTCTAAAGAAATGAAGTCTGGAGAAGTCTCATGACGAGACGCGCTTCACCACCAAAAATGGAGATGAAGGGCTGACGACTGGAGTGTTGAATAGCATTCGAGAATTCGCCCGGTGTCGGGATTAAAGGACGAGAGCGCCGCCCGGCAAAAGGGCGGCAATGATGCCCAGGCATGCGCCGAGGCTCAGCAAGAGAATGACGCCCCGCGCTGAAAGCTGCAAGCAGAGCGGGCTAAGCCGTCAGGTCATGAAAGGAATTTGCTGACCTCGATCGCCCGGACCGTTTCGTCCGTCCACCTCAGCCGTTCCGCCTTTCCCCGTGCTATCGTCGCTCGTTTCTTGGCGATGACCTCGCCCTTTTTGAGAAGCTTGAGCGGCATGCCATGCGGGTTCTTGACGATTTGATCCTTGATGACGGAGAGCCGAACGTAATCCCGGCTGTCCAGTTCCAGCACTTGCGCCGTCGCGCGATGCTCGCCGAGCGGCATTACCTTCTTCTTCCTTTTCCGCCTGGTCTCGGGCCAAATCGCCTCCGTCCACCGGATCACGTCGCCCGTGGTGAAGTTTCCCCCGCAAGGTATCCAATCCTCCTCAGACACTTTTCCCAACTCCGAGTTGTCTTCATTCCCGAATTCGCCGACCTTACCCGATGGCGGGGCCAAAGGAAACGGTCATCGATGACTGGGCCGCGTCGGGCGCGTTCTTGCCGCCAGAGCATTGGACCGGTGGGCATCGGCAGATTTCCGGCGAGGCTTCACAGGGGGCGCACATGCAGGCTACAGTTGTGTAGCCGCGACGTCCGCCCCCTGGCGATCAGAAGTGGTTTATCGTTATGTTTAATCTAAAGGGGCAAGAGCAAACCCATGCCGAAGAAAACCAAAGCCGCTGAACTGACGGAGCTGTTCTACAAGACCCCGGAGATGCAGGAATGCAGACAGACGGCAGGCTCCATCGCGAACAAGCTGGACCCGGAGGATACCGTCTCCATCAAGATCGATGTGCCCAAGGAATTCATCCGGCTGACCGAGTTTCTCGAAGAGAAACGGGCGTCAGGTGCGGCGCCCAGACCAGCGGCCAAAGTCCTGAGCCAGATTTTGCAGAACGAGCTTCACGATCAGCTTCATTGGCTGACCGTCGGCCCGGCGCGGTATGAATATTACCGCAACCTGTGGAACCGCTTCTGCGACGAACATGGCGCGCCGGAAGAGAAGATCGCCGACCCGGCAAGTGGCCCGGCGAAAAGCACCGAGGAAGGGCCTTTTTGAAACTTCCGGCCCGAGTTTCGGTCCTGCTGTTCTGCGCCCTTGCGCCTGCTTTCGCACAGGGTTCAGGAACGAGCTTCTACGACGACTATGGGTCCGTCATTATTGTCTTCGGCCTCATAGCTGCCTTCCTCGGGTTCGGCTATATCCTGCAGGTCAGGGGCTGGAAGCCCAAAGAAAAGGGGTTTTCGTTCCAGCTACCCCAACCGCCTCAAGACACCTACGGCAGCGCCGATTTTGCCGAGCCGGTGCCCTTCATGCCGGACCAGCTTTACGTCTTCGGGGGCGTGTTTTTCGGCAAATCGAGTACGCCAGGCCCAGCCCACCTTGGTCCCTTTGTCGGGCATGAGGGCGGGCCGATATGTTCCTTGCCTGAAAGCCATTCCATCATCGTGAGCCCGACCCGAAGCGGCAAGGGCACGAGAGTACTAATTCCGACGCTGTTGCGGTATGCCACGGGGAGCGCCCTTGTGATCGACCCGAAGGGCGAAAACGCTGCCGTGACTGCCCGCGCGAGGATGGCCCTGGGTCAGAAGGTGCATCTCATAAACCCCTGGGGCGAACTGAGCCCCACGTTCCAGAAACTCGGGCTTCAGAATGCAACCTATAACCCGCTCGACATCCTGGACCGGGATGACCCGAATGCCGTCGCCACCGCCCAGGCGTTGGCGTCGGCAATTTGCCCGAAGGAAAAGGGCGGCAAGGACGCCTATTGGAGCGACTCGGCGGCCAGTGTCCTGACCGCCGTTCTCCTCTGGCTGGCCGACGAGCCTGGCGAACAGAAAACCCTTGGCCGCGCCCGCGAGATCGTCACCAAAACCCGCAAGGAATTCGTGGGGGAGTACCTGACCAAAATGGCCAAGTCTTCGTCCTTCGACGGGGCCATCCGGGAGAACGCAGCGCCCTTTATCGACCTCGCCCAGGAGACCTATTCCGGGGTCATGTCCAACCTCGGCCAGCACACGAAATTTCTGTCCGACCCGCAGGTGAAAAGGGCGACGGCGACCTCATCGTTCTCCATGACCGACCTCATGAAGGGGCCGACGACGGTCTACGTTGTCATCCCCCCGGACCGGATGGACACGCAGCGGACCTGGCTCCGGCTTCTCATCACGGCAGGGATGCAGACCTACAAGCACGGGACCACCGGAAGCGTTAACCGGTGCATGTTCATGATCGACGAATTCCCGGCTTTGGGGCGGCTGGATGAGCTGCCCCGAGACATCGCCACCATGAGCGGCTATGGGGTGGATTTCGTGCTCGTGGTCCAGGGGCTGGACCAGCTCAAGGATGTCTATGGGGATGCCCGCAGCACCATCCTGAGCAACTGCGCCTACAAGTGGTTTTGCAACATTAAGGATCTCGATAGCGCCCAGTACCTGAGCAAGACCCTCGGCAAAACGACGGTCCCAACGACCAGCAAATCGACCTCCCTGGGGCACAATCCGGGGGGTGGTTCCAGTGGCCAAAGCACGACCCATGGGGAGACGGGACGGGACCTTTTGATGCCCGACGAAATCATGAACCTGGGGCGCGACACGGCGATATTGCTCAACCCGACGAAGCGCCCCGATTACCTCCGGACCGTGGACTATTGGAACCTTCAGACGGCCTTCGCATACCTGGAAGACATCGAAGCCTACAACCACGTCTATTGGGGAAGCCGCCCCTTGCAGTTCGATCCCAACCCCTACCACAAGTCCTGAATAGCGCCCGACTGAAGCCCCTTTACATAGGGACCGGGCGCGTCTAGCTTCCGGGTCGTGGCCGTGCCGGTTGTACAAATCCTTGGGAGGGCAGATCGGCTGGCCACATCCCCACATCCTTCGTTGACCCCGCGCACATTCTGACACCCGCAACGCGAGGTTGTGCGCCCAAAGTAAGCCTGCGTTTGCCTGCAACTTGAGTATTTACCAGAATCACTACCCGTGGTAGCATAGTACCATCTGGATCACTTAGGAACACTTGCAAGCCATTCGCACGCATGCCGCGTGCGACCGCCCCGGAGGGGCTTGGCTTGGCAAAGGGAGGCTGCTTCGCCCTCCCGTTTGCATTCCCTCCAGACCAGGGTTTGGCACCCGTGGACCTGCCCCAGGGCTTTGCCCTTGGAACCCACGGAGGCTCTGCCTCTGCGACACCGCTCAAGGGCTGTTCGCGCCCCTGAGAACCAGCGACCGGGGCTTTGCCCCTGGACCCTACAAGGGGCTATCGCGCCCCTTGACCACTCGTCAGAGCCTTCGAGCTCCGACACCTTGACGGGGGCCTTCGTGCCCCTGCGACCCAGACCGGTGTTTCGGCACCGGCTTCGTCAAAGGAAGGGGCGAGACCCCTTCATCATGCGGGCGCGACCGGAGCCCGTATGGCATGACCGGGGCTGTAAAAGCCCGTCAGGACCCGGCACTCACTATTGCAACCACTGGAAGAAAAGGAGCCGCCCCATGACGACCCCTAACCCCACTGTTGCTGCCGACCAGCCCTGGACCTGGGATGAAAACCGTTGGAGAGAAGCTCTCCGGAGCCACAAACCCTTTTCGCCAAAGCTCCGGGCAATCTTGGAACACCTGTACACATGCTTCATGGCGCATCACCGAGCGAACGCGGAGTATCAATTCGAAGCGGCCATGTCCGGTGCCCCGGACGTCTCACGCTTACGTGTGACCGCGCGGCGTTTGGCGAAGGCCCGGCATGAAGCCCTCACGGCTCTGGGGCAAGACCCGACGTCACCGGACGTCCTTCCGTTCGCTCCCACCATCCTCTATGACGCGTAACGATCCCCGCCCAACCCTGTAAACGAAAGGAGCCCCATGACGACGGAAAGCCTGGCCGAAAGCGGCGACCAGAACCCGAAAAAGAAACGCATCAGGTCGGACAAGCGGCAACGAACCTCCCAATTCGTTGTGCGCTGCACAAAAGATGAATTCAACGAAATCGCCGCGAACGCGCGGGGAACGGGGCTCAAAACGACCGCCTGGCTGCGCGCCAAGGGGCTGCTACGGGGCGACCCCGGCCCTCGTTCCCAGCGGACTCCCCCGCTGCATGTCGAGCTTCTGAACCAGGTCAAGGCCATGATCGGGCGTGTCGGAAACAACCTCAACCAGATCGCCCACCAGCTTAACAGCAACGAGTTTTACGACCTGCCCGAGCTTCGCCTTGTGCTGAGGCAAATCCTCAAAATCACAGACACCATCCTGGTCGCGCTTGGCAAGGAACCGAGCCCCGAATTACAGGATTGGGACCAATTCGTGGATGCCGCCAGGAAGAGCCTCGGTTCCGACCCGAGCGCCAAGACCATTTCCCTTCCGGCTGACGTCGTCCGGCGCGTCATCGAAAACACCCACGCGCGGGCTATGTTACATCCGTCGCAGCGCCCCTCAACCGGGCTGGAGCCCGAGGCGTCTCCTTCGGGCGCGCCGCCTTCCAGTAAATTCCTGTCGCCGGAGGGACATGCCTGAGTGATCGTTAAGGGCGCCTCCAGAAGCGGACCGCACCAGCTCGCCATCTACCTGATGCGCGTGGGCCGCTATGACACGGGCGAGCCCACGCACCTCCTTGACTTCCAGTCCATCCGCGCCATCGGCGTTGACGCAAACAACCGGGAGCGCACCTCCGCTGAGCTTGGTGAAGGGTTTCGGGACTGGCAAAGTTCCGTCGAAGCGACCCAACGGGGGCGCGACGGGCTTTACCACTGCGAGATCAGTCCGGAAGCCCGTTATGCACGCGAATTGACGAAGAAGGACTGGCTGCGTCTTGCGGATATCGCGGGCGAGGAACTGGGGCTTGACGGGCAGCCCCGCGCCGTCGTGCTCCACGCCGGCAAGGACGGCCGTCCCCATCTCCATGTCGTCTGGGAGCGCACCGACCTGGAGAAGATGAAGGTGATTTCGGACGCCTACAACTATATCGCCCATGAGCGCGCCAGCCAGCGCATGGAGCTGGAATTCGGGCACGAAATCATTCCCGGCAAGCACGCCAAACGTGACCGCAAGAAGCAGCCGGAATTCCCCCGCCAGAAGCTCACCCAGGACGAAGATCAATACCAGAAGCGTTCCGGCCTTTCCAAAGAAGAGCGCGTCGAGGAAATCAAGGCGCTGCACGCTTCCGCCGACAACGGACCCGCCCTCAAGGCCGCCCTGGAGGACGCCGGATACATTCTCGCCAAAGGCGACCGGGGCTATGTCGTCGTCGATCAGAAGGGCGGGCATTCGGTTCTCTCCCGCAACACAGGTCTCAAGAAGAAAGAGATCGAAGCTTTCATGGCGGGCGTCGAGCTGGACAAGCTGCCGACCATTGAAGAGGCGAAGGCTGTTCAGTCCGAGCGCCGCAAGACCGTCTCAAAATCGAACGTCGCAAAATCGGACGGTCCGGCCGTGCCCGATAAGCAGCCCGACTTGTCCGCCGAAGCCTCGGCGAAGGGGGAGGAAAAGGGCGTGGAAGCGTCCAAATTCCTGCCGCCCCAAACCATCCAGCAACAGTCGCAACCCCTCCAGGCCCAGGAAGACGCGGAATTGGAGGCCCTTAAAAAGGCGCTTGCCGAACGCCAGGCGAAGGAAGTCCAGAAGTGGGCCGACTACCACGCCCTTGAGTTGCGCCGCTGCGAGTTCGACCAGGAGATTCTCGTCAAAGGCAAGACGGCGGATTTTGATGCAATGCAGCAGCAAGAACGCGACAGGCTGAAGTCCCGCCATGCGGAGCAGCGCACCGGCATCAAGGGCATCATCGACGCCATTCAAAACCGCTGGAACCCGACCTTGGGGGCGGAGAAGGCAAAGGAACGTCGCCGCGAAATCGCGCAGTTGAAACGCCGCCAGGATAAGGAGCGGAAGGATTATCTCGCCCTGTTGGAGCAAAGCAGACAGCTCGAAATCGAAAACTTGAAGGAGCGGCAGGCGCTCCGCAATCACGATGAGGAACTGAAGCGCGCCAAGGAGCAGGAGCGGTATATCCGCGAGCATCACGAGGCCAAGCGCCTCCGCGAGGACATCGAGGCCCAGAGAATTCAGGAAGAGCTTGACCGTAATGACAGCCTAAGGGACGGGCCGCCCCCGCCAAAGTTGGGAAAGTGAGTGGCTCGCGGTTTGTCGCAACACAAACCCCGAGCAGGTTCCTCCAGGTTGCAGCGGCCCCGGTTTCGCGGTTCCTCGTGAAGCATCCGAAGCTCTCGCGCTTCATCGCGCACCTTCCAGGCGTTTCGCGGTTTATCCCCCGTAACCTTGGCGAAGGTGCATTCATGACCCTACCGACCGCCGCTACCGTGGAGCACGTTGCGCCAGTCTACAATGCCCGAGCGCGCAAGCAGCATCGTCCCAGCCTGAAGATGTAGTTGACGTAGTCAAAAGGAAATGCTCGGATTCGGAGGCGCCTCGTTGAAACGCCAGCGAGGGTGCATCCGTATTTTTCAGAAGGCGCTTTTCGCAAAGGAACCGCGCGTGTTTAGAATCCTGATTGTCCTTTCCTTGTTGATTCTTGCTCATGCGTCTTACGCCGAAGAGCACACTCTACAGTCACCCTACCCACTCCCCTGGTTGCGGGACAAAGTCGTCATCTTGAAGGCGATGGCGGGTAAGGGTGATCCCGATGCCCAGTACCAACTCGGCAAGATTTATCTCAACGGCTTTGAAGATCCCAAAGAAGCTTACAAATGGTTTGGAATGGCGGCTGAGGGCTATCGCAAAGCAGCGGAAAAAGGAGACGCCGACGCTCAGTACCATCTGGGCGACATGATGTATCACGGATTTACCGAAGGCGGCACAGAGGACGCTGCTAGATGGTTTTACAGAGCGGGACAACAGGGAAACGCCGAAGCAATGGCCCTCGCTCTGCGGCTTAACCCTAGTCTCGTTAACGGCGACCACCCTTCGAAGATGGAAGACATGATGGCGAAAGTCAAGAAATGGAAAGCCGACAGGGAGAAGGCTGAAAACACAAACCCATCAAGTTCAAATGGAACATCACCAACGCCGGTGGCGTCGCCTCCGGCGTCTAAGTAAGCCGATCCCACACACAGGAACCGCTTGCATACCATGGTATGCAACTTGCGATAGGTGACGTCACTTCTGGCAAATCTTTAGGTTGCTTTGTTCTGTTAAACACGCTTAACGCTTCTTTAATCAAGGCCCGCTACGCTCTCCCGACAATCATTTTTCACGTTGACGTTGTGCGTTCGAAGGTGCATTTATTTCCCAGGTCAACTTTCGAATGGGGGGAGGGCGAACTGTGGCATTCATCCAGAGCATCTATTGTGGTATCCACCGCAGCTACTTGGCGCTAGCAGTGGCGGCGTTTTTTGTCCTGAGCGCGGCGACCCAAGCAGCCGCGACGTCATACCTACCTTTGTTCGACACAACCGATCTCATTGGCGTTGACACCGTAGTCGTGGGTGGTGGTTCGTCGTCAGGTCACGCTCTTTTCCCTCCTCGTAAGCCATCGGCGATCGTGGGGCACGACGCAATCACCCTTGCGGTCAAGGACGTCTTTTCTAAACAGCCATGGATTTCTGTTAAAGGCTTCCAGGAAGTTGATGTAACAGAATTGTCAAAGCCAAATGTCATCTTTTTCGATTTCGACATATCCGCGCAGCAGGACAGCGCCGATGGCAGAGCCGTCGCGGTGGGCTCGCTGGGGCTACAACTGTGGAAGTATCATCCGCACGGAATGAGGTCTGCTATTGCCATTCAACCAGCTACATTTCCGTTTCTAATGTCGGCCAGCGCAGAAGAATTGGATAAAAAGCTCGACACAGGTGCCCGGTTTCTGACCTCATACTTCCCCTACGTTCTCGGCTGCCTCAAAACCGGTGGCGGGCTCAATTGCAGCATCGTCGAAGATCCCTGGGGACAGCGTCCTAAATCAGAACGCATCAACGGCAAGCTGTATCCATCAAACGGAGAGAAGCCATGAGTGAGAGCGACGCCCTTCTGCTAACCCAACCAGACGAGAACTGGAAAGACCCAGGCGTAACCGACAACCTCGGAGTGGATTCGGACCTGATGCTGGGATATGCCTTTTATCCATCACCGAATTGGCCGAGCTATATATTCGCCAACGGCAGCTTCAGCGCCCAGTACGGCAGCGTTGTAGATACTAATAGCGCTTCCCAACCCGCATCCCCAACGCCCGGTCAACAAGCACTGATCAACTATTTTCTGTCCGACACCTCCGGATCGGTAGGCGGTTTCGCTGATGTGCATTATCGCGACTCGTTTTCCGATGTCTCCACGATTCAATTCCACAATGACACTTCATGGACGGCCGGCCAGGCGCAGATTTTTATTTCCGATGCGGACATCAACGGAACCGCTGCGGGCTCGACGTTTCAGCCTTATAAAATCCAGACCTTTGACGGTAATCCGCGTAACGGCTTTGGGCTGGCGTTCGATGCTGGTGGCCCGAGTAATATCAAGGTCTTTATATCTGGTGTGTTGGACACCCAAAACGACTATACGCTGAGCTCCGACCATCTGACGCTGACTTTCAATTCCGCGCAGAATCCAGCGGATGTCAAAGTCTACCTCAGCAATAGCTATTTCTCCGGCGATATCGTTCTCGACAACGATCAGGCGCATAGTTCGATCACGCAAGGGCAGTTGGGCGTCGGGCAACAAGGGGCGGAGGTCATTCTGCATGAACTTGGACATTCCCTGGGCCTGATCCATGCCAATTCCAATCCACAAGATGCCTTGGATGTAAATGCTGGCCTAACGGGCGATTTCGCCACGGAAAAATACACAATCATGGGGACCCCAACCGCTAGTCAATCCATTGGGGACCCCGACGTGGAAAGCTCGACAACCGATCCGAATAATGCGACCAACTGGGTCTTCGCGACCGGCCTGCAGCTTTACGACATCGCTGCAATCCAAAGCATGTATGGCCGGAACTACTTTACAAGAGACGAAGACGGGACCGTTTACACCGGGGGAACTGTTAGTAGCGTCGTCCAAGCTTTCGGTGCGGACAAGTCAGCGGCGTTCCTCTACACGATCTGGGACGGCGCAGGCATACACGACAAAATCGATGCAACCGGATATCTGGGGAATGCCGAGATTGATCTTCGCCAAGGACATTTCAGTTCTATCGGCAGTAATGGAAGCGGCGGCACGGTCAGCTTCGACACGATCGACGGCAGTGGCAACCATATCGACCATGGCAACGTCGCCATCGCTTATCATTCGATCATCGAGGACGCAGTCGGTACGGGGCAAGACGACGTTTTAATCGGAAACGACTGGGGCAATACGCTGACCGGCGCGGCCGGCGACGATGTGCTCTTCGGAGACGGCGGTCTATTCGACGGCCAGCATGAGGTCGCCACCGTTGACCAGAGTGATTCACTCGATCCCAACAGGTCAAAGCCCACGAGCGACAATGACGTCCTTATCGGCGGAGCCAACGATGACGTTTTGATGGCGGGTGCGGGCACCAATCAAATTGCCTGCGGCGGAGATGCCGTGACCGATGGAAGCGGCAACATCACGGGCAGCACCAATAGCGGCACCGTTGATACTTACATTATCGCGATGGCCTCCGGCCAGACGGCCTCGGCGACCATCGGCGAATCTGCAAAAACAGCCACCGTATCGAACGCCTCCGGTGGTGAGAGCAACACTACATTGTTTGCCATCGATGATGTTGTTGCCGCGCGTTTCGACGTGGGCAACCAGATTTCTTTGTCATCCTCGGCCAACATGTCGGGTGGCATGATCTTCACTGACGCGGACGCCACAACCCTCGCCTCTGTTCAGACATATCTCACGACCAAGTTTTCGGGAATAAATGCCCTCAACCCACTTGGAGCCATTACAACCGGCAGCGACATACATCTTGGCAGCACCGATATTGGCGCGTTCTACAACTTCGGGACTGTCTCCGCCACCGCTTCCGATGACGACTTCGTTCTTAAGCAGTTCGCAGGGCGCACCTTCAACGGTCTTGGTGGAAACGATACTGCGGATTACAGCAACCTCACCTCTCTCCCAATCCATCTGACGCAGTCCCCCACGAGTTTCGATTTCCAGGTCAACGATGGTGGAGCGCAGAGCGATACACTCGTTTCCGTTGAGCACATCATCGGCACATCGATGGATGACACATTCACTCTCGTTCACACTCAAGGCGTCACCTTTGACGGCGGTGCGGGCTCGAACAAAGCCGATTTCAGTGGAATCGGAGGCGGATTCGGGATTGTTCTCCATGCTACTCCGCCCGGCTCCACGACGCCGTCAAGCCTTACGGTATCAGCGCCCGGTACTGCGGACACTTTTGTCTCGGTTCAGACAATCGTTGGCACCAGTGGCTTGGATATTTTCCAGGGGACCAACGGCACGGTGGACGACGGGAGCGGCCATCATCTTACATACATCGGTAACGGAGGCAATGCAGGCGCCGGAGATCTATACGAGTTTACGATAGGCATCGATACAGGGCTTGTTGAGCTCAGTTCTGCCTCCACTCTTTATCATGACAATATCGAACTCTCCGATATTGAGACGATCGCAAGCGAAAACGATCTGGTTCTCAGCGAAACGTCATCCTCTGCGAACGGCGTGAATTACGTTGATCTTGTGTTCAGCGGAACAACCTCCGGCGATGGGCTGGACGTACGGCTCAATAAAGACCAGGTCTTAGCCGGAGACTTCGATTCAGTCCAGGCTACCTTCACCACCGACCCTACCGGAGTTGGCTTCAACGCGAAGAACCTCGTCAACTACCTGTCAGATCACGCAGCAGAAGGCGCGACTGCCTTAAACACTGACATGGCGCTCTTCTTTTCGGCAGGCAATGACTACTACCATTACGCAGACAATGGCGGCGCGTCCACTCTCAACGGTAGCGGCACTGGACACGACCATGTCCTGCTTCAAGCAAGCGGTCCTACGGCGACCTACGCCAAAAGCTTGGCCAATCCGCTAGACCTTATTATCGGATACGGCACTGGCGGCAGTAACCTCACGGTCCACAATTTCTTTGACCCTACCACGACGAATCACCAGATCGACCAGGTTGATTTCTCGGATGGTACGGTTCACACCCTCAGCTACATTCTGCAGCATGTGTTTACTCAAACCGGCACTGCGGGAGATGACGTTCTGACGGGGGCCGACTACACCTACGGAACCACGGATTGGTTGTACGGCCTTGCCGGAAACGACACGCTTAACGGCGGCGTCGGTGCGGATACCATGGTTGGCGGGACTGGCAATGATACGTACATCGTCGATAACGCAGGCGACGTCGTTGTCGAAAATTCCGGCGAAGGTACGGATCTCGTTCAATCAAGCATCACGTATGCGCTCCTCGACAATTTCGAAAACCTGACGCTGACCGGGACCGGCAACATCAACGGCACTGGCAACGGCGTTGCGAACATTATCACCGGCAACAGCGGCAACAACACGCTCGACGGCGGTTTGGGTGCTGACACGATGATCGGGGGCGGCGGAAACGATACCTTTGTCGTCGATAACGCAGGTGACGTAGTGACAGGAGGAAGCGGAACCGACACTATCCAATCCAGCCTTTCCTGGGACATGAGTTCGACTGGCCATAATAATACTGCCGTTGAAAACTTGATTCTCACAGGTAGCGCGAATATCAACGGCACCGGCAATAGCCTGGACAACCTCATCATCTCCAACACAGGAATCGATACGCTCACCGGCGGTGCTGGAAACGACACCTACATTCTGAACAATAGCGCCGACGTCGTTGTCGAAAACTCTGGCGAAGGCACAGACACTGTGCAGGCCAGCTTTGGTCTGAACCTCGCCTCCTTTGCGAACGTGGAAAACGTGATCCTGACCGGGAGCGGGAACTTCAACGCGACCGGAAATGCCGCCGTCAACGTGCTCACTGGAAACAGCGGCGACAATACGCTCGACGGTAGCGCGGGAGCCGACACGCTCATCGGTGGCGGCGGCAACGATACTTTCATCGTGGACAATACATCCGACATCGTTACAGCCGGTTCCGGGACCGATACGATCCAGTCCAGCATTTCCTGGGATATGAGCTCGGCGGGCCACAACAACTCCAACGTCGAGAACCTGAGCTTCACCGGCAGTTCTAATATGAACGGCACAGGCAACAGCCTCGACAACATCCTCACCTCCAACACCGGTTTGGATACCCTCGCGGGAGGTCTCGGCAACGACACCTATATCGTCAACAATTCGAGCGACGTGATCAATGAGAACCTCGGCGAAGGGACGGACACGGTTAACACCAGCCTCGCCTGGACCCTTGGCAACAATATCGAAAACCTGACGCTGACCGGCAGCAACGCGGTCAACGGCACCGGCAACAGCCTCGACAACGTCATCATCGGGAATGACGCCGTCAATACGCTTATCGGGAACGACGGGAACGACACGATGAGCGGGTTTAGCGGCAATGATAGCCTCAACGGCGGAACCGGCAACGATGTACTAGACGGCGGCGCGGGCGTCGACTGGATGATTGGCGGAACTGGCAACGATACTTTCTATGTAGATAATTCGTCGGATGTCATCGGCGAGGGTACAAACGGGGGCACAGACACAGTATTTTCTAGCGCTACATTTAGTTTGGCCTTAGCAGGCTCCGTTGAAGTACTCGTGCTGACCGGCACTGCCAACATCAACGGCACCGGCACTCTTCTCAACAATTGCACCATTATCGGTAACAGCGGAGACAACGTTCTTGATGATGGCGGCGGCCGCGTTAACGGCGTGGATACGCTGATTGGCGGACTAGGGAATGACACGTTCAACGTAAATAATGACGGAACCGTCGTCGTTGAAAACCCCGGCGAGGGCATTGACACTGTTGTAACCATCAGGAGTTGGACGCTCGGCGCGAACATTGAGAATCTGACCCTTCTAGGTGACAACTCTGGCGGAACCGGAAACAACCTCGACAATACGATTATCGGCAACATCACTGATAACATCCTTAATGGCGCAGGCGGAGTTGACACGCTCATCGGCGGCACAGGTAATGACACCTACATCGTAGATACAACCACTGACACGATCATTGAGAATGCAGGTGAAGGCACGAGGGACGAGATACAAGCGAACATGAGCTTCGACCTGAGCTCGAATTCCATGTACGCCAATATTGAGTACCTACAACTGACCGGAAGCGGAAGCTTTACTGCAACAGGTAACGCTCTGGACAACTACATCGCCACCGGTTCAGGAAATAGCGGAAACTGCACGCTGGATGGCGGTGCCGGTGCGGACACCATGCTCGGCGGCTTGGGGAACGACGTCTTTCTTGTCGACAATGTCGGCGACACGATCTTGGGCGGCCTCGGCGGGACTGACACTGTTCTTTCTAGTGTGACTCATACGCTGGAAACCGGCCTGCTAATCCTGACGCTCACCGGAAGCGCGAATATCAACGGGACGGGCAATAGCTCCGTTAACGTCATCACTGGCAACAGCGGCAACAATACTCTGGACGGCGGGACCGGAGCCGACACCTTGATCGGCGGCGGCGGCAACGACACGTTCATCGTAGACAATGCCGGTGACAGTGTTACAGGCGGTTCCGGAACCGATACAGTTCTGTCGGGCATCTCGTTCACGCTCTCGTCGGCTCTGGAGAATTTAACCCTCACTGGTACGAGCAACATCAACGGCATCGGTAACGGCGGTGCGAACGTCATTACCGGCAACAGCGGAAATAACACGCTGGATGGTGGTGGCGGCGCGGATACCCTTACCGGCGGAACCGGCGACGATACTTACGTCATCAACAATAGCGGTGTCACCATCGTCGAAAGTTCCGGTGCCGGAACGGACACCATTCAGACGTCAATGACGTTCGACCTCACTTCGAACGCCATGTATTCAAATATTGAGAACCTGACGCTGACAGGAAGCTCCAACATCAACGGGACTGGCAACAGCTTCGATAACCTGATTACTGCCAACAGCGGGATCGACACGCTTTCGGGAGGTTTAGGAAACGACACTTATATCATTGGCAACGCGAGCGACACCATTGTAGAAAGTACTAGCGCTGGAACCGACCTGGTGCAGTCCGGCATTACTTTCTCAATATCTTCATTCGCAAACGTCGAAAACCTGACGCTGACGGGAAGCGCCAACATCAACGGGACTGGCAACAGCGCAGTGAATATCATTACCGGCAACAGCGGCAATAACACGCTGGATGGCGGCGGCGCAAGCGACACGCTCATTGGTGGTGTTGGCGACGACACATATGTCTTAAATAACACTGGCATCACCATTACGGAGGGCTCTGGTGCTGGCACGGACACGATCAGCACCAATATGACCTTCGACCTCACTTCGAATGCCATGTACGCAAATATCGAGAACCTGACGCTGACCGGGACTAGCGCCATTATCGGCACCGGTACCAGCGGTGCGAACGTCCTGACGGGCAACGGCATTTCGGGTACAAGTCTCGTAGGCGGTCTCGGCAATGACACATATTATCTTGGCGCTAGCGACACCGTGGTGGAAAGCTCCTCAAGTGGCGGCACGGATACGGTGAACGAAGGCCGCGCAAGCTACACGCTCGGCACCAATGTTGAGAATCTTGTGCTTACCGGAACCTCTGACATCAACGGCACAGGCAATACTCTGGCAAACATCATCACGGGGAACACTGGCAATAACACGCTAGACGGCGGCACAGGCAGTGACACGTTGATCGGTGGACTTGGCAATGATGTTTACCTGCTCGATGCGACGACCGACGTTGTGACCGAAAACACCGGCGAGGGAACGGATACCGTTCTTGCCAGCATCACTGGCTATACGCTTGCCGCCAATGTGGAGAACTTGACGCTCAGCGGGACGGTCATTGCGGGAACCGGCAATGCACTCAACAACGTCATCACCGGGAATACCGCGGCCAACACGCTGGATGGTGGCGCAGGTAGCGATACGCTTATCGGGGGCACCGGCAATGACACCTATATCGTCGACAATATCAGTGACGTCGTTACGGAGAACTCTAGCGAAGGAACGGACTCCGTCACATTCACGAGCGCGACTGCAGGAGACACCTATACGCTGGGCGCCAACATTGAAAACCTGACCTTGAGCGGAACAGCGAATATCAATGGCACGGGCAACGGCCTTGTCAACGTCATCACAGGCAATAGCGGCGACAATTCTCTTGATGGCGGCACGGGTGCGGATTCCATGATCGGCGGCACGGGCAACGACACCTATTTTGTCGACAATACAAGTGATGTGGTGACTGAGGCCGCAAGCGCAGGTACCGACACAGAGGTGGCCAGTGTTTCCATCACCTTGGCTTTGAACGTCGAAAACCTCATTCTTGCTTCGAGCGCCGGGAACATCAACGGCACGGGCAATGCTCTTGTGAACGTCATCACCGGCAACAGTGGGGACAACGCGCTCGACGGCGGGACCGGAGCCGACACCTTGATCGGCGGCGGCGGCAACGATACCTTCATCGTCGACAACGCCTCCGATGTCGTCACTGCCGGCAGCGGAAACGACACGATCAAATCTAGTATTTCCTGGGACATGAGTTCCGCCGGACACAACAACAGCGATGTCGAGAACCTGATCTTGACTGGAAGTTCGGTGCTCAGCGGCAAGGGAAACAGCCTGGATAACGTGATTACCGGAAACACAGGCGCGGATACCCTCACAGGCAGTACCGGCAATGATACCTACGTGATTACTAATGCCTCCACCGTCATCGTTGAAAACGCGAGTGAGGGTACCGATATCGTGCAGTTCGGGAGCACGACCGCCTCGACCACCTATACGTTGGCCAGTAACGTCGAGAACCTCACGCTGACGGGATCAACGGCCATCAACGGCACCGGCAACAGCCTGGACAACGTCATCACCGGCAATAGCGCGGCGAATACGCTCAACGGCAGCACCGGCAATGATACGTTAGACGGCGGCGATGGACTCGATACCCTGACTGGCGGCACCGCTACCGACATTTTCTTGTTCCATAGCGCTACTGCGTTCCATAACATCGACGTTGTCACGGACTTCAGCACAGCGCAGACCGACAAGATCAATATCGCCGATCTGCTCACCGGGTTCCACTCAGGAACAGACAATATCGCTGACTTCGTGTCCCTCGTTACCAGTGGCTCGAACACCTTGCTGAAGGTGGATATGGATGGCACAGGCGGGGCCTTCAGCATGACCCAGATCGCTACACTCAACGGCATCACCGGATTGAGTGCGGCGACCCTATTGGCCAATGGCGAGTTGATTGTCAGCTAAAGTCATTCCCGCCCCCCGGGAAAAATGAACGGCCCGCGCGGCTGCCCCCGCACGGGCCGTTTTCATTCTGTCGACAACATTAAGGTGCGAGAGATCCTCCTGGCTTGAACGCCGGAGGCCTCTGAATGCGTGCTGCTGGCTGCTTTTCAGGTATCCAGGAAGTCTCCTCAGGTGTATGAAACTTGCTGGGCCGTGGAGGAACCTGCACGATGATCGGTTTCGCGAACCGGCTCTGATTGACACCCGCCTGATGGAACTTTGAAGAAAGCACAGATTGTTTCTCGTCCAGGCGCTGCGATGCCGTGCGATGATGCGCCTCGTCCAGCTCGATGCCGATAACACGCCTGCCGAGATCCCGCGCCGCAACGAGCGCCGAGCCAGACCCACAGAACGGGTCAAGCACCGTGTCTCCCGGCTTGGTGAAAGCCTCAATCAGCGGCACGAATATGCCGACAGGTTTCTGGGTTGGATGGAGCCGGTTTCCGGTGTATGTCCAGCCGATCACATCGGGCGGTGGGTTCGCAGGCAGTGCCGGGTTGCCCTTGGCAAGCAGATACGCCTGCTCATGCTGGTAACTCATAAAGCGCGCGCTTGAGGCGTATTTCTTCGTGAACACGATGTGGCCTGCGATGTGAAAACCGGCCTCTTTCCAGGCCTCTACAAAGCGGTCAACCTTGTTCCAGGCGTAGAAGCTGACGCAGAACTGGTTGTCCTTCAGGACGCGATGCATCTGCGCGAAGGCCGGATTTAGCCAGGCGTCGTTGTCGTCGTTTTTCACGCTGCGGCCGGAGCGGTCGCAGTAACGCACCAGGTAGGGCGGGTCGGTCAGGATAAAATCGACGGACTTCGAAGGCATCTCCTTCATGACGTCGATGCAGTCCCCACGGACCACCGTCATGGAGCACGCGGGGCGTTGAACGTCACAGCCAATGCGGCCTTGAAATCGAAGTCGCCGGGAAACAAGATCATTCAGTAAACTCCTTTCAAAAATGAACGTCGAAGAAACACGCCCCCCTTTCCCTCGCCAGACCAGCTTATGCGCCCGTCCGCGCCGTCAAGGGTCAAGATGAACGCAGACACCGCGCCCTTGCCTGCGCAGCCGTGCGCTGAAGAAACCCCTCGTCCCATTAAGAGGGAAAGGGGTGGAATGCAAAGGTCACCGAAAAGGCCCTGCAAAGTGACCGCTGCTTTAGGCTAGTGTGTCGTCTGGTCGTACCAGAAGGGATTAGGGTCGTGCGCCCGTGCGCCGACATCGATCACCCGACCATCGCGAAGCCGGAAGAACAGCCCCGCGCCGATGCCTTGCTTGTGGAAGTGCACCAGGGCGACGTCGTTGTAATCGAAGCCGTAAAACTCTTCCTTGGTGGGTGCCTGCGTCAGGCCCAGCCCCTTCCTGATCCGGAAGTGTTTTTCCATCACGTCGTCATAGCAGCTCGCTGCGATGTGCATGGCGTCACCCCGCCGCGACGTCGTAAAGATCAGGATCGCGGCACGTCGTCATTGCCACTTCATCGACAACGCGTCCGCAGCGCAAGCGGAACCACAGGCCCGGCCCCACGCCAGCTTTGTGAAAGTGAACGTCTGCCACCTGGCTCTGGTTGAACCCGAAGTAGTCTTCCGGCGTCGAGGCCGTAGTCTGGCCAAGCAGTACGCCTTGCCGGTGGTGCTTTCTCATCAGGTCATTGAGGAACGCGTGAAATAATTTCATGCTGCACCTCACAACCGCATCGAGGAAGCATTCACGTCAATCCGCTTCTTGACGCAGTTCATCTTGTCTTTATCTGCCGGTTCCGCCACGACCGTGGATACCGGCGTGGGCTTGTAGAACTTGCTTTCAGCGGAGGGCGCGTCTTCCTTGGCGATGAGCTTTCCATTGCGATAAGTGCCATAGGACCCGTCCGAATGGCGCAGGCGTCGCGACAGAAAGTCGCACTCCGTCTTGATCTCCCGCCCCTTTTTGTCACGAAAACTGGATTTGCCGTACCCACCGTTCAGGCTCATGCATTCACTCCTATGAAAATGACTGTTTCAAAAAACAACTTGTGGTTTATCCTTCAAGCCTGCCTGATTCGCCGGAACGACTCAAGAACAATCGTTTAACATAATGCAACTGCGGATTGTTTTCGTTTGCCATGCTGCTCTGCACAACTAGGGGTTGAATACCATGGTATGCAGTGCGTGGCCATTACATAAAAGTGTCAACGTTTTAGCGAGTCATCTTCGCTAGACCACCAGCTGCAGGACCTACCCGCAGTAGCCCTGGACCACAACCGTCGACAAGGCGCTATCCCCCTTGAAAAGGCGCGCGACTCCCTTATCCTAAGCGGGGAAAGGAAGCTCGCCCATGGTCAACACCAAGGTCCCCCACGACCAAGAACAGCAGCTAGAACCGGCCCGCCTGGTCCGCGGGGTTATGCGCGCTTACTTCCTTGTTTTGCGGACGCGGGGCAGGACCGAGGCGCAGACGGACGAAGAGTTCTACGGCTTTTGCGCCGAGGATGTCCTCGAAATGCACTACCAGAGGAAAGGTCCCAGCCGGGGCCTTTGGTTTCGGCTGAAGGACGGTCGCATCATCAATGCCTTCGGAGAAGACCCCAAGCAGGCGCGTTCTCGTTATGCCGCAGCCAAAAGGAAAAGGACCCGGTCCCGCTCATGAGCGGGATGACGATGGGCGGGTGATCGATGCACTCGGGCAAGGCTTCCGATCCTGACCGCCACTGCCGCGCGCCAAGCGCCAATTGTGGCCCCTTGAGCGCTGCTGGCCCAACGTGCGTCGCCCTGCGCAAACCCCATTCATCCGCTCGCCAAGCCTCCCCAGTGAAGAGCAATAACGGCCAAAGCAACGCGCGACGAAACTCCAGCGGTTCATGGCAGAATAGAGCGTGGGTGGTTGGAGAGCCTCCAAAAACGGTGAAATTTACACATAAACTTACACAGTTCCACATTTTCAAACTTTAACTTTAATATTATCAGTTATTTGCAGGTGCAAGCAAAGGACTTAAAATCCGAAGCTCTTAACAGAGCGTGGGGGTTCGATTCCCCCTCCCGGCACCATACTACACACCCCAGCAACTGATTTGCGATGCGGGACAGGTCAGCTCATCTGGGCCGCAA
>Ga0070741_10003224_pt1 | contig 41121 bp, 42 predicted proteins | sample Coa_R1_4_FD_66440 | JGI IMG/M metagenome (GOLD analysis project Ga0070741, IMG submission 66440) | Surface soil microbial communities from Centralia Pennsylvania, which are recovering from an underground coalmine fire - Coalmine... | ecosystem: Environmental > Terrestrial > Soil > Unclassified ... | reverse complement strand
CCCGTGATGATCTTCTGCTGCGTGAAGCGCTACACGGATCCGGGGCGCGCGGGACAGCCGATGGTCAACGCGATCTACCCTGCGATCCAGAACCTTTGTCTTGCCGCGCGGGGCTACGGGCTTGGGACCTCCATCACTGGCCTGCACACGAGGTTCGGCAAGGAGATCGACGGCCTGCTTGGCGTGCCGCCCGAGTATGCGGACGTCGCGATGATACCGCTGGGATATCCGAAGGGGCGATGGGACCGGCCGGCGCGCAAGCCCGCGCTGGAAGTCACGTTCTGGGAGCGATGGGGAAGCACAAGCGGCGGCGTTCCCTCCTGAGCGAGGCGTTCGAATTTCAGCCCTCGATGGCGGCGAGGACGTTGTTGCGCTGGATCTGATCGCCCGGCTTTACCCTGATTTCCGCGATTCGCCCGGCGGTCGGGGCCTTGATTGGTATTTCGACTTTCATCGACTCGATGACCATGATCTCGTCGCCGCGGGCGACCTGTGCACCGGGCGCGGCGGTGAGTCTCAGCACCTTGCCGACGGCGGGGCTCTTCACATCCATCTTCGGGATCGGTCCTTTCAGGCAAGAGCGCCAGAGGCGTCTTAGCAGGCATCGCGGCGGCAATGCCAACGGCGGCGCGATGTTTTCGTCCTTGAGTCGGCGAGGGGCCCGGATGTACTAAGGGATTGACGCGCGGGGTCCGCGGTGGACAGGCGCGGGAGGCGACCGCGCGCGCAAGCGGAATTCCGTTCAGGGAGGTATCGGCGTTGGCAATCGACAGCCGGATGAACGGGTTTGTCGCGGCTCGCACCCTTGAGGAGTATCCGCGCGGGGCGCATCGATGGCTCCTGCTGATGCTGACGGTGCTGGCATCCATTCTGGGCGCGTACGAGTTTCAGTTGGCGCCGCTGTTGCCGCTGCTGCTGCCCGAAATCCACATGAGCACGATCGCGTACGGATGGTTCATCACGTTCGCGGTGCTGATCTCCGCAATTTCGGCATTTTTCGGCGGGCCGCTGGCGGATCGCTACGGCCGGGTGGTGATAATCGACTTCTGCCTCGGCGCGGTCACGATACTGCTTTTTCTCAACCTGTTCATCCACAACATCGTGTCGTTCGTGATCATCCGGACGTTGATGAGCGTGGTGGGCGGGCTGATGGCAGGTGCGGGGGCGGCGCTGATTCGCGACATGTCGCCGCGGCTGAGCCGCGCGCTCGCGTTCGGGCTTCTCACGATCGGGCCGGTAGGCGCGAATTTCCTCGCCAACTATATCGCCGGGCGCACGCTGCCGATCTTTCATACCTGGCAATCGCAGATATGGATCGCGGGTTTCCTTGCGATCGCGATGTACGCACCAATCTTTCTGTGGCTCAAGGATCTCAGTCCCGCGCTGCGCCTGCGGATCTTTCAGAGCGAACTGGCGGAGATGGAAGCCGAGGGGCGGGTTCCGGCGGCATCGGAGCTGCCCTCGGGAACGGTGGATGCGTTCACGCGTCTGCTGGGGCATCTGGAGGTCTGGCTGCTGGTGTTCGGGGTGGCGGCAAATCTAACTCTTTACTTCACGATTCAGCCGTTCGGTCCGCTGATGTTCACGCAGGCGTTCCATTACTCGCCGGCGGAAGCTGCAAGCATGAACGCGTATTTCTGGCTTGCGAATCTCGCGGCGCTGGTCATAACCGGCGTGGTATCGGATCGGCTCCAGACGCGCAAACCGATAGCAATAATCGGCGGGCTGCTGTCCTGCGCGCTGCTGGTATGGTGGATTCCGACGTTCGGCCACACGCTGCCGCGCGCCACCATGACGATCGCCGCATCGACCCTGGGATGCTTCCTCGCGATCGGATATGTGCCGTGGGCCGCGCAGTTCTCGGAGACGCTCGAAGACGTTTCGCCGGCGCTGCAGGCGACGGGCTGGGCGTTCTTCGGGCTGGTGGCGCGGGGATGGGCGGCAATCGCGGCGCCGTTGACTCTGTACGTCGCGGCGCATCAGGGCTGGGCGATGTGGATCAAGGTCTCGCTGGCCGGGATGGTGGTCTATCTGATCGCGATGATGCTGACGCGCCCGCACGCGGCGTCGCCATCCGAGTCCCATACGGCAACAAGAACCGCGCAGGTGTCGTAACCGGCGGCGAACTCAGGGGCGCATCGTCCGCGCCCGAATACCGAGCTGCGTCGGCACGATCTCGTAGGCCTGATGGACCCAATCGACGAGGATCGGGCGCGTGTCGCGCGGGTCGATGATTTCCTCGATGCCGAACGCCTCGGCGGTGCGAATCGGCGAGCGGATGCGGTTGAATTGCTCTTCGAGTTCGCGGCGGAGCTTTTCGGGATCCTTCGCCGCCGCCAAATCGCGCTTGTATGCGGCCTCGATGCCGCCCTCGATCGGCAGTGAACCCCAGTCGGCGGACGGCCAGGCGTAGCGGAGGTTGAGGCCGGTGGTGATGCCGTGGCCGGCGCCGGCGACGCCGAATGCGCGCCTGACAATGATCGCAACCTTGGGCATCACGCTCTGGAACATCGCGTAGAGCGCGCGGATGCCGTGCTTGATGGTTCCCGCCATCTCGGCTTCGCGTCCGATCAGAAATCCCGGCTGATCGACGAAATTCACCATCGGCAGATGGAACGTGTCGCACAGGTCGATGAATTTCGCCATCTTGTCCGACGCCGCGGCATCGAGCGACCCGCCGATCGCATAGGGATCGTTGGCCATCACGCCGACCGGGTAGCCGTCGAGCCGCGCAAAGCCGGTGATCAGCGAAGGACCGAAGAAGGGCGATATCTCGAAGAACGAGTCGCTGTCCACGATAAGCTCGACCATCAGGCGCGCGTCGTATCCGTGGCGGCGGTTGCGCGGGATGATGGAGAGGAGTTCCTCCTCGCGGCGATGGGGATTGTCGGCCGGGGTCTGGCGCGGCGGCACCTGGCACACGCTCTGCGGCAGGTAGGAGAGGAAGCGGCGGATCTGGCGAAAGGCGTCATCCTCGTCCTCGGCCTCGTTGTCAACGACGCCGCTTGCGTGGGTATGAATTTCAGAGCCTCCGAGTTCCTCCTTGGTGAGGTCCTCCCCCACTCCCCATTTGACGACCGGAGGGCCTGCCACGAAGAGCTGACTGGTCCCCTTGACCATCACGGAGAAGTGCGATGCGGCAACGCGGGCGGCTCCCAATCCGGCGACCGAGCCCATGCATCCGGCAACCACGGGCACCTCGGCCATTAGCTGGACGAGAATATCGAAGGCGGGATTGGCGGGGACGTAGGTGCGTTTTACGGTTTCGAAGGTACGAACGCTGCCGCCGCCCCCGGTGCCGTCCACGAGACGGATGATCGGGATATGCAGCTCATGCGCGATCAATTCGGCATAGCCCTGCTTGTTGCCGATTGATGCGTCGGCGGCGCCGCCGCGCACGGTGAAATCGTCGCCTCCCACCGCGACGCGGCGTCCGTCGATTCGCCCGATGCCGCCGACGAAGTTGGCGGGACGGAAATCGACGAGTTTGTCGCCCTCGTATTTCGGGGTCCCGGCCAGCGCGCCATATTCGTGGAAGGATCCCGGGTCGAGCAGGCGGTCGATACGTTCGCGGACCGTGAGCTTGCCGCCATCGTGCTGGCGCTTGACGTTTTCAGCTCCGCCCATCTGTCTTGCGATTTCGATGCGGCGGCGGATTTCATCGAGTTCCGGCTGCCATGACATACGCTTATCCCCTCGGCGCGATGGTGCATTCGGCGGGAGGGCGCAGTCAAACGGCGCCGCCGTAAGGCAGATCGAGGCGGATCTGTGTCAACCGCGCATCGCGTCTGTTAGGGTTTATCGCCGTGAATTGCGGGGCGCCTGCAAGGGAACTCACGATGCCGCCGTGCAAACGCGGAGTGCTCGCGGGATGGGGCGGCTTTCCGAAGGCCGAAAGCGACATCTACCGGCCCGAGAAGCTTGGCGAGCTCGCGGCCGCGGTCGCTTCCGACCAATCATCGCTGATTGCGCGGGGGGCAGGACGCGCGTATGGCGATGCGGCGTTGAACGGCGGAAATCGCGTGGTGGATATCCAGCGGCTTAACCGGATGCTCGCGTTCGATCCGGAGAGCGGGCTGCTGCGGTGCGAGGCGGGGGTGACGATAGGCGAGATAATCGACGTGTTCCTGCGCCGGGGCTTCTTCCCTCCGGTGGTTCCGGGAACCCGCCATGTGACGATTGGTGGATCGGTGGCGGCAGATGTCCACGGCAAGAGCCATCATCGCGACTCCTCTTTGGCCGCCCACGTCACGTGCATCGAGCTGATGCTCGCATCGGGCGAGATCAAGCGATGCTCGCGCGAGGAGAACGCGGAGTTGTTCTGGGCGACCGTGGGCGGGATGGGACTCACCGGCGTCATCCTCGAGGTCGAGCTTCGGCTCCGGCGGGTCGAGAGCGCGTGGTTCGAGGGTGAGATCGTGATGGCGGCGAATGTGGACGAGGCGATCGAGACCTTCGAGCGCACGGAGCGGCAGTACGGCTATTCGGTTGCCTGGATCGACTGCGCCGGAAAGCGCGGGTCGCTGGGACGGTCGGTGATCAATCTCGGCAACGTAGCGGCGCCGGAGGCGCTGCCGCCGATGATCCGGCAGGCTCCGTTGGAGGTGGCGGCGAAATTGCGGCCAACGGTGCCCTTCAATCTGCCGGGCTTCGTGCTCAGTTCGCTGGGAATCAAGGCATTCAACACCGCCTACTACGCGATGCATCGTTCCGGGCCGCACCTGTTCGACTACGAGACCTTTTTTTTCCCGCTCGACTCGATTGGCCATTGGAACCGGATCTATGGAAAGCGCGGATTTCTCCAGTACCAATGCGTTTGGCCGCTCAATGAAAGCCGCGAGGGATTGATCGAAATGCTGGAGGCGATCCGATGCTGGGGCGGCGGGTCTTTCCTGACCGTCCTCAAGAAATTCGGGGCGCAGGAGGGGATGCTTTCGTTCCCAATGCCCGGTTACACGCTCGCGCTCGACTTTCCGGTTGTGAACGGGCTGATGGAATTCCTCGAGCGTCTGGACGCGATGGTGTTGAAGCGCGGGGGGCGCGTATATCTGGCGAAGGACGCGCGGCTTCGGTCCGAGACTTTCCGCGCGATGTACCCTGAGGCGGAACGATGGCGCCGGGTGAAGTCGAAGATCGATCCGAACAATCACTTCTCGTCCGACCTCGCGCGGCGCGTCGGACTGACGCCGGCATGAATCGCTGATATGGCGGGAATCCTGATTCTGGGCGCAACCAGTCCGATAGCACGAGAGCTTGCCCTTCTGTTCGCGCTCGACGGGGCGAAGCTGTACCTGGCGGCGCGCGACCTGACCGAAGCCGAACGAATCGCCAAGGACATCGCGATCCGGACCGGAGCGCAGGCCGTGGCGGGCGAATTCGATGCAGCGGATTTCGGAGCTCATGCCGCGTTCGTCGAGCGGGCGACGGTGGCGCTCGGCGAGCTCGACGGCGCCATCGTCTGCTTCGGAACCCTGGGCGACGAAACCGCGGCGCGCGAGGATCCGGACAAGGCGCTCGCGATCGTGAATCAGAACTATACGGGCGCCGTAAGCCTGATGACCCTGATTGCGCAGCGGCTCGAACGCCGCAGGACCGGTTTCATCATCGCGATTGGGTCGGTGGCGGGCGAAAGGGGCCGCGCCAGGAACTACGTGTACGGCTCCGCGAAAGCGGCACTCGCGGTTTTCACCCAGGGATTGCGGGCGCGGCTTGCGGCCGCAGGCGTGCACGTGATGACCGTAAAGCTCGGGACGGTGGATACACGGATGACCTGGGGACGGAACAGCCTGCTCGTGGTGGCTCCTGAAGCCGCCGCGCGAAGCATCCACGCCGCGTGGCGGCGCGGCGCGGATGTTGTCTACGTGCCGTGGTTCTGGCGGCCAATCATGGCGGCGATCCGGATGATTCCCGAGCGTCTTTTCAAACGAACCAGCTTTTGAAACGGCCCGGCGCGCGGTCGATGGTCGCCTGGCGCGTTGGTTTCACGGCCGAGGCTATCCCCGCGTCTTTGGGATGCAGATCAATGCGCAAGTAAAGGCACCCCGGTGGAGGCTCCGGATCACCTCCATTAGGACGTTTTGCGCGGCGGCGGTGGTGAACTATAAAAACAGGTCGAAAGAAACACTTTCGACCGCAAGAGGATGACGCGACCATGGCTGCTGCGCTCCAGGAACAGTTTCATAAGCTGAAGTACCGCGGGGCCGTCGATGCGGACGGACACGTGCTCGAAGACGCCGCCCTGTGGGATCGGTACATCGAGTCGAAGTACAAGCCGGGAGCGGTACGAATCCGCAAGGACGACCGTGGCGAGGAGCATCTCGAAATCGGCGGACGATTCTCCAAAATCTTCTACGGGCCGCGGCTGGCAGGACTCAGCGCGATGGGGACGACGCGCGAGCAGGGGTGGCGTGAGACGGCGGGCTACGGCGCCGACGCTCCGTTCGGCGCGATGGATCCGAAGGAGCGGGTTGCGCGGCTCGATGCGGAAGGACTCGACGCCGCCTTCATCTACCCTACCCTGAGCCTGCTCTACGAGACCGAGTGTGAGGACGCGGAATTGGCCCAGGCGCTCACCCGCGCGTACAACCGATGGATCGTCGATTTCTGCAAGGACAGCGGCGGCAAGCTGATTCCCATCGCCCATCTGTCGCTCGGCGACCCCGAGGCCGCCGCCCGCGAACTTGAGCGCGCGGTCAAGGATGGATGCAAGGGCGGATGGGTGGCGCAGTTCGTGATGACGCGCAAGCCGCACGCACATCCCGACCACGACGTCCTGTTCGCAAAGGCGCAGGAGTTGAACGTCCCCCTCGGAATTCATCCGACGATCGAACCCAACTGGGCGCTTCCCGGCCGGTACGATTGGAAGTACCTGCGCGGCCAATACTATTTCATCAACGTGACCGCCGGAGATTCGATCCGACATGCGTTCACGAGCTTCTTCCAGTACGGGACCTTCGACAAGTTCCCGAAGTTAAAGCTCGTGCTGCTCGAGGCGGGGGCCGGATGGATTGCCTACTGGCTCGATCGGCTCGATGCGGTTTACGCGAGCGGAATGGGCCGCACGGTGCCGCTCAAGGAAAAGCCGAGCTTCTATTTCAAGCGGCAATGCTGGATCTCGGCGGATCCTGACGAATCGGCGTTGACTGCGATGGTGGATTTAATCGGGGCGGATCGGTTTTTCTGGGCCTCCGACTTTCCGCATCCCGACCATGTCGGCAACTACATCGAAGAGGTCGAGGAGCTCGGCGGCAAGCTCAAGCCCGAAGACCGGGGAAAGGTGCTGGGAGCCAACGTGATGAGCGCCTACGGTTGCGCATGACGCACGAGACGAGGCCGCGAGAGCAGCCAATAAAAAAAGGCCCGGAGGAACTCCGGGCCTTTTTCTTTTTTCCGGCGAGCGACGGGCGTCAGTTGACAGACCAGGTGTCGCCCTTGCGCAGCAGGGCGGCAAGGTCGCCAGGCCCCTGCTTGCTCTTCGCCTCTTCGAGCTGATGATTCATCGCGGCATCGTAGGTCGGGCGCGACACCGCATAGAAGACGCCGACGGGAGTCGGCAACGGAGCTTCGAAATTGCCGAGCATGAAGGCGAGAGCAAGGTTGGTCTCGTCATGAACGACCAGATCCTTCTCGGTGACTCCGTTCTGCCCGAGCGCGACGACCTCGGGGCGCATCCCGTTCATCCTGATGCCCTTGTCGCGGTTTTTGCCGAAAATGAGCGGCTTGCCGTGCTCGAGGACAAGCTGATGGTCGGCCTTGATGGCCTTGTCGCTGAGGTCGTTGAAGGCGCCGTCATTAAAGATGTTGCAGTTCTGGAGGATCTCGACAAAGGAGGCGCCGCGATGGCTATGCGCCCGCTTGAGCATCTCTCCCAGATGCTTCTGTTCGACATCGACGGAGCGCGCGACGAAGCTTGCATGCGCGCCGAGCGCGACGGTAATCGGATTGAAGGGGAAATCCACCGAGCCGGCCGGGGTCGATTTCGTCACCTTTCCGACCTCCGAAGTCGGTGAATACTGCCCCTTGGTCAGGCCGTAGATGCGGTTGTTGAACAGGAGGATCTTGATATCGACATTGCGGCGCAGGACGTGAATCAGATGGTTGCCGCCGATCGACAACCCGTCGCCGTCCCCCGTCACCACCCATACATCGAGATCGGGCCGCGTGACCTTGAGGCCGGTGGCAAAGGCCGGCGCGCGGCCGTGGATGGTGTGGAAGCCGTAGGTGTTCATGTAGTACGGAAACCGGCTGGAGCATCCGATGCCCGAGATGAAGACGACCTTGTGAGGCTCGATGCCGAACTCGGGCATCGACTTCTGCACCTGGGCCAGAATCGCGTAGTCACCGCATCCGGGACACCAGCGGACCTCCTGATCGGAAACGAAGTCTTTGCGTGTAAGTGCGGTAGCCATTGATGCTCAGCCCTCCAGCGCCCGGTTGATGCGGGTCGCGAGTTCGTTGACCTTGAAAGGACGCCCTTGGATTTTGTTGTAGCCGAAGGCGTCGATCAGGTATTCGGCGCGGATAATCTTGAGGAGCTGTCCCATGTTCATCTCGGCGACCATCACCTGCTTGAACTTGCGCAGTTGGTCGGCGAGGTCCCTGGGGAGAGGATTCAGGTAGCGGAGATGGATATGGGAGACCTTGCGGCCCTTCTCGCGCACCGTCTTGACGGCCTCGCGAATCGGCCCGAAGGTGGAACCCCATCCAACCACTACGAGATCTCCGCCATCGGGATCGCCGAAGATCTGGGTGGGAGGAATTTCCTGGGTGATCGCGGCGATCTTGCGGGCGCGCGTCCGGATCATCAACTCGTGGTTGGCCGGAGAGTAGGAGATGTTGCCGGTCAGGTTCTCGCCCGTGATTCCTCCGAGGCGATGCATCAAACCGGGGGTGCCGGGGACGGCCCACGGGCGCGCCAGCGTCTTCTCATCGCGCGAGTACGGCAGGAAACCGTTCGGATCGGTGCGGAACTCGACCTTGATCTCCGGGAGCTTGTCGACGTCGGGCAACAGCCACGGCTCGGCGCCGTTGGCAAGCTGTCCGTCGGTCATCAGGATGACCGGGGTCATGTACTTGATGGCGATGCGAACGGCCTCATAGGCGCATTCGAAGCAATCGGCCGGAGTGGCTGCCGCGATGATCGGGATCGGCGATTCTCCGTGCCGCCCGTACATCGCCATCAGCAAATCGGCCTGCTCCGGCTTCGTCGGCATCCCGGTGGACGGCCCGGCGCGCTGGATGTCGGTGATGACGAGGGGCAGCTCGACCTTGACGGCGAGGCCGATGGCCTCCTCCTTGAGGTCCATGCCGGGACCGGAGGTCGTCGTGATACCGATAGCTCCGCCAAAGGCGGCGCCGATGGCGGACGAGACGCCGGCAATTTCGTCTTCGGCCTGAAACGTGTACACGGGAAAGTTCTTGAGGGCCGAGAGATCATGCAGCACATCGCTGGCCGGCGTGATCGGATATGAGCCAAGGAAGAGCGGGCGGCCGGATTTCACGGCTGCCGCGACGAATCCCAGCGCGGTGGCGGTGTTGCCGGTGATGTTGCGATAGAGGCCGGGCTTGATTTTGGCGGCCGGGACCTCGTAGGACGACGCGAACATCTCGGTCGTCTCGCCGTAGTTGTAGCCGGCCTTGAACGCGCGCAGGTTGGCCTCGAGAACCTCGGGATTCTTCTTGAAGCGGGTTTCGAGGTACTGAATCGTGCTTTGCGTCGGGCGCTGATAGAGCCACGACAACATCCCGAGCACGAACATGTTACGGCATCGGAAAACGGCGCGGTTGTTCAGCCCAAGACCGTGGAGCGCCAGGGTGGTCAGCTTGGTAACGTCGACCTGGATCACCTGGTACTTGTCGAGCGAATTGTCGGTAAGGGGGTTGGAGTCGTAGCCCGCGCGCTTGAGGTTGGCGTCGGTGAACGCTTCGCGGTCCACGATGATCAAACCGTTGGGCTGCACGTCCTCGAGGTTGGCCTTGAGGGCGGCCGGGTTCATTGCAACCAGCACGTTCGGCTCATCGCCGGCAGTGAAGATCTCGCTGCTGGAAAAATTGAGCTGGAAGCCGCTGACGCCGGCAAGCGTTCCGGCAGGGGCGCGGATTTCTGCGGGGAAGTCCGGCAGGGTTGCGATATCGTTGCCTGCCAGGGCGGACTCTGCAGTGAACTGCATGCCCGTCAACTGCATCCCATCGCCCGAGTCACCGGCAAAGCGGATAACGACCCGTTCGCGCTTCAGATGAGGTTTCTGGGCGCCAGCGGATCCCGCTTGACCCTGCGATCCGGCAGCCTGCCCGGCAGCCTCAGGTGGTACAGCCATCTCAGTCGAATCTCCTTGTAAGACCTGTTTGGAAATTACTCCGGTTGGACGAAGAGCTTCAAACGCTCGTGATCGCGGAACTAAAGTATAACTTATGCGTCAAAAACGTGAAAGAGGCCGCTGCTTATCTGATGCGAAAATCGGCAAATTGTCCGGTAAACTCTGACCATTCCTCGTGCACGTTGCTCACGTGGGCGGCAGGCGGTCCGAGGTGTGCCCACGCCGCAAGCATCCTAAGAACATCTTCGCGCCCTTCAGCGACAATCTCAACCTCTCCGGAAGGCAGATTGCGGACCCATCCCTTGAGCCCCAGTTCCTGCGCCTCGCCCACAGCGGCGTAACGGAAACCGACGCCTTGAACGCGGCCACTGACGATCATCCTGAGACGGGCCATCCGGGCGGCCATCGGCGTCACCCTTCTCCCAGCAGATCCAGGAAGGCTTTTTCGTCGAGGACCTGAACGCCCAGTTCCGTAGCCTTGCGAAGCTTGGAACCCGGCTCCTCTCCGGCGACGACATAGTCCGTTTTTCGACTGACCGAGGAAGTCACCCTGCCGCCCGCAGCGAGAATCCTGCGCTCGGCTTCATCGCGCTGCATCGAGTTGAGAGTGCCCGTCAGAACAAAGGTCTTGTCGCGGAGCGCGCTTCTTCCGGCGGGCTCGGACGGGACCTCGATGTCGAGGATTTTTTCGAGGCGGCGGACCGCGTGGAGATTGCGGGGTTCTTCGAAGTATTCGCGGATGCTTCGGGCAACCTCGTCGCCGATATCGCGGACGGCGCGGAGTTCATCCTCAGCGGCCTTCGAGAGAGCCTCGAGCGTCTTGAAGCGCATCGCGAGCTGGCGGGCAGTATGCTCGCCGACGTGGCGAATGCCGAGGCCGTTGATGACGCGCTCGAGGGTGGTGCGGCGCGAACGCTGAATTGCGTCGAAGACGTTGCGCGCGCTCTTCTCCGCCATCCGGTCCAGCCCGGCGAGCTGTTCGGGCGTAAGCGAGAAGATATCGTCGAGCTCCTTCACCATCCCGCGTTCGACGAGCTGGGCTACGAGCTTGTCGCCAAGGCCGTCGATATCGAGGCTGTTCTTGGAAGCGAAATGCCGTATCGACTCGCGCATCCGCGCCGGACAGTTCGCATTGACGCAAAAATAGGCGACTTCGCCCTCCGCGTGTACGACGGCGCCGCCGCAGGCGGGGCAATGGGAGGGCATGTGGAACTCGCGGGAGCGCGGCGAGCCCTTTTTAGTCACCCGCACCACGTAGGGAATGACGTCGCCCGCTCGCTCGATCAGAACCGTGTCGCCTTCACGGATGTCCTTGCGCCGGATCTCATCGAGGTTGTGCAGGGATGCGTTGGATATCGTGACGCCGGCGAGAGGGACCGGACGGAGCTTGGCTACGGGCGTAAGGGAACCGATTCTGCCGACCTGGACATCGATCTTTTCGACGACGGTTTCCGCCTGCTGCGCCTTGAACTTGAATGCGATCGCCCATCGCGGCGACCGCGACACCTCACCGAGCCTTTCCTGCAGGGAAAAGGAATTGACCTTCGCGACCACGCCGTCGGCATCGTAATCGAGCGAATGCCGTTGCTCGGTCATCTCGTTCCAGTACTCGAGAACGGCGTTGACGTTGGGGCATATGCGGGAGAGGGGGTTGATGCGCAAGCCGAGAGCCTTGATGCCCTGGAGGAATTCCCACTGAGTTCTGAATTCCGCGCCCTCTATCACGCCGGGGGCGTACAGGAAGATTCCCAGCGGACGGGAAGCCGTCACCCTGGGATCGAGCTGGCGCAGTGAGCCGGCCGCCGCATTGCGCGGATTGGCGAACACGGGCTCGCCGGCAGCCTCCCGTTCGGCGTTGAGCCGCTCGAACGCGGCCTTCGGGATTATTACCTCGCCGCGGACCTCGAGGAGCCGGGGGATTCGGCCGTGTTCCGGCTTGCGCAGCCGCAGGGGCACGGCCCGGATGGTCTTGATGTTGGCGGTGACATCCTCGCCGTTGATTCCGTCGCCGCGGGTTGACGCCACAGCGAGCAGGCCGTCCTCGTAGACCAGCTCGACGCTCAGACCGTCGAGCTTCACTTCGGCGACGTACTCGATGTCGTCATCGGAGCGGAGCATGCGCTTGATGCGCTTGTCGAATTCGATCATTTCCTCCGCGTCCATCGCGTTCGCAAGCGACATCATCATTTTGCGATGGGATACGACGCGGAATTTCTCGCTGGGCGCGGCGCCGACCCGCTGGGTGGGGGAATCGGGCGTGCGCAGTTCCGGATGATCTCGCTCGATCTGCTCGAGCTCCCGCATCATCCGGTCGTATTCGGCATCGGAGATCTCGGGCTGGTCCAGAACGTAGTAACGGTAGTTGTGATGGTCGATCTGACGGCGGAGATCCTCCGCTCTGGCTTTGAGGCGATGGAGGTCGGCTCGGACCATAATGCGGCGGATCAGGCGGACGGAGGCAAGACGGGCGCGGGGACCAGTCGAAGCATCGGGTTACCTGCGCGAATAACCCATCGCGTCGAGGAAATCATCGAGCGTCTCGAAGCGGAGGTACATATTGGTCCGCTTCTGGCGTCCGATGGTCGAGCTGGGTTCGTTCGAGTAGGCGTGGCCGGGATACACGACGGTTTCATCGTCGAGGTTCTTCAGGGTCTGGTTGAGGCTGTAGTACATCGCTTCGGGATCGGAGCCCGGCAGATCGACGCGTCCGCACGAGTTGATGAACAGGGTATCGCCGGAGATGAGGTTTCCATCGGCGAGAAAGCACTGGGAGCCGGGCGTATGGCCGGGGGTATGAAGGAACTTCACGTCGATCTCGCCGAGTTTGAACACATCGCCGGCATCGACCTTGACCAAATCGGAATCGGACAATCCCGCCACTCGCTTGACGCCTTCGGCTTCATGCTTGTTGACGTAGACCTTGGCCTTGACCCGCGAGAGCATCTCGGCCGCTCCCTCGATATTCTGACCCATCATCGAGCCCCCGAGATGGTCGGGGTGGTAGTGGGTAATCAGGATCTTGTCGATCTCGTAGCCTTCGGACTGGATGAAGTTGCAGATCGCGTCCACATCCCAGGCAGGATCGACGACGGCGGCCTTGCGGGTCAGGGAATCGCCGAGGATGTAAACGTAGTTGGCCATGGGGCCAATCTGTGCCTGACGGAGGTAGAGCCGTTGCTGATCGGACATCGGGGTTCCTCTTTCGCAATCAGGATTTGTGAGCGCGTCTGGCGGCGGCCGCCTTGCGCCGGGCGGCCTTGACTTCCTCGGAATTGAGGCGCAATCCGCGGTCCCACAGGAATTCGGGCTCGCCGAGTCTCTTCGCCACCCATCGCGACTGAACGAACAGATGATCGCTGAGGCGGTTGATATAGACGATGAGCTGGTTGTTGACGGGTTCGTCGCGGCTTAGGCGCCAAAGGACACGCTCGGCACGCCGGCACACGGTGCGCGCCTGATGGAGAAAGGCGTTCAGAATGCCGCCGCCCGGGAGCGTGAACGAGGCAAGCGGCTCGAGTTCCGCCTCCATCCGATCCATCTCCTCTTCGAGCTTCGCGACCTCCGCCTCACTCATCTTGTGCATCCCCTCGTACTCGCCGTCGGGAGGGGTGGCGAGTTCGCTGCCGACATCGAAGAGTTCGTTCTGGATGCGCCGGAGCATCTCGGAATACCACTCGCCGTCGTTGCCGAGCCTGAGCACGAACTGGGTCAGGTAGGTGCGAACGATGCCGACGATGGCGTTGAGTTCATCGACGGTGCCGTAGGCTTCGAGGCGGAGGCTCTCCTTGGGGACGCGCGCTCCTCCAACGAGGGCGGTGGTGCCGCGATCTCCGGTGCGGGTATAGATGCGGGTGAGCCGGATAGCCATCAAAGTCCCGCCTTTGCGCGAAGCGACTGGTACGAGGCGTCGCCCGTATCGGTGGAAACCGGCAGTCCGCTGTCGCGCCATCCCGGCGCCACGACGCTGCCCGACTGATCGCGGCGGCCTCCGAAGCCGCCGACGACGTTGGTCAGATTCGAGTAGCCCGCGCCCTCCAGCATCTCGCATGCGCGCATCGAGCGCACACCGGACTGGCATCCGACGAAGAGGGTTTTGTTCCTGGGAATCAGCTTTTCCGCAATCGGCAGGAAATCGGGATTCACTTCCATCTGGCCCGGTCCCTTGATGAAGACGACGGGGATATTGATGGCGCCGGCGGGATGGCCCTGGGCGAATTCGCCCTCGGTGCGAACATCGAGATAGAGCGCATCGGGGTTGGCCTTGAGAGTATCGAACGCCTCGCGTGGCGATTGCTGCTTGATCGGCATAAAGCTTGTCCTCTTAGTGCGGCCGGTTCTGATCCTAGCAGATTCCGCTCGCACTACGATCCGCGCGAGGAATTGCCGAAGCGCTCATAGTGGACCATTTCCTTTCGCGGACGGAGGGGACGGACCTCTGGCGGGCGGGCCGGGTCGCGGTATCCGAAGGGGAGGATCGTGAAGATGGCCCAGGGCGGCTGGACGGCGAGAATCTCGGAGATTTTCGCGTTGTCGAAATTGCCGACCCAGCAGGTGCCGAGCCCGAGCGACCATCCCGCGACCGCCATATTCTGGACGGCCTGCGCGCAATCGATATCCGCCCATCGCGTGTTCTCGGTGTTCTTGAGCACCACGACGGCGGCTGGGGCGTCGGTGACGAATCTGCCGGTGGAGCAGAGTTCGCCGATTCGTTTCAGCGTGTCGCGGCTTCGCACCACAATGAATTGCCACGGCTGCATGTTGCGGGCGCTCATGGCATGGCGGCCGGCATCGACTATCAGGTCGAGCTTGTCGGGCTCGACCTCGCGTGACTCAAAGGCGCGCTGCACGCGCCGGGTTGTGATTGCCTCGATCGCTTGCATCGAAAACTTACTCTCCCGTGCTTGAGTTTCAGTTCGCGAACGCGCTCGAGCAGGCCCTGCGAGCACGGCGGAAGGGAATGCCGAAAAAGGCTATCCCCGCCGGTACACGATGTAGTTCTCAGCCAGTTTGGCAACCCGGTCCTGGGCCGAGGCGACGCGCTGGGTGGAGAGGAAGAACTGGACCAGTTCCTCGTGGCCGACCTCGCCGCCGGGGCTAAGTAGCTCGACCAGCTCGTCGATCAGACCTGGAAATTTCTCGCTGGGGATATAGTAGTTGGCCCAGCCGAAGTTGCAGTGGCGATGAAGGATTTTGGCGATGGTTTTTTCGAGGACCTCGCGCCTTCCGCCGCCGTGATTTTGTTCGTCGTTCAATTCAGCTCCCCCGTGAGTCAGGCAAATGGGGCCGCGGCCCTGAATCCGGTTTCTGCGGCATCCGGAGAACCCGCCAGGGCATCGCCTCGGCGATGCGAGACGGAACGGGTCCGGATTCCGTGGGGCCGGCCCCCGCCGCATCAGGCGCCTTTTTTGATCTGCGCCGGCGGCAGGTCATCGGCCCATTTTATCTTGCGGTAGTCGAACCGCATGCTCTCGATGATATTAAACTTCACGATCTCGAAGTAGGGAGAAAGGTCGAAGTCTCTTGGCGTGACGAGCGTCGGGGAAACCTGACGCCAGATCCCCCCCGGAGCCATCGAGCGCCGCCACGGAATGATCCGCGAAGTGGGAACCGGGCTGTCGGGCAACTGCTCGAAGCGGGGAATGATCGGAAAGCGGACGCGGTTGAAGCAGGAGGCAATCAGGCTCGAGCAGATAACCCGGGTCGGCTCTCCGCTTCCGAACTGGAGCGCGCGGCGGCGGAAACGGCGCGGCACGAGGCTGACCGGCAGGAAGTAGCGGGCCAGGTCAACGACGTTCTTGATGTCGTAAGTGCCGCCGACGCTGCGCAGCGCCTCGTCCATCACCTCGGCGAGGTCGGCGGAGGAAAGATTGTAGGGGCGGCATACGCGGATATTGAAATCGCGGTACTTGCTCAGGGGCGAAAGAACCACGCCGCTTTCGACCAGTGCTTCGACCAGCAGGTAGCGCGCATCCTCGCCGAACTTCGCAATGAGCTCATCGCGCTTCTGCGGGTTCCTGCGCAGCGGCTCGTCGCCGACGAACAGCGCGGAATGGGACCATGAGCTTTGAGTGAGATACTTGATGCACTCGCTGATTCGTTCATTGCCCTCGACCAGGACGACGTCGCCCTTGCGGATATAGCGCTTGAGATTCGCCATATCGTTGGGCGCGTGGAGCTCGTAGGCCTTCAGGGGCTTGGTCAGGATCCTGACGGCCAGATCGGAGAGCTTCTGGAGGGCGAAGGCGAACGGGTTTAGTTTTCGCATCCAAGCCATCGATGTTCATCCATGCCGAGGGTAAGCAAGATCGAGGCCTGCGCCCAGTATACACGAAATCAGGACGGCACCGTGACAACGTGTAGCATCGAACGCCACACTCCGCGAGGCCAAAGACACCCCGCCGGGTCCCGAAAAATCGGGCCTTTTCGCCATCTTCCGCGAAAGCTATGGACAAACCGAGCGGCTTAGATGTGCTCGACCACGGCATAGAAGGGAACGGCTATCGTGCCCTGATCGGGGTCGTCGGTCTTGATCGCGAGCTGTCCGCGCAACTGCCCGTCCGGAGTCCCGCGCTTGAGAGTAACCGTAATGCGGTATTCCTTGCCCGGCTTGACGGGCTCGGCGGAGGCGACGACAGAGGGAGTCGAACTGGCGATGTCCAGCACCTTGACGTTGCGGGAACTCGCGTTGGTGAGCCTGAGGATGCGCACGACGTCCTGGCCGCGATGAACGATTCCGAAGGAGACCTGCGCCGGGTCGAGCGTTAGATCGCCGGTGACCCGCCCAAAGACGCTGATCTGAAGAGGCGCGCGATTGGTGACGACCTTGATGGTGTCGTCGAAGGGTCCGGGCGACATCGTGGGCAGCAGCTCGACCTTGAGCAGCGCGCCGGGCTTGCCGTCCTTGCGGGGCTCCTTGGTCACCTTTATGGAAGAGCTCGAGTTGGTAATCTCGCCGACCTTGAAGTCCTTGCCGCCAGTGAGGTCGTCGACCGTCACGTCCCGGGTAATCGAGGTTCCCTTGCGCACCGTTCCGAAATCCAGCTCGAAAGGCGTGGCGGCAACCCTCTGTTTGACGGTCCCCTGCATCGTCATCATGGCGTCGGGGGTGTCGGGGTCGTTGGTGTAGGCGGTGATGGTTCTGACTTGATGTCCCTTCTGGAAATGGGTGTCGAAACCGACGGAGACTTCAGCCTCTTCGCCGGGTGCGAGATGGCTCTTGCTGGGCTGAGCGGCCGTGCATCCGCACGAGGTCTTCATCCCCCGGATGACGAGTTCTCCCTTGCCCGCGTTCCTGATCTTGAAGACATGATGAACCATGTCGCCTTCGAGGGCGGTCCCGAAGTCGTAGAGCGGATTGACCACCTGGACCTTCGGCTTGGGGCTGTTGGGGTTGAGGCTCGGAGCCGGGGTTTGAGCGGCAGCGAACGACGCCGCCGTTATCATCAGGACAAACGCGTAGAGAATGGTGCGCATGGCGTTTCCGACGTTGGCGCCTGTTCGGCGCGGGCCATCAATAATCAGACCCTTGCCGATAAGACTTCGTCAAGAGGCCTTGGCGGCGGGCGGTTCGGCGGGCCTGCGGTTCGAGGGGGGCTCGTACCTTTTGAGGAATCCCGTGGAGTAGTCGCCGCGGACAAAGTCGGGGTCGTGAAGGATCTTGAGATGAAGGGGAATGTTGGTGCGAATTCCATCCACGAGGTATTCGCGCAGCGCGGCGCGCGCCCGCACCATCGTCAGCTCCCTGCTGTCGGAATGAACGATAAGCTTGGCGATTAGCGGGTCGTAGTGAACCGGGACGCGGTAGCCGTCATAGAGGGCGGTCTCGACCCGGACGCCCAGGCCTCCGGGCGGATGATGGCTGGAGACGATGCCGGGAGACGGGATGTGCCGGTCCGGATCCTCGGCATAGATGCGGAACTCCATGGCGGATCCGTTGAAAGTTACCTGGCGCTGCTTGAGCTTGAGCGGTTCGCCCTGGGCGAGTCGGATGCTCTCCTTGACCAGATCGACTCCGGTGACCATTTCAGTGACGCCGTGTTCGACCTGGATGCGGGTGTTCATTTCGATGAAGTAGAACTCGCCGTTGGGAGCGAGCAGGAACTCGACGGTGCCGACGTTGGAATAGCCGACGACTTCGGCGGCCCGAACGGCGGCCTTGCCCATCTTCTCGCGCAATCGGGGCGTAAGAACGGGGCAGGGAGATTCCTCGATCACCTTCTGATGGCGGCGCTGAATTGAACAATCGCGCTCGCCAAGGTGGATGACGTTTCGGAAGTTGTCGGCGATGATCTGAAATTCGACGTGGCGGGCGTGCTCGAGATATTTCTCGAGGTACATCGTTCGCGAGCTGAAGGCGGCTTCGCTTTCGGCGCGCGCGAGCGGAAACAGCCTTTCCAACTCCTTCGCATCGCGGACGATCCGCATTCCCTTGCCGCCCCCGCCGGCCGCAGCCTTGATCAGGACCGGGAAGCCGAGCCGCTTCGCATCCGCGAGCGCATCGCGGAGTTCCGTCACACCCTTCCCATCGCTGCCCGGCAGGACGGGTACGCCCGCGCGTTTCATGATTCGGCGAGCGCGGGGCTTGTCGCCCATCAGGCGTATGTGGCGCGCGCGCGGCCCCACGAATTGGAGTCCCGATCGCTGGCATGCTTCGGCGAAATCACCGTTCTCGGAAAGGAACCCGTAGCCGGGATGGACGGCATCGGCCCCGTAGGTGAGTGCGGCGCTCAGGATGGACGGAATGCTGAGATAGCTGTCTTCGGCGGCGGGCGGTCCAATACAGACGGATTCATCCGCCATCCGGACGTGAAGCGCATCCTTGTCCGCGGTCGAATAAACCGAGAGGGTGGGGATGCCGAGTTCGCGGCAGGCGCGAATTATCCTGATGGCGATAGTGCCGCGATTGGCGACGAGCAGTTTCTTGAACATCGCTTAACCCGAAGGGTCAGCCCACCTCCATGATCATCAGTGCCTGCCCGTACTCGACGGGCTGGGCGTTCTCGACAAGAATCCTGACGATACGCCCGGCGAAGGGCGCCTCGATCTCGTTCATCATCTTCATCGCTTCGATAATACAGACTGTCTGACCCTTGCGCACTGTGGCCCCCTCTTCGACGAACGGGGCGGCATCGGGCGCGGGAGCCCGGTAGAAAGTCCCAACCATCGGGCTTTCGATGATTCTCTGATTCTCGGCAAGTTCCAGGGGCTTTGCGGCGCCGTCGCGCGACGGCTCTGCCGAGGACTCGGCAGACCGGGAGCGCTTGGCGGCCGGTTTGGCTGTCGCGGGCGCTACTGAGTTGGTTTCGATGGCGTGAGCGACGCCGCCGCGGACGAGGCGAATCTTTCCTTTCTTGTCCTCGATCTCCAGCTCGACCAGCCCGTGGTCGCTCATCAAGGCGATAAGAGCCTTTATTTCTCGAACTTCCATTCTGTCTCCAGGATCATGGCATGCGTACCGCCGTTGAGCGAATGGTCGTTCACGCCTTTTTCTGCGCCGCGATAGAGGCGGCGGCGCGCAAAGCCAGATAGTAGCCCTCCGCTCCGAAGCCCATGATTCGTCCGACGGCAATGTCGGCGATCGTGGAATGATGGCGAAAGGGTTCGCGTTTATAGACGTTTGACAGATGCACTTCAATCACGGGAATGCCAACCGCGCTGATCGCATCGCGAATCGCGATACTGGTGTGAGTGTAGGCGCCTGGGTTTATCAATATTATTTCGGCGCGATTTCGAGCCTGCTGAATTCGGTCAACAATCTCGCCTTCCGAATTGGACTGGAAGGTCTCTACGGCGACACCGAGTTCGCGCCCAAGGCTTTTGAGCGCGCGGTCGATGTCAGCGAGACGAGTTCTGCCGTAAACCTCGGGTTCGCGTTCGCCGAGCAGATTGAGGTTGGGGCCGTGGATTACGAGGGCGCGCGACATCGGCGACGATTTCGCCGGATCACCGCCTTCCGGCCCGGAGGCGCCCTTTTCCCGCTTCACTTCCCCCACAAGCTCCTCGCGGGCATTGAACATTACCGCATCGCCGACTTCAAGCAGGGCCAAAATGCCCTTGTCGCTTTCTGCTCCGGGGATGAAACCATCCACGGCTAGTCCGGGCTCTCGGGCACGCGGGTCTTCAGCGCCTCCTGATATACGTCGCGGCGGCTTCGGCCCGTGAGTCTGGCGACGATGGCGCTTGCCTGCTTGAGGCTCAGGCCCTCATCCAGCAATTCCTTGACCGTGATGCGCTCATCGGCCGGGCGCGAATCAGCGCCGGGCGCACCGGCCACAACGATTGTTATCTCGCCCAGAGCTTCGGTCGCCTTGAAATGGCTGATCAGATCGGAGAGAGTGCCGCGGACGGTTTGTTCGTGAGTTTTGGTAGCCTCACGAACCACGGCCGCCTCGCGGCTTTCGCCGAACGCGGCAGCCATGGCGCTCAGCGTGTCCACGAGCCTCCGCGCGGCTTCATAGAAAACGATGGTACGGTGCTCGTGCGCGAGATCCTCCAATCGTTTTCGCGCAGCCGCTTCGCGGGCGGGCAGGAATCCTTCGAACACGAACCGGTCGGTGGGCAGGCCGGCGATCGACAGAGCCGCGATCACGGCCGAGGGACCGGGAACCGCTTTCACGCTGATTCCGGCATCGAGGGCCGCGCGCACGAGACGATAACCAGGGTCGGAGACGGCGGGAGTTCCGGCATCGGTGACCAGGGCCACGGTGGCGCCGCCTTTGAGGCGGTCCAGGAGCTCGGGGATTCTCCTCTCCTCGTTGTGCTCGAAGTGGGAGAGCATCGGGGTCCGGATGGAGTGGGCGGCGAGCAGCCGGCCGGTGCGGCGGGTGTCCTCGCAGGCAACAAGGTCGGCGATTCGCAGCGTTTCGAGCGCGCGGGGCGAGATGTCACCCGGATTTCCGATAGGGACGGCGACCACGAAAAGAACGCCCGAGCCGACGGTGTGGGGCGGAGTCTTCACCGGGTGGTTATCGAAACGGTCTCGTTTGTGCGGCGGCACGGGCTCCCACTACAATTCCGGCAGATAGGGAGCGTTGTTCGAGTGGCGGAAACGCAGAAGGCTATTCTCCTCATATCCTGCATCGATCGTCCCGGAATCATCGCGCGGGTAGCGGGCCATCTGTTCGAACTGGGATGCAATATTATCACGTCGGACCAGCATACCGACGCCGACGACGGCCATTTTTTCTGGCGAATCCATTTCGAAAGCCTTGAGCGCCCTTACGCGGAGCTCGAACGCGTGCTCAATGCGTCCCTGCCCGGCCTGCTCCCCTGGGAGCGGCTGAACTGGCAGCTCTATGACGCCGCGAGGCGCGATCGGATGGTGATAATGGTGTCGAAACTCGGGCACTGCATGATCGATCTCCTAAGCCGCCATCGCTCGGGGGAACTCGATGCCGACGTCGTCGGCGTGATTAGCAACCATCCTGACCTCGAGCCTCTGGCGCGGCCGTTCGGGGTGCCCTACGAAGTGATCCCGGTCCTGAAGGATCGCAAGGCCGAGGCGGAAGAGCGACTGCTGAGCCGTCTCAATGAGTGGAACGCGGACACGGTGGTGCTGGCGAGATACATGCAGGTGCTTTCGGGAGAATTCCTTGCGAAATGGCGCAAGCCGATCGTCAACATCCATCATGGCTTCCTGCCCGCGTTCGCGGGATCGCGTCCGTACAAGCAGGCACACGACCGGGGCGTGAAACTGATCGGCGCGACGGCGCATTACGTGACCGAGGAACTCGACGCGGGCCCCATAATCGCGCAGGCCACCACCCCGATCACGCATCGGGACTCAATTGCGGATCTCGCGCGCAAGGGCAAGGACCTCGAGGTCATCGCGCTTGCCAAGGCCGTGCGGGCTCATCTCAAGAAGCAGGTGCTGACGCACAACAACCGCACGATCGTATTCGAGTAAGGTCAGGAGACGGCCGCCTGACTGCGTCGTTCCGCACTCGCGGCGATCACGCTGCAGGCGGCGCCGACGAGGGGGATGGCGAGGGCGGCCGCCGCGAACATCGCAGCCGGGCGGAACAGCACGAACATCGGCGAAATCAGCATCAACCCGGTCGCGTGCGCGCCGCGATGCACCAGCGAGATTACGCCCATCACGCGTCCCAGCACGTCGGATCCGACTTTTTCCTGCGCGGCCGAAGTCAGGAGAATCACCGAGGCGTTCTGGGCGAATCCGGCAAGGAAAGCTCCGGCTACCGCCATCGAGAACGAGGTTGCCAGGAACAATCCATACGCGGGGAGATAAAGCATCCACGCAAGCAGGCTTGCGCGCGCCTTGTTCTCGACCGGAAAGCGCGCGAGCAGAGCGCCGACGGCGATCGATCCACCCGCATATCCGACCATCAGGATTGAAAACCCGCCCGCTTCGCGATGGAGCACCGCCCTCACATACTCGGGAACGCCGGCGATCCACGTGCCCGCGGAGATGGTTACCCCGATTCCCAGCGCAACCACGGCCGCGGCGAGGGTCGGCAACGGGCGCAGGGCCGAAAAGGCTTCGCCGAGCCGCGGCGGCGTTCCATCGTCGGCCGCAATGCCGTCGGAATGCGCGATCGATCCGATGAAGAGCGCCGACAGAAAGAACGACAGGGAATTGAGGGCAAAGAAGGTGCTGATCGGCGTAAACGCGAGCAGACCGGCGGCGGCCGCCCATCCGCCGACCTTGAGCGCATCGGTAGCGGCGCCGATCATTCCGTTGGCTTCCTGAACATTCTCGCGATCGACCAGTTGCGGCAGAAGGGAGCTGTAGGCGGGAGCGAAGTACGAGGTCGCTGTCTCGAGAACGAATGCCGCGAGCGTCAATCCCCAAAGAGGAAGGCGGCCGTAGAGGCCCGCGATAGCAACGGGTATGAGAACGAGGCCGCGCGTCAGATCGGCCGCAACCATGATGCGCTTGCGGTTCCATCGATCGGCGCTCACCCCGCCATGGAGCCCGAAGACCAGGGCAGGAACGCTGTCGGAAAGCCGGACTATCGCCACACCCAGCGGCCCTCCGGTGGTCAGCGCAAGCCACATCAGCGCGATGTAATGGAACGCATCGCCCAGCTCGCTGATAGCGACGGCGAGGAAGACGCGGCGGAAATCCGGGCGCCGAAGCAGCGAGAATGCGCCGACCCGATTCATCACGGGTTCACTATCGTTGTCGGCGATGCATTGGAAGCGTCGGCGACCTCGCGTTCGAAGAAGTGTATAAAGAACAAACGTTCGCGGCGCGAGCGGACGTAAGGATGGGGACGAAATGCGCTTGCTTGCCGAATTGTTCAAGAACAACCGGGAGTGGGCATCGCGGATGGAACGCGAGCATCCGGGATTCTTCGCCCGCCTGGTGGGCCAGCAGACGCCCGAGTTCCTGTGGATCGGATGCTCGGACAGCAGGGTGCCGGCGAACGAAATTGTCGGGCTGATGCCGGGCGAGATATTCGTCCATCGCAACGTCGCGAATCTCGTTGATCCAGGCGACCGCAACTGCCTTGCGGTGATCCAATACGCGGTCGCCGATCTGCGTGTCCGGCACATCATGGTGGTCGGACACTACGGATGCGGCGGGGTGCGGGCGGCGCTGGGCGATCCTCAGCCCGGGATCGTTCATGAATGGCTGGCTCCCGTGCGGGCGCTTCGCGAGCGGCATTCGGAGTTTCTGGGTTCGAAACCGAGCGAAGGAGCGCGGTGGGGCAAGCTGTGCGAATTGAACGTGCTCGAGCAGGCGCGGAACGTCGCGCTTACTCCTCCGGTCCTGGAGGCCTGGAACCGGGGACAGCCGCTTGCGGTTCACGGATGGATCTATTCGCTGGCGGACGGGCATCTGAGGGACCTCGGCGTCACCGCAAGTTCGGCATCCGAAGCCGCGGCGGCGTTCGACGACGGGGTCAGGAAAATCCTCTCCTGATGAGCGGATGCCCGGGCGAGGTCCGAACGGCGCGGAGAGCGATCAGGCGGCGCCGAGGAAGAAGTTCAAGGATCGATTCGCGAAGGCGATGATGGGCGACCAGTAGAGGCCCAGCACGATCGTCGCGCAGGCCAGCACGCCCATCAACCCGTAGTTCCACGTGTCCGGCGCAAGGCGGCCTTCGTCGCCGTTAGGAGTATCGAGGAACATCGTCTTGATCGGGCGCATGTAATAGTAGAGCGAGACTACCGAATTCAGCACGCCGACGATCGCAAGGACATAGAACTGGCCGCGAATGACAGCGGCGAACAGGTAGAACTTGCCGATGAAACCGACCGTGAGCGGGATGCCGGTCAGCGAGAGCAGGAAGATGCTGAGCGCGATGGCGGGGACGATGCCGCCGCGCCAGGCAAGGCCGCGGTAGGCATCGATGTCCTCGCGGCCGGTGCTGTTGGCCACGATCATCACGACCAGGAACGCTCCCGCATCCATCACGTAGTACGCGAACAGGTAGAAAAGCATCGCGCGGATGCCGTCGTTGGAGAGCACGACGAAACCCATCAGCGCGTAGCCCGCCTGGGCGATGCTCGAATAGGCGAGCAGGCGTTTCATGTTGGTCTGCTGCAGGGCGGCGAGATTGCCCAGCGTCATGGTGACGATGCAGATGACGAGGAGGAGTTGGGGCCAATCGACGCCCTTGAGCACCTGCCAGCTTCCGGTCGCGGTCAGCGAGGAGATCGCGGGAAAGAAGAACCGCGTGAGCAGGGCGAAGCCGGCGGCCTTGGAACCGATCGCGAGGAAGGTAGTGATCGGGATCGGCGCTCCGGTGTAAACGTCCGGCGCCCACATGTGAAACGGCACCGAGGCCACCTTGTAGCCCATTCCGGCAAGGATCAGGACCAGCGCGATGAAGACCGCGAGAACGGGAAGGTTGCCGGGGCTGGTCAGGGCATGGTTGATCGCGGTGAAATCAAGCGAGCCGCTGACCCCGAAGATCCAGCTCATCCCGTAGATCATCGTGCCCGACGCCACGCCGCCGTAGATGAGATATTTGAGGGCGGCTTCGAGCGAGCGGCGATTGTGTCTCAGGAAGCCGGTCAGGATGTAGGAGGTCAGACTGACGAATTCGAGGGCAAGATACGCCATCAGCAGGTTCGCCGACTCCGCCATCAGGAACATCGCAAGCGTGCTGGCAAGCAGGATCGCGTAATACTCGCCCTGATCGCAGGTGCGCACCTCCTCCGACCCCATCGACATCCACACGGCGACGAGCGCGGCGAGCGCGATGAGCGCGCGAAAGAACATCGCGAATCCGTCGAACACCAGCATCCGATGAAACAGCAGGGCGTTGGCGGTGACGGGAGTGAGCGCGATGAGCAGCAGGGTGCCGGCGGTGATGATCAGGGCGAGGTCGCCAAGATGCGACTTGTTGGCGACGATCAGGTCCACGATGACGAGCAGAAGGATGCCCGCCGAAAGCAGAAGCTCCGGAAGAAAATGGGCGAGGCTCGCGTAATTCCCGAGATCCATTGAAGTTCAGTCGTCAGTGAAGCAGCGCGACCACCGGTCCCGGCGTGGACAGCACGATCTGGTTCAGATGCACGAGCGAGGTGTTGAGCAATCCCAGGACCGCCTGCGGATACACGCCGAGGACGAGCACGATGATGGCGAGCGGGACCAGAGTGAACGCCTCGCGGAAGGACAGGTCCGCGTAACCCGCGTACTTTTCGTTGAACGAGCCGAGGTAGATGCGCTGGTAGGTCCATAGCAGATAGCCCGCAGTGAGAATCGCGGTCGCGGCGCCCAGCGCGGTCATCAGAGGATACGTCTGCCATGCGCCGATCAGGACCAGGACCTCGGAGATGAACGCGGACATCCCGGGCAGGCCCATGCCGGCAAAGAACGCAAGCCCCGTCATCCCGGCATAGAACGGCATCTGCTGGGCGAGGCCGCCGAAGCCGGCGATCTCGCGATGGTGCGCGCGGTCGTAGATCACTCCGACCAGGATGAAGAGCATCGCCGTCACCGTGCCGTGATTGAACATCTGCAGCACGGCGCCGTTGATTCCGGCGGCGGTGAACGACGCGCATCCGAGCATCACGTAGCCCATGTGGCTGATCGACGAGTAGGCAATCAACTTCTTGAAATCGGTCTGCGCCATCGCGCACATCGCGCCGTACACGATGTTGATGGTCCCGATGACGCCCAAAAAGAGCCATGCCAGTTGATGGGTGGCTTCGGGCAGGATCGCGAAGTTGACCCGCAGGATTCCGTAGGTGCCCATCTTCAGGAGCACGCCCGCCAGGATGACGGAGATTGCGGTCGGAGCCTCGACGTGCGCGTCCGGAAGCCAGGTATGGAACGGGAAGGCGGGAATCTTGATCGCGAATCCGATGAACAAGGCGAGCCAGACGATCTTCTGGAAGGCCGAGGAATAGTGCGATGCGTTCGAGGCGAGCACGGTCATGTCGAAGGTGCTCTGGGCGCCGTAGTAGTAGAGCCCAAGCATCGCCAGCAGGATCAGCACCGACCCGAGCAGGGTGTAGAGGAAGAACTTGATCGCGGCGTATTCGCGACGGGGACCGCCCCAGATGCCGATGAGGAAATACATCGGCAGCAGCATCACTTCCCAGAAGATGTAGAACAGGAAGAAGTCGAGCGCGACGAACACCCCCATCATCCCGGTATCAAGCATCAACAGCAGCGCGTAGTAGGCCTTTTCAGCGCGGTTGATGCTGAAACTTGCGAAGACGGAGATGAAGCAGATGAGCGCGGTCAGCAGAACCATCGAAATCGAGATTCCATCGACTCCGATGAAGTAGCTGATGTGGTAGGTGGGAATCCACGCGTGCTTCTCGGAGAACTGGATCGCGGTGGTGGCGGTGTCGAAGCTCCTGTACAGCCAAATCGCGATCAGTACCTGGAGGCCGGTCGCCGCCGCGGCAATCCATTTGCAGACGTCCTTCATCGCCTGCGGCGTGGAAAGGATAATCACCATTCCGGCAAGCGGGATGAATGTGATGAGCGTCAGGGCGTGGTTCATTTCAATAAACGCTTCCCCAGTTCCCGCGCGCGCTCACGCATGAAGCATCGCGCGCACCAGTAGAATCACCATCACGGCGGCCAGGATGCCGTACAGGTAGCCGTTGATCGAACCGGTCTGCAGCCGCCGCAGCCGTCCTCCCACGTCGAGGGTGACGAGCGAGGCCGCGTTGACCAGGCCGTCCACGACATATCCGTCAAAAAGGCCTGAAAGCCACGAACCGAACACGGTAATGGTCGCGGCGAGGTTCACGACGCCGTCGATAATATGGGCGTCGAACCACGCCGCGGCCCGGGTGCAGGCCAGGTAGGGCCGCACAACCGCGAAATCGTACAGTTCATCGACGTAGTACTTGTTCAGGACCCAGTCGTAGAGCACGCCGCCGAAGGCCTTGCTGAAGCGAGCGGGATCGATCGTCTCCTGGCGGTACATGAAGTCGGCGGCAAGCCATCCCAGCGCCACCATCGTGAAGGTCACGAATCCGAGCGCGGCTTCGAGCGAATGGCTGTGGATTCCGGCCTCGATAACCTCGCGGGTCGGCGCGCTCGCGAAGACCGGTTCGAGGAACTCCTCGAAGGGTTTGAAAATGGCGATGAACTCGGGGATCTTCACGACGCCGCCGACCACCGAGAGCACGCCCAGCACGATGAGCACATACGCCATCGATGGGGGCGACTCGTGCAGGTGATGCTCCTGTTCGTGGGTGCCGCGGAACTCGCCGAAGAAAGTCATGTAGACCTGGCGGAACATGTAGAAGACGGTGATGGCGGCGCCGAGCAGGAGGAAGGCCCAAACCACGGTGTGGCCGTGGGCGAAAGCCTGCCAGATGATCTCATCCTTGGACATGAAGCCGGCGAACGGCGGAACGCCCGCGAGCGCCAGCGTGGCGGCCAGGAAGGTGATGAACGTTATCGGCATCTTGTGGCGCAGACCGCCCATCTTGCGCATGTCCTGCTCGCCGCCCATCGCATGGATCACCGACCCCGAGCCAAGGAACAGGCACGCCTTGAAGAATGCGTGGGTCATCAGATGGAAAACGCCGGCGGCGTATGCGCCGACGCCGACCGCGGCGAACATGTAGCCAAGCTGGCTTACCGTCGAGTACGCGAGGACCTTCTTGATGTCGTTTTGCGCAACGCCGATGGTCGCGGCGAAGAAGGCGGTCAATCCGCCGACCACCGCAACCACGGTCATGGTCGCCGGCGCCATCGAGAACAGGAAATTCAGGCGCGCCACCATGTAGATGCCCGCGGTGACCATCGTGGCGGCGTGAATCAGGGCGGAGACCGGCGTCGGACCCGCCATCGCATCCGGCAACCACACATAGAGCGGAATCTGCGCGGACTTCCCGGTGGCTCCCGCGAACATCAGCACGGTCACGAACGTGACCATCGTCATGCCGAGATACCCGGGCATCCCGGCGAGCAGGGGCGCATAGCGCGCCACCTCGCGGGTGACGAGAGTGGGATGACCGACGTGTCCCAGGGCCATGAAGAGGCTGTAGAGGGCGATAACGAAGGCCCAGTCGCCGACGCGATTGACGATGAACGCCTTGTTGCCGGCGGTGGTGTTGGCGAGAACCTTGTACCAGAAGCCGATGAGGGCGAAGGAGCACAGCCCGACTCCCTCCCATCCTACGAACATCAGCCACAGGTTGTCGCCCAGCACGAGCACGAGCATCGCGAACGTGAACAGGTTCAGCCATCCGAAGAACCGCCAGTACGATTCCTCGTCGTGCATGTAGCCGGTGGAGTAGATATGGATGAGGCCGCCGATTCCGGTCACGATCAGCGTCATCACCATCGACAGCGGATCGAGCCAGAAGGCCACCTCGAGATTGAGTCCGCCGACATCGATCCACTTCCAGAGGTCGTCGAGCATGAAGCGGCCGTCGGGCGGCATCGCGAGCATCGTGAAGAACGCCTTGACGGCAAGGGCGAAGGCGAGGGCTACGACACCGCATCCGACAAGGCTGATTGCGCGTTTACCGAAGGTTTTCTGCAGCCAGGGTCCGGCCAGAAAGTTGATTGTCGCGCCGATTAGCGGAAGAAGCACGATATAGCGCGCAATCGTTATGCTTACCGGATGTTCCATCGGCACATGCTCACATCAAAAAAGCCGTTCAGAAAGCCGGAAATCGGAAGCTCCCCACCGCGGCACCGCAAGCCCCGTCCCCGCCTCGGCGCATCGCGCTGATATAAGCAGAAAACCGATCCGCCGAAAAGGAAAATCGATACATCAGCGCGCGACCGCATCCGCGGCGTGCAGCCTTACCCGCTGAGCGTTTCCGTCGCATCGACATCGATCGTCTTGAAGTTCTGGTAGATGGCCAAAACGACGGCGAGTCCGATCACCGCCTCGGCGGCGGCCAGCATGATCACGAAGATCGCGAAGATCTGTCCGTCGTACTTGCCGCCTCCGTAGTAGGAGAAGGCGAGGTAGTTGATATTGGCGGAATTGAGGATGAGTTCCACGCCCATGAGGATGCCGATGGCGTTGCGGCGAGTCAGCACGCACAGCATCCCGAGTGAGAAAACAACCAGGCTCAGTATGAGGAAGTGATTCAGTCCGATCGGTCCCATCGCGAAATCCCCCTGCCCTACTCGCGCGCCTCGTGGCGGGAGATGACGATCGCGCCTATGAGGGCCGCGAGCAACACGAGCGAGGCGATCTCGAACGGCAGCACGTAGTCGCCCAGGAACGCGTTGCCGATCGCGTAGGTGGTGGGCGCCGGCGCGACCGAGGAGGCGACGTGCCAATGCGTGCGCTCGACCGCCCACGCCATCACCGCCCCCGCGATCACCACGATCGCGAGCGCGGGGGCGAGTCCGACGGCGCGGTTGGAAACGGTCACGTCGGCGATTCCCTGCGTGAGCATCACGGCGAAGATGGTGAGGACCAGAATGCCGCCGACATACACGAGCAACTGGACCATCGCCACGAAGTCGGCGGCAAGAAGAACATAGAGGCCGACGACACCCATGAAGGCGCCGAGCAGCGCGAAGGTCGAATAAACGATGTTGCGGGAGAAAGCGACGATGCAGGCCGAACCGACGGTCAGCGCCGCAAGCGCATAGAATATGACGGTGAGCATCGCGGGCGACTCCTCCTCCCGGGCGCGCGGCTTAAGGTCCCGCTACGCCTCCTCCTCCGCGGGCTTTTCGCCGCCCGGCTGCGCGAACTCGTTTATATACCGCATCCCGCGATTCAGAATCGGCGCGATTCGCGGATCGGTTTCGGGCCCCTTCTTGGGCTTGTAGGCCTGAACCGGCTCCTTGACGAAGCGCCGGATCAGGCTTTCGAGCGAATAGTCGGCGCCCTCGAACTCGCTGGTATGGTGAATCGAACCGGTGGGACAGGGCTCGCTGCACAGCCCGCAGTACATGCACTTGGCGATATCGATGTCGAACTGCGAAATGATCATCGACCGCGTCTTCGGATCCTTCTCGCAGGAGATGACGATGCAGTCGATGGGGCAGGCGCGTTCGCATGCGAGGCATCCTGTGCATATTTCGAGATCGACCTCGAGGATGCCGCGGTAGCGGAAGGGCAGCGTGTCCTGGACGCGGACCGGGATGCGATCGGGATACTGGACGGTGTAGGGCTTGCGCACGAAGTGCGAAGCCGTCACGGCCATCCCCTCGAAGATCGAGGTGACGGCATCCTTGATATTCTGAACGTAGGAGCCAAACGCGCCCATATCCCAAACCCTAAATCGTCGGACGGAAATACAACTGCATCCGCGAACGCCTCACGTAGTGCACCACGCGGGCGACGAACAGCGCCATCAGCGCCACCCCGCCCGCGAACATCAGGTAGCCCATAAAGGCGTTGCCCTCGGGCCAGATGGCGACCCATACCGCCGTGCCGATCATGTTGGCGAACGAGATCGGCACGAAGTATTTCCAGCACAGGCTCATCAACTGGTCGATTCTGACCCGCGGCAGCGTGCCCCGAATCCACATCGAGACGAACACCACGGCGAGCACCTTGACGTTGAACGCGATCAACTCAAGCACGTTCATCGCGACCACATTGTCGGTCACGTGCGGAAACTGCCATCCGCCCAGGAACAGCGTCGCCATCAAGGCGCCGATCAGGAACAGGTTTCCCCACTCGGCCATGAAGAAAAACGTGTAACGCATCCCGCTGTACTCGGTGGCGAATCCGGCGACCAGTTCGCTTTCCGCCTCGGGAAGATCGAACGGAGTGCGGTTGCCTTCGGCAAGGGCCGAGATGAAGAGGATGTTGGCGGCGATGAAGGTGAATGGGTTGGCGAACACGAACCAGTGCTGCGGCGCCCATCCCTGCGCCCGAATTATCCCCTGCATCGAAAGCGTCCCCGTCATCAGCACCACCGGGAAGATCGACAGACCCGCGGGAATCTCGTAGCTGACGATTTGGGCGGCCGAGCGGATACCGCCGATTAGCGACCACTTGTCGTTGGAAGCCCATCCCGCCATCAGCACCCCGACCACGGTCAGCGCGGTTACGGAGGTGAAGAACAGGACGCCGACGTTGAGATCGGCCAGGATGAGGCTGCTCGAAAACGGCATCACCGACCACGGCAGGATGAAGGCGAGCATCACGAGATACGGCGCGAGCTTGAAGAGCGGCGCGTCGGCTTCGGCCGGGATGAGATCCTCCTTGCAGATGTTCTTGATTCCGTCGGCGAGCCACTGCAGGAAGCCCTGGGGGCCGACGCGGTTGGGGCCGACTCGGGACTGGATGCGGGCCCATACGCGGCGCTCCAGCCACGTCACGATTCCGGCGAACGGCATCGCCACGACCAGGAAGACCACCGCGCCCGCGACGAACTCGACGATCGCGGCGACCACATCGTAGCGCGGATGGGGTCCGAAGAGGCCGGATGCGATCAGGTTGTTAATCAGCGTATCCATCGTGGGCTAGCGATCGATCTCCGGCGCGACCACATCGAGGCTTGCGATCACGGTGACAAGGTCGGCGATCATCAGGCCTTTGCTCAGTTTCTGGATTATACCCATGGCCGCGAAGGAGCCGGTGCGCACGTGGACGCGCCATGGATATCCGGTGCCGTCGCTCACGACGTACCATCCCATGTCGCCGCGGCCGGACTCGACGCGCACCTGGCATTCGCCGGCGGGCGGCTTGAAGTTGCGCGGGACCTTGGCAAGGACGGGTCCGGGCGGAATTTGGGTGAGGGCCTGGCGCAGGATTCGCGCGGATTCCTTCATCTCGCGGATCCTCACCATGTAACGATCCATCGAATCGCCAAGAGCGCCCCACTCTCCCTTGCCCACCGGGACGTCGAACTCGAATTCGGGATAGACGGAATACGGGATGTCCTTGCGGATATCCCATTTGATGCCGGAGCCGCGCAGGTTGGGGCCGACGAGGTTGTAGCCGATCGCCTCCTCGGGCGTTATCACGCCGACGTTGGCGAGGCGTTCGATGTAGATCTTGTTGTAGGAGATGAGTGAGTTGTACTCGTCGAGGATGGGGTCGAAGTGATCGAGGTAGGCGAGCGCCTTCTCGCGCCATCCGGGCGGCAAATCCCAGGCAACGCCGCCGATCCTCATGTAGTTGAAGGTGAGGCGGGCGCCGCACAGCTCCTCGATCAGGTCGTTGATCATTTCGCGTTCGCGCAGGGCATGCGTGAACGGCGTCATCGCGCCGATATCCATCCCCATCGTGCCGACCGACAGGAGATGGGAGGCGATTCGGTTGAACTCGGCGGCGATAACGCGGCAATACTCGCCGCGGCGGGGCACTTCGATTCCCGCCAGCCGCTCGCACGCCATCCCCCATCCCTGATTCGTGAACATCGCGCAGATGTAATCGACGCGGTCGGTGTAGGGCATGAAGCCGTGGTAGCCGACCTTTTCGGCGATTTTTTCGATCGAGCGATGGAGGTAGCCGACATCGGGAACCGCCTCGCGCATCACCTCGCCGTCGGCGCGAACCACGAAGCGCAGCACGCCGTGGGTCGAGGGATGCTGCGGACCCATGTTGAGCGTCATCTCTTCGGTGTGAAACGTGCTCATTTCTTCTTCGTGTCCAGGCGTATGATTGGGCTTTCGCGGACGGTTGAGATTCCGTGATATTCGAGCGGCTCGACGAAGTCCTTGCGCAGGGGAAAGCCGGGCCAGTCCTCGGGCATCAGGATTCTGCGAAGATCGCTGTGGCCCTCGAAGGTGACGCCGAGCAGATCGAATATCTCCCGTTCCATCCAGTTGGCGGACTTCCAGAGCTCCTCGAGCGTATGGACGCGGGGGTTGTCGCGCGCAAGGCGCACCTTGAGCACGGCGCCGTGGCGCAGGCGGTAGGAAAAGAGATGATAGACGACCTCGATCCGGTCCTTGTAGTCCACGCCGCTCTCGTTCGACAGACAATCCATCGCGAGCTCGGGATCGTCGCGCATGAAGCGGGCGACCTCGACGATGGCGGCGGGATCGACCACGCAGAACGGGTCAGGCTTGCTCTCGGAGATTTCGACGACGCGATCGGCGAAGCGTTCCTTGAGCCGCTGATATATGGCCAGCGGTTCCATTTTCTCAGGCCGCGGTCACCTGGGGCCGGGCGCCGTTGCTCCGGGTAAGCCATCGCTCGGTCATGATCTTTTCCTGGAGCTTGAGGATTCCCTCGGTGAGCGCCTCGGGGCGCGGCGGGCATCCCGGCACGTACACGTCGACCGGGACGATCTTGTCGACGCCGTCGCATACGGAGTAGGCGAGCTGGAAGAGGCCGCCGCAGCTCGCGCACGAACCCATCGCAATCACGTAGCGCGGCTCGGGCATCTGGTCGTAAAGCAACCGGGTGCGAAGAGCCATCTTTAGCGTCAGGGTGCCCGCGACGATCATCAGGTCGGATTGGCGGGCGGAGGCGCGTGGGCTCGCTCCGAACCGGTCGATATCGGCGCGCGGGCCGCCGGTATGCATCAGCTCGATCGCGCAGCAGGCAAGTCCGAAGAGCATGTACCAGATGCTGGATTTGCGCATCCAGTTGAGCAGCTCATCGGTCTTGGTCGTGAGCACATAATCCGGAAGCGTATTCAGAAGCGACATAACTCCCTCACCACTTACTCCGGCACCTTCTTGACCCATTCGAGGTCATGCTTGACCCACACGTAGATGAGACCGACGAAGAGGATGAGCAGGAAGATGAGGATTTCGACGAGCGCATACAGGCGCTGGCCGCGGCGCACCCAATCGAGGTAGACGGCGGCGATGGGATAGACGAAGGCGACCTCGACTTCGAAGACGACGAAGATTAGCGCGATCAGATAGAAACGGACGTTGAAATTAATCCATGCGCGGCCGGTCGGCGGCTCGCCGCATTCGTACGGCATCACCTTGCGCTGGTAGGGATTGCTGGGTGAAAGCAGCTTCTGCAATCCGAACATCGCCGCGACGATGCCAATGCCGAAGATGGTCAGGGCGAGCGGCACGCCGAAGTGCAGATACATAAGCAGATTACCGCAACCTCAATTAGTTGGACCCGATCGAAGTGTCAAGAAGATCGGCTTTTGGGAAGCATTCCGATGCTTAAGAACAACTTCTTTCACGAATCACTATATCGCAAGCATCTCCCCGCACAAGCCCGTCGTCCTACCCCCTTGATTTGACGAGCTTTTCGAAGTCCGGGCCGGAAACCCACGCACCCTCGCCGGAGGGGCAGGCCAGGACGGCCAGGTCGCCGACCCGGCGCGCGACCATGATGCGCTTGCACTCGGGGCATTCCATGGATTTCTCGAGCTTCTCACGCATCCGCTTCATCAGCTCGGCGTCGTGCTTTGCGGCCCACTGGTCCTCGCGCGCCGCTTCGACGTCGCGAAGTTTGTTGCCCAACCGATCTTTTTCGTCGCTCATATGGCGGCCTCAGGCCTTCTCGGACATCTCCTTGATCAGTTTTCCGGTTCGCGCCTTTTCGACGGTTTCCTCGAACCTCGGTCCGAGGTCGACGCCCATTTCCTGAGCGCGTTTCTTCGCCCAAAGGCCGACATTGCGCGAGTCGCGGTAATAGGATTCGTCGCGGGGTTTGGAGGTGTCGAAATCCCTAAGCCGCGAGGCCTCGCTTTCGACCACCGCAAACGATGACATCACCCGGCGCATCCTGGAGGAACTGCATCCGGGGCACGTCGGGCGCTCACGCTTGCCGGAGCCAAGCACGACGTGCGAGCTGATTCGGCCGCATCGCGCGCATTCGTATTCGAAAATCGGCATCTTCGATTCGACAATAACCGCAGCCAGCGGGATGGGCAAACCAGGCAAGGCGAGATGGGACGAAGGTTGCCGCCGTTTCGCGCGCCGAGGTCAACGGTCGCGGATGATCAGATTCGCGATCGGGCTGCCGGCAAGGAAGAGTACTCCAACGGCGCCGACGGCCACGCCCGTGCCAATCCACCATAGCGAGCGATATTCGATTCCCAGGGCGATCATCAGCAGCGCCCACAGGGGCAACACCGCCGAGATTCCCAATCGCATCAGGGCGCTTACCGCCCGCTCCGCCTTTTCGACCTGATCCGCCATTGCTCTTCTATCTAGCGATTCCGTCGGGGCCGTTCAAACCGGCAGCCGGGTCAAGCGCATAAAGCACGGGAGGGCCGTCACCGCCGACCAGATTGGACCGGACGACGGGGCGGGAGCGGTCGCGGTACTCGCGCGGCAGCATCGCGAATTCCCCTTCCCGCGCGACCAGATAGCTCACGGAATCGTCTGGGGGCAACGAGGCGCGCGCCCCGGTCAGAGGGGGAACCGCCTTTCCATAGTAGAAGGCGAGCTCGAAATCGGCGTTGCGCGCGACGAATATTTCATGACCATGGATTCGATCACGTATCTGCGCGACGAAGCTCTTGTAGCTTCGCGCCCATGCGAGTTCCGGGCGCACGCATGCGTTGATCAGCACAACGCCTCCGAGGCTCAGCATCCCGACCGCCGCGCCGGCGGCGGCTGTTGAGCCGCGCGCGAGGAAGGCCATTGCGGCCGCCGCGGCGGCGGCGATGAAAAGCAGCGCGGCCATGTAGGGTGCGGAGCGCGCGCCTATCCCCCGCTCGAGCAGCGCCATCATCTCCGCGTCGCTCGAATGAAGCGGCAATGAAAGCGACACGTTGCTCCTTGCGGTCACAAACGCGAGCACGACGGCGAGCATCGCGGCGAACGCGATAAGCCAGCTCACGCCGTCGCGAATCTTCGCGCCGCCGGCAAAGTCCTCCGCCGGCTTGCCCATCCCGAAGGCGCCCGCGCCCAGGATCGCCACGCCCGGAAGCGCGGGCAGGATGTAATCGTCGCGTTTGGCGCTCGCAAGCGAGAAGAAGATCACGACCGCGGCAACCAGACTTGCCTGGAAAAGCAAAGGCCTGCGCCGTGTCCCGGAGACTTCGCCGGTGGCGAACCCGGCCAGGGTGGCAGGCACAAGGAGGACTATCGGATTGGCGCCCCCGATGAGCCGGGCAAGAATGTACCAGACGGGTCTGGAAGCCTCTCCGGTGCCGCCGAGGCCCGCGGGAGCGAAGTGGCCCAGGTTTTCGTTCAGGAAGATGGCCAACTGGCGGCGTCCCCCAATCGCAAGCCACGGAACGTACCATGCCGAGGCAATCGCGATCGCGATGGCGGCCGCAATCCATGGCCATCGCCGCCGAAGCATCGCTCCTGCAGAGATGCCGGAAAGCAGCGCAAAGATCAGGGCGGCAAGCCCTGTCAGCACAAGAACCACGGGGCCCTTGGCGAGGATGCCGAGGCCGAGGAGCACGCCCACGGCGGCCGCGCTTCGAAGCGAATCGGCGCCATTAAAGAGAGGATAGAGGACGATCCATGCGCTCATCAGCATCGTGGTCATCAGCATGTCGGTGAGCGCGAGCGTGGCGCGCGACGAAAAACCGTAGATCCCCAGCAGAAACAGGAACGCAAGCCATCCCTCGCTCGCGCCGATCGCCGCCCCCGTCCATGCAAGCACTTCGATCGCGATGACTACGGCGCACAGGACCGAGACGATGCGCGCGCGGACTTCATCGACCTCTCCGCCGGCGGCGCGCACTGCTATGGCGGAGAGCCAGTAGTACAGCGGCGGCTTGCGATCGACGAGGCCGTAGTAGTCGCGCGGAATGAGCCAGTTGCCGTCGCGGGCGACGCTGACAATCCATTCCGCGGACTGCGGCTCGGCATCCTTTTGAAACGGCGCGCTGATGCCCTGGGCGAGGACGATGAATGCGAAAAGGGCGGCCGCGGCGACCTGAATCCACGACAGCCGGCCGGTTGCGGTTCGCGATTCGCCGGGAGTGCTCATTGCCGACCGCGGGGGCGGACGGGATCGGCCCAGAAGTGACGGATCGCCGAAGACTGGTAAAGCGCCACCTGCATCATCTCGGCATTGTGAGCGAACCCTACCCTGCCCCTGCGATCCACGATTATAACTCCGGCCTCGGAATGCATCGGCCCAGGCAGACGACTGATCGTATCGCGCGCCGCGGCCTGGGGCGATCTTCCTGATGAGAGGGCGGTTGTCGCTTCGCGGCACAGCGCGGACAGGATGATCGATTCGCCGTGGCCGGTCGCCGAGGCGCCCCCGTGAGCATCGACATACGTTCCCGCGCCTATGACGGCGGAGTCGCCGACCCGGCCGGGAATCTTGCCGGGAACGCCGCCGGTTGAAGTGGCAGCGGCGATCGCTCCATGCGAATCGATCGCGACCGCGCCGACGGTTCCATGCTCGCCGGCAATCGCGGCCGCACTCCTGCGCTGAATCCATCGCTCGCGCGCACGCGGAGTGATGAGGGCTTCATTCGCGCACAGGGGGATGCCGAGGCGGCGGGCAAGGCGATGCGCTCCCGGTCCGGCCATCATCACGTGCGGCGTATGGTCCATCACGGCGCGGGCAAGGACGATGGGGTTTTTCACGCGGGTTACGGCGGCGACCGCCCCCGCGGTGATGCGCGGGGGCGCGCCCAATGCCCGCGGCTCCATCGCCATGATCGACGCATCCATCTCCACGGTTCCGATGGTGGTGAGGACCGAGCCGGTGCCGGCGTTGAAGAGAGGGCTGTTTTCGAGTTCGACCACGACGGCCTGCACGGCATCGAGGGCCGCGCCGCCATCGCGAAGAATCCGTGCGCCGGCGCGAACCGCGGCGATCAGAGCGATGCGGCGTTCGGGCCGTTCGATTCGCGCGCCGCGTGCGCCCGCGCCGCCGTGGGCGATCAGGGCCGGGGCTGTCCTGCGCATCTCACGCGACGGGGCGCCGCGCCCAGAGGAACAAACGCCGAAAGGTGAAAACCATCGGACCCGTCGTGCCGTATGCGCGCTCGAGGCGCTCGCGGTAAGCATCGAGAAAGTCCGGGCGGCGATCCTCGGGGAGCGCGTTGACGAACGGTCGAAGCCCGGTGGACCGGTACCAATCCACCACCTCCGAAGGCGCGCGCATGGGATGCTCGAAGGTGTGGTAATGGCAATCCACTTCGGAAAATCCGATCTCGGACAGCATCTCGCGATACTTCTCAGGCGGAGGGACTTCGCGAAACGCGCGCTCGACTCCCGACAGAAGCGAGCGCCATGGCTCTTCGCGCGCGAGGCGGTTCATCTCCACCTTTGCGGTCTCGTGGTCATTGGCAGGCATCTGAACAACCATCCGTCCGCCGGGGGCAAGAGCGCGAAACCATCGCTCGAGCACGGCGCGATGACCGGAGATCCATTGGAGGGCGGCGTTCGAGAAGATGATGGTGTGCGTGGCGGCGGCATCGAGCATCGCAATATCCCCTTCGTCGAACGAAATCCTCGCCCGCAGTTCGGGATCAAGATCGTCGAGCCGCGCCCGGGCGGCATCGATCATCGCCGCCGAGGAATCAATTCCTCGAACCGAGCCGCGACCGGTGCGACGGGCAAGTTCGATCGTGTTCTCGCCGCTGCCGCATCCGAGGTCGGCGATTCGTTCGTAATCTGATATAGGCAACCGGGCGAGAATCAGATCGACCGGTTCGGCCCGAAAGCGGCGAAAGCGGTTGTACAATTCGGGTTCCCAGTCGCTCATCTTCGCCCTCGCGATGCTCCCGCATCGCAGCATATGGGCCTCTGCGCGGCGTCACAAGGAGGCTTGCCCGCGCCCGATCGATGCGACAAACCATAGCGGATGGAATCTGCGGCAGATGCGGCTGCGATCTCGACGGCGCGGTCACGACCGGGGAGGCGGCTGGTGCTGTTGGGATGCGCGCTGCTGGGAGTCGCGATCATCCTGTGGATCGCGGCGGCGACTCTGCTCGCTTATCGCATACATCATCCACCATTCCTGGAATACGGGCGAACGGACGTGTACGGCCCTCATGTCCCCGAAAGGGAATCGGGTCCGCCCGATCCGCGCGCCGCGTTCGGAGCACACTTCGAGTCGCTGACCGTGGCCGTTGGAGGCGGAAAGACGGTCGCGGGATGGTTCATCAAGGGTGGCGACTCGGCGGCGATCCTGCTCGTTCCTCCCGTGGGCGGCACACGCCGCGAGATGCTTCCCTATGCGAAGTTCCTCAACCAGGCGGGCTACCCCGTGATGGCGATAGACAGCGGCGACGACGCATCCACAGGAACATCGTGGGGATGGAGCGAGCGGATGGGGGTGCTGTCGGCGGCAAGCGAGCTGCGGCGCCGCGGATTCACCCGCATTGGCGCTCTTGGCGTGTCGGAAGGGGGAGCCGAGATAATCATGGTGCAGGCCGCCGGCGCATCGTTTTCCGCGATCGTATCGGACAGCGCGTACGGCAGCCTTGTCGGGATGTTCCGGCAGGTGCCCTCGATTGCGGGGCTGAATCCCGCGCTCGAGCGCACCGCCTTGTGGGAAGCAGGCTTCTTTCTGGGACACAGCATACTGGAGATCGAGCCGGAGGCGGCGGCGCGCAGTATCGGGGAGGCGGCGCTGATGGTGATTCACAACCGGGGCGACAGGATCGTCCCGGTGTCGCAGGCCGAAGCGATCACGCAGGCCGCGGGCAGCGGAGCGGAGCTATGGATAGTCGAAAGCGGAGGCCATGGGGACGCCGTTTTCGAGCATCCCGATGAATACGCGAAGCGGGTTCTCGGGTTCTTCGCGAAAAATCTGCAGGCGGGGACTCCTGCGGGGCCGCGCGACACCGCCGGCCGCACGGATGGCGGTGCGCGACCCGCGGCCCGCGCAGGGCGAGCCGCAGGCCGCGGCAATCTCACATTCTCGGCGGGTTCATATCGACGAGCAGCGTGCTCTTGAGCCGTTCAAACAGCTTGTCGATATCCCACGGACCGTCGTTGTACAGAATCTTGTCGGGAACGATGTGGGTATAGCGCATGATCCGGTAGCCGGATGCGCCGAAGCATTGGCCGGTAACGTTCGCGGCCTCGTCGCTGGCAAGAAAGACACAGATCGGGGCGACGTTGGCCGGATCGCGCGGCGTGCCCTCGGCGCTCTGGCTTTGCGGGATGCCGGTGGCTCCGGGCATCCGACCCGCCGGGATCGTGTCGGTCATGCGGGTTGCGGCTCCGGGCATGATCGCGTTGACCGTGATTCCGTACTTCTGGAGCGCGTTTGCGGAGCTGTAGGTGAGGCCGAGGATGCCCGCCTTGGCGGCGGCATAGTTGGGCTGTCCGGGGCTTCCGAGCGCGGAGTTGGAGGAGAAGTTAATGATACGGCCGTACTTGTGCTCGCGCATATAGGCGGTGGCGGGCCTCATCGTGCAGTAATGGCCCTTGAGATGGACGCGAATCACATCGTCCCATTCCTGCTCCGTCATGTTGAAGATCATCCGGTCGCGGAGGATTCCGGCGATGTTCACGAGGATGTCGAGTTTTCCGAATTCGCGAATCGCCTGGTCGATGAGTCCCTGTCCGCCCTCGACGGTCGCGATATCCATGTGATTGGAAACGGCCTTGCCGCCGGCGGCCTTTATT
>Ga0070741_10003222_pt1 | contig 41124 bp, 29 predicted proteins | sample Coa_R1_4_FD_66440 | JGI IMG/M metagenome (GOLD analysis project Ga0070741, IMG submission 66440) | Surface soil microbial communities from Centralia Pennsylvania, which are recovering from an underground coalmine fire - Coalmine... | ecosystem: Environmental > Terrestrial > Soil > Unclassified ... | reverse complement strand
TGGTTCCGGGCTGGATGTTCCCGCTGGCCCTGGCCGCCGGCAACACATTCGTCCTCAAGCCTTCAGAGCAGGACCCCTCCGCGTCGATGATGCTCGCCGAGCTGCTGGCCGAGGCGGGCCTCCCGGAGGGCGTCTTCAACGTGGTGCACGGCGACCGGGAGGCGGTGCAGGCGCTGCTGACCCACCCGCGGGTGAACGCGGTGTCGTTCGTCGGCTCGACGCCAGTCGCCAAGTACGTCTACGAGACCGCCGTCACCCACGGCAAGCGCGCCCAGGCGCTCGGCGGCGCCAAGAACCACGCGGTCGTCCTGCCCGATGCCGACCTCGACTTCGCCGCCGACCAGATCGTGGCCGGCGCCTACGGCTCGAGCGGGCAGCGGTGCATGGCCGTCTCGGCCGTGGTCGCTGTCGGCGACGCCGGGGATTCCCTCGTGGAGAAGATCTCGGAGCGGCTGGACCGCCTCGTGGTGGGCCCCGGCGACCAGCCTGATTCGGAAGTGGGCCCGCTGGTCAGCGCGGCCGCCCGGGACCGGGTTCGCGGCCTCGTTGACGTCGGGGTCGATGAGGGCGCCGAGCTGGTACGCGACGGCCGGGATGTGGTGGTCGATGGACACGAGGAGGGTTACTTCGTTGGCCCCTCCCTGTTTGACCGCGTCTCCACCGACATGCGCATCTACCGCGAGGAGATCTTCGGACCCGTGCTCGTGGTGACCCGCGCGGCTTCGCTGGACGAGTCCCTCGAGATCGTGAACGCGAACCCCTGGGGCAACGGCGCGGCGATCTTCACCACCAACGGCGGCGCCGCGCGAGCATTCCAGCTGCGCGTCAGCGCCGGCATGGTCGGGATCAACGTCCCCATTCCGGTGCCGATGTCCTACTACTCCTTTGGAGGCTGGAAGGCGTCGCTGTTCGGCGACGTTCACATGCACGGCCCAGAGGGCCTTCGCTTCTACACGCGCGGGAAGGTGGTGAGCTCCCGCTGGCCCGAAGCGGCCGACGCGCAGATCAACCTCGCCTTCCCAACGGCGACTTGATCGCCATGCGCCTGACCTCGACCACCGCGACCAAGCGAGAGCAAAGATGAATACCGTCCTTGAACTGGAGGAAGCCGCCCGCGAGCACCTCCTCATGCACTTCACGCGCAACGGCGCGTTCGGCCCCGGGGGCCAGCAGCTGCTCGTGCTGGACCGAGGCGAAGGGCCGTACGTCTTCGATACGCGCGGCAACCGTTACTTCGACGCCCTCTCGGCGCTGTTCTGCTCCCAGTTGGGCTACTCGTACGGCGAAGAGCTCGCCGCAGCCGCTGCAACGCAGATGGCAAAGCTCCCCTTCGCGACCACCTGGGGCATGGCTCACCCCACCGCGGTGCAACTGGCCGACCGCCTGGCGCAGCTCTCTCCGCCCGGGCTCGACCACGTCTTCTTCACGAGCGGTGGCTCCGAGTCGGTCGAGTCCGCGTGGAAGCTGGCCCGCCTGTACCACAACGCGACCGGCGGCGAGCGCCGAACCAAGGCGATCGCGCGGCGAGTCGCCTACCACGGCGCAAGCCTCGGGGCGCTCGCGCTCACCGGGGTCGATGGCTACAGAGCACCGTTCGCTCCCCCGGCGATCCAAGTGCGCCACGTTTCGACGACCAACCGCTTCCGCTTGCACGAGGATCCGCGATTCGGCGACGCGGTGCACGATGACGCGGCCTTCACGCGTGCGCTGCTCGGGGAGATCGAAGAGGTCATCCTGGAGGAGGGTCCCGAGACGATCGCGCTGTTCATCGCGGAGCCGGTCCAGAACGCCGGGGGGTGCTTCGTCCCGCCGGACGGCTACTGGGAGGGCCTGAGCGAGCTGGCCGACCGCTACGGCTTCCTGGTGGCAGCCGACGAGGTCATCACTGGGTTCGGCAGGCTGGGGGAATGGTTCGGGTCGACGCGCGTCGGCGCCCGGCCTGACCTGATCACCGTCGCCAAGGGGCTCACCTCGGCGTACGCCCCAATGGGTGCGGTGTTCGCCTCAGAGCGGGTGGCCGCACCGCTCTACGACGATCCCAAGCGCTCGCTGGTCCACGGGATCACCTTCGCCGGTCACCCCCTGTGCGCGGCGATCTCGCTGAAGAACCTCGAGATCTTTGAGCGCGACGGCGTGATCGAAAACGTCAGGGCGCTGGAGTCGCACCTGGAGGAGCGCCTGCGCGAGCTCGAGTCGCTGCCAATCGTTGGCGACGTGCGCGGATGCGGGTTCTTCTGGGCGGTCGAACTCGTCGGCGAGGAGGGCAGGCGCTTCGATGCCACCGAGCGCGAGCGGTTGCTGCGCGGGTTCATGTTCGCCCGGCTCCTCAAAGCGGGGATGATCGCGCGGCCCGACGACCGCGGAGACGCCGTGGTCCAGGTCGCCCCACCGCTGATCTCGAGCGCCGAGCAGCTCGATGAGATGGTCGATTCCCTCGGCGAAGTCCTGTCCGATGCGGGAGAGCTGATGGAACTCGCAGCCAAGACACCCGAGGGGGCCGCATGAGGATCCTGGTGGTGATACCGGAGAGGGCCGCATGAGGATCCTGGTGGTGATACCGGAGGGGGCCGCATGAGGATCCTGGTGGTGATACCGGAGGGGGCCGCATGAGGATCCTGGTCATCAACCCGAACACCACGGCGGCGATGACCTCCGACATCGCTGCGCAGGCCCAGCGCTATGCCCACCCCGAGTCGGAGGTCGAGGCGATCTCCCCCCGCTGGGGGCCGGCCTCGATCGAGGGACATCTCGAGGACGAGCTGGCGGCAGTCGCAACGCTCGAGGCGGTGGCGGAGCGTGCCGGCGACTACGACGGCGTCATCATCGCCTGCTACGGCGACCCCGGTCTGTACGCGGCGCGTGAAGTCTCGCCCGTACCAGTCGTGGGCATCGCCGAGGCCTCCATGCTGATGGCCTGCATGGTCGCCCATCGCTTTTCGGTGGTGACGGTTCTGCCCCGGATCAAGCCGCTGGTCGAGGACGTGGTGGCGCGCTACGGGCTCAGCGGGCGCTGCGCATCGGTGCGCGCCACCTCGCTGGCGGTTCTCGACATCGAGCGCGATCCCGACGCCGCGCAGCGCGAGATCACCGCCGAGGCCGGCAAGGCCATCGCCGCCGACGGGGCCGAGGCCATCTGCCTCGGTTGCGCGGGGATGGGACCGCTCGATCGCCACGTCCAGGAGACGCTCGACGTTCCCGTGATCGACGGCGTCGCGGCGGCGGTGAAGATGCTGGAGGCGCTGAGTGGCTACGGGCTGGCCACCAGCCGAGTGGCCGCCTTCAAGCGACCTGAGCCCAAGGAGCTGACCGGCGAGACGGATGTGCTGCGTGCCTTTCGCGCGGGCGCGGCCGCCGCCGAGCCGCTGAAGACTTGAAAGTCACCATCACGACCACAGGAGACCAGAGGAGGTTTGACGATGGCCACAGAGACCCAGAGCCTGACCCGCGATCAGCTCGCGGCGCTGCCCGCAAGCTACTTCAAGGCCGTCGACGCGCAAGACGTTGACGCGATCCTGGCCCACTTCGCCGACGATGCCACGCTGACGGTCCAAACGGATCACGTCACCTTCAACGGGGCGAGCGAGATCAGGAGGATGTTCACCGATTTCGTCGGTGGGTCTTCCTCGATCTTCCACGAGATCACAAATATTGTCGTTGAGGAGGCCGCCGCGAAGGTCGCCACCGAGCAGAACTACATCGGCGACCTCACCGACGGGACCCACAACGACATGCACAACTGCAACTTCTTCGACGTGGGCGCGGACGGCAAGTTCACGCGCGTGATCATCTGGATGGCGGGGACAAACCCGCTCAAGTAGCGCGCCGGGGGGCGGTCGTCGTCGCGCGGAGGCGCGGGGGCGGTCGTCGTCGCGCGGAGGCGGGCGCGGTCGCCGGCGCCTAGGCGCGGGGGCGGTCGTCGTCGCGCAGAGGCGGTCGCGGTCGCCGGCGCCTGTCGCGAACGATGCGGATTCAGGTTCGCATAGCGAAAGCAGATCCGCATCGTTCCGAACGACCGTTTTAGCCGGCCGGGCTGCCGGCGCCCGCGCGACGTCGCTCGCGTAGGCGCCGGCTGGCCTCGTGATCGACGGCCTGCCGCTCGAGATCGACCACCACGCCATAGTCGCGCTCGGCAAGCTCGGCAGTCGTGAAGCCGTCGAGGACATCGGAGAGCACCAGATCGGGGTCGCGCTGGAAGGGGTCTCCATAGCCGCCCGAGTTGGGGACCATGACCTCGATCGTCGAGCCGGCCGAGAGGGTGTGGCCGGTGAATTTGGAGGGCCAGGTCTCGATCGTGCCGTCGGGCTTTGTGATCTTGGTGGAGGCGTTGACGCCGTCGTGGCCACCGAAGATGCCCCAGGGCGGATCCGACTCGGTCCGCTCGCCCTCGCAGGTCACGATCGTGTCGACCAGAAACCGGTTGGTGCGCACCATGCCGATTCCGCCGCGCCACATGCCGGGCGCGCACGGCTCTTCGCGGAGCTCGTAGCGCTCGGTGCGCATCGGGTAGCGCCATTCGAGCTCCTCGATCGGGTTGTTGCGCGTGTTGGCGATCAGGCAGTCAATCGAGTCCAGGCCGTCCTTGTCGTGGCGTCCTCCATAGGAGCCCTCGTCGACCTCCAGATACACCCAGTACTCGCCCTGCTCCTTCAAAAACCCCGAGTAGGAGATGAAGTGCAGGTGGGCGGAGTTGCCGGCCGTGATCTTCTCCGGGGCGATCGGCGCGAGCGCGCGCAGGGCGAGGTCGACCGCTCGCTGCACCTGGCAGAAGCGGGCAAAGCAGGCGCGCGGGAAGTTAGGGTTAAAGATCGATCCCTTGGGAGCGATCACCTTGACGGGCCGCAGCATCCCCTCGTTCTGGGGGACGAACACCGGGTAGGCGACCTCGTCGAGGAAGATCATGCGCGTGATGAACGTCATCGCCGAAACCGTGGTGCCCTCGTAGGGACAGTTGAACCCGGTGGGGACCTCCGCGCTTGACCCGGTCAAATCGAAGGCGATCTCGTCCCCCTCGATCTTGACCGCGATCTTCACCGGTAACTGCACCCCTCGGTTGCGGCCATCGTCATCGAGCCAGCCGACCTCGGTCTCGTAGGTGCCGTCCGGGAGCTTGGCGATCTCCTGCCGGAGCATCCGCTCGGAGTAGTCAAGCCATCCGCCGGCGGCGTCGAGCACCGCCTGCCTGCCGTAGCGCCCCAGCAGCTCGAGGTACCGGCGCTGGGCCAACTCGCAGGCGGCGATCATCGCCTCGATGTCGCCGCGGTTATACGTCGCCGTGCGGGTGTTCTCCAGGATGTGGCGCCAGATCTGGCCCTGGCGCACGCCCCGCTCCGAGAGTTTGATCGCGCGGTAGATATTGCCCTCGGACCAGTTGTCCACGAGGTCGATCGCGAGCCCAGGGTAAGCACCGCCGATGTCCAAAAGGTGCGCCGAGGCGCCCGCGAACCCGGTCAGCTCCCCTTCGAAGAAGATGGGTAGCACGATCGCCACGTCGGGCGAATGCGTGGCCCCGCCGTACGGGTCGTTGTGCAGGATCACGTCGCCCTCGTGAATGTCGTCGCCCAGCAGCCTGATCACGTTCTTGACGATCTTCGGCATCGCGCCCATGAACATCGGGGTCGAGTCAGACTCGGCCAGCACGTTGCCCTGGGCGTCGAAGATGCCAGCTCCCAGGTCCTCGGACTCGCGGATGATGGAGCTGTAGGACATCCGGAAGAGCACGCCCGCCATCTCCTTGGCGATCGCGGTGCAGGCACCGCCGATCACGCGCATCAGGATCGGCGTGGCGAGCTCGACGCCGCGCTCCTCTGAAGCGGCCGCCACCGAGCAATCGATCACGATGTTGCCGTACTCGTCGATCTGGGCGACCAGGCCGGGCGGGATGACGGTGGTGGTGTCGTACTGCTCGATGATCGCCGGCCCGTCGATGCGATCGGCGGCCAGCAGCTTTTCTCGCTCGTAGAAGCGGGTGAGACGGCGATCCGGCTTGCCGCCCGAGTCGAAGATCACCTCCCGCTCGAGCGTCAGCGCGCGCGACGGGTCCCCGTCCCCACGGTCCAGACGGTCGGGCCGCAGCTCGGGAATCTCGCCAACGGCCACGGTGCGGATGTTGACCAGCTCTATCTCCGCTTCGAAGCGATGGCCGTACTCGGCCTCGTGCGCGCGGTGGAAGCGGTCGGCCAGTTCAGCGAGCCAGGCCGAGTCGATCTCTCCGGCGGGGACGTCGAAGCGCACCTCGTAGCCCTGACCGAGGTAGCGGCAGTCGGCCAGCCGCCGTACCAGGCGGCGATCCTCGGGGACTCCGTCCTGTGCAAGCTGGCGCTCGGCCTGGGCGGTCAGCTCCTCATACCGGGACCGCAGCCGGTCGAGGTCGGCGCTCGCAACAGCATGGCGCTCGGTGGCCACGAACTCGTGCTGGAGGTCGGTGGCCAAAAGCCCCGTCGCCGCGACGATGCCCGGGTAACTCGGCACCAGCACCTTCGCGATCTCGAGCTCCATGGCGATATCGCACGCAAACAGCGGTCCCGCGCCGCCCGCCGCGACAAGCACAAATTCGCGTGGGTCATAGCCGCGTCTGACCGAGTTGAGCTCGATCGCCTGGGTCATGCCGAACTTCTGGATCTGGAGCGCGCCCAGCGCGGCCTCCTCCACGGACATGCCGAGCCGATCCGCCAGCTTGCGCATGGCGTCGTCCGCGAGCTCGCGCTCGAGCCGCATGTCCCCGCCCAAAAGCCCCCGGTCCGGACGCAACCGCCCCAACAAGAGCTGGGCGTCGGTCGCGGTCGGCTCTGTCCCTCCACGCCCGTAGCAGGCCGGTCCGGGGTCTGCACCCGCCGATTGCGGGCCGACGCGAAACACCTCTCCCTCGTCGACGTAGGCGATCGAGCCGCCGCCCGCGCCGATCGTGTCGATGTCGACCATGGGGATCATCGCCTGGTAGTCGCCGACCTTGGTGTCAAGCAGATGGCGCATCCGCAGCTGGCCGCCCGCGGCCACGCCGATGTCGGCAGAGGTCCCGCCGATGTCCAGCGTGACCACGTTGTCGAAGCCCGCCAGACGCCCCGCCCAGATGCCGCCGATCAGCCCCGCCACCGGCCCTGACATCAGCAGGTTGACCGGCCGCAGCGTCGCCGACTCGACCGTCGCCATGCCGCCGGCTGACTGCATCAGCTGGATGCCGTGCTCGAAGCCGTCGCCTCGCAGCGCCTCGTCGAACCGTGCCACGTAGCGCGAGACCTGCGGTCCGATGTACGCGTTCAGCGCGACCGTCGAGAACCGCTCAAACTCGCGGTAGAGCGGGAGCACCTCATGCGACACCGACAGGTAGCAGTCGGGGTGCTCCTCGAGCACGATCTCCTTGATCCGCCGCTCGTGGGACGGGTTGAGGTAGGAGTGAAGAAGACAGATGGCTATTGCTTCGACGCCGGCAGCGCGCAGCGCCCGCACGCGCTCGCGCACCTGCGCCTCGTCGAGCGCCGCCAGCACCTCGCCGTCGGGCACGGTGACGCGCTCGGAGACCGTGAGGCGGTTGCGTCTTTTGACCAGCGGGCGCGACTGCCATGGAAGCTCTAGCTGCAGCGAGAAGTTGTAGGGCTTCTTGTGGCGGGCGATGTGGATGATGTCCCGGAAGCCTTCCGTGGTGATCATCCCCACCTCAGAGCCGTTGTAGGTGAGGACGATGTTGGTCGCGACGGTGGTCCCATGCAACAGGTTGTCAACCTCCGAAAGAGCCACCCCAGCCTTCGCGCACAGAGCGCGCACGCCGTCGACCACCGCCCGAGCCGGATCCTCCGGCGTCGAGCGGAGCTTGTCGACCGTGATCCGCCCCCGTTCCTCATCGACCAGGATCAGGTCGGTGAAAGTCCCACCAACGTCAACACCGATGCGTTTCATCTGTTCCTCCGCATGCCATTCGGCGGTTACGCGGTTACCGCGGCTCGCTCGCGTGCGGCTCGCGACTGAGCGAGCCCGTCGAGCAGCTTCGCGCAGACGTGAGCCGTGGAGATGTGTGGCACGGCCACCTCGAGCCGGTCGGCGAGCTCGATGACCGCTCCGCTCATACAGTCGAGCTCGAGCGGCTTGCCGGCCTCGAGGTCTTGCAGCGTGGACGTCTTGTGGTCGCCCACGGCGATGCCGGCCTCGAGCCTTCGGTCGATAGAGACAGGCAGCTCGACGCCGAGCCTGGCAGCGACCGCGGCCGATTCCTCCAGCATGGCCCGCAGCAGCCGCTCCATCTCCGGCAGGGTGCCGAGCTCCCCCAGCGTCGCCCGGGTCAGGGTGGTCACCGAGTTGAACGCGACGTTCCCGATCAGCTTGAGCCAGATCTGGTCACGCAGACGCTCCTCGACCGGGCACTTGAGCCCGCCGGCGACGAAGGCCTCGGAGATGCGCCGGCACCTGTCGCTGAGGCTTCCGTCGGGCTCGCCGATCGTGAAGCGCGTTCCCTCGGTATGGCGGATGACTCCCGGTTCCACGATCTCGCTCGAGCAGTAGACGACGCAACCGACGATTCGCTCGGGCGCGATCGAGCGCGAGATCACCCCGCCGGGATCTACGCTCTCGACGATCGCGCCCTCGAGCGGGCCGGGATGCGACTGGAAGTACCACCACGGGATCCCGTTTTGAGCCGGGATGACCACCGTTTGCGGCCCCAGTGATGCACCAATCCGTTCGGCCAGGCCGGGCAGGCTGTAGGCCTTCAGCGCGATGAAAGCGACATCGGCTTCTCCCAGCACCTCGAAGTCATCCGTTGCGGCGGGATGGGCTTCGAAGTCGCCGCGCGGGCTGATGACGCTCACACCACGTCGGCGCATCGCCTCGAGGTGGGCGCCGCGGGCGATGAGCGTCACATCGCTTCCGCCGCGCGCAAGCGCGGCGCCCACATAGCCGCCGATCGCACCCGCTCCCAGAACTGCAAATCTCATGCGGCGTCCGTGGCAGGCGACGGCCCGACGGGCGACGAGGGCCTGGCCTCGCGCTGCCCCGCACTCACGAGCTCCTCCAGGATCTCGTCGTTGTGCTCGCCCAGCAGCGGCGAGCGCACGATCTCGACCGGCGAGTCAGACAGCCTGAAGGGGCAGCCGACCGTCTTGAACCTGCCGCGCTCGGGGTGATCGACCTCGACGATCATGCCGGTGGCGGCGAGGCCGGGATCCTCAAGCAGCTCCTGAGTGTCGATCACGGGCCCGCAGGGAACACCAATCTCGTTGAGCTCTCCGAACGCCTCCCACTTGCCCCTGGTCAACGTCCACTCCTCGATCGTGTTGAAGATCTCGGTCAGGCGAGAGAGCCGCTTCTCCGGTGTGGCGTAGTCGGGGTCATCCACGAGCTCGGGCCGGCCGATCTTTTGCGCCAGCACCGCCCAAACCTGGGGCTGGATCACCAGGTAGAGGTAGTCGTTGGGGCCACCGCCTTTGCAGCGCACCGCCCAGCCCGGGTGGCCTCCGCCGGAGGCGTTGCCCGATCGGGGCACGGCCTGTCCGAACTCACGGTTCGGGTACTCCCGCAGCGGTCCACGTGCGAGCCGTTGCTGGTCGCGGACCTTGACGCGGCACAAATTCAGGATCCCGTCGCGCATCGCGATCGTCACCCGCTGCCCGCGACCCGTGTGGGTCCGTTGATAGAGCGCCGCACAGATCGCTCCGAACAGATGCACGGCGTTGCCCGAGTCCCCGATCTGCGCGCCCGTCACGGTGGGCGCGCCGTCGTCAAAGCCCGTCGTGCTCATCGACCCGCCGGTTGCCTGAGCGATTGGCTCGTACGCCTTGGCGTGCTCCAGCGCACCTAGCCCAAACCCCTTCAGCGAGGCGAAGATCAAGCGCGGATTGATCTCCTGGAGGTGTTCCCATGTGAAGCCGAGCCGGTCCATCGCGCCGGGCGCGAAGTTCTCCACCAACACGTCCGAGCGGCGCAAGAGCTCCTCGCAGATCCGCTTGCCCTCGTCGGACTTGAGATCGAGTACGACACTGCGCTTGTTGCAGTTCAGCATCGTGAAGTACAGGCTGTCGACGTCGGGGATGTCGCGCAGCTGGGTGCGGGTGACGTCGCCGCGGGGCGGCTCGACCTTGATCACGTCCGCCCCCATCCAAGCCAGTAGCTGCGTGCAGACCGGCCCCGCCTGGACATGGGTCATATCGACCACCCGAATGCCCTCGAGGGCTTTGCTCATCATCGCTCCTTTCTCGCCGCGCACGCAGCGCCCGCGGCGTGAAGTCGGACATTAATAGCAGCGGCGCATGTGCGGAAGTAAGCTCCACCGCCCATGAAAACCGTCGGGGTCGACATCGGAGGAACGTTCACCGACCTGGCGGTTTACGACAGCGAGTCAGGCAGGGTCCACGTGCACAAGGTCCCCTCTACCCGCGAGGAGCCCGACAGGGCGATGGTCGAAGGGCTCGTCGAGCTCTGCGAGCGCGCAGGGCTGCACACCGCCGACATCGACGCCGTGTTTCACGCCACCACGGTCGCCACCAACGCGGTGCTCGAGCACGACGGCGCGGTCGTGGGCATGATCACAACCAAGGGATTTCGCGACATCGTGCACATCGGGCGCCACCAACGCCCGCAGCACTACTCCGTGATGCAGGACATCCCGTGGCAGGTGATGCCGTTCGTGCACCGGCGTCACCGCAAGGTGGTGAGCGAGCGCGTCGTCCCACCGCGTGGCGAGGTGTTGGTCGAGCTCGACGAGCAGGAGGTCCGGGCGGCCGCTTGCGAGCTACGCGCGGAGGGAGTGCAAGCGGTCGCGGTCTGCTTCCTTCACTCCTATCTGAATCCCGAGCATGAGCGTCGCGCCGCCGCGATCGTCAGAGAGGAGATGCCCGACGCTTTCGTGACCACCAGCGCGGACATTGTTCCCCAGTTCCGCGAGTTCGAGCGCTTCACCACCGCGTGCATGAGCGCGTTCGTGGGTCCGAAGACGGGGCTCTACCTGCAGCGGCTTGCCTTCGCCCTGACGGGCGAGGGTGTCCGCTCGGACCTGCACGTGATGATCTCCAGCGGGGGCCTGGCGAGTGTGCGCAGCGCCGCGGAGCGACCGGTCACTCTATTGCTGTCGGGCCCGGCCGCCGGCATCCTCGGCGGTCAGTGGGCGGGGGCGCTAGCGGGACGCCGTCGGCTGATCACCTTCGATATGGGCGGCACCTCCGCCGATATCGGGATCGTCACCGAACAGGGCGTGGGCGAGGCATCGGCGCGAGACACCTGGGTGGGCGGCTATCCGCTGCTGGTGCCGATGCTCGATGTGCACACGATTGGCGCGGGGGGCGGCTCGATCGCGTTCGTGGACCCCGCGGGCGCTTTTCGCGTGGGCCCCCGCAGCGCCGGCGCGGTACCCGGGCCGGCGTGCTATGGCCTCGGCGGCGAGGAACCCACGGTCACCGATGCTCACGTGGTGCTCGGCCGGATCGATCCCGACCGCTTCCTGGGCGGGCAGATGCACCTCGACGTTGCCAAGGCCGCCGCGGCGTTTGAGCGCCTGGCGGATCGGCTTGGGCTCGGCCTCGCGGAGGCCGCGGAGGGCGCGATCACGATCGCCAACGCGAACATGGCGCGGGCAATCAGGTCGCGCACCGTGGAGAAGGGACACGATCCGCGGGAGTTCGCGCTGGTGGCCTTTGGGGGCGCCGGACCGCTGCACGCCGCGGAAGTGGCGGACTCGCTTGACATCCCCGAGGTGCTGGTGCCGCCTCACCCGGGCATCACCTCGGCCAGCGGGTTGCTCACGAGCGATCTCAAGTACGACCAGATGCGAACCGTGTTCATGGTGCAGGGAGACGTCGACGAAGTCAGGCTGAACGACGCGCTGAACGAGCTCGAAGACGAGCTCCGGGGCCGGCTGCGACAGGACGGCGTCGCCGACGACGACATCGAGGTGGCGCGCATGCTCGATTGCCGCTACGCGGGCCAGGGTTACGAGCTGCGCTCGACGTTGAGCGAAGGGCAGTTCTCCGCCGACGACCTCGACAGGTTCCACGCGCTCCACGAGCGCGAGTATGGCCACTCTTTCAAAGACCCGATCGAGATCGTCAATGCCCGCGTCAGCGCCATCGGAAGGCGGCCCGAGCTGACGCGGTACAGCGAGCCCACCGAGGGCCTGGACGCTGGATTGGTAGATGAGCGCGACAGCGTCTTCCGGGTAAACGGGTCGCTTCAGTCGTTGACCACCCGCTTTTTTGACCGCCGGGCGCTGCAGGTCGGCCAGCCGGTGCCGGGACCCGCGATCGTCTTCCACCCTGATACCACGACACTCGTGCCGCCGAAGTGGACTGCGTGCGCTCACGAGTCGGGAAACTTGACGTTGAGGAGAGCGAGCTCATGACCACTGTCCAGGCCCGCGTTGACCCGGTCACCGCCGCGGTGATCGCGGGTGCGCTCGACTCGATCGCCGTCGAGATGGGGCACAAGCTGGCGCGCATGTCTTTCTCCTCGATCATCCGCGAGTCCGAGGACTTCGGATGCGTGATCTGCGACGACCAGGCCCGCCAGCTGTGTGAGTCCTCGCAATCGACACCGCTTCAGTCAGGCCCCATCCCCGGCTACATCCGCGGCATCAACCGTCGCTTCGCCGAGCTGGGGACGGACTGGAAGCCGGGCGATGTGGTGATCCACAACCACGCCTATTACGGCGCATCCCATCAGCCCGATGTCGGCTTCTGCGTGCCGATCTTCCACCGCGGCGAGCTCGTCGGCTTTTCCGCGACGACCGCCCACCACCTGGATCTGGGAGCGCTCACGCCTGGCACATGCGGGATCGTGGACGCGACCGACGCCTACGCCGAGGGCCTCCAGTTCGCCGCGATCAAGGTCGAGGAGGAGGGGCGGCGAAACGAATGCGTCTGGCAGCTGATCCGCGACAACGTGCGCGCAGAACACGTGGTCGTGGGCGACATGGGCGCGCAGGTTGCCGCGGCCAAGGCGGGTGCTGCTCGGTTCCTAGAACTGGTGCAGCGCTACGGACTCCAGACGGTGCGCGACGCGAGCGAAGATTTGATGGATTACTCGGACGCGATGCTGCGCCGCGAGATCGAGCGGTTGCCCGACGGCACTTATCGGGGGGAGGGACACCTCGACGGGTTCGTCGACGATCCAGACCCCGCGCACCGAAATCTGCGCATCGCGGTCGCCGTGACTGTCGACGGCTCCGAGATCCATGTGGACCTCGGCGGGACCTCGCCGCAGATCGACCTCCCCGTCAACATGCCCTTCGAGGGCACCGTCGACATCGCGGTCTGGATGACGCTGCGCTCGATCCTGCTGGACTCCGCGACACATGACCCGGTGCCCACGAACTCGGGACTCTTCCGTGCGATCTCGATAGCTGCCCCCGAGGGCTGCCTGGCCAACCCCCGCTTCCCGGCGCCCACCATCGCCCGCTTCTGCGGCGGGAATCTCGTGGCCGACACGCTGATGCAGGCGCTTGCCCCGATCGTGCCCGACCGGGTCAGCGCCGGGGTGGGGAACCTCAAGGTGATCGCCTATTCGGGCTTCCGCCAGGGCCGTCACTGGGTGCACATGGACATCCACGAGGCCAGCTACGGCGGCCGTCACGGCAAGGACGGCCTCGATGCGGTCGACACCCTGTATGCGAACACACGCAACAACCCGATCGAGGACGTCGAGTCCCATCTGCCGCTGCGGGTGACCCAGTACGAGCTACTCGAGGACCGCGCAGGCGCCGGGCGCTGGCGGGGCGGGCTCGGAACCGTGCGCGAGGTCGAGTTTCAAGACGCCGCCGGCTACTCGCTCGAGGGCGACGGCTCGGTCTGGGCGCCGCCCGGCCTGTTCGGCGGGCAACCGGGGGCGCCGGGGGCCGTGTGGGTCAACCGCGGAAGCGACGACGAGCAGGAGCTTCCGTCGAAGTTCCCGTATCGCAGGGCGGCAGCGGGCGACAGGCTGTGCCTGATATCGCCCTGCGGCGGCGGCTACGGCGATCCGCTGGAGCGCGACCGCGACGCGGTCAGAGCCGACGTGAGCGAGGGGTATGTGAGCCCGGACTCGGCGCGACAAAAATACGGGCTGACCGAGTAGTTTGTGGCCGGCGCACATGTGCGCCGGTCCCCGCCGGCACATGTGCCGGCGGGCCGGCCGGAACATGTTCCGGCCGGAAGCGCTTTATCGGTCTAGCTCGCCGCGGCCCGGGCCTGCGGATCCCAGGTGTTCTGGGCAACCTGGTTTCGACGCCACTCCTGCGCCACATCGAGGTGCGTCGCGAACCAAACGTCGTCGAAGCTCCGGATGTAGGAGATCAGCTCGTCGAGCAGGGCGATCCGCGGATGGCGCCCGATGCAGAACGGGTGGACCACGAGCAGGAAGCAGCCCCCGGCGCGGCGGGCGCCGTCGAACTCGGCCTTCCAGATCTCGAGCACCTGGCTGGGCGTGCTCAGCCCGGACATGTAGGGGAAGAAGCTGAACAAAAAGTACGGCGCGTCATCCAGCTCCCAGCTGACCGGCAGTTCCACGAAATCGCGCAACGGACCGTCGGTGATCGGGACGCGGGGGCGATATGGCTCGTCGTGGCCAAAAAGGCTGGAGTCGTAGGCGAAGCCCAGCTCCTCCAGCAGGTCGGCCGTGTTAGGCCCCAGTGCGAACGGCGGCGAGCGATTGCCGCGCGGAGTGCAGCCAAATGCGTCCTCGAGTCGAGCCATGCCCCGCGCCATGAGGTCGCGCTCCTCCTCGATAGGGACGTCGAGGACGCTCTCATGGTGGTAGCCGTGATAGCCGACCTCGTGGCGGCCCCGTTCGGCGATCGCGGCGCAGGCGTCGGGGTGCTCATCGACGACCTGAGCGGGGACCATGAAAGTCGCCGGGATGTCGTGGCGGTCGAGAAGCGTATGGATGCGGGGCATCGCAGCACGGACGTCGTAGTCGCCTCTCGACATCGGGCTCGGCGTCTTGAGGTTGAAGGTCCCGCTCCACAGCGTCTCGGCGTCGAAGTCCACTGAGATCGTGGCGGCACAGCGGTATCGGTCAAGCCACACGAAACAAATCCTCGCCTAGGACCCCGACATAATCAAGGCGTGGAGGAGATCGCGGCCCTGAGTGCGCTCGAGCTGCTCGACGCTTACAGGCACCGGAGCTTGTCTCCGGTCGAAGTGCTCGACACGCTGGCCGCGCGCATCGAGGAGCTGAACCCCTCGCTTTGCGCTTTCATCACTCTGTGCCTCGACCGGGCGCGCGTAGAGGCGACGCGCACCGAGGCCGACTACGGCCGGGGCGAATGCGCCGGTCCGCTGGCCGGGCTGCCGTTCGGAGTCAAGGACCTGTTCGACAGTGCGGGAGTGCGCACGACCTATGGGTCTCCGATGTTCTCCGGGCACGTGCCCGCGGCCGACGCCGAAGCCGTGCGCCGTGCCCGGGGAGCCGGAGCGATCTTGGTCGGCAAGACCCAGACACACGAGTTCGCGTGGGGAATCACCTCGGTCAACGAGGCGATGGGAACGAGCCGCAACCCGTGGGCGCCGGACCGCATTTCGGGAGGCTCGAGCGGCGGCTCCGCGGTCGCGCTGGCGACGGACATGGTCCCCCTGGCCATGGGTAGCGACACGGGCGGCTCGATCCGCGTCCCCTCGAGCTTCTGCGGGACGGTTGGGTGCAAGCCGTCATATGCGAGGATCGCCAGCGCCGGACTGTTCCCGCTGGCTCCCTCGCTTGACCATCCCGGGCCGATGGCGCGTACCCCCGCAGACGCCGCGCTGCTGTTCGGCGTGCTCACCGACCGGCCGTCTGGCGACAGCGCTATTGGATCCGAGCCGGCGGACCTGCACGGCACGAGGATCGGCCTCTGCGCCGACCTCCACCTCGTCCCGCTGGCGCCGGAGATCCAGGACGCCTTCGACGCTGCGGTCGACGCCGCCGCTGGCCTCGGCGCACAGCTCATCGAGGTGTCCCTGCCCGAGGCGACCGGCGCCTACGCCGCCTTCAGTCAAGTGCAGCCGTGCGAGGTGCTGCAGACGCATACCAGCGCGGGCCTGTACCCCGCGCGGCGCGAGGAGTACGGGTCAGACGTCCGCGGCAGGCTCGACTTCGCCACGACATTGACCCTCGCGGACTACCTCGAGGGGACCGTCCGCCGAGAGAAGCTGCGGGCCGGCTTTGACCGGGTCTTCGACGAGGTCGACCTGGTGATTACCCCGGTCACCGCGGGGCCGCCGGCGCCGATCGGACACGAGCGCGTGATGCACCTCGGCGAGGAGATCGAGTTCAGAGAGCTCGTGATGAGCTACACCACTCCGCAGGATCTGGCGGGGCTCCCAGCCTGCACGGTCAGGGCGGGATTTGACGCACTGGGCGTGCCGACCGCGGTTCAGCTCACCGGTCCGGCCTTCGGCGACCAGCGCGTGCTCGGGGCGGCGCAGGCGCTGTATGAGGCGACCGCGGAGCTCCAGCGGCGCCGACCGGATTCGGTAGCCGGCACCGCCTCGTCCTAAGGGCCGTCGATGGGATTCGGTAGTCGGCACCGCCTCGTCCAAGGGCCCGTCGATGAATAACTGACCGGCTTTCGCGCTGTGCGAGGATGCCTGCTTCTGGCCTCACTAGCAATGGAGGGTGACCCCATGAGCAGCCTGGGTGAAGACGGGACCGTCATCGACCTCTCGCTCGAGATCTCCAACGGGATGCCGGCACACGCCCTCTTTCCCTCGCCAATCATCCTTCCGTATGTCACGCACGAGCAGGCCTCAAGCGCGGGCCTCGGAGAGCCCGGAGACCGTTTCACCTACGCCGTGAACTACATCTCGATGCTTGAGCACGTCGGGACGCACGTCGACGCGCCACTGCACATCGGGTCCGGCGGCCGGTCCATCGACCAGGTGCCGCTCGACTGGTTTGCGGGACGCGCCGTGTGCCTCGATCTGCGACACATCCCCGACCGCGGAGACATCGACGTGGCGGATCTCGAGGCGGCTGAGCGCCAGGCGGACGTCCAGATCTCCGATCACATCGTTCTGCTCTGCACCGGCTTCCACGCGCGCCACTGGCCCGACCGCGAGGTAGTCACGCACAACCCCGGCATCACCGCGCGCGCCACACACTGGCTCGCCGACCGCGGCTCCCGTGTGCACGGCGTCGAGGGACCGTCTACGGACAAGGGCGGGACCACGGAGTTCCCGAACCACCGCGCCTGCCGCGACCGGGGCATGATCCACTACGAGTGGCTGGTCAACCTCGAGCAGCTGGTCGGCAAGGGAGAGTTCCGCTTCAGCGGCTACCCGCTCAAGTGGCTCGGCGGGACCGGCAGTCCCGTGCGTGCGATCGCGACATTCTGAGGCGAACGATCTAGAGGAGAAGAGCATGGCCGAAGAGCGGTTTCTCGAAAAGCTCACGTGGGCAGAGGTGGCCGATCGCATGGCCGCGGGCGTCGACGCCGTGTTGCTGCCGATCGGGACCACCGAGCAGCACGGCAGGCACATGCCGCTCGACACCGACTGCGTGATCGCCCGAGCCCTGTGCGACCGCGCGGCACAGGCCGCGGCCGACGCTTCACTCGACGTCCTGATCGCGCCGACGCTCAACGTGACGCTGTCCTGGTACCACATGCAGTTCCCTGGGTCGCTGCGTCTGCGGACCGACACCTTCCTGCACGTCTTCGAGGAGGTGTGCGAGTCGCTACACCACCACGGCCTTGACAACGTGATCGCCGTCAACGGTCACGGCGGCAATGTGGCGGCGCTCACGGTCGCGGTCAACCGCTACTTCGAGACGTCCGGACGGCGCGTGTTCCTGCTGCAGTGGTGGGAGCTTGCCGCAGATGTCGTCGGCGCCATCGAAGGCCCCGTGATCCACGCCGAGGAGGCCGAGACCTCCGTGGCCATGGCGCTCGGGCAGCGAGTCCTGATGGAGGAAGCGGCGCGCGACGCCTTCGACCGCGGGGCAGCCGTCAGGGACGCGGGCTTCCCCTGGACGTCGCTGGGCAAGTACGGCCTCACCCACCGCGGTCCAGGCGTGGTGGTGCCGATGGACATGCTCGGCGACATCTCCGAGTCGGGCGTGGTGGGCGACGCCACCAGGGCCAGGCTCGAGACCGGGCAGGCGATCGTCGATGCCGTGATACCGCGGGTCGTTCAGGTGGTGCGCGACATGAGCGCGAGCCGTCAGACGGCGGCGCGCTGAGCAGTCAGCGCTTCGATCGCGCCCAGCATCACCTGCACCGCCACGGCCGCGTCATTGGGATCCGCGTCCTCTTCGGGCGTGTGGCTCAGTCCGTCGCGACAGGGGACGAACACCATCGCCGACGGCACCCGCTCGGCCACGCACATGGTGTCGTGGGCGGCCCCTGAGATCATCGTCGTGAACGGCTCACCGGTGTCCCGGGCCGCCGCCTCGAGTGCTGCCACGACGCGGTCGTCAAGCGGCGTCGCCGGCACCGTCTGGCGCTGGCCGTAGGAGGCCGTCAGCCCCCTGTCGGCGGCGGCTCCCTGAGCGAACTCGTCGATGTCTGAAACCACCTGGTGAACGAGATCGTCCTCGGGGCCCCGGACGTCGAGCGAGATCCGCGTCCGCCCGGGGATCGCGTTGATCAACCCCGGCGACACCTCGATCTCCCCCACCGTTCCCACCGTCCCAGACCCCGCCGCGAGCGCCAGCCGCTCGAGCTCGAGGATCGTCTGCGCAGCAACCACGGCGCTGTCGAGACGCATGTCCATGGGCGTCGCGCCGGCGTGGTCGGCCCGTCCCTGGACGGTGATGTCGCCGTGGACATAGCCCGCGATCGCCCGCACCACCCCGAGCCGGCGTCCGGTGTCCTGCAGCACCCTGGCCTGCTCGATGTGGAGCTCAATCCAGCCGGTCAGGTCGTCGAGGATGTGGGCGCACTCCCTGAAGCGCTCGGGCTCGTAACCGGCCTGGGTGGCGTGCTCCCAGAAGGGGCGGCCGTCATCGATCGCGCGAATCCCCTCCCGTAGCTCCTCCTCGCTCAACCGGCCCGCGACGATCCGGCTGCCCAGCACCATCTGCCCGAAGCCAGAGCCCTCCTCCTCCAGAAACGAGATCGCCTGCAGCGGCAGGTCGAGGCCGAGCTCCGCGCTGGCACGGCACACCTCGAGCGCGCAGACCACGCCGAGGGTCCCGTCCCATTTGCCGCCGTTGCGGTTGGAGTCGCAGTGGGACCCAACCCCGAACACCGCCTCGCCAGGCGGCCTGTTGCGCGCTACCAGGTTGCCGACGGGGTCCTCGGTGACGGTGAACCCCAGCTCTTGCCAGGCTGACGTGAAGTAGTCAAGCGTCGCCCTGTAGACGTCGGTATACGCATAACGCCGGATCGCCTCTGAGGAGAGGGTGAACTGGGCACCCGCGAGTGTCTCCACATCTTCGCGGATGCGCTGCGCACTGCGGCGGTGATCGATGGTCGCGTGCGACACGGGCCGTGAGACTAGCTTGCGGGGAGGTGGCTAGGGCGGGCGGTGGGGCGGCGTGGGGGGCATGATGGGCACCGAGTGGGCGCGACGGCCGCCAGGGGTGAGGGGCGGCCGCCAGGGCTCACCGATCCTGCTTTAGGAGCCGCACGACGTCTCCCGGAACCTCGGATGGCTCAAATGCCACGTAGGGGGTGCTTAAACAGACTCGTCTCCGTTTCGGATCATCGCGTGGCTCATTGAGCAGGTTTCGGCCGACGCGATCGAGATCGCGGACTCAGGCCCGCTCTGATTTCCCGGGGGTAGGGTCCGAGGCGACGCATAGCGACCGACCCGCCGCCGCCACACCCCACCTAGTACAGCGAGCCGATAGGGTCGCCTCGCAGCCCCGACCCGTACCCGCCGTCCGACCGACCCGCCCGCCGGCAAACCCGTCATCAGGAGCCAGAACTTGCCACGCAGAGTTATCGACTTGACCCAGCCGCTGAACCGGAACACGCAGGTTCACCCCTTCTTCAACCCACCTCAGATCGTGCGCGAGCTGATCCATTCCGACTACGCCGCCGAGCAGCCCTCATTCAACGCCGAGCTGATCATCACCTCAAACCACGCCGCCACACACGTGGACGCGTTCGGCCACTATGACCGTTCCCCCGGGGCCGAGGCGATCGCCGAGATGCCGCTGGAGACATTTTGCGGCCCGGCCGTATGCATCGACGTCCGCGAGTACGGCGGCAAGGGCCACAACGTGACACCGGCCGAAGCGCAGGACGCGCTGGGTAAGGCCGAGGCGAACCTCGAGCCGGGCGACATCCTGCTGTTCTGCACGGACCACTTCAACCAGACGGCCGGTACGCCGGCGTTTCTCGACGGTTTCAGCGGCGTGGCACCAGAGACCGTGGGCTGGATGGCGCAGCAGGGGGTGAAGATCTTCGGCGTGGAGACGATCAGCCCCGACCTGGTCTACGAGTACGACGACTACCGCACTCACCGCGCCTGCGCCGAGCACCGGATCACCCACTACGAGAACCTCAACAACCTGGTGCAGGTGGCCGGCCGGCGCTTGCAGTTCTATGGTTTCCCGCTCAAGCTCGAGGTCGCGTACGGGTCACCCGTGCGCGCGGTCGGGATCGTGGAAGATTAGGAGCACTAGGAGCACGATGACAACGGTTAGGGAAATGGTGGACGACGCCAAGTCGCGGATCGACAATCTCTCGATCGATGAGGTCGAGGCCGAGCGGCGCGAAGGCAACGCGCTGTTGATCGACGTGAGGGACGTCAGGGAGCTGTGGCGGGAAGGCAAGATCCCAGGCGCGCGGCACGTCCCGAGAGGGATGATCGAGTTCTGGGCTGACCCCGAGTCGGAGTACTACAAGGACTTCATGAAGCCCGACGCCCGGGTGATCTTGTACTGCGCGGGAGGGCTTCGATCCGCCCTGGCCGCCGACGCGCTGAACCGTCTGGGCTACAGCGACGTGGCACACCTGGAGGCCGGCTTCGACGAGTGGAAGCGCCGTGGCGGCGAAGTAGACGAAGTGCCGCAGAAGCGGTAGGTCTCGCTCTGGCCGGCTACGCGGAAGTCCACGAGCGGTCGCTGCGGGACCCGGAGGGATTCTGGGGAGAGATCGCGCACGGGATCGAGTGGACGCACCCGCCCGAACGCGTGTTGGATGAGTCAGAAGCGCCGTTCTACCGCTGGTTCCCCGGCGGGCTGCTCAACACCTGCCACAACGCTGTTGATCGCCACGTCCAGGCCGGGCGCGGAGACCAGCCGGCGCTGATCTATGACAGTCCGGTGACAGGGAGCTCTAAGACCTTCACCTTCGTCGAGCTGCTGCACTCCGTCGCGAGGTTCGCCGGAGGCCTCAGGCGGCTCGGCGTGAGCGCCGGCGACCGGGTCGTGATCTACATGCCGATGGTGCCCGAGGCCGTGATCGCGATGCTCGCGTGTGCCCGCCTCGGCGCAATCCACGCGGTGGTCTTTGGCGGATTCGGCGCGCCTGAGCTGGCCACTCGGATCGACGATGTGCAACCGCGCGTGATCGTCAGCGCCTCGTGCGGGATCGAGCCTCAGCGTGTCGTCGAATACAAACCGCTGCTGGACCAAGCGATCGCGCTGGCCGCATCGACACCGCAGTCGTGCGTGATCCTTCAGCGCCCCCAGGCCGAGGCCAAGCTCGAGCCCGGCCGCGATCTGGACTGGAATGAGGTCTTCGAGGACGCAGACCCCGTCGACCCGTTCCCGGTGCCCTCGGAGGCCCCGCTCTACGTGCTCCACACCTCGGGTACCACCGCGGCTCCGAAGGGGGTCGTGCACGACAACGGCGGCCACGCGGTCGCGCTCAACTACAGCATGGACGCCATTTACGGGGTTCGGGCGGGGGACGTCTATTGGGCGGCGTCCGACATCGGCTGGGTCGTCGGGCATTCCTACACCGTCTACGGGCCGCTGCTGCACGGGTGCACCACCGTGCTCTACGAGGGCAAGCCGACCGGCACACCCGACGCCGGGGCGTTCTGGCGGGTGATCGCGCAGCACAACGTCAACGCATTGTTCGTCGCCCCCACCGCGCTTCGCGCGATCAAGCGCGACGACCCTGAGGGGCTTTTGGCGAATCCCCACGATCTCTCCTCGCTACGCACGCTGTTCGTGGCCGGCGAGCGCTGCGACGCGGACACGCTGTTGTGGGTCCGTTCCGTCGCAGGCGTTCCGGTCATCGATCACTGGTGGCAGACCGAAACGGCGTGGGCGATCGCAGCAAATCCGATTGGGGTGGAGCGGCTTGAGGTCAAGCCGGGCTCGGTCACGCGGCCCGCTCCCGGCTACGACATCCGCGTCCTCGATGACGAGGGGGCAGAGCTTGCACCCGGCCGAGTCGGAAACATCGCCGTGCGCCTACCGCTGCCACCCGGAAGTCTGCTCACCCTGTGGCGAAACGACCCGGGATACGTATCGGCGTACCTGGAACGCTTTCCCGGCTTCTACGCCACGGGCGACGGCGGCTATTTCGATGAGGACGGCTACCTCTGGATGCTCGGCCGCGTCGATGACGTGATCAATGTCGCCGGCCACCGGCTCTCCACCGGCGCAATCGAGGAGGTGATCGCCTCGCATCCAGCGGTGGCCGAGTGCGCCGTGGTCGGACTGCCCGATGAGCTCAAGGGCGAGGTTCCCGGCGCATTCGTGGTGCTCAAGGAGGGGGAGGATCAGGACGTTCCCGAGCTCGGCGCAGAGCTGATGCGGCGCGTCCGCGAGCGCGTTGGGCCGGTCGCCTCATTTCGGATCGTCAAGATCGTCCCGCGGCTGCCGAAGACTCGTTCCGGCAAGATCCTACGGGGGACGATGCGACGACTCGCCGAGGGAAAGGAGGGGCGGCCGCCCCCCACGATCGAGGATCCCGCGACGCTGGACGAGGTTGCCGCGGCCCTCCACGAGCTGGGGTATCCGCGTCAGATCGCGGCCTCCCCAAGCCCAAGCCCGGGGGCATGACTCTCTGAAGGCTTGCCGCCCGCGACCATCGCCTGACAGTGGCTGACGATGTAGGGCGAGAGCTCGGCCGTCGCTTGCAGTAGCTCCCGGTTGGCGGCGCGCAGGCGGTCCATGCTGACCCGCGCGCGGTCGCGAATCGTCTCTTCGTCCACCCCGGTCACACGGCCGCTTTGCAAGACCACCCGCCCGTCGACGATCACCGTTTCGACCGCCGCGCCCGTCTCGGCGAAGACCAGCGCGTTGAGCAGGTCGTTGCGGGGGTGCAGAAACGTGGAGTCCGCCCGCAGCAGGACGAGATCGGCGCGGCGGCCCGGCTCGACCGTCCCCAGTTGCCCACTGCGGCCGAGGGCCGCGGCACCTGCCACCGTCGCGCGTTCGAGGGCCTCGGTGGCGTCAAGCCAGCGGTCCGGCGCGGCGGACGGGTTCGCCCGGCTGACCAATGCCGCCAGTCGCATCGCCTCGAACATGTCCTGGTTGTCAGAGCTCAGCGAACCGTCGCTTCCCAGGGCCACGTTGACCCCGGCGGCGAGCATTTCCCGTACAGGCGCGATCCCGTTGCCGAGCCGGAGGTTGCTCGCTGGGTTGTGCGCCACCGTCGCGCCGGTGTCGGCCAGGTGCTGGATCTCGGGCTCTGTCAGCCAGACTCCGTGCGCCGCCACGAACGGGCCCCGCAACGCTCCGAGCTCGGCGAGGTGCGAGACGATTGGACTGCGCCAGCGCGACCGCGCCTGGACGATCTGAACCCGCGACTCGGCCACGTGGGTGTGCATCCCGACGCCGTGCTCTCGGGCTACTTCGGCGAGCCCTGCAAGCAGTTCGTCGCTGCACAGGCCCGGGATCGTCGGCGAAACCGCCATTTGGACCCGGCCCGAGGCTGCCCCGTTGAACCGCCGGACGGCCGACTCGGCCAGCTTGAGGGACCGTCTCGCCGGCACCGCGGCAAGCCGTTGCAGACGGCGCGCAGCATCGTCGGGCACGACGTCCAGCAGGCCCGGCATCATGCGGTGAAATGGCCCATCCGCGAGCGAGGGCGCGAGCACAACCCTCAGCCCAACGTCGCGGTAGGCGTCCACCACCGGCTCGAGCACCTCCTCGTCCGGGACCGGAACGGCCATGTAGAGGTCGTACGCCGAGGTTGCTCCAGTCTTGAGCATCTCGATCGCGCCCAACGCCGCCGACAGGTAGTGGTCCTCTGGGGTCCGGCCCGCCTGGATCGCCGGGCCGAAGGCGATCAGCTGCTCCAGCGTCCAGCGACCCGCCATGCCCCGCGCGAGGTTGTTGTGCCCGTGCGTGTGGGCATTGATGAGGCCCGGCATCACGATCGTCTCGCCGGCGTCCAGCCGCGCGGTCCCCTCAGGGACCGCCAGGTCGGAACCGACATCTTCGATCCATCCTCCATCGATCAGCACGTCGGCCCGCTCGAGCCGGCGCCCGGGACCCGCGAGCAGCTCGCCGCCCGCGACCAGCAGACGGCTCATGCGACGGGCGGGGTCACGGCGCCGTGCCGAGGTGGTGCGGTTGGGCCACCCGGGCCGCCGGCCCCGGTCGGCAGCCGTCGCGCGTAAGCCATTGTCCGTATCCGGGGTCGGCCACCACATCGCCGTTTGCGCACACGGGCCGGCCGCGCAGATAGGTGGCTCGCGGCCGACCCACGAGCTCGCGCCCCTCGTAGGGGCTGTGGCGCGCGGACGAATGACTCCTCGAGGCATCAAATGTCCACTGTGTGGTCGGATCGAAGACCACAAAGTCGGCGTCGTAGCCGGGCAGTAGACGCCCCTTGCGTCCGCGTAGACCGAACAGGTCCGCGGGACGGCCTGCGATTACTTCCATCAGCGCCGGTAGCTCAAAGCCACGCTTGACCGCCTCTGTGTGCATGAGCGGGAGGAAGGTCTCAAGGCCCGCCACCCCGGAAGCCGCCATCAGCATGGGTTTGCTCTTGAGCCCGACCGGCCACGGCGCGTGGTCGGTCGACACTGTCTCGATGGAGCCTCGCTCGAGCGCGGCCCAGAGCCCCTCGCGACAGGATGGATCGCGGATGGGGGGGTTGACCTTGGCAATCGCACCCAGGCGCAGCACATCCTCCTCTGTCAGCGCGAGGTACTGGACACAGGTCTCTCCCGACACCCGCGCCCCGAGCCCGCGGTAGGTGTCGATCAGACGGAAACCGTGGGGATGCGTAACGTGGGCCACGTGCACCCGCGCTCCCGTCCACAGCGCCAGCTCCAGCGCCTTGGCGATTGCGCCGGTCTCGGACACGGGCGGTCGCGTCTCGGCGTGGGCCTCCGGCCGGTGCACCCGTCCGGAGGCCTGGTCGAGGCGCCGCTCGATGACCTCCTGGAGCTCGCAGTGCAGCACGATCGGCACCCCGCTGGGCGCCAGCAATTCGAACACGGCCTCGAGATCGCCGTCGCGGATACGGGGAAATCGCTGCGGATCGGTCTCAAATAGAGAGAACTTGAACGCCAGCACGCCCGCGGCGAGCTGGTCGGGCACGGCTTGGAGGCCTCCGTCCTTTGCCATCGACCCATACAGGCCGACGTCCACGTGTGCCTCCGGGCAAATCGCGTCGACCTTCTCCTCCAGACGGCCCCGGTCGAACACGGGCGAACCCGCGTCGTAGGGCATATCCACAACGGTGGTCACGCCCCCGGCCGCGGCAGCGGCGGTTGCGCGTGCAATGCCCTCGTCGGGCGAACTGAGACAGTGGACGTGAGTGTCGACTAGTCCTGCAAGCACCAGGGCGTCGCCGACGTCGAGCGTCTCAGCGGCATCGGGCGCGGTTTGCGCCGGTTGGATCAAGGCCGCGATGCGCCCATCGAGAATGCCCAGAGCTCCGTCGCGAAGGACGCGATCGGGCAGCACAATGTCCCCGCGGACGACGAGGTCCATCGCGACCATCATCGGGTTGCGGCCAGTCCGAGTACGACCTGGAGCATCAGCTGCGCTCCGACCGCGATGTCGCCGGGGTCGGCGCTCTCCGCGGGCGCGTGGGAAAGCCCCTCGCGACACGGGACGAAGAGCATCGCGGCGGGGGCCAGCGCCGCGACATGACCCGCGTCGTGGCCGCCTCCGCTCATCATCTGAAGCGCTTGAACCCCGGCGGCGTCGGCGGCCTGCCCGAGCATCGTGCGCAGCTCGTGGTCAAGCTCGACCGGCGGCGTGCGCGAAGCCTCCGCGAATCGAAACCCGAGCCCGCGTTCGGAGCTGACCTCGGCGATCCGCGCCTCCAGTTCGCGCTGGACCTCGTCGAGCGACTCGTCGCTGGGCGCGCGGAGCTCCACCGTGGCGGTGACCTCCCCGGGAACGACGTTTGCGGCGTTCGGCGTGACAGCGAGCCGTCCTACGGTGCCGACGAATCCGTCCTCGCCCGCGCGGCCGCGGGCGAGGCGCTCGACCGCGAGGACAAGCTCCGCCGCCGCCGGGAGGGCGTCGTGGCGCGTATCCATTGGCGTGGTTCCGGCGTGCGACGGATTACCGGTCAGCCGGACCTCGTAGCGGCGGATGCCCACTATCCCGGAGACAATCGCGACCGGCGCGCCGGCGCGTTCGAGGACCGGTCCCTGCTCGATGTGCAGCTCCAGATATGCGCGCAGCGATCCTCGCTCGCGGAGCGGCGCGCCCAGTGCCTCCGGACGCCCGCCCACCGCTCGAAGGGCATCCCGCAGGGGTGTTCCGGCGCCGTCGGTGCGGGCGAGATCCGCTTCTGAGAGCGTCCCCGCCATGGCTCGAGAGCCGATGCAGGAGACGCCGAAGTCGCTGGGCTCCTCGCTGAGGAAGTCGATCACCTCCAGTGCGAAGGGAAGGTCGATGCCGCTTTGCTTGATCAGTCGCACGACCTCCAGCCCCGCCACGACGCCGGCCACTCCGTCGTAGGCGCCGCCGTCTGGCACCGTGTCGATGTGCGATCCGATCGCCACCGACCCGCGATCGGTTTCGCGCGACCGCCCCACGAGGTTGCCGCCGTAGTCTGTCTCGGGGTGGAGACCGGCGTCCGCCATCGCAGCCGACAGCCATTGCCGACCCTGTGCATAGATCGGAGTGAAGGCCCGGCGGGTGTACGGCCGGTCCGGGAGCGTCAGCTCGCGCAGCGCGTCGATATCGGCGGCGATTCGGCCGGTGTCGGCCCGGGGAACGTTCGAGCCGACCGCGACCGTTCCGGTGCGGCCCTCGCTCATCGCGCGGGCAGCCCGCCGGCGCGCTCCAGAGGGACCGAGCGATTGACGCCCACGTCGCTGCGCAGCGCCTCCAGCCAGCCGGCGCGCACGCCTGCCAGCAGCGCCTCCCCGATCTCCCAGGCTTCGTCGTGGCGGCTCAGCACACCCTTGGCCGCCTCGCGGATCTCGGCCAGAATCGCCGGCTCGTCGACGCCGATGACGCTGCCCTCGCGCAGGACCCAGCGCCCGCCGATCATCACGTGCCGCAGCGCGGTCGTGGTCGAGCCGAATACAACGTGGTGAAGCGGTGCAGCCAGCGGCGTGAACACCGCGCTGTCGAGGTCAAGCAGAACCAGATCGGCACGCCTTCCCGGCTCGATCCGCCCCAGCCCGGCGACGTCGCCCGCGGCCTGGGCACCACCGGCGGTGGCCATTTGCCAGGCTTCGCGTGCGCCCAGCCAGCGCTCGTAGTCGATGTCCCAGAGCTTGTGCAGCAGACCTGCGACCTTGAGCACGGCGAACATGTCATTGCCGTCATTGGAGGACATGCCATCGGTTCCGAGCGCCACGTTGACGTTGTGGCGAAGCAGCGTCGGCACGGGGCAGATCCCGCTTCCGAGCTTCATGTTGGAGATGGGGTTGTGGACGATTGTGGTGCCGGACTCGCGCACCAGTTCGATGTCTCCCTCGGTCAGCCAGATCCCGTGCTCGAAGTTGACGCGCGGGCCGAGGAAGCCCAGCGCCTGGAGGTGCTCGGGCAATGTCCTTCCATACATCTTCTGCCCGCTGAGAGCCTGCATTCGCGTCTCTAGCACGTGAATGTGAATCTGGAGGTCGAGTTCGTCCGCCAAGGCCGAGCAAGCCTGCAGGAAGTGGTCGCTGCAGCGCTGAGGACCCGACGGCCCAAGCCCGATCGAGATCCCCTCCTCGGGACGGTGGTGGCGTTGCACCGCGCGGCGGGTGAACGCTTCCCATTCCTCCCATGTGGGCGGCTTGTCCCTCTCAAGCCGCTCGATCAGCGACCGATCGACCAGTCCCTCATCGAGCACAACGGTCTCGTGATAGGCACGGTCGCCCATGCCAAGAACAATCAGGACGCGCAGCCCCAGATCGCGGTATGCCTGCGTCACCGCTGCCAGCGACTCGTCGGTGAAGCCGGCCATCTCGTAGAGGAAGTCCACCGCGCAGGTGGCGCCGGAGCGAATCATGTCGAGGCCGCCGATCAGAGTCCGGAGGTAGGTTTCCCGCGCGCTCTGCACCGGACCGGCGATCGCCGGATAGGAGAACAGCATCCACGGCTCGAGCGGCAGGTTGTCCCACCGTCCCCTGAACCAGTTTTCGTTGGAGTGGCAGTGGGCGTTGACCATCCCGGGCACGATCGCGAACCGCGCGCAGTCGACCACCTCCGCGGCGTCGGACGAGGCTGCGTCACCCCCAACCGCGGTCACACGGCCTGCCTCTATGGCCACGTCGGCGCGGTCGAACTCCCCGTCGCCAATGTCGACAAGGCCACCCTTCAAGATCACGTCGGTCATCACTCTCCTCTCCCTAGGCCGGAAAGCGCGAAACGCGCCCGGGCGGCAGTGATCGTCGCACGGTCGCTCCGGTGGCCCTCCGCCGCCAGAAGCCGGGCCGCAACTATACGAAAATGGACCCTTGGATACAAAGTACAATCACGGTGGGCCGGACGTGTTCGCACACGGCCGGTTGAGGCGGTCGCGTGAAGGACGCGGCCTCGATCAGGGGAGAAGCCGTGAGTACGCCCGTCGAGCAAATCACGATCACCAGCCTCGCAGACGAGATCGCGTTTCGGATCCAGGCGGCGATCCTGGCCGGTGAACATCCGCCGGGCACGCACCTCTTTCAGGACGAGCTGTGCGAGCGCTTCGGCGTGAGCAGGACCCCGGTGCGCGAGGCACTGCGCAAGCTCCAGGCAAAGCACCTGGTCGTGCTGGTCCCAAACAAGGGCGCCACCGTTCGGGTCCCCAGCCGCGACGAGCTCATCGACGTCTATAACCTGCGCTCCGAACTCGAGGGCTATGCGTGTGAGCTGGCCAGCGCTCACGTCAGCCCGGAGTTCTTGCGTGATCTCGACGCGGCCACGGTCCTCGTCACCGAGGCGGTGACGCTGCACGAGCGAGACGGGTTTGCCGGCGAGGGGCAGGTCTCGCTCGACATCCAACTGGGCCGCGCGAACTCCGAATTTCACGGGGCCATCGCCCGGGTCTCCGGCAACGCCCGGCTTCGTTCGTTGATCGGCGAGCTGCAGGACTTCTTTCCCAAGGACTACGTTTGGCGAGCCATGACTTCGGCAGACGAAGTCCGCGCGCTCAACCTTGACGAGCACGCCCGTATCCGCGAAGCGCTCGCCACCGGCACCCCTGCGCGCGCGCGCAAGGAGATGCGCAACCACATCCTTCACGCCTCGCAGATCCTGCTCGCCTACCTGGACCGGCTCCAGTTCTGGCAGTGAGCGTGCGCCCTCCCGACCGCGTGGCCGTGTTGGGGGCGGGCACCATGGGGAGCGGCATCGCGCTGTCCTTCGCGCGGAGCGGGAGCTCGGTCCAGCTGACCGCGCGGCGCGCATCGACACTTCAGGCCGCGCGCACGCGGATCGATGAGAGCCTGCAGCTGCTGGTGGCAAGCAAGGTTCTCGACACCGGTGACGCCGGGGACGCCGTCGCCCGTATTTCCACCACGCAGGACTTGGAAGACGCCGTGCAGGACGCCGATCTGGTTGTGGAGTCCGTGACCGAGGACCTTGAGGTCAAGCACGATGTGCTCGCGCGGGCCGAGCGCGCGGCGCGCACGACGACCGTCCTGGTCACCGATACGTCGTCGATCCCGATCGACGATCTGGCTACCGCGCTGGCCCGGCCTGAGTCCTTCGCCGGGATGCACTGGTTCAATCCCCCGGAACTGGTTTCCCTGGTCGAGATCGTCCCGGGATCTCGGACGGAGCCGGGAGCTGTCGAGCAGCTGGTCGCGTGGACGCGTGCGCTGGGCAAACGCCCCGTGCATCTGCGCCGGGACATTGCCGGCTTCATCGCCAACCGAATTCAATACGCCGTCTTCAGAGAGGCGTTCGCGCTGGTGGAAGGGGGTGTCTGCGACTACGCAGACGTGGACGAGACGATGAAGGCGGGGTTGGGCGCGCGCTGGGCCGCGGTCGGCCCTTTCGAGACCCTCGACTTGGCTGGACTCGACGTGCACGAAGCCGTGGCCCGCCGGCTATACCCGCTGCTGGCAAACGACCGCGACCCGGCGCGCTCGGTCACAGCCCTCGTGGCGGAGGGACACCTTGGCTGCAAGACCGGACGCGGCCTGTACGGCGACTATGACGACGCGGCGATCGAGGCGCTTCGCCGCAGCCGGGCGCAGGTGCTGCTGGCGCTCGAGCGGCTGAATGGGCCTTGACGCCCCTAGAGCGATCGTCATAGTCTTTGCATTCATGGATCCAATCTCTCGGCTACCTGCGACGCAAAGCGGTACGACGTGACCGCCGTCGCCGGCCAGCCTCGGGTGGTGCGTGCCGCGACCGGAACCCGGCTGCGGTGCCGGGGCTGGCGGCAGGAGGGGATCTTGCGAATGCTCGAGAACACCGTGCAGAACGGCGAGGCGCCGGAGGAGCTCATCATCTACGGCGGCACTGGGCAGGCGGCCCGGAACTGGCGCTGCTTTGACGTGATCGTCGAGTCGCTGCACGATCTCGAGGGCGACGAGACGCTGGTCATACAGTCGGGAAAGCCGGTTGCGCGCTTCCGGACCCACGAGGATGCGCCGCGGGTTCTGACCGCCAACAGTCATCTGGTGGGACGCTGGGCCAACTGGGACACATTCCACGAGCTCAAACGTCGTGGTCTGATCATGTTCGGCCAGTACACGGCGGGGGCGTGGGAGTACATCGGGCAGCAGGGCATTCTGCAGTCGACATATGAGACCCTCGCCGAATGCGCCCGCCATCACTTCGGCGGGTCGCTGAGCGGGCGGCTCGTCCTCACCGCCGGACTGGGCGCGATGGGCGGGGCCCAGCCGCTGGCAATAAAATTCCTGGGCGGCGTAGCGCTCGTGGTTGAGGTCGACGAGGAGCACGCCGACAGGCGACTCGCGTCGGGTTACCTCGAGCACAAGGCGCACTCGGTGGAGGAGGCGCTGCGCCTCTGCAACGAGGCGCTGTCCGCGGGTACAGCCCGGTCGGTTGGGCTCGTCGCGAATGCTGCGGACGTACTCCCGGACCTCGTCAAAAGCGGGCTACGACCGGACGTGGTCACCGACCAGACTTCCGCGCACGACGCGCGCTTCGGGTACGTGCCCTCCGGCTACTCGGTGGCCGAGGTCGTTGCGATGCGCGACCGTGATCCGGCCCGCGTGGAGCGCGACGCCCTGGATTCCATCGCCCATCATGTGCAGGCGATGGTCGAGTTCCAGGCCGGGGGCGCGGTGGTGTTCGAATACGGCAACGCGATCCGGGAGCAGGCCCAGCGCGCAGGCCTCGACGACGCCTTCGCCTTTCAGGGCTTCATCCCGCTGTTCATCCGTCCGAACTTCTGCGTGGCCCGCGGGCCGGTTCGCTGGGTCACGCTGTCCGGTGATCCAACCGACCTGGCAGCAATCGACGATGCGGTGCTGGAGCGGTTCGGCGACGACCCGGCCATAGCCAACTGGATCACGATCGCCAAGCAGCACGTGCCGCTCCAGGGGCTGCCTGCCCGCACATCGTGGCTCGATCTGGAGCAGCGGTGGCAGTTCGGCTCGATGGTCAACGAGATGGTTGCCGGCGGACGGCTTTCGGCTCCTGTCGCGATGACCCGCGACCACCTCGACGCGGGATCCGTGGCCCAGCCCACGCGGGAGACCGAGAACATGGCCGACGGGTCTGACCCGGTGGCGGACTGGCCGGTCCTCAACGCGCTGCTCAACTGCGCAGGCGGGGCCGACCTCGTGGCGCTCCACCAGGGTGGCGGCAGTGGCATGGGCGGCTCGATCTCGGCCGGCTTCACGCTGGTAATCGACGGCACCGACGCGACGCAGCGCCGGATCGATCGCGTGCTGCGCACCGACCCGGGGATCGGCGTCGTCAGGCACGCAGACGCCGGCTACGCGGCGTCCATTGAAGTGGCGCGTGAGCGCGGGCTCAAGGCGCCGATGCTGGGGGCCGAGTCCGGCGACTCCTAGTGCCCCCTCTGCGAACCCTCGCCCTGTCTGACGGCTGCGGACCATGCTGACGGTCGGGATCGACACCGGAGGCACGTTCACGGACGTATTCCTGAGCGCCGACGAGGACCGGGTTGCCACGGTCAAGGTGCCCACCACCCCCCACGACCTGACGGTCTGTTTCGCGGATGCGATCCGCGCCGGCGCCGACGCCCTCGAGCTGCCGCTGGAGACCTTTCTGCGCGAGGCGGCGGTGATCCGCTTTTCCTCGACGATCGGCACCAACACGGTGCTCACTCGCTCCGGGCCGCGGCTCGGAGTGCTGGTGAGCGCGGGGGCCGAAGAGGACCTCTATGGCGCGGCGGGCGGAGGCGCAATTCACCAGTTCGTAGCGCCAGGGGCAATCGCCGGGATCGAGGAGGAGGTTGGTCCGCAGGGCGAGGTGCGGCTCGAACCCGACCGCGAGCAGGTCGCCCGCGCGGTGCGCGGCCTGCTCGAGCTGGGCGCGCGGTTGCTCGTCGTTAGCCTGCGGGGCGCTGCGGCAAACCCGGCAAACGAGCGAGCGGTCAAACGCATCATCGATGAGAGCTATCCGCGCCACTATCTCGGCGCCCTGCCCGTGCTGCTCTCGACCCAGATTGCCGCCACCCTCGATGACGCACGGCGAACCGCCTCGGCGGTGGTCGACGGTTACATGCACCAAAAGTTGGCCACATCCCTGTACCGAGCCGAGGACGACCTGCGCCGCTCGGGCTTCCGCCATCCGTTGCTGATCGTCAACACCGACGGGGGCGTCACGCGGGTGGCCAAGACACGGGCGCTGGCCACCTACCAGTCAGGACCCACCGCGGGAATCTATGCGAGCGCGCTGCTGTGCCGGGAGCTGGGACTCGGCGATGCCATCACCGCGGATGTGGGCGGCACCAGCACAGACATCGGAGTCCTGGTCGGCGGCCGACCAGTGGTCCGCGATTCGGTGGACGCCGGTGGGGTTCCCGTGCTCCAGCCGTCTGTCGAGCTGCTCTCCTTCGGAATCGGCGGCGGCTCGATCGCGCACTTGCGTGACGGACACCTCCAGGTGGGGCCCGAAAGCGCTGGTGCGGCGCCGGGGCCCGCGTGTTTTGGCCTCGGCGGCAGCCGCCCCACGCCCACAGACGCGTGGCTTGTGCTCGGCTATTTGACGCCCGACTACTACTTGGGCGGACGCAAGCATCTCGACTCAGAGCTCGCGCGCCGAGCCCTGGCGACAGTCGCGGAGCCGTTGGGGCTCTCCGTCGAGGAGGCGGCGCTTGCGGTCTGCGACGCCGCCGAGCGGACGGCGGCGGCGGGCATCGAGGAGCTTCTGGCCCGTCCGGGCGTCCGCGAGCTGGTCCGTCGGCGCGACCGAGCCGAGCTGACGCTGATCGCCTACGGCGGAGGCGGCGGGCTGCTGCTACCCGGAGCGGCGAGGCGGCTTGGTCTCCGCGCCACCGTGATCTCCCGCTACAGCCCGGTGTTCTCGGCTTTCGGTGTGAGCACCTTCGACGTGCGCCACCGCTACGAGACCTGCGTGACGGTCGACGGCGAGGGGCACGGTGCGGTGGTCGGGGAACTGGCGGACGCCGCCCGGCGCGACATGCGCGGCGAGGGATTCGCAGCCTCGCAGATCGAGCTGCACCTCACCGTCTCCGACCTGGACGGAAGACGGCTCGCCGACGCCCCGGCGGATGCTGCCGGCGAGATCGACCTCCCGCGCGGCAATCCGCTGATGTTCGAGCTGCGTGCGACCTGTTCGGTCGCCAAACCCGCTCTCCCCCACGAGCGCTCGACCCCGTCACAGCCCGCCCCGCGTACGCACCGAGAGGTGTGGCTGGCCGGCGGCAGGCGAGAGATCCCCGTCTACGACCGCGACGCGCTGACCGCCGGAGCGGAGCTCCCGGGCCCAGCGTTGATCGAGGCCTCCGACACCACCTACCTTATGCCGGAGGGCAGCCGATGCCATATCCACCCGTCCGGAAGCGCGATCATCGAGGGGTCATGACCGCTGCGCGGCGCCGCATCACCGAGTACCTCGAGGTCGACCTGGAGCGGGAGCGGTGGACCTGCCAACGCTGCGGTCACGATCTCGGAAACGCGCGCGAGAGCTACAAGAAGGGCTGCTTGATCGCCGACCGCGACCCGCGCGAGGTCCACCCGCCCATCGTGGAGGGCGAGTACGGCTTTGCGCCTGATCCCGAGTGGTGCCGGATCGTGGAGTTCTACTGCCCCGGCTGCGCCGTTCTGCTGGAGACCGAGTACCTGCCGCCCGGGCATCCGCTGACCCACGACATCGAGCTGGACATCGACGCGCTCAAGGCGCGGGCACAGGCCGAGGAGAACGTCGCGTGAGCTCGACGATCGACGTCGACATCGGGGGCACGTTCACCGACTGCTACGTCACCCACGGACGCGAGCGAGTCTGGTGCAAGACACGCACCACCACCTACGACCTCTCGGTGGGGATGAACGAGACCATCGAGGAGGCCGCCGGCAGGCTCGGCATCACCACCGAGGACCTGCTCGCCGACGCCGCCATCATCCGCTACTCGACCACGCTGGCGATGAACCGCCTGATCGAGCACAAGGGGCCCAAGCTGGGGCTCTTGATCACCGAGGGCTTCGAGGACACCACGCTGATCGGACGAGCGAGCCAGTGGTCAGACGGGGTGCCGCTCAAGTACCAGCGCAACATCGCGGGCGTGGATCGACCCGAGCCGCTGGTGCCAAAGGAGCTCATCGTCGGGGTGCGCGAACGCGTGGACTCCCGTGGCGAGATCGTTCGCCCGCTCGACGAGCGCGACCTTCTGGCCAAGCTTCAATACCTGGTCGACGCCGGGGTCCGAGGCTTCGTGGTCTCGCTGCTGTGGTCGTTCCTCGAGCCGGCACACGAGCGCCGCATCAAGGAGATCATCGAGGAGGAGTACCACGCCGCGTTTCTCGGAGCGATGCCGGTGTTCCTTTCCTCCGAAGTCGCGCCGCGCATCTACGAGTACCCGCGGACGATGATGAGCATCCTCAACGCCTACCTCCACCAGTCGATGTACGAAGAGCTATCGGGGATCGGGGACGAGCTGCGCGACCGCGGCTACCGGCGCCCCATGATGATGATCCACAACACCGGCGGGATGGCCAGCGTCCTTCGCACCTCGGCCGTCAATACCTACAACGGAGGGCCGGTGGCGGGGCTGATGGGAAGCGCGTACATCGGCGGCGAGTACGGCTACAGCAACGTGGTCGCCACCGACATGGGCGGCACCAGCTTCGACATCGGCATGGTCGCGGCCGGCAGCCCGCGCTTCTACCAGTTCATGCCCATCATCGACCGCTGGGTGGTGGACGCAACGATCGTCGACTGTCACTCGATCGGCGCGGGCGGCGGGTCGATCGCCGGGGTCAATGAGCTGATCGCCAACCGGGTGGAGGTGGGGCCGGAGAGCGCCGGCTCGATGCCGGGACCGGCCGCCTACAACCAGGGCGGCACCGAGCCCACGGTGACCGATGCCGACGTCGTGCTCGGCTACGTCAACCCCGGCAACTTCCACGGCGGCCGCATCCGCCTGAATCCCCGGCGCGCCGAGCGCGCGCTGCGCGAAAAAATCGCCGAGCCGCTGGGGGTGTCCGTAAAGGACGCGGCGCTGATGGTCAGGCGCATCGTGGACGCCAACATGGGCCAGGCGATCCGGCGCGAAACCGTGCTCAAGGGCTTTGATCCGCGCGAGTTCATTCTGTTTGCGTTCGGCGGCGCGGGGCCCACCCACTGCTGCGGGTACGCCCGCTTCGCCGAGATGGAGAAGATCGTCGTGTTTCCGTTCGCGCCCACGTTCTGTGCCTTCGGGTCGTCGACGATGGACGTCGTGCACGTCTACGAGCGCTCCCACCACCTGCACTTGCTCCATCCCGCCACCGGGATGTACCTGGAGGACTACGGGTCGTTCAACGAGACCGTTTACGGTCTGCGCGAGGAGGCGTTGCGCGACTTCGCGGGCGAGGGCTACGACCCTGCCGAGGTCACCTACGAACTCGAGCTCGATATGAAATTCGGAGGCCAGCTCAACGTCAAGCGGGTCAGCTCACCGCTGCTGGAGCTCTCAACGGACGCCGACGTGGTCGCGCTGCGCCACGCATTCGAGCGCGAGTACGGCGACGCCTACAGCCCACTGGGGCTCAACCCCGAGGCCGGGATCGAGATCCACAACTTCGTCCTGCGCGGTCGCGTAGCGCAGCGCAGGCCGGAGCTCGAGCGCCACGAATTCGTGAGCGAGGACCCCTCGCAGGCGCTCGTTTCCACACGCGAAGCCCACTGGGAGGATCTGGGCACCGTGCCTACACCCGTCTATTCGCAGGAGCTCATCCGCTGCGGAAACGCGATCGACGGCCCCGCCATCATCGAGGCCGAGGACACCACGGTCGTGATCGAGCCGGGCTGGCGCTACAGACTGGACATGTACCTAAACGGCGTGATGGAGCGCCGGCACGGCGGCGCCAACGGACGTCCCGTGGCGGCGCTGGCAGAGGCCACCCCCGACTAGCTAGACGAGGAGCGCAGATGTTCGACCTGAGGCTCAACGAGGAAGGCATCAAGCCGGTGCCCCCGAGCCAGGAGGAGCTCGAGGCGATGGCCGAGCTCGCCCCGGGCGATTACGAGATCTACAGCGAGATGATGACCATCATCGTCCAGGAGGGCAAGGAGATCATGACCAAGATGGGGATCTCCTCGATGCTGCACTCCGGGGACTCCATGGCCGGCCTCTATACGGCTGCGGGAGATCTCGTCACGACCGTGTGCGGGACCTACCTGCACTGCGTCACGGGCCAGATCCCGATCAAGTTCATCCTCAAGTACTGGCGCGACAACCCTTCGGTGGGCGTGCACGCCGGCGACGTCTTCTACTGCAACGAAGCGATCTACGGCGGCATCCACAACCCCGACCAGTTCGCGATCATGCCGATCTTCCACGAGGGCGAGCTGGTCGCCTGGTCCGTGGTGGGTGCGCACCAGTCAGAAACGGGCGGCAAGGAGCCGGGTGGAGAGGTGACCACCGCCCGTACCCGACATGACGAAGGCATGAAGCTGATCCCCATCAGGATCGGCGAGCGCTACATGCTGCGCGATGACCTGCTGAAGATGATGGAGAACTTCATCTCGCGTGCGCCCCGCATGCAGGTCACCGACGTAAAGGCGCGCGTCGCTGCCTGCGATCGCATCCGCGTACGCGTCCAGGAGCTCGCGGGCAAACGCGGGCCGCGCTTCCTCCGCGGCCTCTTTCGCAAGATGATCACCGAGACCGCCGAGGGCGCCCGCGCGCGGATCCGCTCGTGGAACGACGGCATCTACCGGCACGTGGTCTTTATCGACACCACCGGCTTCGACGCCGCCCTGATCAGGACACCGGTGGCCTTGATCAAGTCCGGCGACCACATCGTCATCGACCTGACCGGAGCCTCCCCGGAGCACGAGGGAGCCTTCCAGGCGCTCGCCCCGGCGGTGCGGGCCCACTGCGCCGTGCATCTCTACCAGTTTCCATTCCACGATTTCCCGATCTCGGCTGGGATGCTCGAGCCGATCGACTTCAAGGTCGAGCACGGAACCGTGCTCGACCCCGACCCCGAGGCCGCGATCTCCTGCTCGCCGCTGACTGCGTCGGTCACTTTCCCATTGCTCGCTGTGACGTTCTCGAAGATGATGTTCGACAGCTCGCAGCGAGACCTCGTGTGCGGCTTTGCCGCATCCAACTCCGCCGCGCCGATGATCTCGTGCACCAACCAGCACGGAGTCAAGGTCACGGACTTCATGGGTTATCCGCTGAACGCCTGGGGGCTGTCCGCGCGCCATGATCGCGACGGCGTGGACGTGTTCGGGTTCCCGCACGGGCCTTGGGGCAAAGCGCCGGACGTGGAGGACATCGAGAACGAGTTCCCGGTCCTGCACCTGTATCAGAAGATGCTTCCCAACACCTGCGGGTTCGGACGTCACCGCGGTGGCGCGGGCGCGGCCATCGGCTACGCGATCCACCAGGTCCCCCACACCGTGTGGACGTCCACCTGCAAGGAATCGAAGTTCCCCACCCACGCGGGCCTGTTCGGTGGTTACTCGCAGACGGTGGTCCCAGCGATTCGCGTGGTCGACACGGACGTATTCGAGACGCTCGCCGAGGGGGGCGCGGTCCCGACAAACGACATCGAGTTGCTCGAGCACAACACGTTGGGCGGCAGAGTCATCCGCGAGCACCAGACCAGACCCGCTCGGGTGGTCCACCGCGGCGAGCTGATCTGCTCGAGCACCCAGGGTGGGGGAGGCTACGGCGATGTGCTCGAACGCGAGCCCGAGAGGGTGCTAGAGGACGTGCGTAACGGGATCATCACCGACTGGGTTGCGCGCCATGTCTATCGCGTCGCCTACGACCCCGAGCTGCTGATCGTCGACCTGCAGGAGACCGAGATGCTGCGGGCGCAGGAGCGTGCGGCGCGGCTGCAGCGCGGGCGCGCCTGGGATGAGTTCCACGACGGGTGGAACCGGCTCGAGCCGAGCGATCGCGTGCTGGCGTACTACGGAACGTGGCCGGACGCACGCACCAATCGCCAGGTCATCCGCATCTGACCCGGTGGCGATGGAGGGGCGCGAGCGGGTGCGCAGGCATCTCGGCCGCGGGGGGGCCGACAGGCCGCCCCTGATCATCTTTGCGACCGCGTTCGCGGCTCGGCTCGAGCAGGTCGAGCCGGAGCTGCTCTGGGAGGACGCCAACCTGCTGACCAGAGCGCTGCTTCGCCTGCACTCACTGTTCGCCGTAGACGCGCTCGTCATCGAGCCGCCGCCGGCGGTGCTGGAGGCCGACGGGCGGGCGATCGTGTCAGACGCGATCGAGCGCCTGCGCACGACCGTGGGTGACGGCGTCGCGCTCGTGATCGCGCTGCCCGGGCCGCTCACGCTTGCCGCGGCGCCGGACGCGGACACAGCGGCGACGCTTGAGGATCTGGGAGACGAGCTCGTGGAGACCGCACACGCGCTCGGGCCGGAACGAGCCGATTGCCTTGCGGTTGTCGAACGGACCGCGGTGAGCAGCGATGGCGCCGAACCGCTCGAGGAGGCGCTGACACCGCTGTGGAACGCTGCCCGCTACTACGCCGCCGCCAGCATGCTGGTCGCTGCCGAGGGCGTACCGGAGCTGGGCGAAAGTGGCGCGGACGCGGTCGCGGTGTGGGCGGGCGCATCTGCGCGGGACCTGGCTGCGCGGGGCTCGCGGCACGTGGGGGTCGCGGTGGACCCGGGTCAGTCCGAGCTGCCCGAGACGGGGCAGGGCGGGTTCTACATCAGCCGCGGCGAGCTGCCGGCCGCCACGGAAGTCGACTCGCTGCACCGTTTGATCCAGGCGGTGAGACGGTGAGCGACGATGCGATCCTCGCTCGAGCAGCCGATGACTCCGCGCGCTCGCTGGCGCTGTATCGCGACCTGCTCCAAGTGCGCAGCGTGTGGGGCGATGCGCACGAGCTTCGGCGAGCGGCTGAGCTTCTGGGCGCGGAGCTGCGCGACGCCGGCCTGGAGGTAGAGCTGAGGGACTCGGGCACACCGGACATGCCGATGCTGGTGGCGCGTCTGCCGGGGGTGCGGGGAGATCCGTCGCTTATGTTCGCTGGTCATATGGAGGTCTATCCCCCGTCTGAGTCCTGGACGCTCGACCCCTGGGCTGCCACGGTCAGTGACGGCCGCGTCTACGGTCAGGGCGCAGCCGACATGAAGGGAGGCACCGCCGGGATGTGCGCGGCCGCCGCCGTGCTGGGACGCTCGGGCGCAGAGCTCCCCGGCGACCTCGTCGTGCTCGCCGTCCCCAACCACTTCGAGGGCGGAGAGGGCACCCGCAAAGCCGTGCGCGAGGGGCTGCGCGCGGACGCGGCGATCGTCTGCGAGCCGACCGACCTGGAAGTCGTCACCGGGCAGCGCGGCATCCTTTACTTGGAGATCACGGTCCGCGGGAGGGCGGCCCATACCACGGCGCTGCGCCTCGGCGTGAATGCGATCGAGCGCGCGGCGAGGGTGGTCGCGGCGCTTGAATCCATGCAGGTGCGCGATGCTCGTGGGAACCCGGTCGACGCCGAGCCGATGGTCAACGTGGCCATGGTGGAGGGCGGCCTCGCGCATAACCTTGTGCCCGAGCGCTGCAGGCTGGTCGTGGACATCCGGTTCCCCCCCGAGCAGACTGCCGACGACGTCCTGCGCGACGTGCGAGCGGCCGCGACTGCCACGCTCGGCGACGATCCCGAGCTGCCCACATCAATCGAGCCCGAGGCTACGTGCGTGCGCAATCCGCGCAGCTCGCTGCGGCTCGGAGACGATCATCCCCTCGCACGCTGGCTGTCCGAGGCACACCGCAACGCCACCGGCCGGCCCGCCCGCATCGGGTTTCACCCGGCGTGGCCGGACACCCCCATCCTCAACGAAGCCGGGATCCCCGCGGTGACCTACGGCCCCGGCTCGATGGAGTGCTACTGGGACGACGAGTCGGTGAGCGTCCAGGACTACCTGGCCGCGGTTCGCACGTACTGCGTGGCCGCGATGCACAGGCCGGCGGCGTAGGCGGCCGGCGCATCAGCGAAAAGCGGGTTTGCGGAACTCCACCGATCCCGCGAGCTCGGCGGCCAGGACCTCGCGCCGCGGCGGCGTGGTCCGCGCGATCACCCTGCCGCCACGCACCACGGCCAGTCGCGCCGGATGAGTTCGTAGTGCAGCGGTCACGTCGTGGGCGTCGAGGACCACCGCGTCGGCGCGGCAGCCCGGCGCGAGGCCGTAGTCCTCGAGGCCGAGCGTCCGCGCCCCGTTGACGGTGATCGCGTCAAACATCCGCGGAATCTCGTGCTCGCCTGACATGTGGCAGGCGTGCAGACCCATGAAGGCCACGTCGAGCATGTCCGCGGCGCCGAGGGGATACCACGGGTCGAGCGTGCAATCGTGGCCGAAGCTGACGTTCAG
>Ga0070741_10003221_pt1 | contig 41124 bp, 30 predicted proteins | sample Coa_R1_4_FD_66440 | JGI IMG/M metagenome (GOLD analysis project Ga0070741, IMG submission 66440) | Surface soil microbial communities from Centralia Pennsylvania, which are recovering from an underground coalmine fire - Coalmine... | ecosystem: Environmental > Terrestrial > Soil > Unclassified ... | reverse complement strand
GGCCTCTTGTCCGGGCAGTGTTTCGAGCACCATTTCCAGGACCGCCCGCCCACCGATCTCCTGCTGCTGCCGCCGAACGTCCTGAACGAGGACGATATTTTCATCGACGATGAGACCCCGCTCGGCCTGAAGCGGAAATTGGGCGGCCGCCCCATGGCGATCTTTCATGGATCCTGGGAAGAGGTCCTTTTCTATCTCGACCATCCCGAAGCCGAGGCCTTCGATACGAAGAAGATGAAGCTCCCGGTCGTCCACTGAGCCGAGGGCCGCTGCTGCGCCAGACTCGATAACGGTGTAGCACCGGACCTTCAGGTCCGGTGGGCTCTGTCCATCGTGGATAATGCGTCGTCATCTCTATTCGGGCGAACTCGCCGCCGGCGAGCACACCTTCACATGGGAAGCGCAAGCTAACGCATGCGCGACCAGCACGTATCGATGCCTCGTTCGGATGAACGGGCGCGTTGAGGCGCTACCCTTAGTGCTGATACATTGAGCGTGCGCGGCCCGGGCACGTTTCCCTTCGCGTGAAGATTTCAAATCGTCAATTGCTCTTCATGCTTTCGAAACGTCTTAGCAATTCGTCGCCCTATGATTGATGAAATTACGCAACTTGCCGCGAGCGGGGAATTCCGGCTAACGCGGCATGCTGCAGAGGAAATAGCCGAAGAGAATATTTCATTGACTGAACTACTGGAATCGATTATATCCGGTGAGATTATCGAGAACTATCTCGAGCATAGGCGCTGCATTGCTGTTTAGTTAGCGGCACTACAAATCAAGGCCGCCGTTGCATAGTGTGTGCACCATTGGCAGGCCTCGGTTGCTGATCATTACAGTCTATGAACCGAATCTGCCAAAATGGATTACACCGACACAAAGAAGAGAACCGGTATGAACTGTACCATCGAAGGATGCCCCGGTCATTATGAGCGCAAGAGCGTAACGCATACCGTTCGCCATAAAGGCGAAGTGGTCGTCATCGACCATGTGCCAGCCGAGGTCTGCGATATCTGCGGCGATGTGCTCTTTTCACCCGAGACGGTCCGTCATATCGAAAAGATTCTCGCGCAAATGCCGGAACCGGATACCACGGTACCGCTCTACGAGTACATATAGGCTCCCAACCTACGAACTCGCCGCCGGCGAGCACACCTTCACCTGGGAATCGCAAGCTAACGCATGCGCGACCGGCACGTATCGATGCGTCGTTCGGATGAACGGGCGCGTTGAGGCGCTGCCCTTAATGCTGATACATTGAGCGTGCGCGGCCCGGGCACGTTTCTCTTCGCGTGAAGATTTGAAGGAGCAAATTCATCATGTTCCTGAAGCGGCTGATCACACTTACGGCACCGATTCCAGTTCGGCGAATCGCTATTGTTGCGGGTTTGATCCTTTCGTTGGTTACATCCGCAGTAGGAATAACTACGACGTCTCCGAACTGCCCGATGGCTAAACAGCATCGCGGTTGTCCCCAATGTGTATCCCATGCTGCAAAAAGTGAAAAAAGTTGCTGTAGAAACCACCACGAACTTCTTCGTGTCAGCCAAACGGCCCTCGATAATAAGAGTATGGCGGGACCACATTGGTTGCCCCAACTGTTCAAATCAGGGAATACTCTGTTTTTTATTTTCGATAAACATTCCCATACAACAGGTATTATACGAGGCGACTCCCCGCCTGACCGGAATACGGTCTTAAGAATTTAGTCCTTCCAACGTTCGATCCATTATGAGAGCACGCATTTCGTGCTCTCTCTGCCTTTTCGTCAAACTTTTTAGAGGACTAATTTCATGCACAATTTCAAAACGTTTTGGAGCATACCGCTCATTGTTTTCTCATTTTTACCGTCTGTTCTCTACGCGCAGAATCCCCCGCTCGTTCAGGAACGCCGAGAGGGGCGCACGGTAACGGCTGAACAGCTTGTGGCGCTGCAAGCTTCGCAAACGAAAGCCATGGTCTCCTCTTCGGGCCGTGCTCTTATCGTTCCCGATAGCGCGGACCTTGTCATTCTGACCGGCCCGGAATCGGACATGCTTTCCTACCGGGTTCAAGGGCTTCGGAACCCGACGCTTATCGTTCATGCTGGCGCGCAGCTTCATATTCTATTCGTCAATGTGGACGATGACATGACACACGATCTACGGATTGGGGACGTTCGCCCACCCGATACCATGGGAACCGTTGGGACGGCTCGTTTGCCCCATTCAGAAAATGAAACGTACTCGGCAGAAGAAGTAAATATTCGCGCCCTCACTCCCGGAACATACCCCTATTTCTGCAGCTATGGAACTCACGCAAGAAACGGCATGAAAGGTTGGTTCGTCGTGGCAAAACCGGGCGCAACAATGGAGGAAATGATGCGGATGAGCGTAAACGAACCTGAACAAATGAAGAATGATATGAACGGAATGGATATGGGTTCAATGAACATGGATGGAATGGATGGAATGAAGATGGACGGAATGAACATGGACCATTCCATGCAGATGGTCGGAATGCTCCGCAGCGAACCGATGTCGCAGGAAGGCTCGGGTACAAGTTGGATGCCCACTTCATCGCCGATGTACATGTGGATGACGATGCCAGATGACTGGTCGCTCATGCTGCACGGCGCAATCATGCCCCGTTATGATCACCAGGGCGGCCCACGAGGGGACAACAAATTCGATGCTCCAAACTGGGTTATGGGTATGGCTGAACATCCGATCGGTGCGGCTGGGCAATTCACCGCACATCTCATGATGAGCTTCGATCCGATAACCGAGCAAGGAAAAGGTTACCCTTTGCTCCTCCAAACGGGTGAAACGTGGCAAGGTGTGAAGCTCGTCGATTTTCAGCATCCACACGATCTCTTCGATGAGCTTTCCATCGCCTATAGTCAGGGGTTGGCTGAAAAGACATCTTTGTATTTCTATGCAGGTTATCCCGGCGAACCGGCGCTGGGCCCACCCGTTTTTATGCACCGACCGAGTGCGATGTCGAATCCAAACGCGCCGCTTAGTCATCATTGGATGGACGCAACCCATGTAACCTTCGGCGTTGCGACAGCAGGAATTGCTGTTGGAGATTGGAAACTCGAAGGCTCTTATTTCAACGGGGGTGAACCGGATGAAAATCGTTATGACTTCGATCCACTGAGGTTAAACTCCTATAGCGGCAGAATCTCGTTCAATCCAACCAAAGACCTTGCGCTTCAAGCTTCCAGCGGGCGAATAACGAACCCGGAAGGTGACGGCGTGGATGTTGTTCGATCCACGGCGTCAGTCATCTATACCAAAGAGCTTGGGAACAGTAGTTGGTGGTCAACAACGATTGCATGGGGTCAGAACCACGAGATCGATGTAGAGAATTTAGAAGCTTTGCTACTGGAATCGCAGTACGATTGGAACTGGTGGAGCGCCTATGGCCGCGCCGAGTATATTCAAAAAACGAACAGCGAGTTCAACCTCGATGAAAATCCTGACAAAATCAATGACGTTGAAGAAATTACACTTGGCCTCACGCGAACACTCTTCGCGATACGTTCGCTCGATGTTGAACTCGGCGCGCAAGCCGCGATGAATATCGTGCCCCCCTCTCTTGAGCCTCTGTACACCGCCCACCCTATGTCCTACGAGATTTATCTGTCACTCCATCCGAGTTTCCCGAAGGCTATGATGTAGGATTTGTCCGACTCTCTGAATGGGCACCGGGCGGAGCACATGGATCTTCCGTTCCGTTCGGGAGGAAAAGAATGATGATCCCGAAACGAATTATCGCCTATCGTCTTCGCCGTGAACATTCCCGTGCCAGCGGGTCCTGCGCGCACCGTAGGAGCGCACGAGCGGCATGTTACATGGGAACCCATCGCTTTGCCCGATGGGATGTATGCGTCGTTCGGATGAACGGGCGCGTTGAGACGCTGCCGATCGTGGTCCTCCGATAGTTGTGTAGCACCGGACCTTCAGGTCCGGTGAGTTCCGCCGGACTAAAAAAGATTTTACTTTGGAATGGTCGTCGAATAGAGCATTTTGCCGTGCTCGTCGATCACACGGACCTCCATGAGGGTCGGCGTCAGCGATACGGCCATGAAGCCCGGTTTCGAAGCGCTAAATTTTGTGGTCGGTGTTTTACCGGTGGGCCGGACTTCCGATCCCGCACCGGACACAAAATAATTGACCGTTCCGGAGGGCCGCTTCTGGTGCTGAAGGTCGTGCTCGTGTCCGGCAAAGTATGCATCGACATGGTATTTTTCGAAGACCGGCTCGAGGCGTTGGATAAGTTCCGTCTGGTTCCCATGCTCGGACCCGCTGGAATAGACCGGATGATGACCGAATGCGATCTTCCAGGTCGCGGTCGAGTGGCTGAGGACGCTATCGAGCCATAGCAATTCCTGGTCGGCCCAGGAAGCCTGAATATGATCGTACTCTTCCGGATGTTGAATATATTTCTCGATAAAGGGGTCGGTATCGAGGAAAATAAAAAGCGCCGAGGCATTCGGGCCGATCTTTTCTTCTACCGTATAATAGCGAGCCGGCATGACCCAGCGCCGGCTGCGCCGGGTGTAGTCGATCTCCGCCTGGGGATTGCCATGATAATCGTGGTTCCCTAACACCGGGTGCCAGTCGATCTGAAGAGAATGATTCGTATAGACGTTCTCGAACGAAGACATCCACTGCGGGTCGTCCACGCTGGCTACTCCGCAGCAATAAAAATTATCGCCGAGCGCGGCGATGAACTTTGGATGAAACGTCTCGCTGTATTTTCCGAGTTCGTCGGCAACGGTCTGCTGGTGCATTTGTCCATTACGTCCCCAGTCCCCGATGGCAAGGAAATTTAGATGATGCTCCTTCTTTTCGGCTTTGAGGTGTCCCGGTTGTTCGGAAAAAAGGGTCGAGAAGAAACAGAACAGTAAAACAAATCTGCGAGCGGAAAAAAGCAAGTGGTGCATGAATAGAAATGACAATAATATCGGAGGAAATAAAATACGCGCCCGACATTTCCAAAGTATTATCTCAATACTAATGAATGAATGCAGAGCGTGAAAAATAATATGTTGACATGTTGCTCATGCTTTAGAAATAGTTTGGAAATCCGTTATCGGTAATTTAGGTGCATCGCATTCGATTGCGAGCCCGAATAGAAGTCACCACACCGTCAACGTTTTTGAGCTGTTTTCATCATTCCAGAACCTACGTGGCCTGCGGCCTCCTTATTATCCTGCGTTTGAGCAATGCCCCTTTATCGCGAGCCGGCACGATCCATGGCCACGTACTGGACGATAAAAAACAGCCTGTGATCGGGGCGATCGTAAAGGTCGCTGGCACGAAACGAGGAGCATATGCGGACGTCCGCGGGGAATATCGGATCGATGGCCTTCCTCCCGGTACCTACCGGGTTATCGCCAGCCGTCTTGGCTACACCCCCGATTCGAGCGAGCATGTGACCATCTCGCAGGAGTCCACGGTCGAAACGCTCGACATCACTTTGGTGACGGCACCGTTGAGCGGCGGCGATGTCGTTGTTCAGGGACGCATGGACCGTGAGACCGAAGCCAGCGCGCGGCTCTCCGAACGTTCTGCCAAAAATATCATCAATGTCGTAACGGCAGAAACGATCACCCGTTCGCCGGAGCACACGGCAGCCGATGTCTTACAGAGAGTCTCGGGACTCTCCCTGCAAAGCGACCAGGGCGAAGGCCGTTATGTGATCTTTCGTGGCATGGAGCAGCGGTACAACAATACGTTGCTGAACGGGATCGAAATTCCGAGTCCCGAACCGAAGGACCGCTTTGTGCCGCTCGACATCATTCCTTCGGAACTTCTCTCTCGTGTCGAAGTGACGAAGGCGCTGACGCCGAATATGGAGGGCGATGCGATAGGGGGCACGGCGGATTTACTGCTCAAGAGCGCGGGCGACGAGCCGTTGCTTGCCCTTACGATCGGCAGTGGATACAGCCAATATCTTCTTAATACCGATTTTACCTCGTTCGACCACCATGTCAACGATCTCGATCCCGCCGAGGTGCATGGCACTGGCTACGCGGCCCAACCCAACGATTTTACCCGCAATAATCTAACGTACACCAATGCCCGGGCCATGCCCGATGCATACTATAGCCTGACCGCCAGTAACCGGTATTTCGACCATCTGTTCGGGGTCCTCGTTTCCGGAAGTTACCAAAATACTTACCGGCGCACCGAAGGCCTCTATTATTCGATCGAAAATAATATCAACAATATCGATAGCGTAAGTCACGTGATCGTTCCTACGTATGGCACACAGGAAACGCGCGAGTATTCGACCGATCGCGAACGGATCGGCCTCTATGGGAAATTCGATTATATTTTCGATCCTGACAATACGATCGACCTGGGATATTCCTACGTCGGTCTGAACGATTGGGAAGCTCGCCACGCCGTCAATGCGGTCATCAATACCCAACGCGGCCGCGCGTTTTATAATATCACCGATCGTTCCGCGATCGAATATCAACGGATTTCGACGCTCCAACTGGATGGGAACCACAATCTCCTTCCCCAGCTAACGCTCACCTGGACCGGCGCCTATTCCGATGCTTATCGCGACCAGCCGGACAAGGCCGATCTCGAGACCAACCAGAATAAAGATGCCGAGGGAAATACGATCCCGACCGTTATCTTCTTCGGTATCGACCGGACGTGGCAGCATAACGACGACCACGACCTGATGGGCAAAGCCGATCTCACGTATGCGCTCAACGACCATACGACGCTTCAGGCGGGAACGTTCATCCGCGATAAGCACCGGGTCAATTACCAGAACGATTACGTCCTGAACGCCGACACCGGTCACACTCAGGTCTTTACCAGCATCGACAGCGCGGCCTGGACCGTCTATGACAATTATGGAACTCCCGTCTATGGCTATAATAACTATACGGCGACGGAGCAGGTCGTTTCCGGGTATGGAATGGGAACGTTTACATTCGGCGACCTGACGGCCCTGGGCGGCGTCCGGATCGAGCAGACCAACCAGGGGTATACGACGCAGGCGCCGATCTCCGCCGGCGCCAATTCGGCGTCCATTAACTACACGGATATCCTGCCCAGCCTTCATCTTCGGTATGCACTGACGGAAAAACAGTTCCTCCGTTTTTCGGCCACCGAATCGATCAGCCGGCCAAGCTATTTCGAACTGGTCCCCTATCAGGTCACGGGCGAAGAGTTCACCGAGACCGGGAACTACCAATTGCGCCGTACGAAAGCGACGAATTTCGACGTGCGGTATGAATATTACCCGAATCTGATCGAGGTCCTCACCGCCGGAATTTTTTATAAGAAGATTATCGACCCGATCGAACTCGGATTTGTCGGGAATAACCCCGCGAGCTCCGTCATCCAGCCTCAGAACCTTGGCAATGCCGTCAACGCCGGCTTCGAACTCGTCGCGGGGAAGCACTTCGGCGATTTCGGCGTGGAACTCAATTATACCTACACCCACTCGGCGATCTCGTCGACAAAAATAGAATACACCCGCGATAGCAATGCCGACCCCGTCACGCATTATTTAAATGAAACGCGGCCGCTCGTGGGGCAATCCGATCATATCCTGAATGCGACGATCTCCTTCGAACGACCGGAAAGCGGCACATTCGCGGAAGTGACCTATGGATACACCGGACGCCGCCTCGTACTCGTCTCGCCCTTCGAAGGATACGACAATTATCAAAATCCCGCTTCGGACTTAAGCTGCTCCTTCGAACAACGAGTCTATCACACGCTAACCTTTTTTGGCAAACTCACGAACCTGCTCAACACGCCGTATGAAGTCGTGCTCCAAAACGGACAACTGTTTACGCGCGAAACGTACAAAGCATCGATCGAGCTGGGGCTTCGATACAAAATGTAATGACCGCTACTCCATATACACTCATGAAAAAACATCTCCTTTTTTTGGTTCTTGCCGGTGGCATGGCGCTCCTGGCCTCCTGCAAAAATTCGAACACCGTCACCGGGCCGCCCAGCGGCTCGACGATCTCTAACCCGATTTCCAGGGATACGCTTTCGGGAAATATTCGGGGAACGATGCTCAACGGCCATACCTACTATATCAAGGACTCGATCACGGTCCTGGCCGGCGATACCCTGAGCGTTCAGCCCGGAGTGACCGTAATTGCATTGCAACAAACGACCGCGATTTTCATCCAGGGCTCTTTCGACGCGGAAGGCACGAAGAGCAACCCGATCCTTTTCACCTGCCCGGCATCGAAGAGGACCGGTCCCTCGGGCAAAGGAAGCTGGGGTGGCATTCGCGCCGATTCGGCCTTTTTCTTTACGATGAAGTGGACTCGCGTCGAATACACCGGCGGGCCGGATGAAGGCGGCAGCCCGCGAGGCATGATCAAGATCGTTTCCATCAATAACCGTCCGACACTCATCGATATCGAAGATTGCTGGATGTTTTATGGCGTGGACGACGGGCTTCGGATCCAGGGAGGAAAAGGGGTGATCCTTCGCAACACGCTCGATGCCATGGGCTCGGACGACGGCGAAGCGATCAACATCAAGGTCGGCTTCATCGGCGATGTCGGTCATAATGTCGTCTGGCAACCGGCTGGGAATTGCATTAAGATCGAAACGAGTACCACGGATCTTTCCGCGATCACGAAGGTCAATGTATTCAATAATACGTGCATTGCTTCCGGGTTCCGGCGCTTAGGCGAGATCGGCTACGGCACGCTCGTCGATGCCAACGCGCAGGCAAACGTGTTCAATAATATTTATGTGAACGACCGCGACGGGTTCGAGATCGGACCGGACGCGGACACGGCAAACGTAAAATATGGCAACAACCTCTTCTTTGGAACGATCGACACGTTGAACCTGCCGACGACCTTCTATCCTTCGGACGGCGTTGGGAAAAAACAAGCGGGAGATATCTTTGCCGACCCACAATTTACATCGTTCGACGGCTCCCCTGCAGGGATTACTGCCGCTTCCGATAATAACGATTACCATTTGAAAGCGGGTTCGCCGGCCCTCGGGAAGGGAACTTCATTCCAGGGGTTCGATTACACGACCGGCGGCCGCAAGGCGATCTCGGAAACCGATATGGGCGCTTACACTTCGACATCGAGTTCCAATCAGCATTAATGTAAGACGTTGTGGATCGAAGGGGGGAGCAATGCTCCCCTTTTTTATTTAGAAAAAGTCAACATTTTCCCTCTCCGTAATGGCAGTCATCCTCTCGTTCCTGTTGTGGCTGGGGAGGCGGTGGTCCTAAGATAAAAAAGCCGGTCGTTTCCGACCGGCCTTTGACACACACCTCATTCTTTGTTCCTTTATTTTTATCCCTAATTCGTTATTTTGGCATCATAAAAACGTTGGTAGTATTGAAGATCGCGCCGCTCGGAGTTCCACCGGAACGTTGGTCTCGAGCCGGGATCGTGACCGGTGCCATCGCCGTATTTCCGTTCCCGTCGTAATTCACGCCCAGGCCCGGGCCGTTCGAAGAGACCCATAGCGTTCCCGAACTCGTGATCGCGATTCCCCATCCGTTCACGAGATTGGGATCGATCCGCGCCGCCCCGAAGCCGGCCGTATCCGCAACCAGTTTCGTTACCATATAGCCGGAGCCCGAAGGCTTGATGTAGCCGAACATTCCATGCCCTTCGTCCTGCGGTCCCGCCGCCCAATAGAGCGTATTCGGGTCGAGCGCGGTCGTGATCGCAGGATCGGGGAACTTGACGCTCCAGAGGCCGTCGATCGTCACGGTCGTGCCATTCGGGTCTTTGAGCTGCCCGAGGAAGGTCCCGTCCAGCCCGAACACGCTGACCGTCCCATCGCCAAAATTGTTGACCAGAATATCGTTCGAAAACTCTCCGAAGCCGCCACCGGACATCGTGACCCCCCAGGGGGAATTCAGCGAGCCGTTCGATGCGAACCGTTTTACGAACGACCCGTCCGGGTTGAAGACGTCGATGTAACCATTCCCCACCCCTGCCGAATCGTCGTGGTTCCCAACTTTATGCTTCGCATAGGTCACGTAGAGGAGTCCGTTAATATTCGCGATTCCGAACGGGCCGAAATCGGCGGGAATGGCCGGTGACCCTCGATCGACGAAGCTCGCTCCCTGGAACGGCGCGCCCTGCTGATGATGAAATCCCGTGTCGTAAATATCGATCTGCGATTCGGAAAAATCGGTGACGTATAAATAGGAGGTCCCACCGAGCGGTGCGATGGCAAGGCTTTTATAGACCGCCTTATCCGAAGCGCTCCGCGCGACCTGCGTGGCTGTGGCGCCGGAAGCCCACGCCGAAACGATTCCGTCCTCGCTCGAATAAAGCACCTGAGCCTTCGTTCCAGAAGCCGGATCGGAGTTCGTAGGGGTGGTATTGCTGTGACACGAGACAAGAATGAGGGCCAGCCCATACACCACAGAGCGAGGGACACGATACGATGCTTTTTTCATTGCTTCTCCTTAAAGGATATCGATGAGTTGAAAAAGAGAATTATTAGAATTCTCGGAAATACTATTTACAAGAGACACCAAACGACGGGAGTGAAAGACAACGCTGGGACAAAAAATTAATTTTGCCTACTCGCTTTCCAATTTCTTTTGCTCTGCTATCTCTTTTTGATCATATGATTCCTGAACCACTCGGCGCTCTGATGGGCCACGGCTTCGAGCGTTCCGGGCTCTTCGAAAAGATGGGTTGCACCGGGAACGATCATCAGCTTTTTTTCGCAGCGCATGGCGATCATCGCTTCCTCGTTGAGCGCGAGGACATCGGTATCGAGCTCGCCGATCAGGAGCAGCGTCGGCGCAGACACTTGCTTGAGGTACGGCCCAACGAGGTCCGGACGTCCGCCGCGACAGACGACGGCCGCAACTTCGGTTCCCAGCTCGCTCGCGGCTACGAGCGCCGCCGCCGCACCCGTGCTGGCCCCAAAAAATCCGATCGGAAGGTCATGCGTCGGCTGCTGGTCCGACTGCCAATGGGTCGCGATACGAAGGCGTTTGGCAAGCAACGGAATATCGAAGCGATTATCGAAGACGCGGTCCTCATCCATCGTCAGCAGGTCGAAGAGCAGCGTGACAAATCCGGCGCGATTCAGTTCGTGGGCCACAAATTGGTTCCGAGGGCTCAATCGGCTCGAACCGGAACCATGGGCAAAGAGAATAAGCCCGCGAAACGGAGTTCCGTTGCGCGGCGGTGTATCTAAAATCCCTTCGAGCCGTGTCCCTTCGACGGGAATCGTGAGGCTTTGACGCGTCGATTTCGTTACGTGTTCGATCATGGGTTCCGATGAGCTAAAAACCAGAGATAAAAATTCGCTCGAACCTTCGGTGAATAAGAAAGACCATGGGGAGAAACAGACCGAAATACTGCACTCAGGATAGTCCGAAATACTGCACTCAGGATAGTCCGAAATACTGCAGCACTCAGGATAGTCCGAAATGATGCGGCACGGAGCGATGAGCTTGATAATGAAAGGACGAGCGGCGTTCCATGGCTGGGCAACGCCATGGGTCGAGGCAAAACAATTCGACCGGCATGGCACCGGTCTTTGAATAAGAGGTCCAAAGCTATCAAATCTGGCACTCATTCAAGAAGGGTGCCATAAAGAAAGCTCCAAATATTAATTCCAGCAGCCGTGAGGCGGTTAATTAACGTTCCGCGACGTGGAGCTGCTTGATGGTCAGTGCGAGCTGCAGCACGCTCGAAAGGACAAAATATTCGGAGAGCTCGGGATGTTCGGCAACATCGGCGCTCAGCGCCTGCACGATCCGTTCGATAGAACGTTCGCGTCGCTCGAGGACGGAGCGTGAATTGGTTCTCCACGATTCGGGGATCGTATAGGCGAGGCTGTGGAGGAGGTCGAGCAGACGCTCGATGCGTTGCGCGCGATGGGCCGCGCGGTCGGCGAGTACGAGGTTGGCGGCGTAATTCACGGCCTCGGAATAATTGGAGCACGTGTAGTGCATCGTTGCCGGTGTCATAGTCATTCGTATCAAGAGACACAAACCAACGCGGCCGGGAGACAAAATGGCCGTTAACTGTCCTTGAAGTTATGGTTTCCAAATAATCTTTTTTGCGCGTTCAACAGAAATTTTCGCGCACCGGGATGAAATTTTTGCGTACTTCTTGCGTACATGGGCGAAATTTAGCCCTCAAGAACGAAGTGATTTTTGATGGCGTTGGAAGGCCCGTATGCACCTCGTTCGCCGAATATTTGTGCTCTGGCTCGCCGTGCTGCTCGTTGGGGCGCCGGGCTGCATGTGGTGGCATAATTTCTCTACCTATTTCAACACGGTCTATCTGGCGAAGACGCATATCGATGCGTACGAAGCGCAGCAACGGGCCGTCGTCGCGCAGAACCCGAACGGGGCCGTCGCGGTACTCAATCACCGGTGGCTCGATGAAGAATACCTCATGCGCCAGCGCGGCCTCGCTATGGGAACGGCGACGCCGATCACTCCGTCGTTTTCGCAGTCCCTCAGTGCCACGAAGGAGATCAAGAACGTCCACCTGGATTCGGCGATCATTTTAGGTTCCAAGGTCCTGGCCGATAAAAAAGGGACCAAATATTATGAAGATGCGCTGTTCCTCGTGGGGAAAGCGGAGTTTTACAAGAACGATTTTGCGGATGCGGAACGAAAGTTTTTAGAACTGCTCGCCCATTATCCGGAGACCAAATACGGCGCGGACGTTCAGGTCTTTTTAGCGAGGTCCCTGCTCATTAACCGGCATTTCGATACCGCGGCCATTGCGCTTCAGCGTGGACTTTCCTTTACGGCGAACGACAATGTGGCCGCGTCGAGCGTCCACCGCGCGCTGGCGGAACTGATTTATGCGCGCAACCCCGATTCCCTTTCGGGCATTGCCGAGCAACTGCGAGAAGCCGAGCATGGGCTCGGCGGCGAAGATGTAGCGCGGCTGGCCTACGAAGAAGGGGCCGTCGACTACTTAAATGGCGATTGGACAAAAGCGGAACATGCGTTCGAAGTGACCTATAGCTCCGCAAACGATCCGTGGCTTAGCGGCGAAGCCCACGTCGCGCATGCGCTCGCGCTCCGTGAAGAAGGGAACCTGGACGCCGCCGAATCGGAACTCCGCGCAGTCGTCAACCGCGTTTCCTATGGCGGTTCGCAGGCGGCGGCACGCTATGAACTGGCCTTTACGCACGAATCGATCGCGCGCAAAGCGGTGCAGGACGACCTGCGCTCGCCCGAATTTCGCGAGCGTTATCATCCGGCCCTGTTCCGCGAATATTTCACGCTCGATACGATGTATAAGAATACGAGCCAGGTGATTATTTCGCGGGCCACGTTCCGTCAGGCCGAAATGTACCGTGAAATGGGACTCTACGATTCTGCCGCGCGGATCGCCGCCGGCCTGGTCGGTACCCACGAGTTTTCGTCGCTCGCGATGAACGAATACGTCTCGGAGCGCGCGGCCAGCCTTGCCAGCTTTGCTCGGTACCGGCAGGAACTTTCGCATATCGATTCGCTCGAGACCGAGCTTAAAAAAGCTCCCACGCCACAGTCGCATATCCATGTGACCGGAGAGGTCCCGGATGCCGAGATCCACCTGAAAGCGATGCAGGAAGCGCTGGGACGTCGCTGGAACCCGGGTGCTCCGGTCACGATGTCAAAGGAAGATTCGGTCCGCGTGCAGGAGATCGAGCAGCGCCTGAAACGGAGTCAGCCCGGAAACCTTACGATTAAAGACACCTCGCATTTTATCGACAGCTTGCACTTCGTCGGAGCGACTGCGCATTATGAGTTGGGCCGTGCCTACGAGACCTTTGGAGAAATTCCCGAAGCACGGACCGAATACCGCTTGGCAGCGACCATGGACATGGGAGCGATGGATACCGCCCGGACCGCGCTCAAAGCGCAAACGATCTATGCCTGGGTCGAGCTCGAGCACCAGCAAAAAAATCAGCCTGTCTTCGATTCCCTGCTCCAGGAACTGCTGGCCCATTACGGCCAAACGATTTATGCCGAAGAGGCCCGGGAGCAGTTCGTTCGTTCGACCGAAAATTCTCCCGGAGAACTGGCCTACCGCGCCGCCTTTAAATCGCTCGGGATCGGCGGTCTTGACGCCGCAAAACCTTCCCTGCTGGACGTGGTAAAGACCTATCCGCAGGAGGACGTAGCGCCGCGCTCGCTCTATGCAATCGGCGAACAGTATGAAGAGGTGGAGCGATACGATAGTGCCGTGCACTATTACCGGCGCGTGCTAAATGAATATCCGTATTCGACCTATGCCATCGCCCTGCGCCCGCGCCTGGCGGATGTGAGCGTATCCTCTCCGCCATCGCGCGGTCAAACCGTCGGCAATCCCGCGCTCCGGAACCAGCAACAACCCGGCGAATCGCCCTCGCAGCAACCGTGGCAGCCGCGCCAAAATCCGGTCGTTCCTTCGGGAGAAGTTCCGTCGCCCGGCGAGCAGTCGCCCAGCGAGCCGCCCGCCAACCAACAGTTCCCGCCGCAGCCGCCGGGCATGCCGCCACAAGTTCCCCCGGGCATTGTGCGACCGCCGATGCCTCCGGGCTATAAACCGCCCCCCATTCCACCGAATTTTCAACCCCCACCCCCTTCCGATACTTCACGTCACGGATGACCGATCGCCAGCCTTCACAACCGTCTATCGTTACGCACCGCCGCGAAATCGCTCCCGGCCTCGTCACCCTTCGATTTCGCAATGAACGGGTGGCACGCCATACGACCGCGGGACAATTCGTCAATGTCATTCCCAAACGTGGCTTCATCGATCCGATGCTCCGAAGGCCGTTCTCGGTCTATTGGACCGAAGGCGACGAAGCGGAGATCATCGTCCAGTCCCACGGCCGTGGAACCGAAATTTTGTGCAATACGCGCGAAGGAGAAGCGCTCGATATTCTCGGTCCGCTCGGCCGGCCGTGGATGTTCGACTCGAACGATTATATGACGGCTGTCCTCTTAATTGGCGGGGTCGGCGTTGCTTCGATGCCGCTGCTCACTCGCGAGCTCGAACGGCGAGAGGTCCCGGTCCAAACCTTTTACGGCGCCCGGACCTCCAACTTGATCGCTCGCGAACATCTCAAGAATCTGCAGCTTGCGACGGACGACGGCTCGGAAGGATTCCAAGGCTCGAACGTCGCGCTCCTCCGAACATTCCTGGAAGCGCGCCGACTCGAGATGCCGAAGATTTTTGCCTGCGGACCGACGGGAATGATGCGCGCGGCGCAATCGCTCGCGGCAGAATTCGGAATTCCGTGTGAGCTTAGTCTCGAAACCGAAATGGCCTGCGGCGTGGGGATTTGCCAGGGCTGCCCCGTCCTCAATGAAGAACGTGTGTTCCAACGGACCGGAAGGAAATTTCGGTTGGTCTGCACGGACGGGCCGTCGTTTCAATCGGATGAAATTGTATTATGAACACTTCGCTTTCCTCGAACGGCACGGTCGCTCCGGATGTGAGCGTGAAGCTGGGCAATATTTCCTTTAAAAATCCCGTCCTTGTTGCGAGTGGGACCTTCGGTTACGGCGCGGAAGCCAAACAATGGTGCGACATCGAAGGACTGGGCGGCGTGGTCACGAAGTCCGTGAGCTGGAACCCTCGCATGGGAAATTCACCGCGCCGGATCGTTGAAACGGCAAGCGGAATGTTGAATTCGATCGGGCTCGCAAACGTGGGAGTCCACACGTTCGTCAAAGAGAAACTTCCCTATCTTGCGCAGTTCGATACAAAGATCATTGCGAACATTGCGGCCTCCTCGATGGAGGAATACCGCGATGTGCTCGAGCACATCGAAGCGAATGCGGTCGAGAACCTGGCCGGCTACGAGATCAACATCAGTTGCCCGAATGTAAAAGACGGCGGCCTCTCCTTCGGGACGAACGTCGAACGGACGGAAGAACTGACGACGCTCCTGCGGGCGGCGACCGATCGATTGCTGATCATCAAACTGACCCCCAATGTGACGAGCGTAGCACCCTTCGCCCAGGCCTGCGAGCGCGCCGGCGCGGACGCGATCTCGCTCATTAATACTCTCGTTGGAATGTCGATCGATATTTATAGCCGGGAACCGCGTTTGAATACCGTGACCGGTGGCCTTTCCGGGCCGGCGGTAAAGCCGATCGCGCTCGCACAGGTCTATCAGGCGCGCAAAGCGTGTTCGATTCCGATCGTCGGCATTGGCGGTATCGTCTCGGCCGAAGACGCGGTGGAGTTTTTTATTGCCGGCGCCTCGATGGTCCAGGTAGGAACCGCAAATTTCGTCTGGCCCGACGCCGGCGTACGGGTCGCGGACGGGCTAACGAAGTTTTTGAAGGAGCAAAAGATCGCGCAGATGTCAGACCTTGTGAACTCACTCAAGATCAGGGCGGAATTAAAAGCTGCCGGCTGGTAAATTATTAATTTTGCTACGGTCGGCCCGATCCGACCGATGCCTCCTCATGCGAGTACAACGAATAGCCGTTGCGGCGTTCATCGCGATTCTCCTTCTTGTGGTCCTGGCCGTCATGGACCGCTGGAATGCCAGCATGTATGCGGAAAAGATCGCACAAATAAAAATTCCGCCGCGCGCTCCGGCTTCCGGCTCGATCGCGACCATTGCCGATCTGCCTCTGCCCACCGAAGAGACGCTCTTCGGCGAGCAGATACCGCTCGGTAATTGGTTCATTGGCCAGCAATACGACCGGGAATTTTACTACAACTGGAATATCGCGAGCGCCCTGCTGTTGTGGTGGCAGCGGTCGGGCATTTATTTTCCGATGATCGAGGCCGAACTTCACAAAGCCGGGCTTCCGGACGACCTGAAATATCTCGCCGTCGCCGAAAGCGGGCTTACGAACGTGAAATCCTCCGCCAATGCCAACGGCTTCTGGCAGTTCATTCCACAGACCGCTCAACGCTTCGGGCTCCGCGTGGACGACCTGATCGACGAACGCCTCGACCCCGAAAAGTCGACCCATGCCGCCATCGCGTATTTCCAGTACATGCGGACGCGTTTACCTTCGTGGCCGCTCGTTGCCGCAGGCTATAACATGGGAGAAGACAATGTCGCGACGTCCATGCAATGGCAGCATGCCGAGAGTTATTGGGACCTTTTCGTGAACGACGAAACCATGCGCTACGTCTTCCGCATTGCGGCGATCAAGGAACTAATGTCTCATGCCGATCGCTACGGGCTTTATTTCGATCGCCTGGCACCCTGGCGGGCACCACAGGTCCGGCATGTTACCGTCCATGGGCCGATCGCATCGATCGCCGATTGGGCGGTCGAGCACGGGTGCTTGTATAAAGACATAAAAGTGCTCAATCCCTGGCTGGTCGGCCGCAGCATTCCGAACGGGACATTTGAAATCGCTCTTCCAGCGACCGATAACGATCGAGCGAGCATAAAATAAGGCTGAGCTTGGCACAAAAATAGTTTGCTCCCGGAAGAATTACTGTCTAACTACATATGAATACCATTCAAAAATCCTTTACTTTGTTTGCCATACTGCTCGTTTCCCTTCCGTTTTGGAACGGATGTTCAACTTCCACAAGCACGTCGAACGGATCTTCGGTTACGATGCAAACCCAGCTTGCGACCTCCGATGTGGACCGGGCGATTCCGGTAAAAGGTGCCCAGGTTTCCACGCTCGGATTCGATACGATCGTTATCACGAATGCCGTGGTCTTTGTAAGCGACGTCAAGCTCCATTCGGACGCGGACGACAGCAACGCCGACACGCACGACCAGACGATCAAGACGGGTCCCTTCCTGCTGGTGTTCGATTCGAGCGGGACGCACGTTGTTTCGAATTCGACCATCCCTGCCGGCACTTATGACCGGATCAAGTTCGAGTTCCATAAACCGGATAAGAATGCCGACGCAGCGATCCTCGCGCAATATCCCGAACTCCAGAACGGCGGACAGACGTATTCCGTCTGGATCTTCGGCTATACCGTGCAGAATGGGGTCCGTTCGTCATTCTCCGTTGTTTCGAATCGTTCCGAAAATCTTATGTTGCGCTTCGAAGACAAGAACTTCAACGATCGCGACAACATCGTCCTGACGTCGAACACGGCAGCGACATTACTGTTCGAATTCGATCCCAGGATCGTGTTCCATCTTGGTGGATTGCTCAACGGTTCGCTATTCGATCCGCGCAATACCGGGCATCAGGGAGATATCGATAATAACCTGCTGGTCGCGATACGGGTCGTCGAATTTTAATATCGCGCTTCGATCACGATGGCGCCGCCCAGGCTCGGCGTAAAGCCACTGAAATTCGCAAAGAGGACCGCTCCGATCCCAGCATATCGGAGCGGTTCGTAAACCACCTGGACCTGTATGGGAATGCCGAACGAATACTCGAAGGTGTTCGGTGGAAAGAGAAGATTTGGGGTCTGCGACCTCCCGAATCGCCGCCAACGCTCCTGATACAGATCGAAGCTTATACCGGTCGATAGCGACGCATGGAAGTTATCGGCCGGACGCTCGTAATGAGAGAAAATTTCGTCCAAGGCGATTCCATATAACAGATCGAATTCGGAATACGAGCGGCGTGGAAGGGCCGTCGTCACACTCGAACTGGTGACGAAACCACCGCTAAAAATACTGATGCCCATTTCGAAGCTCGCGTTTCCAATGTACGTTGCGGGTGTAAGCGAGCCGAGCCCGGCATTGCCTCCAAAGCCAAAGATGGCGCGGTAATGAGTATCGGCAGGCTGAATATACCGCGGTACCCCGACCGATTGAGCGTACACCGACCGAGTGTACGGTTGAACGGAGCATAACGTGACCCAGAGACCAAGCAAAACGCCCTTTGCCATCATTCCATAAAACACCGATGTCTGCGCAAAGTATTAAGCAAAAAAAGAACCCGCAAGCTTTCACGCCTGCGGGTCCTATAAGGGAGAGACCTTATTACCCCGAATATGATGTATATAGCTTGGATGCTCCATCATTCAATTAGTTTAATGGACCGCCGCCGGTTCGACCGAAATTCGACCACGACTTCGAGCTTCCCTGGCAAGGATGAGTTCGATAAACGCCAGCACGATCGCTATCCACAAAAACGATTGCCATAGCTCGACGCCATAGCGCGATTGCTCAACCGTTTTCGCAATTTGGCGGTCGGTCGATTGAAGCCGGACGATCGTAGGTTTTTTGGCAGCCATTCGAGCGGCAAGATATTCCTGCATCTCTTTAGGGGTCGCCGCTCGCAGGTCCGATTCGTCGCTCTGGACATTGACGGCAAACGCCGCGATCGGCTGCCGTGCTTCGATGTCCCGGAACACGGTATAGTCCCCTGCTACGGAGGCCTGGTCCATCTGGAGTTCGGGAGTTTTGTCGGGCGAGATCGTTACTTTTTGCCGCGAACTGGTACCGTCCGGGGCCTGAACAAGTATAGTCGCTCCCGCCTGCATTCCCGAGAGTTCGGGAAGCCGGACGCTGAAGGGTTCCGTCGTTACGAACTGCTCGCTCTGCGCTTCATCGCTCGAAGTCACGATCGAACTCGAATAGGACGCCGTCCTTCGAATGAGCGGTAAAAAAATGCTTTTTCGCGGAAGATCGCTATACGCCATTGTCGGCGGCGTTGCAAACAGCAGAAGATCGCCTTTGCCCGACCGGGCTTCAACAAGAAAAGGCGAACCGTTCGAAAGTTTTATGAGTGCGAGTCCGGTATTCGCCGCCAGATCGTACGATTCGTAAATCCTGGGAGATTGGATCCCTTCGAGCGCAGAGCCGTTGGCCGGCGGCGCTTCGAACATCCCGGCAAAAAATGGATGAGAAAATTCGAGCCGAGCGAAGCTGAGGTAATGCGTCGCGTCGTTTGGCATCCCCTCTTTTTTTACGATCTGCGGAAGACCGAGCGCTCCAAGATCTCTATTGATCGAGGGTATATCGGCATTCGGCATAAGAAAGATCGCGGCGCCATGCCCAGAGCCGACATATTGTTTCAGGCCTTGTAAATCGTTCGGATCGAGCGCGGCAGGGCCTAACGCGACCATCGCGGCATCGTATTTCTGTGACCCGAGGCTGCGCAGTTCTTCGAGCGGTTTTACGTCGATGACGAACGGCAAGCTGCCGCCGGTATTCGTAAGGGTCTGCTCGAGAGCAAGTTTGATAAAGACGGCATCGGCCGGATCGTGGACAAAAATTCCAATGTGCCGGGACAGCGGGACATCGACGACGGTATATCGTGTATTGTCGAAGGGCAGCGCATCGCGTTCCAACTCGGCGCGAACTTCGATCAGTCCCGAGCCCCGCGCCGGGCCCTCGATCGTGACGCCCTGCTCTTCGTTCCCAGCGATGGAGGCGATCGTTTTTTGCGCTACGCGGTCCCCATTGTAAAAGAGCGACAGGACCACGTTCTGGGCGGCGTCCGGCGTTGTATTTCGTATCCACGCTTCGAACTGGATCGGCCGGCCGGGTTCGAAGATCGTGGTCACCGGCCGGAGCGAATCGATCGAAAGGTTCCTGCCGGCGATATGCGCACCACTTCCGAACGTCATCGAGAAAAGCCGGGTGGAGGCATCGAAGAGCTTATTCGTCTGTGAGGTATCGGTATTCCTCGCAGCAATATTATCGCGAAGGTTCCGCGCCTGGTCGTCGGAAAAAAGATACACTTCCTTGTTGACATTGTGCGACGTACTGAGCACGCTGCTGGCCATGCGGAGTCCGTCGGCCAGCGAAGCCGGGCGGTCTGCGATACGAATATTCGCAATGGCCGCAACGATCTCCTGCCGGGAATGAAGCGCGTTAAACGCACCGGCGCGCCCGATCGAAGCCAGCGGGACGACAGTCGCATCGTCGCCCTCTTCGAGCACTCCGGCAATGGCGGTGGCCGCATCTTTCGCCTGCTTGAGCAGTTCCCCGCGATCGTCCGACCGCGACATGCTCGACGAGTTATCGATGAGAAAGACCATCGAGGAATTCGCGTGGGACGACCCGAAAAAACTTCCTAAATAACCTTTGAGGGCCGGGCGAGCAAACGCAAGCACCAATGCTGTAATAAGCAGCGTGCGTACGATAAGAAGCAAAAGCTGACGTATCTTAACGGCACGCATCGATGTCTTCTCCAACTTCTGGAGAAAACGGAGAGAGCTGAATTCGACACGCCTGGAACGCCGCCGCGCAAACAGATGGAACAGCACCGGAAGGCTCGATGCCGCAAGTCCAAACAGAAAAAAAGGATTGAGAAACGTCATGCCAGGCTATTGGCGAACAGCGACGGGCAGCACTTTCGTCTCCCCATTTGCCGACGTTAACTTGAAATAATAGACGCCGTTGGAAAGGCCAGATAAAGAGGCCGTCGTTAACCCGATTCCCGCCGTTCCGTCCAGCATGGTCTTACCGGTCTGATCGTACAGCATCCATGAGCCAACTTCATTGCTCTGGATATTAAGCGCTGGTCCGGAAGGATTTGGATAGAGTGAAAGGCGGAGTTCCGACGGAGTCAGGCTGAATTCATTCCAACCGGAAGCCGGAAAGGTTGCGATCGTACCGTTCCTGTCTTCCAGGACGACGCGATAAAAGAGCGAATTTGCTATCCGGTCATTGGTAATGGCACCGGAATAGACCAGGGAGTCCGCAGCGAGGCGCAACGGGACCGATGTTAAGACCGTATCGGTATTATAATAGTACTCGAGCGAAAGATCGATAATTCCAAATTTTGCAGCGGCCCCGACATAAAAGCGTACATCGGTATCGACCGAGATATTCATCACGTGTTCGACGGGACCTAATTCGAGCGCGGCGGCATAGGTGTCGATCTCGCCCCAGCCATACACCGTATCGGGATGCGTGGCACGCCGGCCGGTGATCATCACCGCTTGGCGTATTTCCTGTGCGGTGGCTTCGGGATGCGTCTGTTTAATCACGCAACAGGCTCCGCTTACCAGCGGTGTGGCGAAACTCGTTCCGCCCGCCAGCGGTGAAAACGTTCCATCGCGCTCCTGCACAAAAACATCGACGCCGGGCGCACAAATATCGGGCTTGATCCGGCCATCGTAGGTCGGACCGAGCGAAGAAAATCCGGCAATGGAATCGTTCACATCGAGAGCGCCGCACGCAAGAATGCTGTCGGCATCGGCGGGGGCCTGCTCGTGCGGATACACGGTGTCCGCCCCATTATTGCCCATGGCGGTGACGACCAGCACGCCCAGCTTCGCCGCGCGTTCCACGGCCTGCGTGCAAATAGTCGTATGGCCGTTCATGTCTGCATACGAATAGCTGTGCTGGCCGGAGTCGAATGTAAAATAGCCTAAGGAGCTGGAAGTTATTTCCACTCCGCGCGCTTCGAAATCTTCCAGGGCCGCTGCATAATTATCTTCTTCGACATTATGCTCGCTCCGTATATCTTCCGTGTGCGCGAGCATCACAGACGTACGGTAGGCCGGCCCCATCAGCGTGTCCGGAAGGTATCCCATCGCCGTCGAGAGGGTTTCGGTCCCATGCTGGTCCTGAGGGCCGGCGGTAATGCTGTCCTGAAAAACGTAATCGTGTTCAAAGAGCACATTACTTCGGTCGAGCGACGACACGGCCCGCCAGTTAAAGCCGACGTCGAGAAATCCCAGCCTCACGCCCGACCCATCGAAACCCATCGCATGAAGCGGCCAGACGTTAATACGGTCCAACTGCGACCCGGAACCTCCGTATTCCGAAACGATCGTATCGTAGCCGCCACCGGAATTGGACGAACTATGAGCCACGCTTTGGAGCAACATCGGAATTATTTTATGGACCGGCGGTATCGGCTCCGTAGAAAGTTCGTGGGCCTCAAGGACCGGATCGACCGACGTTATAAACGAGAGCCTTCGAAGAACGGCGCATTCCGTATCGGTCAGGATCGCGCTGACCGCGTTGACCCATCGTACTTCGCGGATGGGAACAATACCGAGCGTTCTGAGGCAGTCGAGATAGCGTGGGCAGATGGGTGCGTCTTCTAAGGAAACGGTCGCGATGGGCGGCGCATGAAGGGCCACGGAGCGCCGCGCAAGACAGGCGTTCGTCAGTAATTTCCTGGTCTTTTCGAAGGTCGGATTTCCGGCATGGAACTCCGCGCGTGCGATCCCCTTATCCCGAAATACGATCCAATATCGAGATTGAGCGTGTAGTGGACTCCGGTCGAGGAACGAAAAAAAGAAAAGAAGAAAACAGAGCGACCGAACGTTCATTATCGGTTTGCACTTATTCGCGGACCAGCCGCTCGACCATCTCTACGCTCGAAAGGCCTTCGGCCTCGGCATTGAAATTCGTAATAATGCGGTGCCGCAGTACTGGGACGGCGAGTGCGCGAATGTCCTCGATGGATGGCGTATAGCGTCCATCGAGCACGGCACGAACTTTCGCTCCCAGGACGAGATATTGCGAGGCGCGCGGGCCGGCGCCATAACTGACGTATTTCGAAATGTAGTCCGGCGTCGTGCCCCGTTTGGGCCGGGTTTTAGCGACCAGGCGGACCGCATACGAGATCACATTGTCGGCGGCGGGGACGGTACGGACAAGGTCCTGAAAATCGCAGATCTCTTTTGCGTTCATCACTTTTTCCAGCGAGGCCGCATATTCGCTCGTGGTCGTCCGAACGATTTGCATCTCTTCCTGCTCGGAAGGATAATCGAGCCAGAGATTGAACATGAAGCGATCGAGCTGCGCTTCCGGAAGTGGATAGGTCCCCTCCTGCTCGATCGGGTTCTGCGTAGCGAGCACAAAAAAGGGTTCCGCAAGCGTGTACGTCGTATTCGCGGCGGTAACGCGGTGTTCCTGCATCGCTTCGAGGAGTGCGGCCTGGGTTTTCGGAGGCGTCCGGTTGATCTCGTCCGCCAAAATGATGTTGGCAAAGACGGGTCCCCGAAGAAAACGAAATTCCTTCCCACCGGTGGAGACGTTCTGTTCGAGAATTTCCGTTCCCGTAATGTCGGTCGGCATCAGGTCCGGCGTAAACTGGATGCGGCTGAAGGAGAGGTGCAACACGTCCGCCAGGGTGCGGATAAGCAGCGTTTTCGCGAGTCCGGGAACGCCGACGAGCAGGCAATGCCCGCGCGCCAGGAGCGCGATCATCAGTTCATCGATCACGGCTTCCTGCCCGACGATGACTTTCGCGATCTCGCGTTTGAGTGCGGCGAACTTTCGGACCAGCTCCCCCGCGGCCTCGATCTCTCGGCCGTTCGTCGATACTTTGGAAATTCGTTCTGTCGTTACTTCAGCCATTCGTTCGGCGTGTTCTATAATGGTACCGGCACTGCTTATAGCGTGACCGGCATTTCAATAACCGTTCCCTCGTCGTCGAATACCTTGATTTCCCCGAACTGGCCCATTCCCGCCTCGAGCGCCTGTACATTGCCGCTCGCCACGATCGTGAGGACGTCCGGATGAAGATATTCGCGCGCGACACGATAGAGATCGACGCAGTTCAGCGCCGAAAGTTTCTCGCGATAGGTATCCCAATAATTGGCGTCGAGACCGTAGAGGATCAGCGTCGCTACACGGCCGGCCACCTGCTGAGGCGTTTCGATCTGGAGTGGAAAACTGCCGATCATATAGTTCTTCACCATTTGAAGTTCCTCTTCCGAGACCGGTTCCACCGCGAGCCTGGAAATTTCGCTGATGATCTCCTCGACGGCACGAACGGTCACTTCGGTACGAACTTCGGTCGATACAACAAACGGTCCAGCGGCGATACGAGCATCGATATAACTTCGCGCGCCATAGGTATAGCCGTGGACTTCCCGTAAATTCAGGTTGATCCGTGAATTGAAATAGCCGCCCAACAGCATATTCAGCGCGGAAAGCGAGATGAAGTCCGGTGTATTCCTCGGAACTCCGATATGTCCGACCCGGAGTGCGGACTGCACGGCGCCTTCACGATTTACCAGGCCGACCTGGCGGGCAGATAAAAGATCGGCATTGCCAAAGTTCACGGTCTGCTTCTCTGGGCCGGTCCAGGTCGCGAGTTCGATTTCCAGCATCTTTTGGAACTGGTCCGGCCGAATATCACCGGCACCGATCAGGAACGAATTATACGGCGTAATATACTGCCCGGCAAATTTTACGATATGCTCGCGGTCCATCTGCCCGATGGAGTGTTCCGTTCCAGCCGGCTGCTGGCCATACGGATGTCCTGGAAAAACGATCTTCGAAAATACGGTATCGGCAAGAAATCCGGCATCCGCTTTCGCCTGGCGAAGGCCGGCAAGGCGCTGAAGCCGCATCCGTTCCAATTCCTCCGCCGGGAACGTCGAGTGCTGAATAATATCGGCCAGCAGATCGATCGCCACATCGAGGTATTTGCTGAGGACGTTGATATTGATCACGACCGCATCCCAGGAAGCGGAGGCCGAGAGCGAACCGCCGACGAAGTCGATGGTCTCGGCGATATCGGTCGCAGAACGTTTGGCCGTACCCTTCGTGAGCAGATCCGCCACGGAAGATGCGAGCCCTTCCCGGTGCTTCGGATCGCACGAGGAACCTCCGCGAATGTAGAGCGAAAGCGAAGCGATCGGCTGCTCGTGATTCTGGACCGTGTACACCCCGAGTCCGTTCGAAAGGGACGCGCCCTCGAATTTCGGGAACGATACCTTGGGGATGCGCCCCGGCTGCGGGGGTTTGGAACGGTCTAATGGAGTGACGTGAGTGTTCATACGTTCGTTGTTACGGCCGGTTCTTCCGGCACATGATAAATGATCGAACAGCGACTGGAAGGTCGCAGGTATCGGCGAGCGGCTTCCCGAATTTCCTCGCAGGTAATGGACAAGTATTCGTCCAGAATTCTATTGACGCGGCCCGTATCCCGGAACATGAGGGCCGCGTGCGCCAGTTGGTCGGCTCTGCCATGCATGGTAACTCGCGCGGCGACGGTCTGTGCCTCGATCTTATTCTTGGCTTTTTGCAATTCCATTTCGCTCACGCCCGTTCGGCCGATCTCTTCCAGGAGCGCCTCGATGACGCGCTCGAGTTCGTCCGTCTGCCCTTCGGGCGAGTGATGAATGGCATAGAGATACAACAGCCCCGGCATTTCGCGCGCATCGACATACGCGGCGACTTCTGAGGCAATCTGTTTATCGTAGACGAGCGTGCGATAGAGCCGCGAACTTTCACCGCTCGACAAAATATCGGTAAGCAGGTCGAGCGCGATACAATCCCGGTCGCCCTCCGGAGGGATCCGCCACGCGTAAAACACGGCCGGCAATGGGACCGCCTCGTCGCGTATGATCTCCCGACGTTCTTCGGTAATCTCCGGATCGTTGAACGCCGGTGGACCCTCGGGGGTAACGGCGTTCGGTATCGAGCCGAAATAATATTCAATGCGTTCTTTGGCGACCGCGGGCTCGAAGTCGCCGGTCAGCACGAGCACCGCGTTCGACGGCACGTAAAACTGCTCGAAAAAATTCCGGACGTCGAGCAAGGTTGCCGCATCGATCGTTTCCATATCTCCGATCACGGCCCACCAGTAGGGATACGTGCGATACGCCAGCCGGCTCATACGGATCGAGAGCGAACCATACGGAGTATTATCGTACCGTTCTCTCTTTTCTTCCTTGACGACCTGTTTTTGCGTTTCGAGACTGAGCTCGCTTACGCCAAACTCGAGCATCCGGTCGCTTTCGAGCCAGAGCCCAAGTTCTAACTGATGCGATGGAAGGACTTCGTAGTAATTGGTCTTGTCCTCGGTCGTATAGGCATTGTCATGTCCTCCGGCCTGCGTAATAAAAATATCGAAGGCGCCCCTGGGAACATTTTTTGACCCGTCGAAGAGCAAATGCTCGAACAAATGAGCAAACCCGCGCCGCCGGACCTCCTCGTTTTTGCTGCCGACATGATAGGCAATATTGAGGCAGACGACCGGCGTCGCATGGTCCTCATGTAACACAACATGCAAACCGTTCGGCAAGCGGTACTCTTCGAACGACAGGAAGCCCGAAGTGCTCCCCGAAACCGGCAACGTTTGGGAAGGTGTCGTATCGAGGAGCAGGTTCTTCTCGTTCATGGCGAACATTTCGGTCATGGCGAACATTGGCGTCAGGCCTGCGGAATAACATGGCAGATGACCGCGCGTTCCGGGTCAAGATACGCATGGGCCGCATCGCGTATTTCTTCAGCCGTGATCGAGCGAAAAATTTCGAGCTCGTGGTTGATGTAACCGGTATCGCGCAGGAAACACCAGGCGCGTTGCAGCCGGTCGGCGCGCGGACCCAGTTCGATCATCGAAGCGACGGTCCGCATTTCGGCGCGGTTCTTTACTTTTTCCAACTCGAGTTCCGATATGGGCTCTTCGCGGATCCTCTCAATTTCCTTCCATATCGCCGATTCGACTTCGTCCAGGGTGCTGTTCGGCTGGACTTTCGCATCGATAACGAAGCTGCCGGTCTTTTCCATGCAATAATTGAACGTTTCGACGTCGCGCGCGATCTTTCGTCGATACACCAGTTCCTGATACAGCCGGCTGCTGCGACCGGTGTCCATTACATAACTGAGAAGGTCGAGCGCATATTCTTCGCGACTAAATGCGAACGGCCCTTGAAAGGCGATATAAATGGCTGGAAGTTTTATGGCGTCCGATTGTGAAAACCGCAACTGGGTGTTGATCGGCTCGACCGCTTGTTTATCTCGGAACGGTTCCGAAGCTTTGGGGATCGGCCCAAAATAGCGTTCCACGAGGGTCCTCGCTTCCGATTCGTCAAAATCGCCGACCAGCGCAAGCGAACAGTTATTCGGCTTATAGTACTCGGTATGAAAGGCACGAACATCGTCGATCGTCGCCTGATTGAGATGCTCCATGGAGCCGATCGTCGTCCAATGGTATCCGCTCGTAGGGAAAAGCCGTTCGACGATATTTTCCCAGACGGTCCCGTACGGTTTGTTTTCATACCGCTGGCGTCGCTCTTCTTTTACGACATCGCGCTGATTTTCGAAATTTTCTTTGGTCACGTCGAGCGCAAGCATCCGATCGCTTTCGAGCCAAAGAGCGAGTTCCAGGTCGCCCGAGGGCAGCGTTTCGAAATAATTGGTGCGATCGACGCTCGTCGTCGCATTCAGCGAACCGCCGGCGCGCTGAATGTATTTGAAATGTTCCGTCTTCCCGACATTCTGCGACCCCTGGAACATCATGTGTTCGAACAAATGCGCGAAACCGGTGCGCGCCGGGGGATCGTCTTTCGATCCCACATGATACCACAGGTTCGTGACCACTAACGGCACATGGTGGCTCGGGGCAAGAATGACGTGCATCCCGTTGTCGAGGTCGTATTCCGAAAAAGAAATACCATTTTGCGCCGGGACGCCGTGGGTCTTTCGTTCGCCGTTCTTCGAGATCATAGGGTTTGTATAACGAGATCCTAAGTTATTTATAAAAGGCGGAGAGATCGCGGATATCGATGTACACCGAGTTTCGCGCGCGCGCCAGCCAGTCTGCAAGTTCCTGTTGCTGCTTCCACTGGATCGTCGCCGTTTCGAGTTCTCGGTAATCTTCGTCGATCGTCAATTTATGCGAAGGGATCTTTTTTATAAGTTTCACGATCTGGTATCCCGTCCGATTTGCCGAGTAGCCAATGTGCATCGGTTCCGAAACATCGCCTTCCTTGAGGGAGTCGATGACGCTCCGCTGCTCCGGTGCGAGGTCCTCCAACCGAATTTTTCCCAGTTCGCCACCAAACGAACGCGTTTCATCGTCATCGGAATGTTCTTTTGCCAGGGTAGCGAAATCTTCTCCGTGCATGGCGCTGTCGCGTATCGCGACGAGTGAATCCCGGACGGCGGCTTCATCGGCGGCGTTCGCAGTCGGTTTGATCAGGATCTGGGCGACGCGAATTTCTTCGCCGCGACGGTCGAGCAGTTTAATGATATGAAATCCCTGTTCGGTCTCGACGACGTTCGAGATCTCTCCCGGTTTTAACTGGAACGCCGCTTCCTCGAAGGCCGGGAGAAACGTTCCACGAGCATAGTAGGCCCCCAAATCGCCGCCGGTGGAGGCCGACGCGTCCTGCGAATATCGCTTCGCCATCGCCGCGAAATCGGCGCCATGGCGCAAGGAATCGAGGATCGTTTCCGCCAGGACGTGGGAACGCTCTTTTTGATTCGGCAGCGGCTTTACGAGTTTGACGATCGTCGCCAGGTCCACTTCATCGCCCAACGTGGGAAGGGAATCTTTGTACAACTTGTAAAACGTCTCGACGTCCTGCCTCGAAACGCTCTGGACCGGAGGGAGCACTTTTTGCCGTTCTTTCTGGACCAGGATATTTTCTCGCGTCCGTTCGCGAAGGTCCGGCGAAGCTTTCAATTCCGCGATGGTCTTTCCGAACTCCCGCTCCACCGCTTGCTCGCTCCCAAACCGAGAGACGTAGCCTTTCAAAAGCTGATCGAGTTCGTCATCGACTTCTGCCTCGGAAACGGTGACCGAATCCTGATCGGCTTTGGCAAGCAGGATGTTCTGATCGATCTCGCTCTCTAATATCTGTTTCCGGAGCGCCATCAGCGTGTCCGGTCCCGCATTGGTCACACCGCGCTGCATTAAGAATAATTCGGTTTGCGCATCGATCGAAGATTTATAGATCGGGTGCTTCCCCACCACGGCGACGACGGCGTCGAGTACGTCTCCGTCTTTCGGCACCGGCATTTGCGCGAATGCGCTCGTGGCGATCAGAGCAACGGCCAGCGTATAAAATAAGGTGAGCTTCATGTTATTGATCGGTGAGCGGCATTTCGTTTTTATATGCTATTCCCGCGAAGAAGAGACTGCATCTCCTCTCTCGCGGGAACGACACACGCGGACATGCGTAAATTCCTTCGTCCGCGTGCTTAATTTTTCATCAAATGGCTTTCGTCATGCCCGGCATGCTGTTTGGTCCATTCCGACGAAATAAGATCGTCATTGATCTGGCGATCGTATTTCGACCGAAGTTCTTCGACCCATTCCGTACGCAGTTCTGAAGCCCGGTCGTCCTGATACTGACTGGCCACTTCCTGCCGCGCCTCCTCGAACGACTTCTGCTGCAGCGGCACCCGACGGTTCACCCGAACGATCGAATATCCGCCCTGGAACGAAAAAGGCTCTTTGATCTCATCGACGATAAAGTCGAAGGAGCGGCGCGCGAGTTCGTTCTCGTCCTTCATCATGAGTCCCCAGTGCCCGGCTTTTTGCTTGAATCCCGGGCGCTCGGTGTATTGGCGGGCCAGCGTATCGAAATTCTCCCCGGCGATCGCCCGCTTGTAGAGCGCTTTGGCAAGGGAATCTTTCGTTACGAAGATCTCCGAAATATCGATCCGTTCCGGCCACATGAATTTCGCTTTATGCGCTTCATAATACTTGCGCTCGTTCGCACTGTCCGGGACGACCTTCGACCAGACCCGCTTGTTCTCGAGATCGAACAGGATAATGCCGTTCTTATAGTCCTGCATGATCTTTTCGAACTCGGGATATTTGGTCGGAATGTTACGAGCTTCGATGTCCAGCGCGGCCTGTTCGACATTCTTATCGATGACGTCCCGAATGGCATTGCGAGCAAGCGGAGAGCCCGGATTCGCGGTCAATGTATCGACCAGCGATCCAACGGTCCAGCGAATATCGCCCGTGTGAAAGATCTCCCGATTGCGATCGGTTAGCTTCTTCGCCCAGTTGGTATCGGCCGAGGTACGCGAAGAATCGACATGCGCCATGATATAATTAAGCGCCGACGAATCCATGCGATAGTGCTGCCCGGCTTCGAGGGAAGCCAGGTATTTCTGCTTGTCCTCTTCGAAGAAATACCGTTTATAAAATTGCTTGAGTTGATCTTTAGACTCATCGAACGTCTTCGGAGCAACGCCATTGAGCCGCTTGATAATGTGGTAACCAAAACTGGTGCGGACGAGACCCGAAATCTCACCGTCCTTCAGGCTATAGGCAGCTTTATCGAACGCCGCTTCGGTACGGCGCGTATCGTGATTGATCGTGTCCATATCGCCACCGCGTACGGCCGAGGGTTTATCGTCGGAAGATTCTCTGGCGACCTGCTCGAAGTTCGCACCGTTTCGGACCACCTGCAGCAGGCTATCGGCACGATGGTAAAACGGCAGCGTATCGACGCCACCGACCTTGGGGACCGAAACCAGAATATGTTCTACATGAACACCGCCCGTGTGTGGAATTTTCTCGTAGAGATAGATCACATGGTATCCATACCGTGTCTTGACCGGCGTTTTCGAATACTGGCCGGGCTGAAGTGAGAAGACAGCATCTTCGAACGGTCTCACGGTCATGCCGGCCATGAAGAACCCGAGGTCACCGCCCGCTTTGGCGCTCGCATGATCGTCGGAGCCGTCCCAGTTTTCCATTTTGGATGTGTCCAAATGTTTTGGCTGCGCCCGATAATCTTGCTCATATAATACGGTCCTCTCCCCGGGGGACATGCAAACGTATTCGATTGGAAAACCGGCATTCAGCATTTCGATCGCGCGCATCGCTTTTTGATAGGCGCGGAGCGTGTCGGCGGGATCGTTCCAGTTCTTGACCGATGCTAAAAAGTGTGCGGCATGAACTTCCCACTGCCGCCGCTCGAAGATCGCTTTGACGGCAGGATCGGTCAGTTCTTTATCCAGGATATATGGGCCGGCAAGCATCTGCCGGTAGCCTGCGATCTCCTTTTGGACGGAAGGGTCCCGGTCCAGGCCTTCTTCCGTCGCTTCCTGAAGTTTCAGGCGATAATCGGCATAAACGCTAAGAAAGTCCTTTAAGCTATCAAGGGTTGTCGAATAAGCCGGCTTGCCGTTCATGCGCTGGAACGCATCTTCAAATTCCGGAAGGGAGACCTGGCCGCCTTTCCACTTTATGAGCCAGGGACCCTCCGCATCGTTTTTGGAATTGGTCTTCTGAGCCAGAACATATGGAGCAAAGGCGGTAACGAGAAGGGTCAGGGCCAGTCCGAACGAAAAATTTCGGAAATGCCAGCGACAAGAAATGAATTGCATTGAGTCCTTGAAATTTGAACGGATAAACGAGAACGATGGGCCGGCGAATCTTCCTGCCCATATAGCCAAAATTCAACGCCTCTTGTTGTAATTTTGGTTCGCGAGAATTCAACGATGGGGCACGGTCTGCCTATCTGAATCTGGGGGCAATTGTATGAAAAAAGCGGAGAAATCCTCCGCTTTTCAACGATCATTTTACTTATTTCTTTCTCGCAATTGCTCTTAAGACCGCGGCCTTTATATCTTTACTGGTGAGTCCAAAGAATTGCATCAGTTCGTCCGGCTTGCCGGAACCGCCAAACGTATCCTTGACTCCGACAAATTCGAGCGGCGTCGGGATTTCCTGTGCGAGGACCTCGGCAACGGCGCCCCCTAAGCCGGCATTGATCTGATGCTCTTCGGCCGTTACCATTGCCCCGGTTTCTTTTGCGGCATTGATAATAGCCGTGCGGTCCAGCGGCTTAATCGTGGACATATTGATCACGCGGACATTGATCCCCTCGCCTTCGAGTTCGTATGCCGCTTGTAACGATTCCCAGACCATCGGCCCACAGGCAATGACCGTGGCATCGTTGCCCTCTTTGAACGTCTGGGCTTTGCCGATCTCGAACGGCGTATCCTCTCGTGTAAAACTTGGCACATCGACACGGCCGAATCGAATATACGCCGGTCCATAGGTCTCCCCCACCGCGACGGTCGCTTTTTTCGCTTCGAGAAAATCGCAGGGAACGACGAGCGTCATGTTCGGCAATACTCGAATGATGGCGATCTCTTCGAGCGCCTGATGCGTCGCGCCGTCCTCGCCAACGGAAATTCCTGCGTGCCCTCCGCCAATCTTGACATTCGCATCGTTATACGCGCAGGAAATCCGGAGCATATCGGTATTGCGGCATGCCGCAAAGGCGCCGTAGGTCGCAAAGAACGGGACCATTCCGGAAAGCGCAAGGCCCGTGGCGACGAGCGTTGCCGTCGCTTCGGTAATGCCCATCGAGAAGAATCGGTCTGGGAATTTATCCTTGAAGTACGAGGTCATCACAGAGCCGGTGATGTCCCCGCCGAGTACCACGACATTGTCGTACTTCTCGCCCAGTACGACCAGTCCCTCACCGAACCCGAAGCGCGTGGCTTTTTTGCCCTGCATCTCGAATCTCGGCTGCGAGGAATGGGCTGGGGCAGGATTTTTCAAATTAGCACCGTCGCCATCCAACGGTCGTTGGCCTCCCACGGCTACTTCTTTCAGTGATAATGTTTTATCCAATAATTCTGATGTTGCCATTGTAGAAAAATCCTAATCCCTCAAAAATCTTCCTAATCCCAGATTTCAAAAGCTAATCTCAAAGTCTTCCCGGGTCTCGTGCTTCCGAGCTTACACGAGCTCTTTCAAGGCCTCGACGGCCTGCTCCTTATTCGGCGGCTTGCCGTGCCAGCGGTAGTCGTCCTGCATAAAGCTGACACCCTGCCCCATAAAGGTATGCGCAACGATGCATGTTGGCCGGCCGACTACACTCCGGGCCTCTTTAAATGCCGCCCGTAACTCATTGATATTATTGCCGTTGCACTCGATCACGTGAAAATTGAATGCGCGGAATTTTTCACCTACCGGATTGAGCTTCAATACGTCCTCGGTGCGTCCATCGATCTGGCAATTATTGCGATCGACGATCATAGTAAAGTTATCGAGCTCCCAGTGCGCCGCGATCAATGCGGCTTCCCAAATCTCGCCTTCCGAGAGTTCGCCATCGCCGGTCAGAGCAAAAACACGACGTCCGTTTTTATCGACCCTTTTATCGGCGAGTGCCATACCGACGGCAATTCCGAGCCCCTGCCCGAGCGAGCCGGTGGAACTTTCTATGCCCGGTAGTCCCATATCTCGACCCGGATGTCCCTGCAGGCGAGAGTTGAACTTACGCAATGTCAATAGTTCTGGCTTCGGGAAAAATCCTGCATTGGCGAGCGTGGCATAGAGCACCGGGCACATATGGCCCGCAGAAAGAATGAAGCGGTCCCGCTCGGGCCACCACGGATTTTTGGGGTCATAGCGCATAACGCCGCCGAAATGGAGCGTTGCGAAAATATCGGCGCTTCCCAGAGGACCACCGGAGTGGCCGCTGCCGGCCTCGACTAATTCACGAATGATATCGCGCCGGATGGTCTGTGCGATCTCGTGAAGTTCGGCATCCGTACGATCTGCCGAATTTACAAACGGAGTGAAGGTGTCGTAGTTGTACTGCCTGACAAGCTCGGGATTGGGTGTTGGCCGCGTCGGGCCATGAAAACCGGTCGTCAGGGGATAAATTTGGTGCGTGAACCGTGCCATCGAGGAAGGAGGATAAATTCGGTGGCTGAAAGAGAGAGAACAAAGAAATGGTTTCAAAAATGTAATTTTCTATCGTCATCCTGTTCTTGAAGCCGGGGACCAGAAAATCTGTAAGGCAAAACGTAACCAGGAAAGACGGTAAGCCCAGGAAAAACGAGGGACTTTTTCTTTGCTTCATGGGAGCTTCATTGCTCAACTCGAGGAGACGCTTTCCCGAAGCAAGTCTCCTCAGACAAAAATTTTTAGGCAGGTCTATGCCTTACAGGCGATACCGAACTCCGACCGCCCCATCGAAATCAAGATCGAAATAATGGGCAATGGGAACCATCGGGCCGGACTCGACAAAAAATTCCATGCGGGAGGCTGCCGGCATAATACACATACCGAGGATCGCTCGGCCACCGATCCCAAAGCCGCGGTCTTCCGTGTTGCTAAAACTTTCCTTCTCCCATTCATGGGTATAGAAGGTATTGATCCCTTTCGCGAACGCGACGGCCAAACCCGGTCCGGCATATTCGGAAATGGTAGTGGAACGGAACGCATGAAAGAACCAGACATAGTCCAATTGCATACGGGGGGAACCGAAGTAGTCGGGACCGAAACCGAGATCGATCGCACGCTGGGGATTGAACGTATACCGCATCGAAATTCCCGCAGGATTGCCGAGTTGAAGGCCGAAACTGATCGGCCGAACCGGCAGCGTAGAGATCGGTGCGATTGGCCCTGCCGACGAGGGTGCGACCGCAGCCGGAGCGCTCGCCGATCCAGGCGCGATCGTCGATCCAGGTGCGCTCGTGGATGCAGGCGCGGCCGCGGCTTGAGCGCTCGTCGCGGCTTGGGTGCTCGTCGCGCCTTGAGCGTTCCCGGGTGCAGCCACGGTTCCACCCGTTTGCTGAGCCACAGCAGCCGCGGCAAAAAAAATGCTGGCGAAACACATGAAGATGCCGTTTTTAAGAGAGACAAAATTCATATTCAGGTCAATACTTCGAACTGGGGTCAATACTTCTGGTTCAAGCCGATACTCTTACGGCCAATTTCCCTATATAGAGATGTAACTCCGAACGAGAAGGTGAATAACAGAAGAACGTCAACTGCAGCCTTTTACAATTGCGGCCACTTTGGATCCGTTCCAGGAAAAGCGCGCGATCCTGACTTTAAATTATGTCAGGAAAACGGTCTGAAGTTCGTGAATGAGGATTAGTTAGACAATACTTCGATTTACAAATACTTCGATTTACAAAACTTCCATTTGACAATGGTAAGCGATAAAATAGGTTCCCTCTCGTCGATGGGCGGGTTCCCGTTCGATCGACGGAAAGGCAGCGCTTCTCCAGTAGTCCGAAAAGGTAGTCCGCAAAAAGAAAAAAGCCGGGCATTGCCCGGCTTTCGTTTAGTTGCAATTGAGCCGGAATTACGCTATCGCGCGTTATCGTTAACGTTTTTCCTGACCGTTACCATTCTTTTGGCCATTCGTCAATGTAACCTCCCCATTTTTTCGTATTCCGCCGGAGATCTTCACTTCACGTTCTTTCGGCTTGGAAGGCTCTTTTTTCGGTACCATGATTTCGAGGACGCCGTCCTTGAAATCGGCCTGGATATTTTCCTCCTTCACGTCTTCGGGTAGCGTGAATTGTCGAACGAATTCGCCATACGACCGCTCCATACGATAGAAATTCCGATCGTGATGTTCTTCCTCCCGCTTTTTTTCACCTCGGATGGTGAGTACTCCTTCGCTGATGGTGACCTTTACATCGTCCGAGTTCAGGCCCGGCAACTCGGCGATGAAGTAGAGGTTATCCTTGTCTTCATTGATATCGACCGAAGGATTGAAATTGCCCTGATTAAGGGCGGGAGAGAAATTGAAAAAATTGCGGTCGAAATCCTCAAAAAGTCGTCGCATGCCGCGGGTGGCGAGGTCGAGCTCACGGCGCGGCGATTCCCATTTAATGAGTGCCATACTTTAAGTCCTTTCCATTGTGATGAGTTTAACCTACGATGGTGTTTTGCCGCACCGATTAGTAAATGCGTGCCACACGATAAAACTCTACATTTTCCACTATTTTCAGTGTCGACGGTCGCAAAGCTGGCAGACGAACCGGAAATTATTTCCGACCGATATGAAATTTTTTCAGGCTCCCACGTGTCCAGTGAGTTTGCTCTGAACCCCGTCCTGACGTGACTGCACGAGAATATTTCGATATGGGCCTTGCCCTGGAGCAAAATGGCCAGGCCGATCTTGCCCTTGCGACCTATGCCCGCATGACGTCGTTGTGGCCGAAGGAAATCGCCCCCTATCACCGCCTTTCGGTCCTCGCCCTTCGCGATAAAGACGCTGCCCATGCCTTGGTATGGATCGATAAAGCACTCGAGGTCGATCGCGGACTCGTGGAACTTTGGAACAATCGCGGCCTTGCGCTTACGGAACTGGGCCGGTACGACGAAGCCAAACGTGCATTCGACGAGGCCATCGCCATCCGGGAAGAGAACTGGGATGCCTATTACAATCTCGGCCGCATGCTCTTTTTGCAAAAGCGATTCGAAGAAGCCGAGCCGGTCCTTCGACGAGCTGCCGAACTCGACCAGCGGTCTGCCATGACGTTCAATAATCTCGGACTCGTCTATCATCAACTGCATCGCTACGATGAGGCCTGCGCGGCATTCGATCGGGCGATCGAGATCGATCCCACCTACATCGAAGCGCGCTCGAATAAAGGCGCTTCTTTATTCCTCTCACGCCGGTTTCGTGACGCGGAATCGCAATGGCGCGAAACGCTCCGCGACGCGCCCGAAGAGGCCGGCGTTCATTATAATCTCGCCTCGCTCCTGCTCTGTCAGGGGAACCTCGCCGATGGGTTCCGGGAATACGAATGGCGCTGGAAAACGAAGGGCTGGGTTCCCATGCGGACCTATCATGGACGCCCGTTGTGGGACGGCGATGCCGCGGGCGGGGAGACGATCCTCGTCTGGCATGAGCAGGGATTTGGCGACACGATCCAGTTCGTGCGGTTCGTCCAGGAACTTTCAAGGCAGAACGTGGAAATCGTTCTCGAAGTCCAAGCGGAACTCTATCGGCTGCTGGCGGCATCGTTCAGTCTTCCGAACGTTCGGATCATTCGCGGCGGCACGAATCCCCCGACCTTCGATTATCATATTCCCCTCCTCAGCCTTCCCTCGATCCTCGGGATCCAATATGAGACGTTCCCAGCTTTTAAACCCTATGTACGGCCACGGGGATGGGAAGTGGATGAGTGGCGGATGAAATTAAAGAAGATGACTCCGGTAGAACATCGAAAGAAAAAGAAAATCGGTATCGCCTGGGCCGGCAATCCAAGCCATCCGGCCGATCATAATCGTTCCATGTCCTGGAATACCTTCGCCCCGATTGTCGAGTCGTATAAAGACCGGTTTCAGTTCTTCGATCTTCAGCCGACGTCTTCCTCTGGACCGGCAGACAACATGATCGTGCTTGGGGACCAGCTGAAGGACTTCGGAGTGACCGCTGCGATCATGGCCAATCTCGATCTGGTGATCTCCGTCGATACCTCCATCGTTCATTTAGCGGGGGCGCTGGGCCGGAGGGTCTGGAATCTTCTTTCCTATACCCCGGACTGGCGCTGGAAGATCGGGGACGAACGTACCCCGTGGTATCCTTCCATGACGCTGTTCTGGCAACAATCGCCCTCCTCCTGGGACAACGTCATTTCCGAAGTGATCGAAACTTTGTCCCTCGAATAGTGGCATGTGCGGCATAGCGGGAATTCTTTCGATCGACGGTCGGCCCATTTCGGACGAAGAGGTCGCACAGCTACGGACGGCGAGCGACGCCCTGCGGCATCGTGGACCGGACGACGAGGGACTCTGGACGCATCCCTCCAGACATGCGGCCTTAATTCACCGACGACTTGCCATCATCGACCCCACCCCGGAGGGGCACCAGCCCATGCAGAGCCGTTCGGGGAACAGGATTGTTTTTAATGGAGAAATATATAATTATCAGGAACTTCGCCGCGCGTATCGATTAAACGTTCCACCGTCCGACACCGCTGTCCTGCTGGCGCTTTTAGAATTGAAAGGAAATAAAATCCTTCCTGAATTGCGCGGTTTTTTTTCGTTCGCATACTGGGATGAATCGAAACGCTCGTTGCTCCTGGCGCGCGATGCGATCGGAAAAAAGCCGCTCTATTATTCACTACGGAATGGCCGATGTATGTTCGCTTCGGAACTTCGCGCCCTGCTCTCGAGCGGCCTCATTCCGTGTACCATCTCTCGGGCCGCATTGAGCGAGTACCTAAGATTTTATTGCGTCCCTCACCCGTTCTCGATGATCGAAGGCGTCCAGATGCTTCCCCCCGGAAGCATGCTCGAAATTTCCGAACACGGCGATGTCGCCATGGAACGTTGGTATCGCCTTCCGGAATATTTGCCGATCGCGATCGAATACCCGGACGCGGTCCGAGAAACACGACGGATCCTGGAGCGCTCCGTGCACGACCGGCTCGTAAGCGATGTTCCCGTTGGAGCATTCTTATCGGGCGGGCTCGACTCGAATGTGGTCGTCGGTCTTGCTGCACAGAATTCGAAAAATCCACTCGAGACGTTCTCGATCGGTTTTCGTTCCAACTATACCGAGAATGAACTGCCCACGGCAGAAATCGGCGCTCGGGCCTTCGGCACGGCTCATCACTCGATCGAGATCTCCGATAGCGACGTCGCCTTTGCACTCGAGGACTTTTTTTCCTCGATGGATTCGCCGACGGGCGACGGCCTTAATAGCTTCCTTATTTCGAGAGCAGCGCGAAATGCGAATCCTACGTTCAAAGTCGTCTTAAGCGGGGTCGGTGGGGACGAAGCATTTTTGGGTTATAGAAAATATCGCTGGCTCGCGCAACGCTCCTCGATCTTAGCATTGCTATGGAAAACTCCGCAGCCCTTGCGGTCGGGCCTCGCCACACTTCTTACCATGGGAGCGGATGCACGTTGGAAAACGGCCATCGCAACACTTCTTCATCCGGAAGCGACTCGAATTCTTTTTCGCGACAGGGAAATAAATGAATTAACCGGAAGCGCTTTGCCATACTCCGGCGTTCGTTCGGCGGCCAGTCCCCTCGTTTCGCTCCTCCGTTTCGACCTGGAACATTATTTACCCAATATGCTCCTGCGCGATCTCGACGCGATGACGATGTCGCACAGTCTCGAAGCACGCGCTCCGCTGCTCGACAAAGAACTTTTGGAATTCACCTGGCAGCTTCCGATGAACGTGAAAGCGCGTGGCCGATCGAAGCAATTGCTGATCGATGCGGCTCACGATCTCTTGCCGCACGCTATTAAACAAAAGCCGAAGACCGGTTTTGAGCTCCCCATGCGGGAGTGGCTCCTGGAAGGCAAACTGCGTCCCTGGCTCGACGTGCTACTTACAGATACACTCGAACTGGCTCAGGATGGATTCCTGACCGTTCCGGCCGTCCGCAAGATACACCAGGAGTTCGTGGGAGGCCGCTCTCATTATCTTAAACCCTGGAACCTCATCGCACTTGAAATGTGGTATCGCAATATCAAGTCGGATTCCATAGGAATTCCAAACGGAGCGAAGGCATCCGCATCGGGAATGACGGTATCAGAAAAAGCCGGGACCGTATGAAGATCGGTATTGCAGCCATCGGCCGGCTCTCGGAAGATACCGGCGGAAAAAATTATATCATCCATTTTTTGAATGAACTCAGGAACCTGGATACAAAAGATTCCTTTGTGCTATTCGTTAGCAGTGGCGAAGCCGAACCACTCGGAATTAAAGGATCCTCTCAGCTAAAAATTGTTTCCATTCCCTCTTCGAAACGAACGTCCTTACATAAAGTCGTAGCGGAACAACTTCGCCTGCCTTCGTATATCACTCGGGAAAAGGTCGATGCGATGTATTACCCGGGCAATTTCATCAGCCTTGTTTCCAGCGTCCCTTCGATCGTCAATATTCGTTCGGCCGCGCATTGGTATGGGAAGGAATATGGAATTCGGGGCCTTCGGAGATGGGTCCGTTCGTGGCTCATGCCGCCGGGTGCCCGAAAAGCCAGGGCCGTGATCGCGCCCAGCGAGGACATCAAGCGGGATGTCGTCCGGTTTGCGAAGATCGCCCCTGAAAAAATCCATGTCATTCCACATGGCGTCGACGTTTCTCTCTTCGACGGCGCGGCAAATCGGGTGGCCCCGGAGTCTTTGGAAGTTTTAAAGAAATACGACCTGCGATCCGGCCAGTATGTGCTATATGTCTCGGCCCTCTGGCGATACAAACGTCAGGACCAACTCCTCCGGGCGCATGCTTCGATCGTAAAAAAAGGGTTTCCCGACCTCAAACTTGTGCTAGCGGGAATGGGAATGGGAACCGATAAAGCATATCTCGAAGCACTGCGCCGGTTACCCCAACAATTGGGAACCGAGGGTCTGGTCGTGTTTACCGGAAATCTGCCGCAGTCGTCCCTTCGGTATTTATACGCGCATGCGAACGCGTTTGTTTTTCCATCCCGCTACGAGAGTTTCGGCAATCCCTTGTTCGAAGCATGGTCGAGTGGGATTCCGGTCGCCGCCGCGAACGTCCACTCGTTCCCGGAAATCACGAATGGAGCCGCTCTTTTATTCGACCCCATGAAGCTTCCGGAAATCGAGCGTGCCGTACTTGAACTGCTTTCCAACCGCGCGCTTCGCGATGCGTTGATCGAACGCGGGTTCGAGCGGGCCAAAAAATTTTCGTGGAACGAGACGGTAAGGCGAACGCTCCGGGTGATCGAAAATGTTGAACCGCTTTCACGCCTATCGTAAGGCACCGACAATTTCACGCCCGTCGTAAGGCACCGACAATTTCACGCCCGTCGTAAGGCACCGACAATTTCACGCCCGTCGTAAGGCACCGACAATTTCACGCCCGTCGTA
>Ga0070741_10003220_pt1 | contig 41130 bp, 35 predicted proteins | sample Coa_R1_4_FD_66440 | JGI IMG/M metagenome (GOLD analysis project Ga0070741, IMG submission 66440) | Surface soil microbial communities from Centralia Pennsylvania, which are recovering from an underground coalmine fire - Coalmine... | ecosystem: Environmental > Terrestrial > Soil > Unclassified ... | reverse complement strand
TCAAAAAAGCGAACAAACGCTTCAATGCCGTGATAATAATTTGGCAGATGCAATTTCTCGTTCGGGCCGTGAATCTTGTCGTCGGGGAGACCAAAGCCGAGCAGCACCGAATCCATCCCTAACTTGGATTGTAGTAACGTCACAACGGGCACGCTCCCGCCCTCCGCGACGAAAATAGGTTCATCGCCAAACGTATCGAGCAAGGCAGCACGCGCAGCTTGCGCGCCTTTGCTCGCGCGGTCGAGCAATACCCCCGGTGCCGTCGCCGTCACGCGTTTCACTTCCCAGCGGACCGTTGGCGGCGCGTGCGCGGCAACATACTCGTTCAACATCCCTTCGATTTCCGTATCGTCCTGATACGGTACGAGTCGCATGGAAATTTTTGCCATCGCTTTGGCGGGCAGTACCGTTTTCGCCCCTTCTCCCGTAAAGCCCGCGAGCAAGCCGTTGATTTCCAATGTCGGGCGCGCGCCGGTTCGCTCTTTGGTCGAGAACCCCGCTTCGCCGTGCAATTCACTCACGCCCGTCATCGCTTTCCAATGTTCGTCCGTAATCGGATGCCGTTGGAAATCCGCGCGTTCTTGGTCAGACAAAGTACGCACCTTGTCATAAAAGCGCGGCAGCGTGACACGCCCCTGCGCGTCGTGCATTCCTGCAATCAAATCGCACAAGACCTGCGCGGGATTGTGAATCGAACCGCCAAACAAGCCCGAATGCAAATCTTGCGCGGGTCCATAGACCCACAATTCAAAATATGCCAGCCCGCGCAAACCCGCGACAACGCTCGGCATGTTCGGCGCAAGAATCCCCGAATCGGTATTGAGACACAAATCGGCTTGCAGCATCTCTTTGTGCTCATCAATAAACGCGCCCAGATTCCGCGAGCCGATTTCTTCTTCCCCTTCCATCAACACCTTGACATTGACTGGAATTCCACCGGTCTTGTTCAATGCTTCCAATGCCTTGAGCACTTCGTGCGCGTTGCCCTTCATGTCGGACGCGCCGCGCCCGTACAAATTGTCACCTTCAATCGTCGGTTGAAATGGCGGCGTGCGCCATTCGGCGACAGGGTCCACGGGCTGGACATCGTAATGCCCGTAAATGAGTACGGTGGGCTTGCCCGGCGCGCCCAGCCATTCGCCATAGGCAACGGGATGCCCTTTCGTTGGCAAAATCGCCACATTCTCCAAGCCGATTGCGCGCATTTGCGCGGCAACCCACTCGGCGGCGCGCCGTACGTCGCCTTTATGCTCGGACAACGTAGATATACTTGGAATCGCCACAAACTCTTGCAGCTCTTGTAAAAAGCGCGGCCGCTGCTGCTCGGCGTACGCGATAGCTTGTTCCGTTTGACTCATGTATTCATCCTCGAATCAAGTGTCTTGCGATTCTAACATTGCCCGCGTCGCGGGTCAACCGATGTGATATAATTTTAGTGCCCGGAAGGAGGGTACATATGAATAATCTAATTGGTCTAGGCTGTTTAGTTGCTTTTCTGATTGTCGCCGCTGTACTTGTCTTGAGCGCCATTCGCGTAGTGCGTGAATACGAACGGCTCGTGGTCTTTCGTCTTGGCAAAGCGATGGGCAGCAAAGGACCCGGCGTCGTCTTCCTCATACCGATTGCGGATCAACCCGTCAAAGTGGACTTGCGCGAACAGTTTCAAGAAATTCCCCATCAAACGTGTATCACCAAAGATAATGTCACCATCAGCGTTGACTTTTTGATTTATTCCAAAGTGATTGATGCGGTCTCGTCTGTCGTACAGGTCGGCAATTTTGCGGGCGCGGCGCAAGGCATTGCGACGACGACCCTGCGCGCCGTGATTGGCGATATTATTCTCGACGATGTGCTGGCACAGCGTGAACACATCAATACGGTTTTGCGTACGAAACTGGATGAAGTGACTGAACGTTGGGGTGTCAAAGTGACAGCGGTCGAAATTCGTGAAATCATTCCACCGCGCGATATTCAAGAAGCCATGACGCGGCAAATGTCGGCGGAACGTACACGCCGCGCAGTCGTCACCGAAGCGGATGGGAAACGTCAGGCAGCGATTACGGTGGCAGATGGCGACAAGCAAGCAGTGATTCTACGCAGCGAAGGCGACCGACAGGCGCGCATCCTCCAAGCGGAAGGCTACGCGCTGGCGCTCCAAACCATCTTTAACGTGGCACGTGGGATTGATGCCAAAACGCTCTCGCTGCAATACATGGATACGCTCAAACAGCTCGGCGCGAGTCCTTCGACCAAATATATTTTCCCGATGGAATTCACCAGTCTCGTGCAAAGTCTTACCAACTTTGTGGAGCAGGCGAGCGCAAATGGCGGGGATCAAGGCGCGAGCATGGTTGCCGTTCCCAATTCGACAGCTCCGAGTATCACGCCCGGCTCACAACCACCTAGCGGATCTGGAACAGGTACGGCGCAAACGGGCAGTTAGCAGATAACCATTTGCAAACCGCGCCGCTCACGCCCAAGCCATTCGCATTATTTCTCGCGGGCGCATGGATCGCTTTCACGGCGAGTGCGCCCGCGCTTTTTCATTTTCAGTCGGTTCTGGCTGTACGGATTTGGCATTAAGGAGCGCGCCAAGTAATATAAACGCCGTTTCGCGCACGGATTCAAACAAGCCAATTTCTCGTTTGGCAGAGCCAAACAACGATCAGGAGTACTGTTTTGTTCAATTTTCTGAAACGTGACCAAGAGAAAACCAAAGAAGGTCTCACCAAAACGCGCGAGTCCTTCAAGACCAAGCTGCAAAACTTGATCTGGCTCGACAATGAAATCACCGAAGACTTCTGGACGGGTCTGGAAGATACGCTCGTGAGCGCCGACCTCGGCGGCGAGACGACAATGCAAGTCGTGGACAATCTGCGGGCGCGGGCAGATACGGAACGCATCGTCAGTCCCAAAAAAGCCGAGTCGCTGCTGAAACAAGAATTGATTCAAGTGCTGGAAGCCGCCGGACAACCCGAGCATCCTGCTACGCCGACGAATCGCGCGTTCGCCAAGCCGTATGTTATTCTGATTGTCGGTGTCAATGGTTCGGGCAAGACGACGAGCATTGGGAAACTCGCCCAGTATTTTCGCTCGCAAGGCAAACGCGTCGTCCTCGCCGCAGGCGACACGTTCCGCGCCGCGGCGATTGAGCAGCTCCAAATTTGGGGCGAGCGCGTCAAGGTGAATGTCATCGCGCATCAACAGGGCGCAGACCCCGGCGCGGTTGCGTTTGACGCCTATCAATCTGCCAAAGCGAATAACGCCGATGTGTTGATTGTAGATACAGCAGGTCGTTTGCAATCAAAAACCAATTTAATGAAGGAACTGGAAAAAATCGCGCGGGTAATTCAAAAGAACGATCCAACTGCGCCCCATGAAACACTTCTCGTCCTCGATGCGGTCACCGGACAAAACGGTTTGAGCCAGGCGCGCGAATTCAAAAAAGCTGTCCCGCTCACCGGCATCATCTTGACGAAACTGGACAGCACGGCCAAGGGCGGCATCGTCTTTGCCATAGCCAAAGAAGTCGGATTGCCCATCAAGTATATCGGCACAGGCGAAGGGATTGACGACCTTGCGGAATTTGATGCGAAGGAATTTGTGGAGGATTTGTTTGAGGGATAGATGAAAATTTCCTATGATACGGAAGCCGATGCGCTTTATATTGAATTTCAGCCTCTGGCACCGACTACTGCCCAGAATCGTCAATTAACTGATGAGCTCATTGCCGATTACGCGCCCGATGGACAATTGGCAGGTATTGAAATTTTGGATGCCGGCCGCGTTTTGGCGCGAGCGAAGCAGGATCAATCTTTAATTTTTCAAATTGAACCAATCTCTGCGCTCTCATAATGCTGGCAAACGAAAAACAGAATTGAGGAATTAGAATGGAAGACCTAAAATCCCGTCTTACCGAAATGAATACCCGCCTCGCCACGCTGTTGGAGCGTCTTTGACCTCGCGGGCAAAGAGCAACAAATTGCGGAATTGGAGAAACAGTCCGCTGCGCCTGATTTTTGGAATGACACGCAGAACGCGCAAAAGGTAATGAAAGACCTCACCGCGCGACAGGCGCAGGTCAGTCACTGGAAAGAATTACAGCGTCGAATGCGCGACGCGCGCGATTTGCTGGAACTCGCCGCCGAAGAAAACAATACGGACGTAGTAAATGAAGTCGCGCAAGAGACCGCCGAATTGGAAAAAGAACTAGGTGACCTCGAATTCAACCTCCTGTTTTCTGGCGAATATGACCGCAATAACGCCGCCCTTTCGATTCACGCGGGTGCGGGTGGCACCGAAGCGCAAGATTGGGCGCAAATGCTCCTGCGGATGTATTTGCGTTGGGCAGAGGCACATGGTTATAAAGCGGAAATTTTGGAAGAAACCCCCGGCGAAGAAGCGGGCATCAAGAGCGTTACGGTGCAGGTCACGGGCGAATATGCCTATGGGCGATTAAAAGCGGAGCGCGGTGTGCATCGCCTCGTCCGTCTCTCGCCATTTGACGCCAATAATCGCCGCCACACCTCCTTTGCGCTGGTCGAAGTCGTTCCAGAGCTGGAGGATGACACCGAAATTGAAATCAATCCCGACGACGTACGCGTAGATATTTACCACGCGTCGGGCCACGGCGGACAGAACGTGCAAAAGGTAGCAACGGCGGTGCGTCTGACGCACATTCCCACCGGCATCGTAGTAACATGCCAGAACGAACGCTCGCAGCTGCAAAACAAAGAGAATGCGTGGAAGGTTTTGCGCGGGCGCTTGGTCGAAAAGCGCATCGAAGAACAAGAGGCAGAACGCGCCCGCATCAAAGGCAAGCACGTCGAAGCGGGCTGGGGTAATGCCATTCGTTCCTACGTGCTGCATCCCTATCAAATGGTCAAGGACAATCGCAGTGACTATGAAACGTCACGCACCGACCTCGTGCTAGATGGCGAAATTGACCCGCTCATCGAAGCGTATCTCAAAACAGAATTATCGGCGGCATAAAAGACCCGAAGTGGTTTGTGCGCCTCAAAACGGCGCGAGAAACCACTTCGGGTCTTTTTATTGCGGTCAAACTGACCACGCCACTTCAATCCCTCACTCATCGCATTCGCAATCTATCAGCCGCAGCCATTCCATTATTTCGCTTGGCGCAATGAGACCGCCTGCGTCCGTCGCAGACGAATAGGCGCGCGGCGCACAGTACGCATCCAGAATCACGAGCAGCACATTCGACGCGTCCACGCCAAGCACCTTTGAGATGCGCTGTTTCGCGCGCCCATCCACATCCGCCAGCGCGGGATATTCATGCGCGAATGCGTGCGCCCACGACCGCGCGGTTTCTAGTTCAGTGGGCAGAATCAAAAGTGGCAGCGCATTGTATTCTTCAAACAAGGCGCGGTGGTTCGACATCGTCAACTGCCGCGCATAACCCTGACAAATGCGTTCACTCGCCGTATGTGCGAAAAACAAGACCGCGCGTTTGCCGCGCAATTGATAGAGCGTCACATCCGCGCCATTTGTCGCAGGCAGTGTGAAATTCGGGAGGCGTTGATTCTTGCGCTCGTCGCGGATTTCAAGCGCACGCGGTGCTTGAAATTCATATCCCGCTTCGCGGAGTGTTTCTTCCAACTCTTTCAGTGTCGGTTCAGCAATCGCCATCTGATCATCGCCAAAGACGAGTGTCGGCGTCACGAGCTGATTGTGATTCCACTTTGCCAGAATTTCATCCACCCGCGCATCGTTCTGGCGCGTATGCTCGTCAAATGAGATACCCAGCGCACGCAAACGGTCACGTACTAACGCCGTATCTTCACAGGTTTCACTGCTATACATAGTGAGAGGTAACATCTTCAATTCATTCCTCACATTTGGCACCCATTGTCACTGCGAGCGATACCTCTGTTAACAAACAGTTATGATCCAATCCTTGTCCCCACAGAACAAATGTGCTAAAATAATCTCGGCGGTTCGTTCCACATCTTGCACCGCCCTTGAAACGACATAACAGCCTCTTGAAACTCACTTCTTTTCAACCAAAAAGAAATGTTTGAGAACTTGTAAGATTTATGTCAAAACCGATACAAATTCGCGCATGGCACGCACCAATTACTGGTAACGCTAAGTATACTGAAGGAGGCTAAAATGACCGAGAAGCGTTACGAACAACTGATCCATCTACTCGCTATCGGCGTCGCCATCATCCTGTGGTTCATTTCGGTGCAGTTCTCGGCAAACGGATTCAATTTTGTTCTGCCGCGCTACGCCTGGGTGGGCTATGTCCTGGCAATCTCGGTGACGGTCATCGAACTCGTCTTTAACGAAGAGGGGATGAATCATTCACTCACGATTGTCGCCATCGGTTTGCTCTCGTACCTCTATGGCATCGTGACCAATATCGTTGGCATCTGGTCGGCGCAAGGCTCACCGGACTTTGCCTCGAATCCCATCAGTCTTGTCTTTCCCGTCGTGCTTGGTCTCTTTTTGGAGATCGCACCGGAACCTCTCCTGCTCTGGGGTTTGGTCGGCACGGGCGCACGAGACTTTCTCGCGCATCTTCTCGACAACGGCAACAGCACAAAGAAAGCCTATTAATGTCGTAGTAGGGATGGATCAATCGTACGGTTAAGGCGCAGGGATTCCCCTGCGCCTTAACTTTTTACGTGAGGACAAGCCACACTCCAATCACCGCCAACGCGGTGCCCGCCCACACGCGCCGCGTAACCGCTTCGCGCAAAAAGAGCCACGAGAGAATCACGCCAATCACCGGTGACGCGCTGTTCAACAGGGCAGCCCGCGCCGCGCCCGCTAACGCGACGCCCATGATGAAAAACAAACTCCCAATCCCCGTACTATAAATCGCCAACGCAAGCAATTTCGGCAGCGCCGCCCCGCGATAGCTCGACCAGACTTGGCTCCCTTTCAACCATTGCGTGGATGGCACGAGCACGAGCGACGCGACGAACATACGGAACGCGCCAATTGAAACGGATTGCTGCAAATTATCATAGAGCGTCACAGGGTCTTGCATTTGGATTCCAAAACGCAACAGGGTTGTCGAAATGGACCACATCAGCGCGGCAAAAATCGCAGCAGCAATTCCGAGATACCGCAGCCGCCCTGAAACGCGGGGCGGAATTCTTGCATCCGGCGGTGTAATCAACATGTCGTTCGCTTCACCCGCTTCAGGCGCATGTTCTTTACTCAACAAATAGAGCGCGGTAATCACTAACACCGTTCCAAAAAGTGCAGGCAGTGTGATTTGTTCGCCGAGCAGCGGTATCGCCAATAGCCACGTAAAGACGGGATACACTCCTGAAATCGGCATCGCCCGCGACGCACCGATCACCGTCATACTCCAAAAATAAATCGAATCGCCAATGCAAAATCCAAGAATGACTGACACGCTCAAGACGAGTAACGTGGCAGGGTTTAGCTGGGCAAGCAGTTGGAAGCCGCCAAAGAACGGCAGCAGGCAAAAGAAAAAGACCGCGCCGATGACGACGCGGAAGGCGTTAAACGAAAGTGTGTCCACCGTCGCCGCTTGCGCCTTGACGAGCAGGCTGGACGTTGACCACATAAACGCGGCGGTCAGACAGAAAAGAATACCGAGAGGCATGGCAAAGAGAAAATGAACAATGGAGAATGAATAATGGACAATGCAAAAGGGCGGACGACCACCGACCACCGACCGCGAACTGCGGCATTGCGGTTTTTGGCGCGTAGTTCAGCGCAGCAAAAACCTGCAATGCACCTGCCTACTGCCTACTAACTACCGTTCTCCACTCCGCATACTCGTTCATTACACCGCGTACAACATCGTGATAACAATTCATCATGCGCCGTGTCAGCTCGCCGGGATTGCCCGTTCCAATGGGTAGGCGGTCAATGGAAACAATCGGCACGACTTCGATGCCTGTGCCGCAGAAAAAGGCTTCGTCGGCAGTGTAAAGTTCGGTGCGGTCCACCTCACGTTCAATCACGGGGACTTTTAATTGTTCCTTTGCGAGTTGAATGATGGTTGCGCGCGTAACGCTTTCAAGAATGCCGCTCGTTACGGAGGGCGTAATGATTTTTCCATCCTGTACCAACATCAAGCACATGCCGGGTCCTTCCGCGACTTTGCCCTGCGGCGTCAAAAGAATTGCGTGGTCATAGCCGTTGCGTTTCGCTTCCTCGCTCGCATAGCGCGAGTTCAAATAATTCGCGCTCGCCTTGACGCGTGGAGCCATCTGATTGTCGGTCAGACGCGTCCACGAACTTACGGTAGAATGACTCACCGTATCGGTTTTCAATTTCGAATCCCAATCGGTGACGTGCATAATAATATGCGCGAGCGTGCTGGTCGCACTTCCAAACGTGCGCGATTCAGCATAGGCAAAGGGACGGATGTACACATCACGGTCAGGGTTATTTGAACGCACTAACAAGACCAGAGCATTATGCAAATCATCCAGCGAATGCTCCGTTTCGAGCCGAACGAGGCGAATAGATTGCAAAAATCGCCGCAAATGCGCGTCGAGCTGAAATACAGCCAGCTCGTTCGTGCTCGGATTCCGATAGGCGCGGATGCCTTCAAATACCGACGAAACGCTGGCGGGGCCCATTTGCGTGACGTTAATCGTCGCGCTTTCCAACGGGCTTAATTTGCCATCCCACCAGACTGTCGCAAAAATCATTGATTCAGCCATGAATGTTCTCCGTGAGGTGTAGAATTTACCGCCGAGGGCGCGGAGTAAAATTCAATATATTGTATTCCTCTGCGTCCTCTGCGCCCTCGGCGGTGCAATCTCTTGGATTACCTACTAAAGCAATGCCCTTCGCAAAATATCCAGCGCGCGCATCGCCGTCCACTGCTGTGCCATTTCAGTCACGCCGCCGACAGGAAACTCGTACGTTTTCACGCGTTCGTCGAATGCCAGCCCAATCGCTGTTTTCCCCGTGTTGGCGCTGTACATATCTTCATCTGCGCCCATCGTGCCAAGGACCGCCAGCGCATAATCCGCGCCCGATTGCTTGCGGAGCTCACGCGCAAACGCCGCTACATTAGATTCGCTCACTTGCGTCGGATCACTCACATCCACCTGTTCAGCAACAATCTCCAATTGTTCTGGTGTCGCCCGCAATCTCTCGGCGAGGAGACCCCGCGTATTGGATTCAAGCAGCGCAATTTTTTTTTCTTTCGCCACTGCCAGCCGCGCGATGACCTGCTCGACACTCTCATCGCCCTCGCCATAAATCCAATCCCCGAGCCGTTCGCGCACGCGCGCTTCCATCGCTTGAATCATTTTTTCCGCTTCGGCGCGTGTCTGCCCTTTCGCCGTGATGCGAATGTCCGTTTGTCCGGCGTGCGCGGCGAGTCCCACCGTCGGATTGCGTTCCGTTTCGAGGTCGCCAATTTTTTCGTCAATCAAACTTTCGCCGATTGCGATTGTGCGTAGTGTTTTCGACAAGATGATGCCTTGATTGCCAACTTTTTCGCGCAGCCACGGCAAGAGGCGCGTTTCGGTGAGATATTTCATCTCACGCGGTACGCCCGGCAATACAAAAATAAAGTGCCCTTCCTGTTCGACGATAAAACAGGGCGCAGTCCCTACGGGATTTTCAACCGCCGTTGCGCCGCGCGGAACATACGCCTGCCGCACATTGTTTTCGCTCATCCCCCGCCCCCACTTGTCAAAGCGAGCGCGGATTTGTTCAATGAGCTCTTCTTGCAAAACGAGCGGCACACCAATTGCCTGCGCGATGCCTTCGCGCGTCATATCGTCCACCGTCGGACCCAAGCCGCCCGTCGTAATCACGACATCGGCGCGCGCCAGCGCATTCCGAATCACTTCGGCGATGCGCCCGACATTATCGCCGACCGTTGTGCGAAAGTACACGTCCACGCCCGTCGCTGCGAGCTGCTGCGCGAGCCACGCCGCATTCGTGTCCACGATTTCGCCAAGCAAAAGTTCTGTGCCAATAGAAATGATTTCTGCGCGCATAAGGGAATCGTGCAATAGTGTCAGAGTGCAATTGTGCGATAGTGATTCTTACAATCTCACTATCGCACGATTGCACTATCGCACTCATTTGAACAAATTACTTACAAGGAAGATCACATTCGCGGGTCGTTCTGCGAGACGACGCATAAAGTAGGGATACCACTGCGAGCCATACGGGATATAGACACGCATTGGGTAGCCTTCGCGCACCAGCTGATGTTGTAGGTCGGAACGAATGCCGTACAGCATTTGAAATTCAAAACGGTCGTACGGGACTTGGTGTTCTCGAATATATTGTTTTGCCCAATCAATAATTTTTACATCGTGCGTTGCCAGCGCGAGATGTGCGCCCGTGTAATTGCCATTCGCGCCGAGAAAGATTTGCGCCAGCTTGAGAAAATTCGCGTCCGTATCTTTTTTCAGCGGAAAGGCTACGTCAGGCGGCTCTTTATACGCGCCTTTGCACAGCCGCACCCGTGCGCCCATATTGTACAACTCGCGCATATCGGCTTCACTGCGATACAAGTACGCTTGAATCACAACCCCAATATTTTCAAATTCTTCGCGCAGGGTCTTGAAGATATTGAGCGTGATTTGGGTACGCGTCGAATCTTCCATGTCAATGCGTACTTTGGTGTCAATCTGCTTTGCCTTGCTGACAATCTCGCGCATATTCGCAAGACACAATTCGGGGTCAATATCCAAACCCATGTGAGTCAATTTTACGGACACGTGCGATTGCAATTGATGCTGCTGTATCGCATTGAGCGCGCGCAAATAATCATCTTTCGCGCGCCGCGCTTCCTCTGCGTTCGTCACACTTTCGCCGAGATGATCTACGGTGGCGAGTAATCCTTCCCCGTTTACGCGTTGGATGACCGCCATCGCATCCTCCAACGTCTCGCCCGCGACGAATCGCCGCGTGATTTTGCGCGACAGCGGAAACCCGACTACCGCTTTATGTGCCGCGCGGTTGGTCGAGAGTTTCAGGAATGCATCGCGGAGAACTGGCATTTTCCATGACAAGGTGAACAGGTGAAGAGGTGACTGCCCTGGAAGGCGTCGGTCACCTTGTCACCCTGTCACCCCTTCATACCACATTCTGCTCCACCACCGGACGCCCGTCCCGAAAGCGTTCCAAGTCTAACATGGAAACATCCACCGTTTTCGGTGCGCCATCCAAAATGATTTCACTCATCACCTTGCCCGCGCCAGGAGAATGTTGAAAGCCGTGTCCGGAAAACCCGGCACAGATGTAAAAACCGGGAATATCGCAAGACTGTCCAAAAATTGGGTGCGCGTCGGGTGTGACTTCGTACAACCCGGCGAGCTGTCGGACGACACGCGCGTTTTCCAAGAGCGGCAAGCGATAAATGGCGCGTTCCAGCGTTTCCCAATGAAATTCTTCATCAATGGCGTACGATTCGCTTGGTTTTTCGTGATGGTTGGACATGCCAACGAGCAGCCCCGGCGTATCGGGATGAAAATAGAGCGATGTAGAGAATTCGATGACAAACGGATGATCGCGCGAGATTTCGGGAATTTCGTCCGTATTGAAAAATTGGCGACGGAGCGGAACAATAGGAATGTCGAGTCCGACCATCGCCCCGATTTTGCTCGCCCACGGTCCCGCGCAGTTCACCACGACGCGCGTTTCGACTTTGCCCTTACCAGTAATAACGTTGGATACGCGTCCGCCGTGCGTTTCAATTCCCACAACATTCGTTTCCGTCTCGATTTGCACGCCGCGCCGTTTCGCTTCCGTAGCGTAGGTTTGCGTTACGGTATAGGGGTCGGCGGTGCCATCGCGCGTGCAAATGCTTCCGCCGATAATGCCTTCGAGATTGACGAGCGGAATCAGCTGGGCGATGTCCGCGATGTTCAGAAATCGCACCCATTTCACACCCAGCGACTGCTGAAGCGCGATATTTTGTTTAAAGTGTTCGACGTGTTCAGGTTCCGAGAGGAGAAATAAATAACCAATGGGGTGATAGCTGGCGGACACACCAAAGAGTTCTTCAAAGCGCGCAATAATATCGAGAGAATAGAGGGAAAGTTGAATATTGACGGGCGTGGAGAATTGATAACGGACACCGCCCGCGTTGCGCCCTGTGGACCCCATCGCTAGAAATTTTTCTCGTTCGAGCAATACAATTTTGCCTGCTTGGCGCTGGGCGAGATGATACGCAATGCTCGCGCCCATACACCCGCCGCCAATAATTACCACGTCTGCCGTCGTTGGCAACATCCAAAGCTCCGCGATTATTTTGATGAGCAGCTAAAGTTACTTTACAAAATTAACCACGAATCTACGCGAATCTGCGCTAATTTTTCCAAACTAATTCGTGTAGATTCGCGGAGATTCGCAGTTCCTCTTTTTCGTACATTCGACTCGCCTGAATTCAAAGGTAGAAAAGGATTGTACACGCTTTCCCACCAGCGTCAACGCATCGCGCAACATTGCCCTGCATCCATATTCGTCTATAATGAATTTTTGTGTGTCTCAATCAAAAATCACAAATCGAAAATTGAAAATCAGAAATACTCCATGTCTTCCTTTATCGAAAAGAATTTGAGGTACAACTATACCGTCGGTGTTCTGAACGGTGCCATTTTTGGCTTTGTGGACGCGCTCGCCGCGCCGTCACTGACGATGGCGTTGTTCGTTACCCAATTGGGCGGGTCGAGTTTTCTGGTCGGTCTTTTGTCTGCAATTTATAACGGCGGCTGGTTCGTTCCCCAGTTTTTCGTCTCGCATCGCTTGGCACAGTTACCGTTAAAAAAGCCAATCTATCTAACGACGGCGATTATTCGCATCATCTGTTTGTTTCTGGTGGTCGTTTCAACCTATGCGCTCGGCGCGCATTATCCCACGCTGCTGCTCGCCATCTTTTTTATCCTGATGACGATTTATTCCTTTTCGGCGGGCTTTGCGGGGAACGCGTTTATGACCATTGTCGCCAAAGTCATTCCCATGCAGATGCGCGGTTCATTCTTTGGCTGGCGCGAATTTACCGCGACGGCGATGGGGCTGTTCGCTGGGTATCTCGTTGCCGTCGCCTTGAGTCCCCAGCGCGGCTTGGTCTTTCCCGATAACTTTGGCATTCTGTTTGTATTGATTTTTGGCTCGGTCGGGGCAGGCTTACTTTTGTTCGTCCAAGTGCGCGAGCCGCGCGAGGTAATTACGGGACAAGGCATGACCTTTGTGGAGCAGTGGCATACGGCGCGCGGCATTGTGCGGGAAAATCATTTATATCGGCGCTATTTGCTCACGCGTTTTATTTTGGCAGCGGGCGATTTGGCAACGCCGTTCTATGCCATTTATGCAACCAAACAACTCGGCGCGCCCGATTCTATCGTGGGTCTTTACATCGGACTCACAACGTTCTCGGCGCTGTTGTGCAATCCAATTCTGAACTGGTTGAGCGACCATCGCAAGCTCGATTGGATCTTGATGCTTGCGGCGGCGGCAACGCCTATCATGCCACTGCTTGCTCTGCTGCTTGGTCTCGTGCAAGATGGTTCATCACTCGCATACACCTTTGGTCTCGTGTTCATTGTGTACGGCATTGGACGCACAGCGGCGAACATCTCGTTTCCGACGTACTTGCTCAATATCGCGCCGCCCGAACAACGTTCGCTCTACATCGGGTTCACCAACACCACGCTGGGCATCGCTACCTTTATACCCATCATTGGAGGAACGCTGCTTGACTTGTTCGGATTTCCGCCGCTTTTTATTATCACATTCATCATGTCCTCAATTGGATTGTGGCTCGCGTTGGGCTTGCGTCCCAAGCGTGCCAAACGCCTCGCAACCGAAAATCTGTTCTAGTCCAATCCCAATTCTTTGACATGCGTTGGACGTGAGACTATAATCTCGGGACGATTCTTATGAGACAAACAAAAACGCGTACGGTGGCTGAAAACAAGCCGTTGGGTGTGATTGATGTTGTAAGCGCAGGATTGGATTTGGTGCGTCGCCGCCCTTGGACATTGATTGTTCCAATTATGTTGGACGCGCTTATTTGGGTGCTGCCGCGTATCTCTCTGACGCAATTATTCCGCCCCTATGCGAATGAAATGCTGGCAGCCACAGCATTGTCATCCGACCCCCAGGCCGCCGAAGAAGCGCGCAACACAATTCAGCAAACGCTGGAATCGTTCAATTTACTCGGACTCTTGGCGACGGCGTTAAATGCCGTCACACGCGTTCCATCGCTGCTCGGCGTGGATACTTCCGATGTGCACAGCCCAATTAACGCGTTGGCGTATTCCGTTCCTTTACAATCTCCACTGTTACTGTTCTTGCTATTCGTGCCATTTTTTTTACTAGGGCTGTTTGCTATTGCGATTTATTTGGAATGGATCGCGCAAGGCGTTCGCCCACTCGAAGCATCCGCACGCGGCGCATCACTGCTGCGCGCGGGACGCTTGTGGCTGCAATTGATTTTGTTTTCCTTGCTTCTCATTGGATTTGTGTTCGGCGCAGGTCTTGTACTGATTCTGCTAGAGAGCCTATTCAGCAGTCCCGAACTCGCCGCGTTGATTACATTGGCGTTCACAGTTGGATTATTCTGGCTATTCATCTATTTCTTTTTTGTGCCGAGCGCGCTGGCTGTGAGTAACATCGGGATTCTCGAATCGCTGCGGCGCAGCACATTGCTGTTCCGCGCCTTCTTTTGGTCCACGCTCGCACTCGTGGCGTTGTCCGTATTTCTTGATCGTGGCCTAGCGATTATTTGGAATGGTTTGACGGTAAGCATGTTGGGCGTCGCCGTAGCGATTGTGGCAAATGCGTATATTGGCACTTCGCTCATCGCCGCTTCGATGGTGTATTATCAAGACCGTTTTAACTTGTTCGAGCGGTTGCGGGCAAGCGCCAAAGTGATGAAAAAATAGAGAACGTACGCACGCCAATTTGTCCGGCGTGTGGGCGACACCGTTCATTTCAATCCAGGGAGCATCAGCTTGGCATCTAGCCACCATCAACCCGATAACGATTTTCGCACAGACGCGATAGCCGAGATGCCATCCATTGATATCATCAGCGAAGTTACCGAATTATGGCTGTTGGCAACTCTATTCGAGAAATTAGCCGTTTGCGAAAAAGATATGGCGGAGGTTGGTGGCGTAAGCTGAAAGCGGTTGCTCTTATCCAATTGCCAAGCGGTCGGGGCCATCGGCGGAAAGCCATTGGTATGAAGCACATGGTATCGGACGGAAAATTCAAACGGAAACGCTATTTGGACTAAATTTATGCAAAGTGTGAAACCTCAAACGACACGTCGAACAGAATCCATACGCTATGCTCTTTGCATAGACCATTCAGAGTATCCCGCTTCACTCGAAATTCTAAAACTGCATCGAGTATTGCCTGACCGTGAAGCGGAACGTGAAGGAGCTGTGTGCGTAATTGATGAACGTGGCGAAGATTATTTGTATCCTGCGAATTATTTCGTACAAGTCGAGTTACCGCGCCAAACGGTGCGTGTGCTGAACAAATCATTTGCGCGCATTGCGACAGCGCGCTAAGCTAGAAATACTACGGTGCCCTATGCCTAAACAAAAAGCAATCGAATTAGATAATGCTCCAACTGAAAATTACGATGCGTCCAAGATTACCGTGCTGGAAGGACTGGAAGCGGTTCGCCGCCGTCCCGGTATGTACATCGGCTCGACCGACATTCGCGGCTTGCATCAACTTGTGTACGAAGTCGTTGACAATGCCATTGATGAGGCGCTCGCTGGCAAATGCGATACCATCATCATCACCATTGACAGCGATAATGTTGTGACCGTGCAGGACAATGGGCGCGGCATTCCAGTGGACATTCATTCCCAAACCGGCAAATCCGCGCTCGAAGTGGTAATGACCAAGCTGCACGCAGGCGGCAAATTCGGCGGCGGCGGCTACAAAGTCGCGTCGGGCCTGCACGGCGTCGGCGTGAGCGCAGTCAACGCGCTTTCCGAATGGCTCGAAGCCCGTGTGCGCCGCGATGGACAAATCTACGCGCAAAAGTACAAGCGCGGCACGCCGCAAGGCGAAGTCAAAGCGGTCGGCAAATATCCGAAAGACGAACGCACCGGCGCCACGATTTCCTTCCTGCCCGACAAGACCATCTTCAAGACAATTGATTACAAGTTCGACGTGCTCGCGCAGCGTTTCCGCGAAATGGCGTTCCTGACCAAAGGACTGACCATTAAATTCACCGATGAACGCGATGACCGCACCGTAACGTTTTACTTTGAAGGCGGCATCACGTCCTTTGTGCGCTATCTCAATCGCAACCGCAAAGTGCTCCACCCGCCGTTCCATGTCAACTCGCCCGTCGAAGGGAATTACATCGAAGCGGCGATTCAATACACCGACGAATACAATGAATCGGTCTATACCTTTGCCAATAACATCAACACGGTGGATGGGGGAACGCACCTCACTGGATTTCGCACCGCGCTCACCCGCACGCTGAACGATTACGCGCGCAAAGCGAACGTCCTCAAAGAGAGTGACCCGAATCTTACGGGCGATGATACGCGTGAAGGTCTCACTGCCATCGTTTCCGTCAAACTCCAAGAGCCACAGTTCGAGTCGCAGACCAAAGCGAAACTCGGCAACGCGGAAATGAAAACGCAAGTTGAATCCGTCGTCGGCGAAGCGTTTGCGGAATGGCTCGAAGAACACCCGCGCGAAGCCAAAGAAATTATTCAAAAAGGTATCACGGCGGCGCGGGCGCGCGAAGCCGCTCGGCAAGCGCGCGATTTGGTCATTCGCAAGAGCGCGCTCGAATCGTTATCACTCCCCGGCAAACTCGCCGACTGCTCGGAACGCGACCCGAACATCGCGGAATTGTATCTCGTCGAAGGCGACAGCGCGGGTGGGAGCGCGAAACAAGGGCGAGACCGCAAGTTTCAAGCCGTTCTCCCATTGCGCGGCAAAATTATGAACGTGGAAAAATCGCGCCTCGACAAGATGCTGCAAAACGAAGAAATACGCGCCTTGATTACGGCTATCGGCACAGGTGTCGGCAACGCGTTCGACATGAATGGCTTGCGCTATGCGCGCGTGATCCTGATGAGCGATGCCGACGTGGACGGCGCGCACATTCGCACGCTGCTCCTCACCTTTTTCTTCCGCTATATGGAACCGCTCATTACGCATGGGCATCTCTACATCGCCCAGCCGCCGCTCTACAAGGTCAAGCTGGGCAAAGACGAAGAATATGTGTATGACGACCATGCACTGGAAGAGCTGCGGAAAAAGAACAAAAATGGGAAATTTGAAATTCAGCGGTACAAAGGGCTCGGCGAAATGAACCCAGAGCAGTTGTGGGAAACGACCATGAACCCCGAAAATCGCACACTGCTTCAGGTAACGGTGGAAGATGCCGCCGACGCCGACCGCACCTTTGATACGCTCATGGGCAATGAAGTCGCCCCACGTAAGCGGTTCATCCAAACCCACGCCAAGAATGCGCGATTGGATGTGTAGCCAAAACACCTTTCGGGTCTCCAAAGACCCGAAGGGTGTTTCGCTCAAGAATCCCATTGACGAAATGCGGCGCATCGTATAAGCTACGAGCTGCGCCGATTCGCCGCCAATCATAATTGCTCCTCCCGCGTCTGCCTGATGCTGTCAATAGGCGCGTTTCGACGCTCTCCTGCGAAACGCGCCTTTTTGTATTCATGCTTGCGAACTTGGTTCGCAACGATTTCTATGACGGAATTCGGGCGTTTGCATTTCCGAACGTATCTCCGTGTGCGTACTGCGCTGCTGGCGCTTGCGCTCCTCGTCGCGTTGCTCGTCGAATGGCTTGCCCCCGCTCCCCTGCTTGTCCTCGTCGCTCTGGGAATTGCTGCTGATCTAATTCTTTCCCTTCTCGCCCCAAATTTTACAGTACGCTTTACACCACAGCAGATTCTGTCGGGACTCCTGCTGCTCGATACGGGGATCATTGCCTTAGGCATCATCTATAGTGGAGGATTGCGCGGTGGTTTTGCTACGCTCTATGTCGCAATTGTCTTGACCGCGCTTCTCCTCCTCGGACGCCGCGCCGCGTTACAATTTGCGCTCCTGTGCATTGCGGCATTTGCCGCCCAATTTGTTCTGGAGCTGACTGGTTTTGCAACGGAACGCGCTCCTCTACCGGTCGAGTTCTTCGGACAATTTCTATTACTTGCCGGGCTGGTCGCCCTCGCGCTGGTGCTTGCCAGCGCCAATCGAGGAATGCTGGCGCAAATGCGCGAAGAAAAATCGCAGGCGGAACAAGAACGGGCCCAAGCGCAGCACACGCAACAGCGTTGGGCGCTGGTGAACAAGGTCGCGCTCCGCATTCAAGAATCCACAACCCCAGAACAACTCTATGCGTCAATCGGTGGCGAACTGGAACAAATTGGTTTGCATTGCGCCCTGCTCGAATGGGTCGAGCCAAATAATTCCCTGCGCGTCATCTATCTCTCATTGGCTCGCCCAATGGTACAAGAAATCCACGACCAGTTTCCTCTGGGCGAAGGACCATTACAGCTCAACCTTGATGACAAGCCCGAGCTCACCCAAGCCGTTCACGCTCGTGCGCCTCTCCTCTTGAACGCCAATGTTGTGACGCAAGCCCTCTTTCCCGCTTTATCGCACGAAATGATCACCCAGTTCTTGACGCAGTACGAAATCGTGCGCGTGATTTTTGCGCCGATGGTCGGGGAATCCGTCAGAGGGGTCTTGGGCGTATTCGGCAAAACGCTGGATGAAAACGACCTCGCCCCCTTTGGCGCGCTCGCTCAACAAGTGGCATCCGCTTTGGAAAAAGCCCGCCTGCTGGCGTTGGAACAAAAACGCGCCGCGCAGATGGCGCTGGTCGGCGAAATCGCGGCACGTGCCGCCGCGTTTTACGACCCCGACGAAATTTTGCGCGCAATGGTGCAGCTCGTCCAAGAACGCTTTGGCTATCATCATGTGTGCGTCTCGCTCTATGACGCGGCGCGTCAAGAGCTGGAAATGCGCGCGGTCGCCGGTGTGAACGCGCCCTTTTACAAAATCGGCGAACGCTGGAAGGCGCACGGCGGCTTGATTGCCCTCGCCGCGCAAACTCGGCAAACGATTATTAGTGGGGACATTCATCAAGACCCCCGTTGGATTCCCGACGCGGATAGTGAAAAGGCGGGCGCGAATTCGGAATTGTGTGTGCCGCTCGTCAGTGGCATAACGGTCTTGGGCGTGTTGGATGTAGAAAGCACCGCGTTTCATGCCTTTGACGCCAATGACACGGCGGCGATGGAAACGCTGGCGAATCAAATGGCAGCCGCCTTGGAAAAAGCGCGCTCGCTGCAAACGGAACAGCGCCGCGCCGCGCAGCTCGCACTCGTCAATCGCATCGCCTCACGCACCGCGCGCCTCATTTCGCCAAGCCAGTTATTGCGCGAGGCGGTAGAAATGATTCACGCGCAATTTGGCTACTTTAACGTCTCTGTCTTTATGCATAACGAGGAATCAGCGGGGGTTCGACTTGTCGCCAATGCGGGCGCGTTGGACGGTCTCGCAACGCCGCAGGAAACAGTTCTCACGGAGGGAATTATCGCGTACGTCGGCACCAGCGGTAATACATATCTTTGCACTGATACTCGTAACGACCCTCGCTACCTTTCCCCGTTCCCCACACGCGACCAAGACCCCGTGGAATGGGAAATCGCAATTCCCTTGCGCCGCGGCGAGAGTGTGATTGGCGTTCTGGATATTCAAAGTCCGCATGAGACCCCACTCTCACCCAATGATATTCCCGCCTTGGAGGCGCTCGCCGACCAATTGGCTGCCGCGTTGGAAAATGCGCGTCTGTTTGAATCGGAAGCGCAGCGCGTGGCAGAGCTCGATGCTGTGCGCGTGCTCGCCCTCAAAATCACTGCCGAACGTGATTTGGATAGCTTGCTGCACTCGATCGTTTCGAGCGCCGCCCAACTGGTCAATGCCGAAGGCGCGGCATTGTACATCATGGATGAGACACGCGGCGATTTGGTAGTGCGGATTTCAAGAAATCTGGCGCGGGATTACGTTGACTATCGTTTGCGGATTGGCGAAGGAATGGCGGGACGGGTCGCGGAAACGGGCGAGCCAATGATTATCCCCAATTACTCGACGTGGGAAGGGCGCTCCGCGCAATATGAGGGCGAACCACTGGGTCAAATGTTGGGGGTTCCGCTCAAATGGCAAGAGCGGGTGCTTGGCGTCATCAATCTTCACCGCCCAATCGGGCAGGCACTCTTCAATGAAGAAGAGCTGCACCTGGCGAATCTTTTTGCCGCGCAAGCCGCGATTGCGCTGGAAAATGCGCGCCTACTCAATGCGGTTGAAACGCGACTGCACGCGCAGCATACATTGAGCGAAATTTCAGGCGCGCTATTGAAAACCACCGACCCGCAAGAAATTATTGACCAAGCTGCGGCTGCTGCCTTGCGCGCATTGGAAAGCGAAACTGCTATCGTCTTTTTGCCCGATGAGGATGGTCATCTTGTCGCACACGCCCATGCGGGTATCGTTCCCGAAGCAATGCTGCGTGTCCGCATTCCCGCCGACGCCAGTTCTATTCCCGGCCAAGCCTACTCGCTGCGTCGTCCTGCATTGTGGAGCGATAATGACCCCAGCTCGCTGGCGCATGTCTATCCCCTCGCGCATCGCGTGGGCTTTCGCGCGGGCATTTCTGTCCCCATGCTCGTCGGCGAACGGATCGCCGGCGTCGTCACGGTCAATACGCACTATGACCGTATTTATAACGCGACCGATGTGCAAACGCTGTCGCTTTTGGCGAATCAGACGGCGAGTGCCCTCGAACGCGCCCGTTATTTTGAAGAGCTCCAGCGGCGTGTGCGCGAATTGAATCTTTTGTTTGAAAGCTACAGCGCGACGGCTTCGACCCTTGACCCGGATCAAGTCATCGCGCGTTTACTGGAACAATTAGTGCGCTCGCTCAATCTTACCAGCGCGTTTTTTGTGCACGTGGACGTGGAGCAAGGTGATGTCGTGCAAACACACGAATACTATTCGGAGGCGGCACATCTTGTCGAGCGTACTGTCCACTCGCGCGTCATCAAGATTGCGAATCTCCCTGAAATTCAAAACGTCATTGCCCAAAACGTTCAGCTGGTGAACGCCTCCGACGCGCATTTGTCCGCCGAAATGCGCGCGTATATGCAAGAGAATCAGGTGCATACAATTCTCCGCGTGCCCGTCGTAGCCGCAGAAGAAATGCTGGGGTATTTGAGTTTGTGGGAGACCCGCGCGCCGCGCGCGTGGAGCGTGGAAGAAATTCGTTTTGCGCAAACGATGGCATCGCAAGCGGCGGCCGCGCTGCAAAATGCCCAGCTGTATCAAGCGGCCCAGACGCGCACGCGCGAACTTCAGGCGCTGTATGAAGCCAGCCGCCTCTTGAACGCCAGCCTTGATGTGCGAACGATATGCGAAAACAGCGTGGACTCGCTGCGCGATATTTTGGGCTACCATCATGTCGGCATTTACTTTATAGAGAATGATGTGCTCCGTTTGCAGGTTGAGCGCGGCTACACTATGGTTTTGGACAACATTCCCCGTGATCGAGGGGTCATGGCACGCGCCATGAATATACGTCAAATCATTTTCTTGCCCGATGTTTCGCAAGAACCCGCATTTCTGGCGGCATTGCCCGAGGTCCAATCGGAAATCGCCGCGCCGCTCGTCTTGGGTGACCGCGTGTATGGCGTTTTAAACGTCGAAACGATTCGCAATGAAACGCGCGAACCGCGCAAAGAGCGACTCACCTCCTCCGATGTACAGTTGGTTAGTACCTTTGCCAATCAACTCGTGGTCGCCATCGAAAACGCGCGGCTCTTTCAAGAGACCCAACAGCGCCTTGCCGAAGTCCGCACGCTGCACGCGGCGAGCGAGGCAGTCAACGCCAATTTGAAAATCGAAGCCGTACTGGAACGCGTTGCCCACGAATTTCTTGCTGCGTTGGACGTAAGTAGCTGCACCATCAACGCGTGGGACCATGATACCAATGAAATTGTCATCCTGTTCGATTACGACCCAGAACCCGATGCCAAAGTCCAAGTCGGCGAGCGTTTTCCACTCAATGCGGTGCCGGATATGCGGGAGCTGTTGTTTGAAGGAAAAACGCGCGCCCTGCGCCAAGATGAGCTCACCCCCGACACGGCAGGTTATCAATACTTGGAAAAATATTTATGGAAATCGGTCTTGGTGGTTACGCTCAAAGGCAAAGGTCGCGTGACCGGGTTTATTGAACTGGGCGACCGCCAGCGCCTACGCACATTTAATGCGGATGAAATCCGTCTCGCCGAAAGTTTGGCGAGCCAGGCAGCCGTCTCACTCGAAAACGCGCGTTTATATCGAGATGCGGAACAACGCCTCCAAGAAACGGAAACGTTGTACGGTTTCGCGCGCGAGCTCGGTGGAATGTTGAACATTCAAGAGTTGGGCAAACGTGCGTTGGACGCGGCCGCGCGGTTAACCGATTTTGACTTTGGCGAGGTCGGCTTGATTCGTGAAGTGGATGGCGCAATTGTGCCCCTCGTCGTAGCGGGTGATACCGATTTGCTGCCTCCCCTTTTTGCCGTACCGCGCAGCGTGGGAATTGTGGGCTGGGTGGCAGACCGAGGCATTCCCGTGCGCGTGGGCGATGTCCGATCTGACTCGCGTTATGAATCGCTTTCGTCCCAAATTCAATCAGAAATTTGTTTGCCACTGCGGGTCGGTGAACGCGTCATTGGCGTATTGAATCTGGAATCCAAATCGCCCGATGCGTTTAATGAACACGTCGAACAACTGCTCACGGTCTTTGCGAATCAGCTGGCTATCGCCATTGAAAACGCGCGGCTCTACGAGCAAACCAAACGCGATGCCGAAGTCAAAGCCGCGCTCTTGCGAGAGCTCTCTCATCGCGTCAAGAACAACCTCGCCGCCATTACCTCACTCTTGTACATGGCTTTGGATGAGCCGCCGGATACCCGCGAAAAAATTCTAAACGAAACGCTCGGGCGCGTACAGAGCATGGCAATTGCCCATGCTCTGCTGGCACGTTCTTCCGAAGCGCGCGTAAGCCTTTTAGAATTGGGCCGACAGGTATTGAACGATACGATACATAATTTAGCGCATCCCGGCATCGCAATTGAAATTCTTGTCGAAGGCGACCGCGTGCAGGTCGCCGCGCGCCAAACGACGACCCTCGCCTTGGTCTTGAACGAGTTGGTGACGAACGCGCTGCGGCATGGATTTAATGGAGGTAAGTCGGACGCCTTGATGTTGCGCTTTGCGGTTGCGCAATTAGACCAGGAAGTGCAATTTCAATTGCAGGACAACGGCAAAGGCTTGCCCGACGATTTTGATATTCAGACCAGCGCGGGGTTGGGTTTGAACCTGGTCCGTACGTTGGTGGAAAAAGATTTGCATGGACGATTTGGCTTGGAACGGCGCGCCCAATGGACGTGTGCTGACATTCGCTTTCGGCTGGAGGAGGGTATCGTATGAATTACACCACCCGCAACAAGGAAGGGCTGTATAAACGATCCGACCCGCCACTTGGCAAACGTTCGTGGCGAATTATCATTGCCGACGATGAGGCGCTCCCTGCCGAGCTACTGCGCCGCATGTTGATGCGTTTGGGACATACGGTCATTGCCAGCGCACAGAATGGCGTCGAGGCGCTCGAGCTAACACGCGAACATCAACCCGACCTTGTAATTATGGATTTGCGAATGCCGGTGATGGATGGATGGACGGCGATGGCGGAGCTCACGCGTGAACTACTCACGCCTGTCGTTGTAGTGAGCGCGTTAGATGACCACGAATCTTTAATGCAAGCCGTAGCTGCCGGTGCAAGCGCCTTTTTGACCAAACCCGTACGCGAACGTGAACTGGAACGCGCGTTGGAACTCGCTATGGCGCGTTGTGCCGACCTGCAAGAAATTCGCCAATTGCACGAAACACATCAGCAACTCGTGAAGGCTGCGGAGCGCGCTACCGTTGCCAGCTTTGCGCAAGGACTGACCCATGAAATCAACAACGCGCTCACGCCCATCATCGCAAATGCGCAAATGATCGCGCTGGCCGGACAGGACCCTGAATCGCAGGCGCGTGCACAGCAAATCATGGAACACGCACGACGGATTGCAGGTTGGACTGCTTCGTTTTGCCAAGTTGCAACAGCCCAAAGCGAAGAGAACCTCGCGTTTTCGTTTAACGGTATTGTGCGTGATACATTTGAACTCTATGCGGACCAATTTCACCGCTCAAGTATTCAGGTGAGCTATGTCTTGGATGAGTTATTGCCCGTAATGCACGGCTATCCCAGCCAGATTCAAAAAGTCTGGCTGAATTTGATTCAAAATGCTGTCGAAGCCATGCGCAGCGGTGGCACACTGCAAGCGACAAGTCACTATTTGCCCGATAAAGGCGCGGTTCTCGCCACCCTGACTGATTCGGGGGTAGGCATTTCACGGGAACATCTGCCGCACGTCTTTGCGCCCGGATATACCACCAAAACGATGGATGCTCAAGGCAACGGATTCGGCTGGGGTCTTTTTACAGTTCAAGAAATCATCCATGCTCATGGTGGAGCGATTGAAATTACCAGTCCGGCGAATGAGCAGGGACAAGGCACGACGATCCGTTTTGTGCTACCCTTAAAAGGGGTTGCAGAAACGTAACATTCTGGATTTCAGAGAGACTATATGTATGTAAAAGTTGGCATCATCTTCTATTTCTGAATTCAATTTTGACGGAGGAATTTTGTGGCAACGTGGGACCCATTGGGCAAAGTACAACGCTTACGCAAATCAAATCCGACGCGTCCGTTCGATCCAAAAGGGGGCAGACTTCCGCCGGGACAATATTTGACTGAAAAATTCCCGGTGTTGCATTACGGCAGCGTGCCGCGCTTCGATGCCAAGACGTGGGATTTCAAAATTTGGGGCTTGGTCGAAAACCCCATTCGCTTAACATGGGATGAATTTGTGCGGCTGCCGACCATGACGGTGGTGACAGATATTCACTGCGTCACGCGCTGGAGTAAATTCGATACAAAATGGGAAGGCGTGCCGTGGAGTTGGGTTATGGAAATGGCAAAACCGAAACCCGAAGCGAAATACATTATGCTTCACAGCGAACATGGCTTTACGGCAAACGTGCCACTCGAAGACGCCATGAGCGATGAAGCGACAATGCTCGCGTACAAATACAATGACCTGCCGCTGGAACCGGATCACGGCTATCCGTTGCGCTTTTTGTTACCGCACCTTTATTTTTGGAAAAGTGCGAAATGGCTACGCGGGATCGAATTCATGGCAACCGACCGCGCGGGCTTTTGGGAAAGCTATGGCTATCACATGCATGGAGACCCATTTTTGGAACAGAGATTTTCGTAGAAAACAAACTATTTTTCGCGCGTTTTTTCTCGAACCGCGAATAGAAGAAGCGTCCTTTCGACTAGACAGCATTCCCACGAGTGCTGTCTTTTGATTTCAGAATCATAGCTGCGTAAGTGAAAGCAAATCAGGCGCGGCGACTGACATATAGTCAATTTCGATATTATTCTTCTTCTCAAATTTTTTCTGTTGCCGACCTTGGCGAGGAGTGAACATGGCCAAAATGCATCCCAGACAGCTCAATCCCGAGACAGTCAGTGAAGCGGAGCCTGACCTCTACGCCCTATTTGCGAAACACCTGAACAATACCCACACTGTCTTTCACAGCGCGCGCTGGCAGGGGATTGACAGGTTGGGACGACCTCCTGATGGCGAAACGGCTTGAAAAAGCGCCGACTCCCACCCGTCGGGTGCGCGCATTGTTAGGCGGCCCAGCTTGGTCGCCACGAGGCCGTTCTGCTACCTTCTCGGCTCATACCGCAGCGCTACCGCCCCCGAGCCAAACTCGAGCCGGCTCACGAGCTTCAAGTCGACATACTTCGATAGCCCCGCGAACAACGTGGGACCGTGGCCCACTAGCCTTGGGTGTACCACGAACTCGTACTCATCAATCAATCCCAACTCCGTCAACGCCAGCGGGAGCGTCACACCCCCGGTGAACAGTCCCTTCCCCGGCTCGTGCTTGAGTTGCTCAACGGCTTGCCCTAGGTCCCCGCGCACGAGTTCCGCGTTCCAATCGACTCGGTCCAGGGTGCTCGACACGACGTACTTCTTTGCTGCGTCGATCGTTCGGGCGAAAGGCTTCGTCCAGTCAGGCATCGCTTCCGACGCCGGCGGTCGCCACGCTGCCTCCATCATTTCGTAAGTCACCCGGCCAAAGAGGAGGGCATCGGCCTGCGCGATGTTCTCCATCGCGTGACGATGCAAGTCTTCGTCCGGGATAATTACACGATGATCGCAGCACCCGTCTAGTGTGACGTTGATGGAATATCGAAGGGGTCGCATTACGTAAGACCTCCTATAGTGATAGGGCTGCCTAACGGCGAGCGTTAGTGGCAGGTGGGTGGGCCGAGACTCGCTATCGAAACAGGAAAAAACTCGAAGCCAGTTTCATTCACTTGAGAAAAGTTGGGTAAAGTTTAGGCAGAAATGCCTATTTTTCAGTTTGCCATAATATTCGGTGTATATGCCCGTCTTGGGACTTTATATACTCATAAGACTGTTGCACGATTTGCTCAAGGATTGGCAGCTCTATATCACTAAGCCGCTTGATATAGAGACAATACCCAGTAGTAGTATGTTTACCTAACTTAGCCAGCAATCCAGAGTAGCGTGCCGTGCCGTCCATTAGGTAAATGGTGATTTTCCCTTTTCTTGGATAAAAACCAATAATATGACCGTCGCCTTCGCGCCCGCTGTCGTATTTGTAATGGTAGGTATCAAACCCGATCGTGCCTATATTCCACATCCTTGGCTTATGCCCACTGATTCGCTGCATCATTTCAATCAGTACGTGGGAATCTTTTACGGATTGCTCATCAAGTGAAGCAATATAGTCTTTGACCGAAGTGTTGTTTTGAGTGGTCTTGCTTTTATCTGTCATAGGTCAGTCATACCTCCACTGTCATAAGTGATGAAACGATTATTTTTCTTGTGGGAATTTTCCTTCTTCCGCCCGCCTCGCCTTGAACCGGAGCAGAAAGGACGATTTCAAGTTTTCGTTGGCGGCAAATTCTGCTATCAATTTTATTTTGTCATGAAGATGGAAAATTGAATAACCACCCCGCAAGCGAAGTGGTTATTCAATGGAACTTCCGCGCCGCGATGCCACCCCTGCCCTGGCTAAAAAAGCATTAAGCCTCATGGCGAGGTCGCCACGGCTCGGGGTCGAGCGCGCGCACCCGCAGCTGGCCCTCGGTGTGCGGCTCGTCGAGCTCGCCGAACCAAACCGCCACGTCGCCGCCGACGATGACCGGACGCCCGCCAGTCTCGACGACGACCATCTGCATGCCGTCTGTGTGGCCCGGTGCCGGGACGAGCCGGAGCCCGGGAAGCAGCTCGAGTTCACCGTCGACCGGCACGTACTGCACGCCGGGCGCTTCGACCCACTCGCGAATCGTGTAGTCGTCCTTGCTGCGCGCGTCGTCGAGCTCCCGACGCTGGACGTAGATCGGCCTACCGGCGAAGAGGTGATTGCCGCCACAGTGGTCAAAGTGCAGGTGTGTGTTGACGACGATGTCAATGCCGGCGAGGTCGAAGCCCTGCTGGCTCAGTGGATTGAGGCGGGGATCCATATCGGCCACCGCCGGGTGCAGCTCCGTCATGCCGGTGTCGACCAGCACACGCCCATCGGGATGGTCGATGACATGCACATAGACTGGCATCCGCTCGCCCTCGGCGAGCAGGTCGGCAACTTGGACTGGCGTGATGGTGATTTTCTTTTTCATGGTTCTTATTTTAAGTGCAATCACAAAAGTTATGTTGGATGAGAACCAATAACCGAAAGGATTTGCTGCGGATACAAATTGTAACGGTCAAAGAAATTGCGGGCGGCGGTCAAGAGCGCCTCGATGCCCTCGAACAATTCACAGTGGGTCACTTCCCTTCGAAAGTGCCGCCACAGCATCTCAATCGGATTGAGCCAAGGACTATACGTCGGTAAGTACAGCAAGATCAGTTGTCCTGCCGCACCGCGCACCACCGCTTCGACTTCATCATCCTGATGGGTGTCAGCATTGTCCCATACGACATAGATCGTTTCGGTGGGATGCTTTGTCAAAAGTGCTTGTAACAGTTCGGCAATTTCGCGCCGCCGTTTGTGACGGCGAAACAGCACGACCGTTTCACCGGTGTGATAATTGACTGCGCCAATGCCATAGCGTTTCGTCGGTTGCCCCAGAGTGGGAATCACGACTTGTTGCCCAATTGGACTCCACAGCGCCTGCAACGTGGGCAACCAACTAACATTGAATTCGTCGGCGTAATAGAACACTTGGGTTGGTTTCAAGTTCGCGCGGATCGTTTCAATCGTCTTTTTTTAACGGCGTATTCGGGATCGGGACTGCTGATTTTGTGTTGCGGACGACTCAGCCCAATCCCACCTTGTTTTAACGTGCGGCGTACGGTTTCGATGGATACCCGAATCCCAGTTTGCTCTGCCAGATAATTGCCCAAGCGTTGCAGCGTCCACAGCGAGTAGGGCTGGTTCAGACTGCGTGGGCGACGGCGCACGATTTCCAGCAGGCGCTGACGATACGCTGGCGTGACGGCGGCGGGTCGTCCTGGTTGGGGCGCATCGTAGAGACCATTGATGCCTTCGGCGTGGTAGCGTTTGAGCCCGCGCAGCACCGTGACTTCGCTCTCGCGCACGAGGGACGCAATCTCTAGCACTTTCAAGTGCTGTTCGGCTGACAGAAACACCATTTGGGCTCGGATTCGCAAGCGCAGCACCTTGCTGGTGCGATACAGTTTCTCTAGGGCATTGCGTTCGCTTTCAGTCAGTAGGGGCAAGCGAAAAGGCTGCATGCCTCTAGCTTACCACCATCCGTCAATACTTTTGTGATTCCACTTAGGTACCGTACTTGGGTATCTGGGTAGATGAGGGGATGTACAATTCCGCGCCGGTGGTTGCGTTGGAACCTGCGAACGGCTTTTACGACAGTCTCGCTCGGGCGTATATGAATGGGCGAACAGCACAACTTGAGCCGGGCGCAGTGCAGCGGTGGATCCTCGATGCGAGCATTACCCAAGTGGATCTTTAACCTGCTGGGTTCGAGAGCTGGTCAGGCACTCGCGCGAACGACTCGTGACCGCACGCGAAGAAGAGCGCCGCCGCATCCGCCGCGAGTTACATGATGGTTTGGGCCCAGCGCTCGCCAGCATCCTGTCAGATTCGCGAGAGGGAATGCGCCAGACGACAAGTCGGCGGAGTCTGTTCTCGTCTGCCCGTGATTCCACACGCTCCAAACTTTGGAAGATGAACGCGCAGGTCATCAGACTGATTCGTTCACTCTTTCAACCCCGATAGGGTCTCCAAGCCGCGCAAGTACGGTCGCTCCAGAATCAAAAAGAAAACGAGCGGCGGCAGCACGGCGATGGTCGCTGCCGCCATCCAAAGGTGATAATCCACCAAGAAGGTGGATCCTAACCCCATCAGCGAAAGCCCCAAGGGCAGCGTAAAGTGTTCCTGCGAAGAGAGGACAACCAACGGCCAGAGGAACTGGCTCCACGAGAAGAGAAATGTCAAGATCCCCAGGGTCGCGATCGCGGGACCGAGCAATGGGAAAACAATTTGTATGAAAATCTGTAACTCATTCGCCCCATCGATCCGTGCGGCATCAATCAACTCCGAAGGAAGGCTCAAAATAAACTGGCGCGCCAGAAAAATACTCTGCCCCGTCAGTGCAAAGGGGATGATTAACGCCCACAAATTGTCCAATAAACCCAACGCGCGCATGATCAAGTAGAGTGGAATAATGACCGAAGAAAAGGGCAAGAGCGTCGTGCTCAGCATCCCCCACAACATGCCATCTCGCCCTCGAAAGCGAAACTTGGCAAAGCCATAGCCCACGAACGTGGAAAGACCAATGGCGAGCAGACTCGTAACGAAAGCGACCAGAATGCTATTAAGCATAAAACTCGAGATGCTGTACCCGGAAAAACGTGGTTCAAAGAGAGCCTGCGCATAATTGCCGGGCTGCCAGACCGGCGGAATCCACTGAATGGGAATCGTCAGAACATCCTCGGGACGCTTGAACGAAGCCGAGACCATCCACAGGAATGGCACAATATTGAAAATCGAGTAGGCAATCAACGCAAAGTACTTGATGATCCGAAGCATAGAGGCTCATTCGTAGTAGCTGTATTGGAGCCGACGGGCGGCCGCCAGCGCAAATCCTAACGTGAGCAGAAGGAATAACACGCCCGCCGCGCTGGCATAGCCGCCGTTGCGGAATTGAAAAAAGTTCTCGTACAAGAAGATCGGAAGCACGCGCGTTGCATCCGCCGGACCACCACCGGTCAGCATAAACACTGGCTCAAAGAGACCAATCGTGCTGACGAAGGAAGTCACCAGAACGAAAACTGTAATGGGACGAATCAGGGGCAGGGTGATATTCCGAAACACCTGCCAAGCATTCGCTCCATCCACAATGGCGGCTTCGGCATATTGTTGGGGCACGCTCTTCAGACCCGCCAAAAAGATGATCGCGTATAGCCCAGTGGTTTTCCAAATAATAAAAAGGACGATGGCAAACGGCGCGAGGGATTTCGTGGCGGTCCAACCGAGTCCGACCAAATCGCGCAGCCCCAGGAAGGAAAAGATTCCTGCGAGCACCCCGTGATAGGGCAGAAAGATCAACTGCCAGACCAAGCCGGTAGCGACCCAGTCGGTGATGACGGGCAAGATGATAAGCGTTTTGAACAGACGGCTCCCGCGGAGCTTGTCGTCATTGAGCAGGACCGCCAGCCCGAGGGAAAGCATCAGCGTGCAAGCAACAGCAACAATCGTGATCAGCGCGGACGCCTGTAGCGCTTGGCGAAATTGGGGATCGGCGAGGAGGTTGGTGTAATTTTCGAGTCCGATGAATTTTTCGGGACGCCCGACCTTCCAGTTGGTCAAACTGTAGTAGACTGCCAGGATCACGGGCACGATCCACAACACGAGAAAAAACAGGATGGACGGTGAGATAAAGAACAACCCATACTTTACCTCGCGTCGCATCCCGCGTCCTTTCTCTCCGGTTGCTGTGCGGCGCACTTTCGTGTGCCGCACAGCGCGTCAATCGAGCCTCATTGCTGGAGTCGTTCCAGTTCAGATTGGAAGAGCTTCGCAGAGTCTTCCGGCGACATGTTATCGTACACCACACGGTCAATTGCACGAACCAGCGCCGCCCCCGGCTCGTCGTAGGCATGCTGGACATATTGAATGTCGTAGTTGTTGTACGCGTCAATCCACTGCTTGAGCCAGGGATCGCTCGCGAGCTTGTCCTTGTACGCCTGCGAAGCGAGGAACGCTTTGCTCGGATGCAGGTAGCCTAGGTTGCTAAACCACCAGGCCGCTTGTTCTGTCTCGCCTTTTTTGCCCAGCATAAAGGCGATGAATTCTTGCGCCAATTTCTGCTGCTCCGGCGATTTGTTCGCGTTCACCGACCAGCCCCACGACCACTGAATATTCTTGTACGTGGACTTGTCGTCGGGATTCACCACCGGATGCGGCGCTACGCCAAAGCGCACATTGGGATTGTTCTGCTTGATCGCCGGTACAAACCACGTTCCAGCCAGGACCATCGCCACGCGTCCCTTGGGAAAATCGGCGAACCAGTTGTTCAGGAAGGTCGGATCATAAATCTTGGAGGTATGAGTAAAGTCGTAGATCGTCTGGAGTGCCTTCTTCACCGGTTCGGTATTTGCGGCGGGCTTGCCGTCCACATAAATATCATTCTGTCCGTATTGCCGCATCAGTTCGTAAAAGTTTTGGGCGTACCACTGCGGCGAACGGAAACTCGCAAAGAAGCCGAACTGCCAGCCGATTTGGGTCGGCGCACCCGAGGCATCCGTCTTGCGCAGCTTGGTCCCGATTTCTTCGATCTGTTTCCAGGAAACCGGCTTGTCAGCGGGCAGCGGTGCCACGCCCGCCTGTTCGAACAGGTCGAGATTATAGAACAACGCCAGCGTATTCGACTCACTGAACAGACCATAGACCTTGCCATCGCGCACAAAGATATCCATGGTCCCTGGCACATAGGCGTCAATCATCTCTTGATCCGAAGCGTAGCCAAAGATGGTGGGATCAAATGGCGTCAGGAACTTGTTGTCGAGGAAGGTCTTGTAATTCCAATCGCCCATGTCCCACAGGTCGGGACCTTCGCCGCTGGACAGTGCTGCGAGCAATTTGGCATCAAAGGAAACAACGCCAGCGAAGGGGATGGTGGTCATCTTGACCTTGACGCCCGGATGTTTGGCTTCGAATTCAGGAATCCACTTTTTCGTCATGGCGTCTTGCAGCGGGGGGAATTCGTGCGTCCAGACTTCCAGGGTTTGGGCCGCTGGCGTCGCTTGAGCGGCTGTCGGTGCGGCAGGGACTTGGGGAGCGGCAACGGGTGTGATCGGGACACAACTGGCGATCACCGTCACAACGACAAGAAGCAGAATGCAGTAGATGACCTTGCGCATGTTTCTCCTCCTAATGCTATAGCGGACGATTCCAGTATTCGCGAGCTCACGACATGAGAGACCTCCTTCTGATTAAGACAAGTTGGATTTCAAGTCGGGCGGAGTTGATGATGATTATAGTAGAGTTTATTGGGCTCAACAAGAGCTGAGTTTTATGGGATAGTCTACGCTTGTAAAAAGGAAATCAACTGGTGTTCGGGAACTGGGCCGACTTGTAAAATTGTTGGTATTTGTACTTGGCGCGTACGATTCTCAGCCCAGAATCAACATTTTGAAGGCTAAGTTTGCCATTCGCTTGCAGGCGCTCAAGCGTGTGCAACTCACGACCCTATAACGAATGTATCTACAAAGTATTATTTTCGAGTGATACATTTCAGAGGACTAAAAGTAGAGCCAATCGCGATTGTGGGAGAATGGTTTTTGCATTCTGACAGCAGAGAGATTGTCTGACCTTTCCCCCATTTAGTGGACGGGGAGTTAAGAGACAACTCGGACTTGCTCAAACTCATGCGGGCTGCGACTTCGTCGTGAGCTCAGTCGAACGATAGCCCAATGCTGAATGTCGCCGTTGTCGGTTGTACCAGACTTCAATGTATTCAAACACGGATTGCCGTGCGGTGGTGCGACTTGCAAAGCGCGCATCGGCGCATTCGCTCTTTAACGTCCCGAAAAAACTTTCGTGCACCGCATTATCATAACAGTTGCCGCGCCGACTCATGCTGCACCCGACGCCCTATGCCTTCAGCAAAGTTTGGTATTCGGCACTGGCATATTGCCGCCCGCGATCTGAAGGATGCAGCAGCCCGGCGGCGGGCTGACGCTGCGTCAACGCCATCTGCATGGCGTCACGCACCAAACTGGTTTCCCTGTGGTCTGCCATGGCCCAGCCGACGATGCGCCGCGAATAGAGATCCAGCACCGTTGCCAAGTAGAGCCAACCCTCGGCGGTATCGAGATAGGTGATGTCCGCCGTCCAGACTTGGTTCGTTGCACTGGCACAGAACTCTTGGTTGAGCCGATTCGGTGCGACTGGTAAACTCGGCGACACATCGGTCGTGCGATGAAAGCGCCGCATGCCGCGTGCGCGGATGCCGTGCTGGCGCATCAAGCGTTCAATGCGTTTATGGTTGCACCCATAGCCCTGCGCCCGCAACTCGGCGTGAATGCACAGACTGCCATCGGTCTGGCGGCTCCGTTCATGCACCCGGCGAATTTCGGTGAGCAAGGTGGTATCCTGCGTTTGGCGCTGACTCGGCAGCCGACACCGCCATGCATAATACCCGCTGGCTAAGACCTGTAACACCCGGCATGAGTGATGCACCGGAAATTCATTCTGATGTGCCGGAATGAACTCGAACTTCACGGTGCTTTTTGCTCCGAGAAGATCGCAATAGCTTTTTTTAAAATATCGCGTTCCTGCCACAGCACCGCATTTTCGCGTTGCAAGCGGCGGAGTAATGCTCCTATTTATATTGTGTGATGAGTTCCTGCGAGTTATTTTGTCGCTATAGCGCACGCGCATTTCTGGGAACCGAACCACACTATCCGTATTGCGCGTACGATTTTGAAAAATGGAGCTGCCTCTATCCGCCTGCCGAAAATCGGCTCAAGGTGCGACTTGAGGCGGGAGAGAAGAACTTGGAAACGCATTAGGAAATATAAGTTGCTTCCAGCTGTTGTGCTGATAGTACAGAGCGCATGTCAAACCTCTTTTTGACATGCGCTCTGTGATTCCAAATGTATTTTCAGCAGCGCGTTAGGCCTTGGCTTGCACTTTAATTTGTTTGGTGCGTGCCTGCTCCGCTTTGGGCAATCGGAGCGTCAGCATCCCTTGATCAAAGGTTGCTTGCGCTTGTTGCTCATCAACAGGAAACGGCAATTGTATTGTGCGCATATAGCGTGCCATGCGATGCTCCCGCATATACCAGTTCCGCCGTCCGCTTTGCATAGCAGTCTGTCCCGGCGTCCCTATTGACTGCATCTGCTGTTTGCCTGTGCCTTGGGTAGACTGTTGCTGCGATTGCATGGACTGTTGCTGTCCCTGCGCGGATTGCTGCTGCCCTTGCGTTGAGGTGGATTGTTGTCCCATCCTGGATTGACCCATTGGGGGCTGGCTTTCTTGTTCACTCCGGGTCTCGCCAGAGATGGTCAGCATATCGCCTTCGACGCGAATATCAATGTCTTCAGGTTTGACGCCGGGCATGGCCGTTTTAACGACAAGGGTATTGTCCTCTTCGTACATATCCACCGGCATCATGCTGCCCTCGCCCTGACCTGTCCAACCCCATGGGCGAACAACGCTTTCCTGAAAGAGCCGATCCATCGCATCGCGCAAGGTGAGCATATCGCTCATCGGATTCCAACGACTCATCGCCATAGGCTCTCGACCTCCTCGGCTGGACAGGACACCGCTGCTGTGTCGCGTCCAGCGCAATCATCTTTTTCTTCTGAAATGTATAACGACTTTGCCCGCATTCAGTGACTTGCGAGAATTGGATTCCTCATGCTCGCGTATGTGACTGTTTTCGACGCGGCGGTTTGCCATACAACGCCCGCAGCTCGTCCTTGGCCTTTTCCAGACGCGCGCGACGGGTCTTGGATAGCGTCTTGCCCGCACGGTTGATATAAAAGGTCAGCATAGACATGGCCGAGCGATAGGGGTCGCTTTTGCGGCGGTGACTATGTTCGGCGGAACGTTTCAGGGAACGTGCAATGCGGTGCGGGTCCTCCTGTGCAAAGACGCCCTTCTCCAGGTCCAGCGCGTTGCTGGTTTCGGTTACGCGCTGTGACCAGCGTTTGCGTTGATTTGGGCGTTTCGATTTATTTGGCATTCGATGCCTTTCCTCTGATCTGGATTCCTCTTGTCTATTGTGCATAACGAGCGCGGCTTGAATTTAGAACGCTTGCCCTGCAAGACCCAAACGAGTTTTTGCGACACACGACGTTGCTAACTCTTCGGGTCTTGCAGAGCAATCCTCGCGCGCGCTCCCCTTTTTTCGCCGTTATAGAACCTAGAAAATAGGTTGCGGAGTAGGCAGTCCATCACATACTATCCGTCCGAACGTTAGACGAGCAGAGGGAATTTCATTTCGGGCAAAGTGTACTCTTTGACTGCTGCTCTTGCCGGCCCAAGAGGGCAGATTATTAAATAAGGAGTAACTGTTGTGGCACAAAGAGAACCCGGCAGCGTGATTCAAGATCAAGGCCTGGTTACACGGGGCACGAGTCAAGAAGTTTGCGCCAAATGCGGAACGCGGTTGGTCTATATGGATTCTGTGGTCGAGGACGATGGGACGTTGTATTGCTGCGGCAACTGTTTCGCCCACGCCACCCGTCCGATAGCCCAACTCGCAGGAACCAAGACCGAACTCTGCGCCCACTGCGGACTGGCGCTGGTGGACAAGAGTACCCGCGTGCAGCGTGGGGTGCGAGTCTATTGTTGTATGAATTGTGCGGACGCGTTTGAGCACGTTGGGCCGCCCGCCTAAAGCTTCGCACAGCTCTGTGTACAGAGAGACAGCAAGTCGAAAGGAAGGAATGCACACTCATGCAGTATGATCAATTTGTAGGACAAGTTCAAGCTCGCGCGGTTGGCTTCTCACGGCGAAGCGATCGCCGCAATTTGCGCGACCTTAGAAACGCTCGGCGAACGTCTCGCCGGTGGAGCTGCTGATAAACTTGCGGCAGAACTGCCGCAAGAGATTGGTGAATATTTACGCAATGCCACGCCCGTTGATGTGTACGGCGATTCATTCGGATTGGATGATTTTTTTCAACGCAGGAGCTTGCGCGAGGGAAAAGATTTGCCCCTAGCCACGTATCACGCGCGCGTGGTCATCGAAGTATTGCAAGAGGCCGTATCGGCAGGAGCGATTGAAAAATCCTCGCCCAGCTGCCAGAGGATTATGTGCCGCTGTTCGCGTCGGGCAGTCTGGGCGAAATGGAGCGGCGGCGCTGAATTGAAAAACGGAAAACACAGTAACCGCGAGATCGCGCGAGTATTGGAAGAAATCGCGGATCGGCTGGAAGCGCAGAAAGCAAATCCGTTTCGCGTGCAAGCATATCGCAACGCCGCGCAGGTTGTACGTTCGTTCGAGCGCGATATTGCGGACATGGTGCGGGATGGGCAGACGGAGCAGCTTCGTGCGCTGCCCCAAATCGGCGAAGGCATCAGCGCGCTCATTGCCGAATATGTCACGGAAGGTCGTTCGGAGACTTTGGACCGATTGAGGAACGAGGTTCCCGCCGAAGCGATTTTCAGTCAGGTGCCCGGCATTGGCGAAACGCTGGCGCGCCGCATTGTCCGCGAACTCCACGTGGATACGCTCGAAGATCTAGAACGCGCAGTGAATGATGGGCGGCTTGAACGTGTAGAGGGCTTTGGCGAAAAGCGACTCAAGACTGTGCGCGCAGGTTTAGCGGGAATGCTCCGCCGCGGAGGGCGGCGACGGGTCGCCGAAAGTACGCGCACGAACGGCGACGAAACCACGCGACCGAGCATAGATGCCATCTTGGAGGTGGATGCGGAATATCGCCGACTCGCGAAACGCGGCGAGCTTCGGAAAATCGCGCCGCGCCGCTTTAATCCTTCCCACCGTGCCTGGCTCCCCGTCTGGGGCACCGAGCGCGAAGGATGGAAGTTTACAGCCATGTTCTCCAACACCGCGCAAGCGCATGAATTGGGCAAGACCCACGATTGGGTGGTGATTTATTACAAGAAAAAGGACAAAGAAAATCAAGTCACCGTCGTGACGCCAAGCAGTGGCACGCTGAAAGGCAAGCGCGTTGTGCGCGGGCGTGAGGTCGAATCGGCGCGTTATTATGAAAGGCAAAAGCAATAGATATGCAACGCGGGTTCAAATTCGGCAAGATTTTTGGCATCACGATTTACATTGACCCAAGCTGGCTGTTGATCTTTGTGCTCGTGACATGGAATCTGGCGGCGGGCGCGTGCTGCGGTCAATCTTGTGGGCAATTACACACAATCTGCGACAGGCGACGCGCCTGGCAGCGTGGGTCGGGCAAGCGATTGGCTGGCTCTTTATTCTTGCGGGGATCGCAATGATTTTTGGGCTGGAGCTTCCAGTCTTGGGCGGCGGATTTCTTAGCGGTGTGTGGCTGGCGTTCATCGGCTGGTTCTTGAATAACGCCGCTGTGCAGAGTTACCAGCAAGTAGTCGTACGCGATTTGTTGGAAGGCGTCCCGGTTTCGCGCTTGATGCGCGCGCAAGTTCCGACCGTGCCGCCGAATCTCGCCGTCAGCGAGCTGGTGGATAACTTTATCATGCGCACTGACCAGCGCGCCTTTCCGGTGGTCAGTGGAGATGAATTGCTAGGGCTGGTCTGTCTCGAAGATGTGCGCAAGGTGCCGCCCGGGAATTGGGACAAGACGCGCGTGAACGAGATTATGACGCCTGCCGCACAGCTGGAACAGGTCAAACCGCAAGAGGATGTGAGCGAAGCGTTCGACAAGCTCTCGGAGCGCGATGTGCAGCAAGTGCCCGTTGTGCAGGACGGGCATCTCGTCGGGCTGTTGCGTTCGCGCGATATTGTGAAATGGCTACAGCTTCACCAAATGGGAGCGGGTTTATAAAAGTAGGGGCGAACCCGTGTGTTCGCCCCTATATTCAATTGGAATGTGCTCTAGCGCGTCGAAATTTTTCCACCCGCTTCGGCGGGTGCAGTCTCACTATTGTAGCGTAAGAGCGCACCGATATGACCACGTGCGGCGAGCGTCTGCCGCATTTCACCACGCACCACTTCAATCTCGGCGTCTTGTTCCAATGCCCGCTCGATTGCACGCTCGACAATATCTTCCTGCGGATCGAGCGGCGTACCACAAAGCGGACAGGTCTCCATGAGCTCGGTAACATCCGGTTGGCGAGCAAAAAGCATGTGGTCGTTCGGACATTCAGACCCCGGCTGGCGAAAATCTTCTTCCACAACTAACATCATCACACGCCCTTCGACAATCGCATTGAGCGTATCGTCTAAACCCAAGACCCCCGGCCCTTTTCCAAGCGCGGCAGTCAGCAATGCATCCACGTGTTTGGATTCCATCCGCTGCTCATTCACTTGCTCGACGCGGAGTACTGCAGCTAAGACTTGAGCAATCGGCGCTTCGACGGCGACGGAAACTTGCCCCGCCAAGCGCTCTAGCATGGCTTTCGGCAAATGCTCGCGGAGCTGCCCCAGTGGGTCAGCCGTCCCGCCAATCACCAACCAATCCGCTTGGTCGCGCCTCCAGATGCGCTCGGCTTCTTCAACCGCGTGCTTGATGTGCCAGAGCACGTGCATTTCGTGATGGCGTTCCAATTTGTCTTCCACGTTTGCGCCCGCGCGTTTCGGTCTCGGCACCAGTTCATCCTGGAATTCGGAATACTCTTCAATTTCGCCCATATACAGCATAAAGAGTCGGGCGGTTTCCGCGTTCACCAGCAGCGTCAGGTATCGCTCGTACTCGTCCATCAGGGTCAAGAGAGGGCGAAGATAGGGTCGGTCAGTGACAATGAATTGATCGCGGACGGCCTGCGGCAAGCGATACGCGTGCCACAATTGATTGGGCAGCGAGCTGAAAATCGCCAGCCCGCGTCCCGTTCCATCGTACTCGTGTTCGAGCCAGCTCATTAGGCGTTGGGCTTCTGCCTCGAACTGCTGCGTCTTTTCTTTGGAAACCTGACGGAGTGCCTGCTTTTGTTCGCTGACAAATTGATTGAACTTGCTACGGAGTTCCGCATTTTTCTTTTCGCTTAATGGCACGGCGAGATAAACACTGATAATGAGAGACTTGTCGCTGTGAAGATTCGATAACGCTTCCAATTCGCTTGTACGTAATAAATCGAAACGTCGCAACCCACGTTCCACAGCGGCTTGTGTCTTTGGATTCACTGCCATTCCCTTTTCCTCCAAACCAAAATGTAACGGCGAGCCGTTCTTGAATGTAAGAACCGCGAATCTTTGTGACGCCATACGTCACGACGAATTGAATATTTTATTAGCGCAGATTCGTCATCACGCGGCGCGTGCCAAAGATTCTGCGGTTCCATCTAATTCACTATGACCTCAAAGCATTTCAAGTGAGCGCGGATGTTTCGGTGGAAACGCGCGGTCGAGCTCGGCAAGGTCTTGTTTCGTGAGATGAATGTCGAGCGCCGCGCGGTCTTCTCGCACATGCCGAGATCGAGACCCAGACGCAATGCCTCTAATTCCTGCTTGTGCTGCCGTCCGTCTTCTCCCATGTGCCACGTCCCCTGTCCGCGCGCGGGGACGGCTTCTCCTGAAGGTAACTTGATCGTACGAACATCGGTTGTTGGTAACATACAATCCTCTTGTTATGGTTGGCGTCCGAGCGCGGCGAGCATTTCGGGAATGGATGTGAATTTGTCGCGGGGGCGTCCTTGCGGCAGACCGCGCGCAATTTCCAATGCATCCAATTGCTGCCAATCCGCCCACGAAAAATAATTCGGTTGGCGTTTACTCACGAATTCTTCAATGCTCTTGGCTTGTGGATGCGTGGGTTCTAGCACCAACCCGTTCGCTGCGTCCTCGAACATACACGTTACAGTCTGCACCGAGTCGGGTTTATTTGTTCCAATCACGCCTGTCGGACCACGCTTGATCCAACCCGACGTGTACAAGCCCACTAACGGCTGTTTTGTCTGTGGGTCGAGGACGCGACCTTTCTCATTCAAAATCACGCCGCCGCGTTCGTCAAACGGCAGGTCGGGCAGCGGCAGCCCGCGATAGCCGACGGAGCGAAAGACCAGACCAATCGGCAATTCTTCAAATTGGTCGGTCGGCTTGGCGCTCAATGAACCATCCGGTCGTTTGACGAGAATATTTTTCACGAGGCGCATGGCAACGACGCGTCCTGTGGCATCGCCAATCAGTTCGGTCGGCGAAATAAGGAAGCGAATCCACAAGCGGCGCGGTTTGCCCGTTGGCTCATTCCGCGCATACCCTTGCAAAATCTCCACCTTGCGCTTCAGAAACGAATCCTTGCTTTGCTCCACTTCTTCTCGACTCAACGGGTCGAGCTCTGCTTCATCGGGCGGGACAAATACATCTGTGTCTTCGAGTTCGCCCAATTCTTTGATTTCGGGGTTCGTGAATGCGGCTTGCGCGGGTCCGCGCCGTCCGAGCAAGAATACTTCTTTGATGCGGCTCTCGCGGAATGCCTCTAACGCATAATCGGCGACATCGGTCACGGCGAGTTCGGCGGGTGAACGACACAACATCCGCGCCACATCCAGCGCGACATTCCCCACGCCGACAATGGCGGCGCGCTCTTGCGACAAATCAAATTCGCAATTCCGAAAATCGGGATGTCCGTTATACCACGCGACAAATTCGGTGGCAGGATGACTGCCAATCAAGTCTTCACCGGGGATATTCATGCGCCGATCCGTCGGCGCGCCTGTTGCAAAAAGAATTTGATGATAGTATTCTTTTAACGTAGCGAGATTGATGTCATCGCTATAGCCGAACCAGCCAAAGTAGCGAAAGTGCGGACTCGCCGCAATGCGGTCAAATACTTTGGTCACAGTTTTGATTTTGGGATGGTCGGGGGCGACGCCGTAGCGCAC